>Ga0129333_10000376_pt1 | contig 35081 bp, 19 predicted proteins | sample CPB6_08_DNA_FD_94474 | JGI IMG/M metagenome (GOLD analysis project Ga0129333, IMG submission 94474) | Freshwater to marine salinity gradient microbial communities from Chesapeake Bay, USA - CPBay_Sum_0.6_0.8_DNA | ecosystem: Environmental > Aquatic > Marine > Coastal | place: USA: Chesapeake... | reverse complement strand
CGTGATGCCCCCCCGTATATAAAACCCCCTACCTCCCATAAGCTATAAAGTGTTACGGAAGGCATCTAAATTTACAAAGCACTATAAAATTTTTTTTCGCTATATAAAAACAATGGAAAAGATTGAGGAAATGCAAAAAAATCCCGGAGAAAATATTACGACCATAGAAGTCGATCCAATTACTGGTGAATATTATGTAACGATTCCCGAATGGATTCTGAATGATTTTGGATGGTACGAAGGCACAGAAGTAAACATGGAAGTTGAGGGAAATTGTATTGTAATCACGGAAGTCGAAAAGGAATAATTGCCTCTCTTGACTTCACCTAGATAATATTGTATGATACTGATGTAACGACTTTATCTCATGTCAAAAGGATTCACTGTTAAAGCAAAGGCACCCGTTGCCAATAAAAGTACAGAAGAATGGGACTATAATCTTGCAAAACAAATGGTACAAGGAAAGTCCATTGTGTTTTGTCTACCTGGAAGAGGAGTCTCATATACGTACTTAAAGAACTTTGTTCAATTATGCTTTGATTTGGTACAAGCAGGAGCAAGTATCCAAATCTCGCAAGATTATTCTTCAATGGTAAACTTTGCACGATGCAAATGTCTTGGTGCAAATGTTCTCCGTGGACCAGATCAACTTCCCTGGGATGGTAAGTTGCAATATGATTATCAACTATGGATTGATAGTGATATTGTATTCAACTCTGAGAAGTTCTGGCAATTGGTTCTGATGGATCAGGACATTTCTGCTGGTTGGTACTGCACTGAAGATGGTCATACCACATCGGTTGCACACTGGTTAGACGAAGAAGATTTTCGTGGTAATGGTGGTGTGATGAATCACGAAACTCTTGAAAGCATTCAGAAGCGTCGTAAACCCTTCACTGTGGATTACACTGGTTTTGGATGGCTTCTGATCAAGAAAGGAGTCTTCGAGCATCCTGAAATGAAGTATCCCTGGTTCGCACCGAAGATGCAAGTCTTTGAATCAGGAGAAGTGCAAGATATGTGCGGTGAGGATGTTTCTTTCTGTCTTGATGCGAAAGAAGCAGGATTTGAAATTTGGTGTGATCCTCGTATTCGCGTTGGTCACGAAAAAACACGTGTTATTTGATTTTTTATTAAGGAGAAAGTATTATGGCAGCTCGTAAAGGTGGCGGTTATGTTGAGGGTGCGCCCAAGAAAACTCGTCAAGGAAAAGGTATGAATACTAAGTACGCAGCGTCGTCTCGCAATAAAGCGGGAAAGAAGTACAGGGGTCAAGGTAAGGGCTGATGTACTTAGAAGGTAATGAAGAATGGAATAGAATACATTCTGAAGACCTTTGGGCATACAATAAACTGATTCTAAGTCGGGTTTTGGGTTATACTTGTGGTCCTGTTGGTACAAGTGTTCCTAAACCCGACTTTTATATTATTCGTCCTTGTATGAATTTACTTGGAATGGGGCGTTTTGCTCGCAAAGAATTTATTCATAAGTACACTGAAAAGTTTCATCCTTCAGAATTTTGGTGTGAAATCTTTGAGGGAGATCATATTAGTGTTGACTATCAGAATGGGAAACAGAAATTGTCCGTTTTGGGTATTCGTGATGATGATAATCCACTGTATAAGTGGGATATATGGAAAAAGATTAATATTCAGATAGAGTTTCCTGAGATTTTAAAGAAACTAAAGGGTGATTATGAGTGGATTAACTGTGAATTTATAGGAAATCACATAATAGAGGTTCATTTTCGTCGAAATCCTGACTTTAGATACGAAAATGAAGTTGCTATACCAGTTTGGAAAGGTCAATCCATGGAAATGAAAGAAAATTATCGTTATATAAGCGACCCAGATTACCTTAGAGAAGGTTTTTGGGTAAAATAAATAGCATCAAGGGATAGAAACCCCTTAAAAAGTTCTGTTTTATCAAAAACAGGAGCAAAAATGGCAAATTCACCCGTTGACAGAGACTCAAACTACATGTATCAGATGTGGGGAACCACAAAATTGATCTCTGATTATGGAAGTCTGACTCAAATTGAAGAAAAAAAGGTGATTCAAGAGATTATGCACGATGAAATACCTTCCAAAAAGCACCATTTAAAGGAACAGAGCGAATTACATGCAAAAATTCGCAATGATGAAGACTATGATGACTGGGAATATGGAACAGAACCAAATTATGGGATAGGTCTATAAATATTAGTACCTAAAACTACGTTATAGATGTCGGTACAACGAATATCCAGAGGATTTAAGGATATTAGCCTATCATTTGATATGCATCCCGTAACCAAGGATATTCTTGTACTTAAAAATGAGGATGCAATTAGGAGATCAATTCGAAATCTTGTTCAAACCATCCCAAGTGAGCGATTTTTTAATCCCACAATTGGTGCAGATGTAAAAACAAGTCTGTTCGATTTTGTTGATTTCGGTACTGCATCGGTTTTAGAGCAACAGATTAAGATTGCAATTGAAAATTACGAACCAAGAGTCGAAAATCCACGAATTGTCGTAGATCCAAGACCAGATTTGAATGCTTTTGAGATTAATATAACATTTACGATCGTGGGATTAGAAGTTCCTCGTCAACAGTTTACATATATCCTAGAGGCAACAAGATAATATGCCTTTCACAAAGTTTACAAACCTAGATTTTGATCAGATAAGAACATCCATCAAGGATTATCTCCGTGCGAACTCAACGTTCACGGATTTTGACTTTGAAGGATCGAACTTCTCCGTTCTGATTGATACTCTTGCATATAACACATATATTACAGCATTCAACTCAAATATGATTGTCAATGAATCCTTTTTGGATTCGGCAACATTAAGAGAGAATGTTGTTTCTCTTGCAAGGAATGTTGGTTATGTTCCTCGTTCTAGAAGTGCCGCAAAGGCATCTGTGTCCTTCAATATAACCTCTTCTAGTAGTTCGGCACAAACTATACTCAAAGCTGGTTTGGTGTGTATAGGAGCGGTTGACAACACCTCCTATACATTTTCAATTCCAGAAGACATTACAAGAAATAATGTCGGTGGAACGGCAACATTTGATAATATAGAAGTTTATCAGGGAATATATTTAACCAAAGAATTTGTAGTAGATAATTCAACAAATCAACGTTTTATCCTAAACAACCCAAATATTGATACTAGTACAATCGTAGTCAAGGTTGGAACTCGTGAATATAAGAAAGTAGACAATATTTTTACAGTTAATTCAAATTCTGAGATTTATCTCTTACAAGAAATTGCCGACGAGAAGTATGAATTACTCTTTGGTGATGGAATTATTGGTAAAAAGTTAGAAACTGGAACTACAGTTAGAGTTAGTTACATTACAACCGATGGTGAAGATGGAAATGGACCATCATTGTTCTCATATTCCGGTACTACAGTAGATAGTAATGATTTTCTTGTTACACCATCAGGAACAGTAAATATTACGACTGTTTCTCGCGCTGGTGGCGGCAGTAGCATTGAATCGGTCGAATCAGTAAAATACTTTGCTCCAAGAGTATATTCTTCACAGTATCGTGCAGTTACTGCAAAAGACTATGAGGCAATTATTCAGACCATTTATCCAAATACAGAATCTGTTTCTGTTGTAGGTGGTGAGGAACTTGACCCACCACAATATGGAAAGGTTTTATTGAGTATTAAACCTAAGAATGGAACATCAATTTCAGACTTTACAAAAAATCAAATCTTAAATGACTTGAAGCAATACTCAATATCTGGTATTAATCAAGAAATTATTGATCTTAAACTACTATATGTGGAAATTGACAGTGATGTCTATTACAATTCATCGAGAGTCAGCAATATACAAGATTTGAATTCCAAAATTGTCTCTTCATTAAGTAAATATTCAGAGTCTGTCGATCTTAATAAATTTGGTGGAAGATTTAAGTATAGTAAATTACTTCAAGTAATTGATAATGTAGACACTTCGATTACTTCAAACATTACTAAAGTGAAGATGAGAAGAAATCTGAACTGCGTTTTGAATACTTTTGCACAGTATGAGATTTGTTTTGGAAATCAATTCCATAAAAATATTACTGGATATAATATTAAGAGTTCTGGATTTAGAGTTGCGGGAGAACCTGATATTGTTTATTTCTCCGATGTTCCAACAGAAGACAGTGATATTGGCGTTCTTTCTATTGTAAAACCAACAATAGATCCAAACACCTATGAGATTGTTAAAAAGTCCATAGGGACTATTGATTACACAAAAGGTGAAATAATCATTAATACCATTAACATCATTTCAACTTCTCTTCCAAATGATGTTATTGAAATACAGGCATATCCAGAATCAAATGATGTTATTGGACTCAAAGATTTATATTTGGTCTTTGATGTTTCTAAAAGCACTATAAATATGGTTAAAGATACTATATCATCTGGAGAGCAAATTTCCGGTGTTGGTTTCCCTGTAAGATCAAGTTATTCAAACGGTAAGTTAACAAGGTAACGAGGAGATATGATTACAACTGGTTTTGACGCTAGAGTAAAAGTACAGCAAATTATTGAGAATCAGTTACCAGAATTTTTACTTAGCGAGTCACCAAAAACTGTAGATTTTCTAAAACAATATTATATCTCCCAGGAATTCCAGGGAGGACCAATTGATGTTGCTGAAAATTTAGATCAATACCTAAATTTAAACAATCTAACACCAGAAGTTATTGTAGGGATCACTACTTTAACTAACTCGGTTTCCACTAACGATTCCACAATTTATGTTGAGTCGACAAAAGGATTTCCAAGTCAGTATGGTCTATTCAAAATTAATAATGAAATAATCACATACACTGGTATTACAACCAATAGTTTCACTGGTTGTGTACGTGGTTTTAGTGGAATATCAAGTTATAGAAACCAGACGAATCCAGAAGAACTTATTTTTGAATCAACTCTAGCGTCCTCACATTCAAATGAGACAAGAGTTCATAATTTAAGTGCTCTATTTCTAAAAGAATTTTATAAGAAACTAAAATATCTTCTTGCACCAGGATTTGAAGATGTTGATTTTGTACCAACTCTTGATGTAAATAATTTTATAAAGAACGCTCGTAGTTTTTATCTTTCCAAAGGAACAGATGAATCTTTCAGAATCTTATTTAATGTTCTTTATGGTATTACACCAAAGGTTGTAAATCTTGAAGATTTTCTTCTAAAACCTTCTGATGCAGAGTTTATTCGTAGAGAGGTATTAGTAACAGAAGTAATTTCTGGAGATCCTAATAAATTAGTCGGGCAAGTAATTAGAAGTATTGATAACACTGCTTCTGGACCAGTCTCTGAAGTTGAAATTATAACAAGATCTAATAAAACTTTTTATAAAATACAACTCTTTTCTGGATATGATGAAAAGAGTTTAGTCGAAGGAACCTTTAAAATTACTCCTAAAACTATTGTTTCTGATAATGTACCTATTGGATCATCTGTAATTACAGTAGATAGTACAATAGGATTTGCAGAATCTGGAACTTTGATTTCTGGATCAAATACAATTACATATACTGATAAAAGTATTAATCAGTTTTTTGGATGTGAAGGCGTAACAACTGCAATATCTACATCATCAGATATTAGATCTAATGACATCATTTATGGATATGAAGATGGAAATCTGAGTAAAAAAGTTGAATTAAGGATTACTGGAGTTTTGTCTGGTATTGAGGATGTTGATAATTTTACTCGTCTTTTAGAGGGTGATAATTTTTCTGTAAAAAATCTTGGTCAAAAAATTGTAAATGATAATAAAGACAAAAAGCAGTTTTCATTTAATACTTGGATCTATAATACTAGATCTAGATATGAAATTGAATCCTTTACCAACAATCAATTAATTCTTTTTGAAGTACCAGATAAGTCTAGTTTAAAAGTCGGTGATATTGTAGATATTTTAGATAGAAATTCTGAGAATATTGTATTAGAAAATGCGATTGTAACTTCAATAACAAATAGACCAGAACAAACACTACCAAGAGTTGTATTTTTAAATAAAAATATTACTGGTGTCAATTCTGATAGAAGATTAAGCATTAGAAGAAGATATAATTACGCTTCTTCATTAAACACTACATTAAGCAATTCTAGCATTCTTGCAAACGTACAAAACACTTATATTGAAAATGATGCGTATATGTATGTCGCATCAAACTCTCTTCCAAGTTATCAAATAACTAAAAAATTATCTACAGCAAATATTAGCGTCTCACCAACCTCAGTACTTGATGATATTTTCCAAAATTATAATCCATTAACAGATTTATATTCAGTTCTATCATTCAATGATGACGTTCCTTTTATCACTGGTGATGCTGTAGTTTATCATGGAGATGATCAGGTATTTCCAAATCTTGTCTTTGGACAAACATATTATGTTGAAGTTCTGGAGGATTCTGGAAGAAAGAATAAGATAAGACTTTATAATGCAAGATCATTTATTGCAACACAAAGTTTTGTTGAGTTTGGTAGATATGGAGAATCTTCAAATCATAGTTTTACTTTATTACAGCATTACAATAAATCAATATATCCTAAAAAATCATTACTAAAATTCCCATTAGAACCAAATACAAAAGCAGATTCTAACGTTCCGACTGAAGTTGGAGCAATTGGAAAACTGATCAATGGTGTTGATATTATAAACTATAAATCAAATGATAGAATCTACTATGGACCACTTGATTCTCTAAAAATTTACAATGGTGGGGAAGATTATGATGTAATTAATCCTCCAACAATTGTCATATCAGATCCAGTTGGTTTTGGAACAACGGCACTAGCACAACCTGTCGTTAGAGGATCTTTAAAAAGTGTTATTGTGGACCCTCAAGACTTTAACATTAATAGAGTTCTCTCTGTAACTCTTTCTGGTGGAAATGGTGTTGGTGCAGAATTAGAAGCTTTATTGTCAAAGCAATATAGAGAAATTGAATTCAATGGCAATCAAGCAGGAATTGGTGCAACTGGTGGTGTAGATATTTCTAATGAAACCATTACATTTAATGGTCCACATAACTTACAAGACGGCGAAAGAATTGTATATAATCCAGCAGGTAATTTACCTTTAGGGATAGGATCATTTAAATTCTCAAATACTGACCAAGAAAGATATCTTGTTAATGGATCAGTTTATTATCCACAAATTATAAACACAAGATCAATTTACCTATATGAGACTGAGCAAGATTATCTAGCAGGTATTAATACTGTTGGTTTCACAACAATTAACACTGGAGGAACTCATAAATTTAGATTATATGAACCAAAAAACGTAATTTCCGAAATAAAAGTTCTCAATTCTGGAAGTGGATATGAAAATAGAAAATTACGTGTAAAACCAACTGGAATATCTACTCAACTTGATAAAGTTACTTTTGAAAACCATGGATTTAAAGATGGTGATCTAATTAATTATTCTTATGAAACTTCAAACATTGTTGGTCTCTCATCTTCCAACCAATATCGCATTATTAAATTAGATAATTCCAATTTCCAATTGGCAGATGCAATTGGTGCTGCAACAACTGACTTTAATAGAAGAAAATTTGTAAAATTTGAATCGACTGGACAAGGATATCAAATTTTTGAATACCCTCCTATAGAAATTGTTGTTAATGCAGAATATACTGGAATTGGAACAATTGTTGCAACTCCTCAAGTTAGAGGGGAGATTGTTGATGCATACCTTTATGAAAAGGGGACTAATTATGGATCTACAATTATAAACTTCCATAAAGATCCGTCAATAACGATCAGAAATGGTGTTGGTGCCGAATTAAAACCGATTTTAAAAGCAGGAAGAATAATTGCAGTAGAAGTTCAGAGTGGTGGAAAATATTATACTGCTGCCCCGAACCTAAAAGTAAATGGAACTGGATCTGGTGCTCAACTAAGAGCAGTAGTTCAAAATGGAGTTATAAAGGATGTAATCATAATCAACCAAGGTGTTAATTATGAAGATAAAAATACATCAATTTCTGTGATATCTGCTGGGAAAAACGCAGTATTACAATCTTCTGTCAGATATCTAAATGTCAATAATTTTTCTAGATTCTCAGACGAAATACTGACCGAATATGAGGACAATCTATCATATGGAGTGGTTGGTTATTCTACAGATAGAGAGGGAGTTCAATTTTTAGATCCAAAATCAGATACTGGACATTCTAGAGTTATTGGGTGGGCCATCGATGGAAACCCAATATATGGACCATTTGGATACTCAGATCCAGAAGATAATAATTCGACGATTGTAAGTTTAGAATCTGGATATGAGTCTTCAACATCTAATGTTTATAATAGACCTCCAATAAATGAATTTGATACTGGATTCTTTATAGAGGACTATAAGTATACTAATTCAGGACATCTTGATGAACACAATGGTAGATTTGCCAAAACTCCAGAATATCCAAATGGAACTTACGCATATTATGTTGGAGTAGCAACTGCTTTCCCAAGTGGAAAACTTTTACCAGTTTTTCCATACTTTGTTGGTGATACTTTTAAATCAGAACCACTACCAAATAGTTTAGATCAATCATTTGATTTTAATGGATCAAAATTAGTTAGAAATACTTTCCCATATAGAATAAATGAAGATGATTCTAGCAATGATTTTATATTTGAATCTAATAAGTTTTTAAATCAGGTTACTACAGTAGAGTCTGTATCCGATGGAGAAATTAATTCAATATCTATTATAAATCCAGGATCTAACTATAAGGTTGGAAATCTACTAACATTTGAAAATGAAAATACTGGAGGCGGTGGTGCTTCTGCAGAAGTAGCAAAAATAAAAGGATATTCTATTAATAATATAGAAACCACTTACAATATTTTCGAAAATTCTATTATAGAGTGGCAAGATAAAAATACTGTAAGAGTTCATACTGCAGGATATCACTCCTTATTGTCTGGAGACAATATAACCATTACTGGTTTGTCCACATTTGTAGAAAATCTTTCCAAATCTCACGTAATAGGAGTTTCTTCAGATAGAACCTCATTAGTTCAGGACATTCCATCTAATGTTGGTTTAGTAACAGATATATACGTTTCTACTATTAGTTCTCTAGTTGGATCTGGCACAACAATTGGTATTGGGACAGAAATGTTCTCTGTTCTTAATAAGTTTGATTCTGATAATATTTTAAGAGTAAAAAGAGGTCTTACCGGAACAGCGCATACTTCTGGTGCTATTGTCGATTATTTCTCAGATTCTTTCACAATTCCACTAACTAGTGAATATTTTGATTCTAGAAAAAATATTAAAGTTTATTTCAATCCAGTTGAGTCCGTTGGTGTTGGTATTAATACTGGTGTAGAGACTTCTGTAAATTACTACATTGGAAATTCTCCAAAAACAGTCTCTGTACCAACTCAGAGCATCTATTTGCCAAATCATCCATTCAAAAATAATCAGAGAATATTACTTACAATTCCCGTAGCATCGAGTGCATTAACAGCATCAGATACTTCTGGCGGATCAACATTTAATGTCCCATTCTCTGGATTGAGTCAATATGTTTATGTAATTAACAAATCTAAAGATTTCATTGGTCTAACAACTCAGGTTGGATTAACATCCACAACAAATGGACTTTTCTTTACTGCTAATGCATCCAATAATTATGAATATTCATTTGAAACAACTTATAATCAGATAAGTGCTACTGCAAAGAGAATTAAATCTACCGTTGCAATATCAACAGTTCATAATTTGAGTGATAATGATGTTGTTGAATTAACAATTAAACCAAAACTTTCTGTTGGGGTAGGGTCCTCAGAAAAAATTAGAGTAAAGTATGATTCATATAACAAAAAACTTTTAGTAAATCCAGTTGGATTTACTTCAGATAGAGTTAATACATCAACAAATCAAATCAGTATTCCAAATCATGGATATGTTTCTGGTCAAAAGGTATTTTATACCGCATACGATCTAATTTCTAGTGGTCTTTCAACTGGCGGATATTATGTTTATAGAATTGATGATGATAATATAAAACTATCAGAAACTTATTCGGATGTATTTGCAAATCCACCAATAGTTGTCAGTATTGGAAGTTCTGGTGGAGCAAATCAAGAAATAAGTTCAATTAACCCACAATTAAGTGTTATTAAGAATAATAAACTTGTAATTGATGTATCAGATTCTTCACTGTTGGATTATGAATTCAAACTTTACTATGACAATTCTTTGACCAACGAATATGTATCAACAGGATCTACGGATACATTTAATATTCAAAAAACTATAGTTTCTGGTGTTACGACGGCAATTACCGTTAATTATGATAGTTCTACTCCTATTAAGTTGTACTATTCTTTTGAAAAGAATGGAGATGTATTAGAACCTGATACTGATGTAAAAAATTATTCAGAAATTTTATATACTGACAGTTTATACAATGGATCTTATAAAGTTTTTGGTATAGGTTCAACATCATTTAATATTTCTCTTCAAGAAGTTCCAGAAAAAACTGTGTATAGTTTTGAAGATTGTGATGCTTTAGAATATTCTACATCATCACTTTCAGCATCTGGTCCAATTGAAGATGTTAATATTATTTCTGGCGGATTTAATTACAATATTGTTCCAAGAATTGTTGGATTATCAACAGGTTCATCAACGAGTGTTGGTACTGATGCAATCTTAATGGCAAATACATCAAATATTGGAAAATTAAATGAATATAGAATTATAAATGAAGGTTTTGAATATCCATCAGATAAGACTTTAAGACCTCAAGCAGATATTCCCACACTATTGACCTTAGAAGGGTCACAAAAAATTAATAGAGTAAATGTTATTGATGGTGGTAAAAATTACATCTCAGCACCTTCATTGGTTGTGGTAAATCAATATACCAATACTATTGTAAACAGTGGATTGTTGGTTGCCAACTTTAAAGGAAATACTATTATTTCCGTTGATGTTATTGAAGAACCAAAAGGTCTAGATGATGTTTCTCATAGAATTTTTGCAATTAATAATAGCAATGGCGTTCAAGTTGGACGAGTTTTATCTTATACTGGCGGTATAGTTGAGTGTGAACTTAGTACTCCTCCTATTGATGGATTTATCATCCCACCATTTGAGGTTGGAGATAGAATTTTTGTAGAGGGAATACAAAAACAAAGTTTTACAGATGCTCTTGGAGTTATAACATCTCCAGGAACAGGATTTAATTCTGCTGATAATGGATACAAATTCTTTGAAGTTGTTGAATTTACAAACTCAAATCCAGCAATTTTAAAGTATAATATTGGAGAGTTTACAGAAAATGCTGGAACTCCAGTAACTATTCAAACTACCTTTAATTCAATTGTTAAGGATCAAAACTATCCAGTATTTTCTATCAATAGAGTACCAAGTCTTTTCTTTGAGGGTGAAGGATTATTAATTAATAATTCATCCTCAGACTTAGTAACATCTGTAGTTAGAAGTAACTTTATTAAAGTAAATGGAGATTCTGAAATAAAAATCGGTGATATTATCAAAGGTAATAATTCTGGCAATTATGCAACTATCAATAATGTATATAAGTTTGAAAATAGATTTAATATAAACTATTCCAATAGAAGAGAATTTGATTGGAAAGATGACATTGGAAAACTGAATTTTGATTTCCAAGTAATACCCGATAATGATTACTATCAAAATCTTTCATATACAATAAAAAGCCCCATTGAATTCGTGAAGATGATTGACAAGGTTAATAACCTTGTACACCCTTCCGGGATGAAGAATTTTGCAGATACTGAAATTGTATCAACATCTAGTGTTTCTATTGGATCCTCAATTTCTTTACTACCAGTCCTAGATTTTATTTCTGAAAGAAGAGTTGATACTATTAGTAATTTTGATCTAGTATTGGATTATGATCCATCATCAAATTCGTCCAGATTTATTACCTTTAAAAATAAAAAATTATCTGACTATATCGAGTGTAGAACAAATAGAGTATTGCAAATTGATGATATTAGTGGACGATTCTCTAGTTCTGAATTTAATAAAAATATATTTACAGATACTGTAGAGTATCCAATTACTGATTTTTATTCAAAATTCCTTATTCAAATCATTGATGAAGATAAGCAAAGTTCTCAACTTAGTGAATTAGTTGTTTTAAATAATTTTGATAATACATATACATTAAATAAGGTTGATCTATTCACTGATCAAAAACTTGGAGATTTTTCTGGAGAATTTGGTGATGTTGGAGATCCTGTTCTAAGATTTACTCCAGCAAATCCAAATGACTTCAATTATAATTTGAAAATTTATAGAGAATCATTTAGCACTGAAACAACTAGCATTGGAATTGGATTTACTGAGATTGGATTCACCAGACTTTCATCTAGGACTGAAAATGTTGGACCAGCATCTGGATCTGGATTACTTGGAATAAGTACAACCATATTCCAAGCACTTTCATCACAATATGATACAGTTTATGTTTCTGCACACATTCTTGATACAACAACTAATGAGGCAAACTATTTTGAAGTTGCTGGACACTATGATGGGCAGGATACACATTTAGCAGAGTTTTACTTTGACACTAAGAATACTAATGTTTCTGGTGGTTACTTAGGAACTTTTGGATTAAACGTTAGTGGTGGAGTTATTTCATTAACATTTAGTAATGAAAATAGCAATAATAATTTAAGAATTAAGACAAAAACTGTTGGTATTGGAAGCACTAGTGTTGGTGTTGGAACATTTAGATATCTTGTCGATGGACAAATTCCTGGAACAGAAAGAACTGCAAGAATGGATTCTCAATATGAGATTACTTCTGGCATTTCTACAGTTTTATCCTTTGATAGTGTTATTGATTCTTCTCTAAAGTCTATTATAAAAGTTTCTGCAGGATCAACCGTTGCCGTTCATAACTTGTTTGTTGTTGCCGATCAACTTAGAACAAGTATACAACAAGCTCCATTTATAACTATTGGGTCTGAAACTGGAATAGGTACATTTGGATCAGAAATGGATGGAACGAATGTTATTATTAAATTCTATCCAGATTCTGAATATTCTTCAGATAATATTGTTGTTCAATCATTTAATCAATTCATTTACTCAGATATTGACGAATTTAATATTCCAGATTCTCTTGTTTATGGGAATGCGATAGAAAATATAACAAATGCTTTCTATGGTTCAATAAATGACTTTGGAAAAGATAAATTAGATTTTGATCTTAACTATAATAGAATTCCAATTTTTGAGAAGACTTTTAATCCAAATACTACTTCTACCTTAAACCGCGAAACTGGAGTATTTTCAATTGACAACCATTTCTTTGAAACTGGTGAAGAATTAATCTATACTCCAGATTCAACATTGATTGGTATTAATCCACAACCAATGGGAATCGGTGAGACAATCGTCGCAGGATTATTTTTTACTGCGGATTTTATTGCTGGATTCTCAACAGTTACTGGTATTGCAGCAACAACTGGAATATCTACAGATACTCTTATTTTTGGTCAGTCAGTTCCTTCTAGCACAACAAAAATCACTGGAATTAGTACTGATTATACGTTCTTTGTTGGTAATGTTGTATCTGGTGGATCAACAGTTATTACAGGAGTTGGAAACACCACAATTTTAACTGTAGGTGCTGGGATATTCTCTGGTGATAATACTGGATTAGGAACAATTACATCTATTGGAATTAATTCCATTACCTCAACAGAAACAATACCAGAGGGATCAAATAGAATTTATTATTCGACAGATCAATCATTTGCACTGACTCTTGATGGTGTTTCTATCGGATCTACTTTTAGAAAGACCTATTCAACTGGAATTACTACAGATATATGCCCATCTACAGTTTATGCAATAAGAATTTCTAAGGATCAATTTAAGATTACTGGAACTGCTGGTGGAAGTGGAGTTGGGTTTACATTTACTTCAGTTGGTGGTGGCAATCGCCATAAACTTGAAATGAAGAAAAAACTTGAGAAATCATTAATTACAGTTGATGGTGTAACACAATATCCATTAATGTACACTCCACTGACTTACACGTTACAATATAACCAACCAACGATTGGAGTTGGAGTAACGTTCTTAGGATTGAGCGGAATTTCTTCAATTAGACCAAAAGATATTCTAAAAATAGATAATGAATACTTAAATATTAAAAATGTTGGTTTAGGTACAACTTCTTCAGGACCAATCACTGGAATCGGTACTATTCCAATTATTGAGGTCTCTAGAGGATTTGTTGGATCATCAGCAACTACTCACACTGATGGAAGTGTCGCAAGAATATATAAGGGTGCATACAATATTGTTGGAAATAAGATTCATTTTACTGAGGCACCAGATGGTAAAGGCAATAATGATAGATTGAATTCTAGCAATCTTGCATTACCAAAATCATCATTTAATGGTAGAGTTTACCTACGCAAAGATTATACAAATAATAAAATTTATGATGATATTTCCTTAGAATTTAATGGTATTGGACAAACGTTCACTGTTTATAGAGAAGGACAAAACACTATTGGTCTAGAGGCAGGAAGTAATTTAGTTTTCATAAATGACGTATTCCAAACTCCAGACACCACAAATAATATTGGAAATAACTATGCCTTTGCAGAAACACCTTTAACTGGTATTTCTAGTGTAACATTTACTGGAGTTAGAAGACCAAATACTGATGATATTATCATCATAGATTCTGATGTCAACCAAAATCAACTTCCTAGAGGTGGTGTTGTTCTTTCTGTTGCTCAAACAGGTGGATTAGGGTATGCACCTTTAATTGGTGCAAAACTAAGAGCAGAAGTTACTGGAGGTGCAATTACAAATATTGTTGGTATTCCAACTTATGGTCAGGCATATCAAATTAGTACCTCAACTTATAATAATAATACAGGAATACTTGAAGTTACAACTTCTACTAATCATCCATTTGATGCTTCTGAGGATGAAGTTTATCTTGAAAATTTAGAATTCTCTTGTGCATCAGCTCACATTGGCGTAACAACCACAATATTCCCAGATGGAACATTAGGAAATGTTTTCCCAGTTGTTGGGATTATTTCTGCAACTACATTTAATGTTAATATTGGAGTTAGTACAATTCCACATACTTATGTTGGACAGGGAACTGCATATCCATACTACAGCAAATTAAGTTTTGGTTCTGGATACAATACTGCAGTTTCAATTGGAGTTTCTGATTCAACTGGTTCTGGCGCTAATATATCGGCTGTAGTTGGAGCTGGTGGATCTTTAGCACTAACAATTAACAATGGTGGTTCTGGATATACAGATCCTGTATTTGAAATAAATGATCCATCATATGAAAATCTTTCAGTGATTGGTGTTTCTAGACTAGGAATTGGAAATACTACTCAAACTGGAATTGGATTATCAATGACAATTGATATTGGACCAAGTTATGCTGCAACTGGAATAGGATCTACACTCTTTGAAGTTAGGTCATATGAAATAACAAAACCAGGATATTCTTTCAGAGTTGGCGATGTATTTAAAGTTGTAGGTCTTGTAACTGATGGAAAATTACCTTCACCAGCTGAAGAATTACAATTCACAGTAACAGATGTATTTGTCGATTCATTTGCATCGTGGCAATTGGGTGAATTTGATTTTATTGATAGTATTAGTTCACTACAAAATGGCACAAGAACAAGATTCCCTCTTTATAAGAATAATCAATTATTAAGTTTCCAAAAAGATAATTCAGATATAGATTCATCTTTAATTGATCTTGATTCAATTCTATTGATCTATGTAAATGGTGTAATGCAAGAACCTGGAGTTTCTTACGAATTCTTTGGAGGAACAACACTATCATTCAAAGAAGCACCAAAATCAAATGACAAGGTAGATATTTTCTTCTATAGAGGAACAAGAAATCAAGATAGTATTGAAGTTGATGTTAATGAAACCATCAAACGTGGAGATACTTTACAAATTAATAATAATGACTTTATTCCACAGACAATTGGTCAAGACAATAGAATTGTTTCTGATATTCTTTCATCAGATCTTGTTCAAACTGGAATTTATCTTGGAGATGGTATTGATAGTGTAAACTACAAACCAGTTGATTGGTTGAAACAAAAAAGAGATTTATTATTGAATGACAATGAGCAATCCAAAGTGAGAGATTCTCTTGAAGGATTAGTATTCCCAACATCAAAAGTTATTAGAGATTTCTCATCCTCAGACATTGAAATTTTCTTGGATAATGCACAATTCTTTAATTATGAAGAGAATGAATCTGCAATTAGTATTAGAGATTTTTCTGCCTTACTAGTTCAAGGTGGAAATGATCCAGTTTCAGCAGCGTTTACAGCAAATGTTTCTGCTGCAGGAAATATTACATCGGTTTCAGTTCTTGATGGTGGAAGTGGATATGTTCCAGGATCAATTCTTGATTTGAAAATTGGAAATCCAATTGGTGGTATTGGTACAGTGTTCAAATTTGATATTAAGAAAAGAGGTGGATATTTGGGAATAGGTTCAGATGTAATTGTTGGCATTGACACATCATTAGTTAAGATTGGTCAGACTTTAAAATCCATTCCAAATGTTATTGACACTTCAACAACTGTCATTGGAATTTCTAGCGGATCAAATGGTAAGATTGAATTAAGTAAGAATGCATCAAATTCTGTTGCTCTTGTAAGGTCATTTGATTTTGGTAAATATCAAAATCAGTCTATTGCGATTGGATCGGCGTTTGTTTCTTCTGCAGGCATTGTCACTTTAACCAGTATTTCCAATCCAGGTTCTGGTTATACCTCAACTCATCCACCAGATATTACGATTTCAACACCAAATCTTTCTAGCGAAATTATTACTGAAATTGAGTTCGTACAAGGGTTTAGTGGAATTATTACAGGAATTACAACTAGCACAGGAACTGGTGGAAATCCTCTTGCTCTAACATTCCATGTTCTTTATGATTCAACTTCTGATATTGATTCTTTGGTTGAAAATTATCCAATATATGTTTTCGATACTACAGTTGGCCACGGAGTAACATCAATTGATAGTAGTGATTCTACTTTGGTTGGTATAGGATCAACATTTGCTGATAATATCTACAAGATTCACTCAATCACTAGAGATAATTTGACAGGAATTATAACAAGTAATGTATTATCAACTACAAACATTAGTGGTGTTCACACAATGCCGAACTTGATTTCAGGAAGATTCTCTTGGGGAAGACTCTCTGGATTTGAAAGAACCACATCTTCTATTGGAGTTGCAGTTTCTGGATATACTGTAAATTCTGGTTTAACAACATTCCCAACACTACAGAGACGTGGATTTGGACTCAGAGATACTGGATCACTAAGAAAAGACCTTGGATAATCATTTATAAATATAGAAAAAAGCTCTCACGATGGCAGCAATTGTAACAGATCAATTTAGGATATTAAATGCGAATAATTTTGTAGAATCTGTCAGTGATCCAAGTAATTCTTATTATGTATTTTTAAGTTTACCAAATCCAAATGCAGTTGGTTTTGGTAGATCAACATCATGGGATGAAAATACACCAAATCCTATTGACAATTTTAATTACTTAAATCATGTAAAAGATACTATAATTTTTGGTAAAAAAATTACATCTAATGATATTCGTAGATTAGTAAGAAGAGTAGATTGGAGACAAGGTACAGTTTATGAAATGTATCGCCATGATTATAGCATATCCAATACTTCTCCCCAAACTAATTCAACTAGATTATATGATGCAAATTATTATGTAATGAATAGTGATTACAGAGTTTATATCTGTATTGATAATGGATCTTCAGTAGCGAATCCTGCTGGAAATTTTTCTCAAGACGAACCATCATTTATTGATCTAGAACCATCAAGAGCTGGTGAAAGTGGTGACGGATATATTTGGAAATACCTATTTACAGTTTCTCCTAGCGACATTATTAAATTTGATTCTATTGAATATATTCCAGTTCCAAATAACTGGTCAACAACAACCGATGCTCAAATTCAATCTGTTAGAGAAAATGGAGACTCTACAGTAAACGAGAATCAAATCAAAAAAGTTTATATTGAAAATCAAGGTTCTGGATATAATACAACAGACGCTGAACTAGATATTCTTGGAGATGGTGAAGGTGGTAGAGTTGTTGTTGATGTCACCGGTGGAAAGATTACAGATGTTACAGTTTCATCAGGTGGGAAAAATTACTCCTACGGTAGGGTAGATTTATCAACTATTAACTCTGGAGCAACAGAATTTGCACACCTGATTCCAATTATTCCACCATCAAAAGGTCATGGATTTAATCTATATGAAGAGTTAGGAACTGACAGAGTTTTAATTTATTCTCGTTTTGATGATTCAACTAAGGATTTTCCTCTTGATACTAGATTTTCTCAGATTGGAATTGTAAAAAATCCAACAAGAATTGGATCGGCAACTTCAATTTTTACAGAAAATCAATTCTCAAATCTAGGTGGTTTGAAACTAACATCAGTCTCAAACCCATCAGATGCAACTCCAGGTAATAGGATTTATCAAACTATCACTGGTGTTGGAACTGCAACTGGATACATTGCATCATATGATACTGAGACAAAAGTATTAAAGTATTTTACAGATCGTTCTTTATATTATAATCAAAGTTCATATGATCAGAGAGATTCTAGATCTATTCTTTCTGAGGCGACAAAAGTTAATTTTAGTATAAGTGGCGGTACAATTACTTCTTCAAATAGTTTTAGTGCATCTATTGATTCAACATTCACTGGTATAACCACAACTGTTACAGAAACAAAGAGAGTTAATCTTGCAACAGAATTTACTAATGGTATATCTCTTCCTGAAATAAATAAAGGATCAGGGGAAATTATCTATCTTGATAATAGACCTCGTGTTTCTAGAAACCCTCGTCAAAAAGAAGATATTAAAATCATACTGGAATTCTAAAGATGTCACAAAAAACCAATCTTAATGTATCCCCATATTATGACGATTTTGATCCCAATAAAAATTTTTACAGGGTTCTTTTTAAACCAGGATTTCCAGTTCAGTCTAGAGAACTCACAACTCTTCAGTCAATTTTACAAAATCAGATTGAATCCTTTGGAAGCCATATTTTTAAAGATGGTTCTGTAGTAGTTCCAGGAAATGTAACATATAATCCACAATACTATGCAGTTAAAATAAATCCAACACATGTAGGTTTGAGTGTTGGTTTATATCTTAAGCAACTGGTTGGCAAAAGAATAAAAGGACAGACATCAGAATTAAATGCTGTTGTTCAAAATGTTATAACTGATTCTGAATCCGAAGATAATACATACACTTTATATGTAAGATATACCTCATCAAATTCATCCTTTGAAGAGGGTCAGTTTACAGATGGGGAAACACTGATTCTTCAAGAAAATTTAACCTATGGAAACACAACCATTTCTAGCGGTGATACTTTTGCAAGTTTAATCAGTCAAGATGCAACTTCTACGGCATCTTCCGTTTCAATATCTAAAGGAATTTATTTTATTAGAGGACACTTTGTTAATGTAAGTGATGATACTTTAATTTTAGATCAATATACCAATACTCCATCATATAGAGTTGGTCTATTTGTTTCAGAATCTCTAGTTGATGCTAAAGAAGATAATAGTCTATATGATAATGCTAGAGGATTCTCCAACTATGCAGCACCAGGAGCAGATAGATTAAAAATAAGTGCATCTCTAACAAAGAAAAGAATATCAGATACTGATGATAAAAACTTTATTGAGATTTTAAGAATCACGAATGGTGTAGTTAAAAAAATTCAAGATTCAAACACATATTCTTTAGTAAAAGAATATTTTGCAAAGAGAACATATGAAGAATCTGGTAATTATTCCGTAGATTCTTTTGACATTGATGTTTCAGATTCTTTGAGTGATGGATTGAATTCTGATGGAGTATTTTCATCTTCCCAAAGAACTGACCAAGGGAATACACCATCCGAAAATCTTTTAGCAGTAAAAGTATCTCCTGGAAAAGCATATGTTAGGGGATTTGATGTAGAAAAAACTGCTACAACAATTCTTGATTTGGATAAACCAAGAGATACTGCTAGTGTATCAAATTCATCCATTTCATTTGAGATGGGCAGTTTATTAAAAGTTAATAATGTTTCTGGAACTCCAATAGTTGGTATTGATAATAATCATATTATATACTTAAATAGCAAGAGAAAAAATTCTACCACAGTAGGTGCTGGAGATACAATTGGTAAAGCAAGAGTTTATTCATATTCTACACCTAGCACATATCAAAATGCATCTTCATCTTGGGATCTTTATCTTTATGATGTACAAACATACACTAAACTAACTCTAAATGTCCAATTAACATCTGGGCAATGTCCAGAAACTTCTTACATTAAAGGTTTAAACAGTGGTGCATCTGGATATGTTGTAGGAAATCCATCTGGAAATGTGATTAACGTTCAACAGACTTCTGGTTCATTTAGTGTTGGAGAACAAATTTTAATCAATGGATCAACAGCAAATTCAGTAACAATATCAGAAATAAAGGTATTTGGTGTACAGGATATAAAATCAGTTTTTCAAGATGCTGCTGAAGTCGGTCTTTCAACATCATTTGTTGCAGATTCCTTCCTTCAAAGTAAAATTGCTAAAAACTTTGCAGCAACAGATTCACTTGTAATTAGTGCTACTGGTATTGCAACTTGTGCTGGAAAAAATTTCGTTGGAATAAAGAGTGATACTATAATTAGATATCAACTTTCTGGAAATTCTCTTGAAACATTTAACCGAGTTCAAAATGTTTCTGCAGATGGTCTTACTCTAACTCTTGCGTCTGTTTCTAACGTCACAGGAGTTTGTACGGGAACATTACCATCATCAACTGTTACTACAACATTTTCTCTAGGTGTACCAAGTATTCAGAATGAAGAAAATTCTTTCCTCTATGCAAAGTTAAATTCTAATAATGTTTCAGATGTAAATCTATCTACTTCAGATTTAACTGTAAGAAGACAAGTAACTGGCAAATCAACTACATCTACGGGAACATTATCATTAACTCTTGCAGACGTTGGTATTACTAGTGCATATTTTGAACCATATAATTCTGAGAGATATGGAATTTTCTACAAAAATGGAACTATTGACCAACTTTCTAGTGATAAAGTATCTTTAAGTAGCAATTCAACTGTTGTTACTTTTACTGGACTCACTCCTAATCAAACTAATGTTGTTGTTAATGCTACTGTAAAGAAAAATTCAGTAACCAATAAGCAAAAATTATATGTTAGAAGTACAAAATTAGAGGTTAATAAATCTTCCTCTGGTATATCAACTTCAATTGCAGGTTTATCTTCAAGCACAACTTATGGACTGAGAGTTGAGGATGAGGAAATATCTTTGAATGTTCCAGATGTTGTAAAGGTTCTTTCAGTATACGAATCTGTAAATAATGGTGAAATTTTACTAGATAAACTAACCTTTGCTTCTGGACTAGGTTTAGATACTGAATCTATTCTTGGAGAAAAAATTACTGGCGCAACCAGTGGTGCAATTGCACAAATTGTAACTAGAAAATCTTCTACAGAAATTGAGTTTGTTTATTTAAATTCAAATAAATTTGTTTTCGGAGAAACTGTAAGGTTTGAAGAATCTGGAATATCTGGAGGAATTGCAGCAATTTCTGAGGGAACCTATATTAATAAGACACAAGATTTTGTTCTAGATAAAGGTCAAAAGGAACAATATTATGATTATTCAAGAATAGTTAGAAAAACAGGAGCTGTTGTACCATTTAGAAGACTATTAGTTATTTTTGATCATTATAGGGTCCCAACAAATGATGCTGGTGATGTTTACACCGTTAAGAGTTATGATGGGCAAAGATATAAAAATGACATACCAAAATTGAGATCTGGAACAAGAGCATCCGATGTTTTAGATTTTAGACCAAGAGTTTCTGATTTTACTAACACTAGTGTATCGCCATTTGCATTCTCAAGTAGAAATTTTGCAGCTGCTGGTTCAAATCCAACTTTAGTTGTTTCTCCAAATGAAACTTCCACAGTTTCATATTCATATTACCTCCCAAGAATTGATAAAGTTTCACTCAATAAAAATGGAGAAATCGTAATTACAAAGGGAGTTTCTGCCAACAATCCTAAAGAACCATCATCTATTGAAGAGGCAATGGATCTTGCAACAATTAAGTTGCCAGCTTATCTTTATAATTCGGATGATGTTGAAGTATATCTCTATGATAATAAGAGATATACAATGAGAGATATTGGTAATCTGGAGACTAGAATCAATAATGTTGAAAAATTGGCATCACTAACTTTACTTGAACTTAATACAAAGACTTTACAGATTCAAGATGCTGATGGATTGAGTAGATTTAAATCTGGATTTTTTGTTGACAACTTTGATAATACTAATTTTATTGATATAGAAAATTCAGATGCAAAAGTTTGTATCGATACTAATAATGAAGATAATGAACTGAGATCTGATGTAAGTTTCTACTCTCTAAAATCTCAAATTTCTCCAGAATCTTCAATCAATATAAACACTGCAGATTTTTCCACAAATCTTACTCTTCAAGATAGTAATATTAAAAAGACCGGAGATCTTATTACCTTAAATTATGAAGAAGTGTCTTGGACAAATCTTGAGCAATCATTTGCAACAAAAGAAGAAACAATTAATCCATTTGGTTCATCCAATTATAATGGATTTGTGAAACTTACCCCATCTTCAGATACTTGGGTAAGGACAATCAATAGTGAAAATGGCGTTATTTCTAGAACTCAGAGTAATTGGGAAAATTCATATGTTTCAAATCTAAGTCCGAGTTCCATTTCTAGTGATAAGTTTAGATCAAGAAATGTTGAATTTAGAGCAAGTGGATTAACTCCTTCTACCAATTATTATTCATTCTTTGCAGGAAATTCAAATATTGATATTATTCCCAAACTTTTGAAAATTACGATGTCTTCTGGTACATTCCAATCAGGAGAAACTGTTTATGGATATGTTGGTGGCATAAAAGTAGCAGCTTTTAGAATCGCCAATTACAATCACAAAACTGGATCATACTCAAATCCAACAACAACATATTCTACAAATCCATATTCGGCAAATGCTACATTATCAGCTTATTCATCATCATCTTCAGTATTGAATATTGATACTTATTCTTTAGCAGATGATGCTGATGGCAGATTCTATGGATATACTCCATCTGGTATGAAACTGGTTGGTGCAACAAGTTCTGCACAAGCAACTGTTGGAACACAATCACTTACTACAGATTCTGTAGGTGATCTAGTTGGATGTTTCTTCATTAGAAATCCACTTCAAAATCCAGCACCATCAACCACTTTTAGAGTTGGTGCTAAAACATTTAAATTATCATCAAGTTCAACAAATTCGACTTCATCTACTGTCACATCAACAGAGACAACATTCTATGGATCTGGTATTGTAAACGCTTCTGTTTATAGTGAGAGTCTGGTTGTTCGTAAATCACCACCAGCTCTTCCATTAAATGCACTTAGAAAAGATCCACTATCACAAACATTTAGAACTGATAATGATGGTGGATTCTTGACTGCTGTTGATCTTTATTTCAGTGGAAAAGATTCTACGGAAAAGGTCTTTGTTGAAATTAGAGAAACTGATATTGGTGGAACTCCAAAAGACAAAATAATTCAAGACTTTGCAAGAGTTGGAGTTGAACCATCGGGTATTACAACATCATCTAATGGTGCAACAGCAACAAAAGTTACTTTCCCATCTCCGATTTATTTACAACCAAATAAGCAATATGCAATTTCACTTTCTTGCCCATCTTCCGATGATTATAAGGTTTGGATTGCGGAATCCAATCAAGCAACAGTAGCAACTCAAAATCTTCCAGACGCACAACAAACAATTTATTCCAATCAATATGTTGGTGGAAATCTATTTAAGTCTCAAAACGGATCTATTTGGTCTCCAAGTGTATATGAAGATCTGAAATTTAAATTTTATAAAGCAAACTTCACTTCAACAAGTGGAACAGCGTACTTCCATAACCCATCTTTATCTATTGGAAGTACTTTTGCTGAGATAGATGTAAATGTTCCAGTTTTGATTAACAATCCAATCAAAACATTACCAAGAAAACTTAATGTTGGTATTGTTACGACATATGCTCTTGGAACGATTTTACAACCTGGTGCCAAGATTGGTGAAGGAAATGCTTTTGGATATGTAGAGTTTGTAGGTGGAAACATTGGTGTCGTTTCAACCACAAATGTTGGTGTTGGATATTCAAACGGAACATATTCTGGAGTTCCTCTATACTCAATAACTGGATCTGGAAGTGGTGCAACCGCAACAGTAACTATCGCATCAAATAGAGTAGCTACTGTTTCTATTGCAAATACTGGGTCTGGATATAGAGTTGGAGATCTTCTTGGCATAACAACAAGTAGTGTTTCTCAGGGACGTGATGCAACTATTAGTGTTCAATCAGTTCCAAATATAGACAAATTGTTCTTAACAAATGTCTCTGGAGAAGAATTTACTGATAATCAAGTACTATCATACTATCAGGGCAGCACTCAGGTTTCTCTTGCAGGAACAGTTACTCTTGGTCAATCGGTAGTTCCAAGTGATCTTTACACTGGAAAAGTTTTTGAAGTTTTACATTATAATCACGGAATGCACTCTAATAGTAATATTGTAAATATCAGAGGGGTTCTTCCAAATACTTCTGGGGAAGCATTAACTGCAAATATTACATCAACTAACACTACAATATCAATTGCAAATACCTCAAACTTTACATCTTTTGAAGGATCTACAGTAAGTGCATCAAATCCAGGATATATTCTTGTAAATGAGGAGGTTATTGAATATACTTCTGTTGGTTCAAATACTTTATCCATTTCTGAAAGAGGTGTAAATGAAACCACAATAAGAAATCATTCTACAGGAGACCTAATTTACAAATATGAAATTAATGGGGTTTCATTAACCAGAATTAATAATTCACATACAATGCCAACTAATTCCAAATTAAGATCTGAAAGAGGTATTGATAGATATCATTTAGAATTTGATAGATCTGATAAATCAAGTGGAGATACTATGCTTTCGTTTACGAATGAGAGTACTCTTGGTGGACCAAACTGTAGAGCAACACAAAATATTCAGTTTAGTGAAATTATCCCACAGTTCAATATTATTTCTCCAGAAAATACCTCTATAAACTCATTAATTAGAACAGTTTCTGGAACAAGTGCTGGTGGATCTGAAGTATCTTTTATTGATCAGGGTTATGAAGATGTTTCCTTAAATCAAGTAAACGAATTTTCTACCCCAAGAATTGTTTGCTCACGAGTTAATGAATCTAATCGTTTGTCTTCTTTACCAAGAAACAAATCGTTGACATTAGGTATTAGAATGGAAACTACTAACTCTAATGTTTCCCCTGTAATTGATTTATCAGAAGCAGCAACATTTGTGTTTAGCAGAAATAGATTGAATAAACCAATTTTAAATTATGTCACTGATCCTAGATCTAATCAATTGACAGATGATCCACATTCTTCTGTTTATATTTCAAATAGAATTGATCTGGCAAAACCAGCAACTTCTTTGAAGGTTCTCCTTACAGCATATAGAGACGCTTCAAGTGACTTTAGGGTTCTTTATAAGTTGTTTAGATCCGATTCAAGTGAAATTAATCAAACTTACGAATTATTCCCTGGTTATAATAACCTAACTGATATTGACGGCGATGGTTTTGGTGATACTGTAATAAATTCTAACTTAAATGATGGATCTTCAGATGCTTTTGTAAGATCCAGTAATGATAATGAATTTTTAGAATATCAGTATACTGCTGATGATCTAGAGCAATTTAATGGATTTATAATTAAGATTGTTATGAGTGGAACAAATGAATCTTATACTCCAAGATTCCGTGATTTAAGGGCAATTGCACTAGCATAATGATACCAATTGAAGGGCATAAAAATCTTTTTAGAGATGAAAAGTCTGGGGCAATTGTAAACTCAGATACATTTGAATATAATCAATATATTAGAATGAAGAAAGAGCGTCAAAAACAAAAAGATGAAATTAATGAATTAAAAACCGACGTTCAGCAGATCAAAAACTTACTTATGGAGTTAATCAATGAACATCGATCCAGACAAGATTGAACTAGAAAACTTAAGCAAAAGTTTTGAATATTTTAAATATGCATCTGAAATTGATCAATGCGATTCTATAGAAACTTTGAGGACTATAGCAAAATCTTATGTAAAATTATATTTAAAGCAACAAGAAGTCGTTACTTCTTGGGCATTGAACTCATAGAAAACTGCTAGTATAAATATATTTTAGATCCTGACCATTAAACGGAATTTTATATGTTCCTTGTGAAAACCCCAAAAACAGTGAAAAAACTCTAATGGCAGACATTAAAGTAAGAGTAGGACAAAAAAATTCAATAAAAGTTGTTTCATCTATCACTGGAGACACCTCAGGAACTTTGTCTGGTTTGAGTGACATTAATGCCACAAATTTATCTAATGGTATGGTCTTAGTATATAATTCTACAACAAATAAATGGGATGCGACTTTAGAATTAACACCAGGAACTACGCAGAATTTAGACATTAACGGAGGTAGCTTTTAATGGCAAGTATCATTAGGGTCAAAAGATCTACTGGTACTTCTGCACCATCAACATTAAATTATGGTGAATTAGCGTATACTATTGGTGGAGGTACTCAAGCAAATAGAGGACAAAGATTCTTTATTGGTGATAGTTCCAGTAACCCTCAATTGATTGGTGGTCAGTACTACACAGATCTTTTAAGCAACACTCCAGGTTCTGTTGCATCTGCTGCAAACGCAACGACTGCGGCAAATGGTTTCGTAGCGATTGTCGATCAGAACCGAAAAGTCGATCAGTGGAACGTAGATAATTTAAGATTGGATGGTAATGCACTTACCTCTACAGATACTGATGGTCATATCACTATTACTCCGAATGGAACTGGTAGAGTTCAGTTCTTAGACGATGACGAATTGCAATTTGGTACTAGTGATGATATAAGACTATCATATGATACTGCTAAAGATGCAATATTCTTTGAAAGAGGTGGCGCTGGAACAACTGCGGACATTAGAGTCGCAGATAATATTGAGTTTCAATTTGGCACAGATAATGATGCCAGAATGTATTATGATGAGACTACTTCTGATAAGATTCAGGTAGAAGGTGCTGATTGGAATTTTGCTTCTGGCGTTCAAATTACAATTAGTGATACAACTTCTTCAACCGATAAAGACACTGGTGCTCTTGTAGTTGAAGGTGGTGTAGGTATTGAAGAAAATCTCAACGTCGGTGGAAATACTGATATTACTGGAGATTTAAATATTGATGGTGGGGATGTAACATCAAACACTTCTACCCTGAACCTCTTTGATTCAACAGTAACTCACGCAAATATTCTAGGTGCAGGTGAGTTCATTGATATTGGTACTACTACTGGCATTACAACTATTCATAATGCCACTGTTGATTTAGATGGAGATTTAAATATTGATGGTGGAGATGTTACAAGTAATAATACATCATTAAATCTTTTTGATTCTACTGTAACCCATATTAATGCATTTGGTTCTGGAGTTGCAATTGATATTGGTGCAAATACAGGAATTGCAACAATTAACAATGCAACTTTTGATGTACCAAATGCAACGACGGTTACAATTGGTGCTCAGTCTTCACCAACATCCGTTACTTTTGAAAGTACTACCAATACATCATTTGTATCTATTGCAGCAACTACAGATGCTTCTAGCCCCACTACAGGTGCTTTAAGAGTTGCTGGTGGTGTTGGTATTGCAAGTGATTTATATGTTGGTGCAGATTTTATTGTTAGTGGAGATACAACTTTTGCTGGTAATTTAGTAATTCAGCAAAATCTAACAGTAGATGGTGATACTACACTCGGTAATGCTGATAGTGATACTGTCACAATTACCGGAACAATAAATCATACTGGTTCTTTTGTAAATGTTGGAAGTGCCCAGTTTGATGCTGTTGGAATTAGTTCCAATATCATCTCAACCAAATCTGGTCATGGAAATACACTTTATATCGACCCATATCCAGATGGATTAAGCAATGAGGGAACCGTTATTATTAAGGGTGACCTTCAGGTTGATGGTACAACTACAACGGTAAACTCAAGTTCTGTTACAGTCAACGAACCAATTCTGAATCTTGGTGATGTAACAAGTGTCAGAACCGTAATGGCAGTTGTTGGTTCTGGAACTACAGAAATTACTTTAGATTCGGTTGTTGGCATTAACACTGGTGATGTTATTGATAATGCTGGTGTTACTGGTCTTCCTGCACTTGCTGCAGATAGAACTATTCTTTATTACAATTCTGGAACAAAGATTGTATCTATTGCAGCAAATACAACTGCCCAGATTGGAATTTCAACTCAACTAACAATTACCCACGCATTTGATACAAACACTGACAGAGGTGTTTCGTTCAATTATAACACAAGCAGTGGAACTAGCAATAATAAAACTGGTTTCTTTGGTTTTGATGACAACTCAATTGCAACCAGTGGTGTTTTTGAATCTCATGCAGATGACAGCAGAAGATGGACATTTATTCCAGATGCATCCATTACCAATAGTGTAGTATCTGGAACTAAAGGATTCTTAGATATTAGAGGTATTTACTACCAATCTGGAGATTTCTCAACCCACGGTATTGTTTACTTTGATAGTACTGGTTTACAAAGATCCACAACAGCACCATCATCTGCGACGTTTACATCGACGCAGATTATGACAGCTGTAACTGAAGTTGTTCTTACTCTCGATTCAACTCATAGTTTCTCTGCTGGGCAACAAATTACTCAGGCAAATAATGCCGCTGCTTATGGTATGGTAAAAACCAGCACTTCGAGCAGCAATACTGTTACTCTAATTGGAGTTCAGGGAACATTTGATACTACAAATGATCTTCTGAAGGAAGGAACTAATATCTCAATTGTTCCTACCAATGTCTCTACTACATATACTGACAGACCTGTTTGGACAACAACGATTGACGGAGGAACATTCTAAAGTTATGAATAGTGAAGTTGATATTAATGTTTTAGTTGGTCTTTATAATCAAAAAATAGCAGCACTGACAAACCAAAACATTTTACTAGAAGCAAAATTGCAATCTTTAACTAAAGATTTTGAATCTGAAAAGGAAAATTTGCTGGCACAATTGCTCGATGCAAGGAGGGAACAGGGTTCCCTCCCAAAACAAAAATCATCTAAAAAATCTGATGATTATCAGAACTCAGAGGTTGAATAATGGCAAAACCATCAACAAGACAAGAACTTATTGATTATTGCTTAAGGAGACTTGGTGCTCCTGTTTTAGAAATCAACGTCGATGATGATCAAATTGATGACCTTGTTGATGATGCTTTTCAATATTTTCAAGAGCGTCATTTTGATGGAGTAGAGAGGACATATTTAAAATATCAAATTAGTCAAAATGATATTGATAGGGGAAGAGCATCTGGAACCAGTGGGGTTGGCATTGTAACTACAACCGCAACTTCTACTTCAGTTAGTGGTTACGGATCTGTTACTTCGAATTTTTATGAAAACTCGAATTTTATACAAATTCCAGATTCTGTAATTGGTATTGAAAAAGTATTTAAATTTGATACTAGCACTATATCAGGTGGAATGTTTAGTATTAAGTATCAACTATTTTTAAACGATCTTTATTATTTTAATTCTGTAGAATTACTCCAATACTCAATGACAAAGAGTTATTTGGAAGATATTGATTTTCTATTAACCACGGACAAGCAAATTAGATATAATAAGAGACAAGATAGATTATATTTAGATATTGACTGGAATCAACAATCAGTAGGAAATTATTTGGTTATTGATTGTTATAGAATTTTAGATCCAAGCGATTATGCTGGAGTATATAATGATAGTTTTGTGAAAAAATATTTGACTGCATTGATTAAAAGACAATGGGGTCAGAATTTAATTAAGTTTAGGGGGGTAAAACTTCCTGGTGGAATTGAATTGAATGGAAGAGAGTTATATGAGGATGCTGAAAGAGAATTAGAACAACTCAAGGAAACTATGATGCTTGAGCATGAATTACCACCTCTGGATATGATTGGATAATAATGGCACTTAATCCCTTCTTTCTTCAAGGATCGCAGACTGAGCAAAGACTTGTTCAGGAGTTGATTAACGAGCAACTGAGAATATATGGCGTCGATGTAACTTACATTCCAAGAAAAATCGTAAGAAAAGATACTATACTTAGAGAAATACAATCATCTAAATTTGATGATAGTTATATTATAGAAGCCTATGTGAATACGTATGAGGGATATTCTGGGTCTGGTGATATTCTAACAAAATTTGGAATGTCTCTTAGAGATGAATTAACAATTACAATCTCAAAAGAAAGATTTGAAGATTTTATTTCACCGTTTCTTGATGCGGAAGATGACGCTGAAATAAGTTTATCTACTCGACCAAGAGAAGGAGACTTAGTTTATTTCCCATTAGGACAAAGACTATTTGAAGTTAAGTTTGTTGAACACGAAGATCCATTCTATCAATTAGGTAAAAATTATGTTTATCAATTAAAATGTGAACTCTTTGAATATGAAGACGAAGTTATTGATACTTCCATCAATGAAATTGATACTCAGATACAAAAAGAAGGATTTATTACTTCACTTTCTCTCTCTGGAATTGGAGTTACTGCACAAGCAGTTGCCACAATTAATAGTGGATATGTGAGAGAGATATTCTTAAATAATGATGGTAGTGGATATACATCGACACCAACTATTAGATTTACAGAAGCACCTCCAATTACAGGTAGTACGGCTACCGCTGTAGCAATAACAACAACTCGTGCCGGGGTTAGATCTATACAGCAAATTTTATTGACTAATGCTGGTTTTGGATACACTGTTGCACCAACAATGTATATTGAAGGTGGTGGTGGAACAGGTGCTGCAGCAACTTGCTCTATTGAACCAACTCAAAGTGGGGTTATTTCACTATCTGTCGACTCTGCTGGTTCTGGATATGCAGTTGCCCCAACAGTGACTATCACGCCTCCAGTTGGAGCAGGAGCAACAGCTGATGCAACTATTAATGGTATTGGATCAGTTACTGGAGCAACCGTATTTAGTGGAGGAAACTTCTACTTACCATCAACAACTGTCAGTGTAATATTCTCCTCACCAGTTGGTGTTGGAACAACCGCAAAAGGTGTTGCACATACAAATTCTGTTGGTATTGTTACTGGCATTAGTATAACTGATCCAGGTTCTGGTTACTCTTCTGCACCAACAGTAAGTATTGGCAATAGTGCTGCAAATAAAAACTATAATAATGTCGGTCTCACAACTGCTACAGCAATTTCTGTTATTTCTTCTGGTGGTGTAGTGACTGCCATCAGAATCACAAATCCTGGTATTGGATATAGTTCTACACCAACAATTACTATCGCAGATCCACCAATTATCACTGGTATAGGAACATATCAATTTAATGAAGAAGTTGTTGCATCATCTTCTGGAACTAGAGCAAGGGTTAAGGAGTGGAATGACCAAACTAATATTCTGAAAGTTTCTAATGTAAATGGACCATTTACTTTAGGAGAAAGTCTTGTTGGTGCAGCATCTTCGGCAATATTCTCTATTAAGTCATATGACCAAAGAGACATCTACGATAAATATGATCAAAACGACGAGATAGAAGAAGAGGCAGATCTGATTCTAGATTTTAGTCAATCAAATCCATTTGGTAGTTATTGATGTTAGGAACTTATTTTTATCACGAAATACTTCGCAAGACTGTCATATCTTTCGGAACTGTATTTAATCAAATTTACATTAAGCACAAAGATTCGACGGATAATACCATTAGCGAGATGAGAGTTCCTCTTGCATATGGTCCTATGCAAAAGTTTTTAGCAAGGATTGAGCAGCAGGCAGATTTAAACAAGGCAACACAAATTACTCTGCCTAGAATGTCATTTGAAATGAATAGTATTGAATATGATCCGACAAGAAAAGCATCAGTAACTCAAACTTTTAAGGCAGTAGACGACAATAATAGAGTCAAAAAAGTTTATATGCCGGTTCCATATAATATTGGATTTGAACTCAATATTTTGACAAAATTAAATGATGATGCCCTACAAATCATTGAGCAGATTCTTCCATATTTTCAACCTTCTTTTAATATAACAGTTGAGTTGATAGATTCAATTGGAGAAAAAAGGGATATTCCAATTGTTCTTGAAACAATAAGATTTCAAGATGATTATGAGGGAGATTTCTCTACTAGAAGAGCACTAATTTACACATTACAATTTACTGCCAAAACATATCTATTTGGTCCAATTGCTGACAGCACAGAAGGTCTTATTCGTAAGGTTCAAGTTGATTACTACAGTAGTACAGACACTGTTAGAGCGACAAGGGAAATGCGTTATGTTGCTACTCCAACAGCAAAGAAAGATTATGACAATGATACTGGATCCATCATCACTGAAGATGTAACTACTACAGAAACTAATATAAGTGTTAATGATACTTCTACACTTTCAACTGGAGATCGCATCATTCTTAATAGTGAAATAATGAAGATTACTTCACTTACAAGTAATAGTATTACTGTGAAAAGAGCATATAGTGGAACTATTGCCCAAACACATAATTCTGGAAATCAACTTAAGGTATTGAGTGCCGCAGATGATAGACTAATTGCTCCAGGCGATGATTTTGGATTTAATGAGTCATTGGACTTCTTTGACAACGGACAAGATTTTAGTCCAACAAGACAAATTGATTTATAGTAAGTATTATGTCAGAAGAATTTGAAAGCATCAGTAGAGTTTTAAATACCGAGACTGAAATAGTTGAAGTTGAAAAGAAAACTGTAGAGATAGAAAAAATTCCAAATGAAAGGAATGACATTAAAAAAGATTATGAATACAGTAGAGGACAATTATATTCATTAATTGAAAAAGGTCAAGAAGCAATTAATGGAATTTTAGAAGTTGCTGGTGAAGGTGCAAGTCCAAGAGCATATGAGGTTGCTGGTCAACTAATTAAAAGTGTTGCTGATACAACCGACAAGTTAATTGATCTTCAGAAAAAAATGAAAGATATTGAAGATCAATCTGAAAAAACAACAACAAACAATGTCACAAATAATGCACTGTTTGTTGGTTCTACAGCAGAACTTTCAAAACTACTCAAACAAGGTTTTCTAAATAATAAAGAATAACATAATATTTTGATGGGCTGGTCCGACAAATATAAAAAGTCAATTAATTGTGATAATCCTAAGGGATTTTCGCAGAGAGCCCATTGCCAAGGAAAAAAGAAGAAACTTTCTGAAGAGGGTCTTCGTGATTGGTTTGGTAAATCCAAATCAAAAGATGGTAAAAGTGGTTGGGTAAATGTAGTTACTGGTGGAACTTGTGCTAGTGATAAACCTGGTGAGGGTGTACCCAAATGCGTATCTTCAGCAAAAAGAGCAAGTATGTCAAAAGCAGAAAGAATTGCTGCTGCCAGAAGAAAAAAAAGAAAGGATCCTGGTCAGCAAGAAAAATCTGGGGCTGCAAAACCAACTTATGTTTCTACGGATAAACCTAAAATGAAAAAAGAAGAATTTGAACTGGAAGAAGCAAAGGATAAACCAGGTAAAGGTAGTGGTAAAAAGGATGCCTGCTATCATAAGGTAAAGTCAAGATATGATGTTTGGCCAAGTGCATATGCATCAGGAGCACTTGTTAAATGTCGTAAAGTTGGTGCGGCAAATTGGGGAAATAGCACGAACGAAGAAAAAGATCACGAGTACTCAATGGCTCGTTCTGAACTTTCTACAATTATTTCTGCTGCAAGAAGATTGAAGAAAAAAATGAAGGGTGAGGGTAATATTGAAGCTTGGGTTCAATCAAAAATCACAAAGGCAGCAGATTATATTGATACTGCAGCAGATTATGTAGAAAGTGGTGAGCACAATGTTGATGAATCTGTTGTGGTCCAAGATGCGAATGGAAACGATTATGTTCAGTTTATTGATATTATTAAACCAGAACCACTAAAGCCATCAAAAGGAAACGTTTGTTCTGATTGGAGAGAAGTAACAGAGCAAAGTATTGGAGTTAAAACGAATAAACCCCATAAAACTCTTCAACAAATGATTGATCGTCAAGGACTTGGTGGAAAGGTTATTATTCCAAAACAGGATTTAAAACCTGCAAATGATCTTTCAGCATCGTATGAATTAAATGGTGAATATATTGATGAAGAAGGTAAAAAATGTTGGAAAGGTTATAAAAAAACAGGAACTCAAAAACTCTTTGGTAAAACTTATAATCGTTGTGTGAAAGAGGGAAATAAATCTTTTAGTCAGTTTATGGAAGACTGGCAAAAGGTTAATAAGTCAGACAAAACTGATGGAATGAGCCCTGCAGCAGTTAAGGCATATCGCCGTGAGAACCCGGGTTCCAAACTTAAGACTGCTGTAACTGGTGATCCAAAACCAGGTAGTAAGGATGCCAAGCGCAGAAAATCCTTCTGCTCACGCTCTAAGGGGCAGCAAGATATGCACAACATTGATTGTTCCAAAACCCCTGACAAAGCAATTTGTAAAGCACGTCGCCGCTGGAAATGCTAATGAAAAGTTTTCAACAATTTCTATCAGAAAGTATCACCATCAATGGTGATTTCAACGGAACCCTAAATGTAGGTACTTCTCAACCAGAGCAGGCACAAGAGTCTTTCTTTGCCGATGTTATGTGGGAAGGTAAACTTTATCGTTTAGAAGTAGAAGGCAAAATGCTTTCTAAAAATGAACTCGCAGAACAAATACAAGGAGAATATCCTGGAGCCATAGTTCATAATGTT
>Ga0129333_10000375_pt1 | contig 35123 bp, 22 predicted proteins | sample CPB6_08_DNA_FD_94474 | JGI IMG/M metagenome (GOLD analysis project Ga0129333, IMG submission 94474) | Freshwater to marine salinity gradient microbial communities from Chesapeake Bay, USA - CPBay_Sum_0.6_0.8_DNA | ecosystem: Environmental > Aquatic > Marine > Coastal | place: USA: Chesapeake... | reverse complement strand
TGCGGATTCCTCGCCACGCTTCAAACGTTCAATTAAATCTAGTTCGTCCTGGGATACCATTTATGCCTTACAATTTAAGGCAGTTTTTCGTGTTATCTTTGACCCCTTTGATAAACAGCCGCTGTGCTGGATTACCGGTCCCGTAGTTCAATGGATAGAATAGAAGTTTCCTAAACTTTTGATACAGGTTCGATTCCTGTCGGGACTACCCAGTGAGAATTACGGCTTCTTTTTGAAAAGGAGCCGTTTTTATTTTCCTCTAAAGCCTTTGCTGCACATATGATTGAGGTGAAGAGGCTATTGATACGAGGAGTTCGAACTCTGTCTTTTTGCTTGTTGTATAGTATTCCTTCAGGATAGATGAGGTACTGAAGCTTTTGCTTATCATCATAATCGCTGGAAAGCCATAACTGGCGGGCATTTTGTGCTATTGCCAATCCCTTTTTAACGGCCTTTTCCAGGTTCGAACTACTAATGGGGTTGTTACCAAGGTCCTGAGTGATTTGGCCAACTTCTATCTCGAATTTTTCTCGGTATTTTTCAAACAAAGATTTATCCAACTCTCCACTAACAAATCTGTATTCCAACTTTTCTAACCTGTCACGTGCTTCAGTTAGTTTTCGCTTTAACACAGATTGCTCTTTCTCTTTATCAGCCAGCTTAAATTGCAGCTGCTCAGCGATCAGATCGGCTAATCTCCTTTCATACGCTTGCTTGAAATTCAGTTTCGCTATTTCAGTTTCAAACAATGAGTTTAAGTGCTCTGCTCGGACATTCACAGCGGTACCTTTAGCCCTTGTTTTATAATAATAAATTCCCTTTTGGACATATCCAGTAAAAGGAGAGAGTGAAACCTCATCCTTAGCAAAAGATTTTAGGGGCAGCTCTTCAATCTTGAACTTCTTTGATATCCCCTTGTGAGGGTTCTGTGAAATAACCCCATTAGCACGATTAAATAGCTCTTCGGAAACAAGAGGCACATGCTTTCCTATATATACCTCGCCCGGAATCAACGAGTGGGTGATGTAACCGCAGTAGAAGGGATTAGAGATTATTCCGACAAAGCTTTTGTAATTGATGGTTGATCCTATCTTCTTAAGTTTCTCTACAATCTCAAGATTATTAAGCTTACCCTCTGCCTTCCATTTGAAAGCGAGCTTTAATAATTCGCCATCGTTATTTATTTGATAAACATGCTCTCTCGCCTTATGCTTAGGTTTTGTATTCGTATATCCAAAGGGAGTCGCTGATACCCAATAACCCTGCCGCAGATTTTCTACCATCCCCTTTACCACCTTATCCTTACGCAGCTCATTGTCATAATTTCCAAAAAGGTAGAAGATATTCTGTTGCAATTTTCCCGATGGAGTCGTCACATCAACATCCTGAAACACCGATAATACCTTTACACCCAAAGATTCTAATGTACGGGTTAATGCACCAGCGTTTTCACTACGGGAAAAGCGCTCATAGGAGTAAACCAAAATCGCAGAAATAGTTTTATCCTTTTTTACACAATCGAGCATCCGACTAAACTCCTTACGCTCATCACTTTTAGCGGATTCGTAAGTACCGCCAAAAATCATTTTTACCATTAGTCCACGATGCTCAGCAAATTCCTGACAAGACTTTCTTTGTGATTCTAAACTAGTGTTAAGCATGGCCTGCTCATAGCTGGATACCCTGGTATATATAACAATGTTGTTACCGCTACGCCAAGAAATCTTTTTTGATTTTTTAGCAAATCGTTGCATTCCCGTGAGTGCAGAGCTATTTTTCATGGTTTGTGTTTTCAATTTCTTTTAATATCACATTACAAATGATCGCAGATAGCATTTTTAGCTCTTCGAGCTGAGTTTCGTTGATTTCCTCATTATTATCATTTAATTCAACATTTTTTTTCTCCAACATTTGGTAGCAGTTGAAAGCACCGCCCAGAGTATGGGAGGGCACCTGCTGTTAATACTATTTGCCGGGGCTACCGGAATATATTGATTTATTTAATTTTTGGAAGGTGATGGCATCAACTCCCCGCACTGCAAGAGTAACCTCTTCATATTGACCTAGGCCAATAGCCAACCTAATCTTCTTTGCAGCATCACCACTAATTTGTTTGATGCTCTTGCTATCTACTCGGACTACTTTTCCATCTAATAACTTTATTGTTAACTCACTTATATTTCTATTTTTTAATGCCGCAAAAACTTTTTTCTCATTTTCATTCAATAACCCCGGGATTCTTATAAGATCTAAATCCTCTGATTGAATGAACTCTTTTAAAAAGTAATATATAGATAAGTATATATGCGGTGCGCTTCTATCAGCAGATACTTCGCTAAAATAATAGTAATCTTCTCCCATGCGCTTCATGCAAATTCCACCAGGGAATACTAAAATCCCAGCCTCCTGATTATTGTCGAGACACCAAATAATGAGTTCAGTTAGAAAATTCATTTCAAACTTTAACCCGTATAAAAAAATACTATCATCCAGCATTTGGTTTAAGCGCAGCAAAGTTTCCCGCTCATCCTCACTAATTGTCTGAGCCAATTCTTTCTCTCTTAGCCGGTCGTAGTGATATTTGATTCTCTTTTTGGGTAGCTCCTCCAGGTAAGCATCCTTAAATAGACGATCGCATAGCTGAGCTGTATCGCTTACCCCATAACCCAGTGCTCTAAGGTGATCCAAGATTCTCAGCCAGATGACTTGAGCAAAGCTAATCTCTACATTGTGCTTGCCCTTTGGTATGAAAGGCATAAGCCCGTTTCTTCTCCAAAAAGGGAAAAATTCAGATAGGAGCTTACCTGATAGCCCGTACAAATCATCAACCGGGTAAATTGGGTTAAACATGTACTTGCGGAACTCACGCAAGGAAATCTTCTCAGCATCCAGGATGGTTTTAGTATTCATTTTGCAAAGTTATACTTTTACTCTATCTTTGTCTTTTAAATCATGTCCTTTGCTCAAATATAGGATTTATTATTCAACTCCGCGTTTTGGGCAGGGGCAAACTCAAATTATAATTGTTTAAAGACCAAAAAATCAATCTATGAAGAAAAAAAAAGGGAAACTCCCAGATTACCAGGCCGAACTACCCCGGTTCTGCGAGCATTGTGGCAGGCCCCTACCGCCAGGTGAGCACGGCCTTAGAAAATTCTGTGAAAAATGGTATGACCAAGTCGGACAGGTGCATGATTGTAAGACTGACTATCATTCAGAAAAGAAAAAACCACAAAATGAGGAATTTCGGTTGTACCGAAACACAATTTATGAGGATTCAAATACTATTACCAGTTTAGTAGACAAATTTGGTAGCATCGTGACCACTGCACAGTTGGATGCACACGACCTTGAGTTGTGCAGATCAATTGAATATGGAATTACGGATGACGGAAAAATCATTTCCCAATTCCATGGCTATATCATTACATCAGATACATCTATCGGGAAACATAAAATTGAAAAAATATGAAAAACGCAATTCTAATGACTAACGTATCTCAAATCAATCTGGTTAACAAGTACCAGAAAGGCATCATTTTCGCCATTGGCATTATCGTTATTGGCGGTATTGCCCACTACATTTTGTACAGGCAATACCATAAGCTAAATCAAAGGATGACAGCCATTGAGCGATCTCAGAACAAAATGGCCGGGGTCTTGGATTCAAATTCTGTGGCAATGCAAGGTATCGGCCTTGGGATGAATCAGATATTAAAAGAGAATGCAGATTTCTTTAATTCCTTGACAGCACTTGGCCACTTACTCAAGCCTGTCCACGGAGTCGAGTAAATCCAAGGTGCACTTTGGAAACCCACCTTCAATCTTCGGAGGTGGGTTTTTTTGTCCCATTTCATAATTGTTGTTTTCTTAAATAAGTGCCACGGTAAGAGTGGTTGTTCTATTTAACCCAGAATGGCATTATGAGAAAAAATGCAACTGGTAAGGGCTGTACGATTTGGATGTAAAAAAAGTTATATCTCGTGAAATCTCATTTTTTCATGTAAATCCATGTAAATTCTCGTCAAAACACGAGAATTTACATTATTCCACCTCTCGAACACAACGAAAACCCGTATGCTCAAGCCCAGTATCCGGACTACTTTTCATTCGTCGAGCAACTCGATAGCCGCTGCAATAAGCATCATTGCATAAGAAGCTACCACCCCTTAAACTTCGCTTTTTTGCAAATGGCTCCTGAGGGTCATAAGAAACGACAGGGCCCTTAGGGTTTATTGTTTTTTTGCCTGAAAGTGTAGTATAGTAGTCACTTTGATACCAGTCGCTACACCACTCCCAAACATTTCCTGCCATATCATACAAACCATATCCATTTGCTTGAAAACTGCGAACAGGGGCTGTTTTGATAAACCCATCGCGCATAGAATTGAAATAAGGAAATTTTCCGTCCCAACTATTCGTCTTCGCCTTACCCATCTGCACAGGCTCATTACCCCAAGGATAAGTAGACCCTACCAAACCTCCTCTCGCCGCAAATTCCCACTCCGACTCTGTTGGCAATCGTTTACCGGCCCACTTGCAATAAGCTATAGCGTCATCCCAACTTACATGCACTACTGGATGGTTTTCTTTTCCCTTTATTGAACTCTGAGGACCTTCGGGATGCCGCCAGTTTGCACCTTTTTGCCATATCCACCATTGGCTATAGTCATTTAGATTGACAGGCCCCACTGATGACTTAAAAACAAGTGATGCGGCAACAAGTAATGAATCCGGCGGCTTTGCTGTACCAGGGGGTACTGTCTTTTTAATATCCTCCCAGTTGGCGTTACGCTCAGCAGTAGTAACGTATCCTGTCGCCTTTATAAATTTATGGAATTGCTCGTTAGTGACTTCTGTTTCGTCCATATAAAAAGGAGAAACAACTACCCTGTGTTTTGGAAATTCATCAGGATCAGCCTGCTCATTATCCCCACCCATATTAAATTCTCCTCCCGGTATAAAAACCATCCCTATTAGGGACGTATCACCGCTGAAATCAATTGAGGAGTCTAACCTGACACCAACCCAACGCGTGGGGGTTTTCATGCAAGAGTGGAGCGAATCATTTTTATTTCCATTCATGGAAGAAGATGCATTATAACACCCTAGAACCCCTATCAAATAACTGATGATTAGATAAGTGCTAGTCCATTTTGCTGAATAAATTAGGGTCAAATACAAAACATTGTATTTTACTTGTCAAAACTATTTTGTACTTGCCATAATCTTCTTGCCCGCATTTCTAAGAAGTAACTTAAAATACTCCCCTGCCCAGCTATCTGTTCCATCAGGACGTATTAACCAAAAGCCACGCATTTCATCAGTTTTACGCGTATCTGTTAGCTTTCTTAGCTCCTCATTTTTGGGCTCATTGCAATATAATTCCCACTGCATGATATAAGGCACTTTTAATGCCAAGCAAACTCCAACATAGGCATCCCACCTGGCAACCACTGGCTCTTTAGTAGTCAACCCCTCATATCGCTGTTCTGGTATTCCTATTTCACCAAGAAAAACAATTTTCTTTCCTTTCATATAGGGAGTAGGTCTCATCAATGATTGTATATATTTAATCCCCTTATAGAGGCCTAATCCAGTTGCGTCCATTCCATCGTAACAAGACCAAGACACCATATCAGTTTCTATGAGGGGGACAACACTATTTACAATTCCAGGTATACCGGATTGACTATCCATAACCTTGTTTGCCTCAATGGCATGGTATACTTTAGCTTTTGTGTTTTTTACTTCTGCACGTGCCCTGTTTACACCTCGCTGACGTGCAGCAAACCAAGTTGCCATGGCATTAATGCGCTGCATTGAATCTTTAGGTACAAGAACAGTAAAACGATCCCCATCAACTGCACGAATTAATTCTCCTTCTTTTCGAGACCAACGTGCATAATCCCCAGTACCGCCGCGCATCATCCAATCGCCTTCCCAATTATGAAGAATAAATGTTAAATCGCGGCTAGCATAAGTGGTCAGCAAGTGCTTGGTGAGTTCATATACCTCTTCTTCCTCTATTTTAGCCGAAGCCTCGGTTGTTTTAACACCAGCTCCATCCACACTTAGCGCTATGGTATGAAAAGGCATTTCAAAAACCGCTTTCCAATAAGGATGCTGCGCCAATTGTGCTAAGGTTAGCTCTTTAGGTAATTGCCAGTCAGAATTATAGTAATAACCGTTCCCTGGATTTTTTCGAAACCAAAGTTTCAGCACACCATAACCCATTTCTAACATCTTCTCACTTCCCTCAATCAAATATGGCTTACCGGTAAAAAAGTACTTACCAGCAACATGGGTGGCTCCAATTCGGTTTTTAAAGTCCTTGGGAATCGACGCACCTTGCAAAGGCTGATACTTTTTAATATGCGCTAGAATTTTTGAATCAGATGATTGTGAAACAATATTTCCTACAGATTGAGAGTGTGTAACTAGTGTTGTTAATACGGTAATACAAAAAAAGAATTTTTGAAGTTGCATAAAGCAGAAATTAAATGACCCTGGCCATTAGCACAGGGTCATTGTTAATATTAAAACGAATTTTCAAAAGACCTTACAAGCTAATCTTTACAAATGAAGCATAATTTCTCCTAACTGTCCCATACCCTGAAATACTAGCGAGAGCGCCTACACGGAAAAAATAATCACGCCCGGCTGGAAAAAGAGTTGCATTAGTGTTTAGATCAATTGTTAATGTATATGTTGTTGCTGGATTTATCACTATTGGCGTACCAAATGATTGTTGAAAGCTGGTACCAGCAGTATTGAACTTTACAGCCTCACCAACATATACATCACTAAAGGCATATAAACGGATAGCACTTAATCTGGCAGCAGCAACACCAGGCTCTAAATTAAAGGTAGCAACAACTTGATTATTTGAATTTTTAGATATAGCGCAGTTCTTAACTCGAATATAAGGCTCAACCTCAAAATCAAGTTTATTTTCACCGGGCTTAATCTCATAATCCGTAATGGAAACCGGAATAAAATTTCCGTTGATCAAGTTAAAATTGTACTTGTTTGCAAAAACCAAATTATTACGATACTCTCCGGTGTTTTTAATAAGCCAGTTTTGAGCAACTGGAGTAGCGTAGCCTTGTTCAAACGCTTGAATGATAGATCCATTAATTAATTCAGTCTGAACAGGCTCACCGGTAACTTTATCTTTAATTATACCATAGACTTGTGCATTAGGGCCCTCCATATCATCTTTCATACAAGAAGAAAGTGATAGACTCAAACCCAACAGGAGTAATAATCTTGAAAATTGAAGTTTCATATAGATAACAGTATTTAGAAAATTAATAATTGGGATTTTGAATCAATCGATTTGTACTTACACCAGGAATGGGCCTGTAATAAAACCACTGTTGAAAGTTTTGACCATTAGCACGTTCGTCGTAAAAGTTATTAGCTCTGACAAAAATGTATTTTGGAGTTGGCTGACGTAGATCAATCACTGGAACCAGGACCTGTCTTCTAGAGCCCTGAAACAGGGTATGATTTTCACGACGTCTAATCATATCCCAATAACGTTGACCCTCAAAAGCCATTTCAACTCTACGCTCTTTCAAAACATTCGCAAGACTTAAAGGGATATTGTCAGTATGAGCAGCACGTCTGCGTAATGCATTCAAATAAGTTGCCGCTAATGCAGGATCTCCTACACCACCTTCAACAGCAGCCTCTGCATAATTTAATAATACTTCAGCTAATCGAATATCAATAAAATCTTGTGTGGAGCTGAAATAAAATCCCGGAACATTTTTTCCTTCTTGTAAGAACTTCTTTAAACTAAATCCGGAGCAGGAGAAATTCTGATCAGCATTTGCACCAATATTGTGAAAGGCCGACAAACCACTTAATGCAGAGGCTCCTAGGGCAAAATATGTGCGTCCATCTCTTCCTGGTGCAGAGCCATTGGTGTAGACAATCTTGCTTCCATCTTGTCTTACCAATCCACCTTGCATGATAATAGTTACCCCTTTCCAAGTAGAGCCTGGTACAATAATACTAGCATGCAATCTTGCATCTTTGCCTGCAAAAATATCACTCAAATTATCATACTGTTTGTAAGGTTTGTTTACGTCAAAGTTTACGGGATTGGCAATTACATCGTTCTCATTCCCATCTAAACGAGTAACCAACGGAACACTTCTACCTTGACCATTATCAGAATAATCTTCAAAAAGATCAACTAGGTTTAATGTTGGACTAAAGCGTCCATAATACAAGCCACCTGGATTTGTTTGTGAAGGGTTATAAAAAACATCAACTGTGTGGCCTTGCAATAGGGTTGTCTGACCGTCGATATAGCCTTTTTTGAGTAATACTTCTACATCTGCCCCAGCTGGATTTTGAAAAATGTCTTGAAAATTCTTTGCAGCCTCAGCTCTATTAGCAGGAGTTGGCCGATATAATCCTTTCCCCGATTGATTAATAACTGCTGCGGAAGCATCTATACATTGCTGATAAAAACCTGTTGCATCAGCAGCAGTCATACCCCCTACTAATCCTTGATCAACAGCAACTCCAGTCAATGGAGCACGACTCCAATATTTTGCAACAGAGGCAGCGTGTAGCGCCACTCTTGATTTAAGTGCTAAGGCAGCCCATTTTGTAACACGATATTGGCCTTCTACTGCTGTACGAGAAGTTGGAAGCGCCATAGCCGCTGAATCTAATTCGGATAAAATGTAACTCCAAGTTGCCTTCTCAGTACTACGGGGTACAAATAAATTAGCATTATCAGATCCTGGAATATATTCTTGAGAACGCTCAATCAAGGGAACACCTCCATATCTTTTTGCCAAGCCAAAATACATATAGGCTCTTATGAACCGCCCTTCTGCCACTAAGCCTGCTCTTTGCTGATCAGACATAGCAACTTGAGGAAGTTGTTCTATAAAAAGATTTGTTTGACGAATAGCGTCATATCCCCAATAGCCGTCATTGGTTGGACCAACACCCGTACCTGTGGAAGCAGTACTTTCATCAGTGTAAAAGGTTGTTCCAAATCCTGGCTCAATATAACCATTTGACTCACGATAGTAACTAAACCACTTCCCAGGATTATATACAAAATCCTCCATAGGTACTCGGCTATACAAATTCGCCAATAACACCCTAACTCCGTTTACATCCGTTAAAAGTTGAGAGGCGGGCACTCGATCAAGGGGCTGTACTTCTAAAAACTTTTTACATGAGCTTAGCGAAAGACCAGTAAAAATTAATAAAGTATAAAAAACTATTTTTTTCATGATAATGTTGTTTAGAAGTTAATGGTCATACCAAAGTTGAAAGAACGCATAAGTGGATAAGTCAAATCAGCTTGATAAGCACCCTCTTCACGTTCTGGATCTAAATTCTTTGCCAGATCATTAGAGAAAGTGAACAAATTAAACGCATTGACATAAACACGTAAACCGTTAATACCAGACTTACGAAGTATATCGTTGGGTATAGTATAGCCCATTTCTAAACTCTTCAAGCGAAGAAATGTTGCATTAATTCTCCACTGATCAGTGGTAAGCGCATCAGTTGTATTGTTAAAATTGGCACGAAGAGCAGGATAACGTCCAGGGATCCATTTTGCAGCTGGATCATAAGGATTCATTGAAGGGTCTTCCAATCTCCAACGGTCTAGGTATTTTTCCCACAATCCTGGGTAGCGTCCATATCCCCAAACATCATTAGGCGAAGCAAATATGGTAAACATAGAAGCGCCCTGGAATACTAAATTCAAATCAAACTGCTTATAACTCAAACTTGCTGTAGCTCCATATTGCAACGGAGGATTACCAGCAAATCCTTGGTACTGCCCTGACCAAAACTCGGGAAGCTGATCATTGCCATCAATAATACCGTTACCATCAACATCTGTAACTGCATTACTTCCGGGAAGCATCATAGAATTACCTAATGTACCACCCATAAGTGGCGCATTTTGGTATTGACGAATATCTGTGTAACGGCCATCATAAATATAACCCCACTCTCTTCCTAGAATTCTATCACTCCCCCATGCATCTTTCCAACGTTGCATACTACTTTGGTAAGGAGCTCTCTCGGAATACACCAAATACTTTCTTGCAAGTGTCGCATTTGCTGCTATCTCATAAGTCACTCCGCCAATTTTGTTTTTATGAGAGACCATCATTTCGATACCCATAACCTTATCCGCATTTATGTTTTCCTGCGGGAAGCTTGCGCCAAATGTATTAGGAACGGATTGGATTCTGTTGGCAAGTAGTCCATCTCTATCTTTACGGAAAACATCTGCTATGACACCTAACTTGCCATTCCAAAGAGATAAGTCTACTCCAATGTTAGCAGTTTTAGTCTTTACCCAAGTAAGATTATCATTCACAACACCCGGCGGAACCATACCAAGGGTTAAAACGTTTGGTGTTAATACATAGCCGGTATTAACTGCACCAAATCTATAACCGGCATAGTATTCAAATGGATTACCCGCGTCAGCACCCATTGCACCATATGAAGCACGAAGTTTTAGGTCAGATATAAATCGGAAATTATTTTTAATAAAAGGCTCCTGTGAAATTCTCCAACCTACCGAAGCTGATGGGAAAAAGGCCCAACGCTTAGAAGGAGCATAACGGTAGGATCCATCGTTACGAAAAGCCATTTCCAACAAATACTTCCCTCTAAAATCATAATTTAATCTTCCCAAAGTAGCAAGGTAGCGTTGCAAAATTCGATCGCCGCCATTTTGTGCATTAGTTAAACTACCCTGATTGAGAATGTCTGTAGTATAGACATCATCGTACTGCCTGTTACCGGAGATTATATCGTTACGTAGCGCACGCATCTCGTATACCGCTGTCAATCCAAGATTATGAACTCCTGCAATTGTTTTCTTATAATTGGCAGTAGCCTGTAGTACAGCCCTGCTAAATTGATTCATAGAATTGCTATAGCGGTTAACACCACGTACGGTTGGTACATTTGTTACCATATCGTACTGGAAATAGGCCCGCTGCAGATTTGACCAGTTATTAATATTTCCATCATAAGCTCCTTGTACCGCCAGGCGCAATCCTTTTACAAAAGGAACAGTATAGCTCAGCTCAACATTACTCTGATATTGAACATTGCTCCATTTTTCATATCCTGAAATTTCTTCACTTGCCAGGGCATATGGATTAGTAAATTCAGGGGGAATACGAGTAACATTATTAGGAAATCCAGGCACAAAAGGAGTAAAAGCTCGATCTGCAATAATTAGAGGCTTGAAAAACCAGAAATAAGATCCTTGCGGACTTTTGTTATTATCGATTCTTCCAGCAAAATTAATAGTAGCTTTTAAATCTTTTGAAAGACTAAATGTTACATTATTACGGAAGTTATACTTACGATACTTTTGAATATCACTTTTTAAGATACCATCATCACTTAAAATTCCAATACTGGTATAATATGTCATTTGATCAGTACCGCCAGAAATGGATATATTATGTTGTTGTTGAGCTGTATAGTCACGTAATATTTCATTGAACCAGTCAAAATCCTGATAACCCGGTAGCGTTCCCTCTTTCCATTTATCTAATTCAGTTTGGCTGAATGCAACTGGCAACTTAGTATTGGCATTCATCTCATTTTTAATGACGCGATAGCTATACGCATCAATATTGGCAGGCATACTGGTTGCCTGCTTATATCCGTAGTAACCGGTATAAGTAATTTTTGCCTTACCTCTTGATCCCTTCTTTGTTGTAACAATTAATACACCATTATCAGAGTTCATACCGTAGATAGCAGCTGCTGCATCTTTTAACACAGAAATACTTTCAATATCCTCTGGGTTTAATCTTTCAAAGTCAGACATGCCATCACGGGGTATACCATCAATTACTAATAAGGGTGTTCCAAAACCACGAATACTAACCAGACTATTAAATGTACCAGGCTCTGCAGTTTGTTGACGAATATGAACACCAGGAATTTTTCCTTGGATATTACTTACCACACTTGTGCTCTTTGTAGTTGCAATACCTTCAGAACGAATAGTGGCAATTGAACCAGATAAAGTTTCTTTTTTTTGTGTACCATAACCTACAACAACAACTTCTTCCATAGTAGATGCTGCAACCTTTAAATTTATAAACATGTTATCAGTAGCACGCATTTCAATTGACTGATAACCTACCATGCTAAATAAAAGTGTAGCATTTGGATTGTTTACATTAATTGTAAACTGCCCATTTTTGTCGGTAGTAGTACCTCCAGACTTATCGCCTTTGATTTGAACCACTACACCAACTAATGGCTCAGTAGTTTCACTAAATACTTTTCCTGTAATACGTCCAGGTCCTTGCGCAAAAGAGAAAATAGTAAGGGCAAGAAAGAATACAGCAAAAAGAATGGGTTTTGCAAAAAGCTTAGCTTTTTTGATCATAGCTGTTGGTTTAATAAAGAGAGGGTTAAGATGATTTAATAACATAAGCAATCGGTTAGTGCAAGAATTGGCACTATGAATGTAAAACGACTACAAATTAAAATTTGCAAGATTTACAACTTTTTAAATGCAAACGTTTGCGTTAAAATCGCAAAAGTGTTGTTGTAGAATAACAGCCCTAATGTTAAACACTAACGGATGAGAGAGCCTGGTACTTGATCCATGTCGGCAAAATCTTGATTTTCTCCTGCCATTGCCCAAATAAAACTGTAACTGGACGTTCCGCATCCATAATGCATACTCCAGGAAGGAGAAATTACAGCTTGTTCATTAGCTATAACCAAATGCCTAGTTTCCTGCGGCTCTCCCATAATATGGTAAACTTGATTGCTAGCTTGGAGGTTGAAGTAAAAGTAAACTTCAGTCCGCCTATCATGTGTGTGTGGGGGAAATGAGTTCCAAACAGAGCCAGATTTTAAGAGTGTTAGCCCCATTACCAATTGACAGCTCTTAATACCCTTATCATGTATATATTTATAAATAATACGTTCATTTGAGTTTTCTATATCACCCATTGGTGTGGCTAAAGCATTTGCCAGATGTACTAGGCGTGTAGGATAACGATGATGAGCTGGTGTTGAAATCATATAAAAAGCCGCTGGATCTTTAGCAGTAGTACTTTCTAAGACAACTTTTTTAGAACCAAGGCCTATATAAATGCAGTCTAAGGATTCAAGTAAATATTTTTTACCGTCCACAGTCACTATTCCTTTATTGCCAACATTAATAATACCAATCTCTCTACGCTCCAAAAAATAATCTGCCTTTAATAGCTCGCTAGATTGTAGCAGAACTTTCTGTGATACTGGCTTGATACCCCCCACCATCACTCGATCATAATGAGTATATATCCACGTAACCTTATTTTTTTGCATTAGATCTTGAATCAAAAAATGCTCACGGAGTTGTGCGGTGTTCATATTACGTACTGCCTCCGAACTCTGCTGGTACCTTACTTGCATGATCTGTAATTTTTTTAAATTTTTTAATTTGTTTATCGGCCCATCCATCCTCCATCAACAGTTAATATTTCTCCATGAACATAGGAGCTGGCATCTGAGGAGAGAAATATATACGCCCCTGCAAGATCTTCTGGCAACCCCCATCGACCAGCAGGAATACGCTGTAAAATTGAATTACTACGCACTGAATCAGCTCGTAACGCAGCCGTATTATCTGTAGCAATATAACCCGGAGCAATCCCATTTACATTCACACCCTTTAAAGCCCACTCGTTAGCTAAAGCTTTGATTAAACTTGCAATTGCACCTTTACTCGCTGCATAACCGGGAACCAAAATTCCTCCTTGAAAACTTAATAAAGAACAGGTAAATATTATTTTACCTGAACCCCGATCAATCATTTTTTTACCAATTTCACGGGCAAGAATAAAAGGACTATCAAGATTAACAGACAAAACCTGATCCCATTCTTGATCAGTGTGAATGGCTGCTGGTGCACGATTAATGATTCCAGCATTATTTATTAAAATATCAGGAATAATTGACATTTTCTCAAATGCTGATAAAAATTGATACAGCTGCTTCCTATCAGATAGGTCAGCTTGAAAACCTAAAAAGTTCTTTCCTGCTTCTTTTACACATGACTCCGTTTCACTTCCAGCTAGAGAAGAAGATTGTGAAATACCAATAATATCCGCACCTGCTTGCGCCAAAGCAATTGCAATAGCTTGACCAATTCCTTTACTACATCCTGTCACTAGTGCAGTTTTACCACTCAAATTGAATTTATCTAACATGCTCATGAATTAGCAAATTTGCATCAGTAGTTTCAAATAATTTAATTTTTATTGATATCGAATTTTTAAATCTACCCCCCCTTGGATTTCTTTCGCAAAACGCCTAGTCAACTTTTTCCATGATAGTACCGTTTTACAATCCCCCTGCTTATCCCACGCAGCACCGGTGTAATAAATTAATTTCTGAAGCGAATTCATATTGCTTATAAACAGATACTGAGTCTGCATCGATTTAAACTGAACACCGGTGGTGAATATTACCCCCACCCCAATAGATCCGTTTACAATGTTGGCTGGCTCCCAATAGGTGGCTAATTTACGTTGCTTATCAAAAGAAAAATCTCCTCCCTCTTTACGTCTTACAATTCCCACTGCCATAGGAACCCGTAAAGGCTCAGACGCATATAATGAGACTGTAACTTTATTAAAATTATCTCCGGCAGACAATTGAATTTCCTTCTCAAGCATAACAGTAGCACCCTTATAATTAAAACTATCATAAGTCAATTTAAATCGTAATCGCAAAGGTCCTTGCGATACAATTTTCCATGCTGAATAATTGCCTGGATAAAATACGGTATCAGTGAGATAAGGGGCAATATTGCCTGCGCCTAGTGTGGGGCCCACAGAATAAAAATCTAGCCCTTCACCATAATCGGTATGATAGTCACTTTTTTTATACCAATCATTGATTATTAGTTTGTCGGTGCGCTTAGCCCACACATCAATACCATGTGCATTTTCGTTGGTAGACTGTAATGCCTTGCCATACATTCTAAAAGCAATTTTATTATTTTCCCATGCAAAATCATCCTTTCTTTCAGGAACATACCTAGCAAATACTAATGGAGAATAAGCAGATCGCTTTTGTCTAATTATTTTCAGACGAGTAATTCCCTTAGCCGGTATTGAAACAAAAGTCAAAATTTTTTTAATTGATCCATCTTCAAAATATTCAAACTGGATTGGAACCTCTTTCCCAATCTCATTCACTAATAAAAATTGTGTAGTGTCTCTTATGTTATACTTACGTACAATCTCTTTCCAAGATAATTCAATCACTTTCCCGAAATAGTTCTCCACAGAAGTATTTTTTATTAGAATAGACTGCGTAAAAGCAGGAGCAAATTGTAACACCAGAAAATGAAACACTACTATTTTTTTAACTTTATTATTCACAATTTAAAAATGAATTTTAAATGAAATAGTAATACGTTCATCAAGAGAATTAGATCCCGCAACTACACTGTAGTCGCCTGGATACAATTGCCATCGATGCGTAAGACTATTCCATTTTTGGAAACTGGTTAATGGAAGCCTGCATTCTACTTGAGCAGTTTGCCCAGCTGATAAACTTATTCTCTTGAAGTACTTCAGTTCCCGATTGGGCATTCGCTCTACAGCGGGATACTTTGCATAGACCTGTACTAGCTCATCACCATTGCGACTACCCGTATTTTTGAGTGTCAATGTGAATACCAGCGTGTCGCTAATAGTATACACATTCTCGGGCACTTTTGCTAAGCGATACTCAAAACTGGTATAACTTAGACCGTATCCAAATGGAAATGCAACAGGACCATCATAATATCGATAAGTTCTTCCTTTCATGGAATAATCACTAAAAGCGGGAAGATCATTAACAGAATGATAAAAAGTAACTGGCAATCGTCCTCCAGGATCTGCTTTTCCGAATAGCACATCAGCCAATGCATTACCACCTGCTTCTCCCGAATACCAGGTGAGTAAGATTGCATCCGCATATGGCTCGATAGACGATACATCGATGGCACTGCCGGCAGTTACTACAGCAACAACTGGCTTCCCATTTTTCTTCAGCCTTTTTAATAACTCAATATGAGAAGCAGGAAGACTTAACGAAGTTTTATCTCCTGATACAGTTGATAAAAAAGCATCATGCTCTTCGCCTTCCAATAATGGATTTAATCCAATGACAGCAATAGAAATATCGCATAAACTGGCTGCCCAAATTCCTCCATACAACAAACTATCTTCATCAACACATCCTTGTTCAAATTGTACTAATGTTTCGGGACCTGCGGCACCCACAATACCCTCTAGTGGAGTCACCAAATTATCAGAGACTCCGTGGTAAGTGCCTAGCAGAGCAGCAGCGGAACTTGCTCTAGGACCAATGACCATGATGGAACGATAATTATTTTTTTGAAGTGGCAATATTTGTAGGTCATTTTTTAATAGTACAAAACTTTTGATGGCAGCTTTTTTAGCCAAGGCGCGATGAGCTGCTGTATTAACCTGTGATACTTTCTGTTTAGAAGTAAGAACGGGGCCTTTAACAATACCCAACTTGAGCATGGTTTTGAGAAGAGGTAACACAGCTTTATCAATATCCAAAGAAGTCAATAAACCTTTTTGTAAAGCCACCGGAGCTGCATTTTGTAAAAGATCGGAGCAATCCAAATTAACCCCTGCCTTTATAGCTGCAGCAGCAGCTTCCGAAGGGCCAGCAACCATTTTATGTCCTTTATAGATGTCATCAAGTGCCCAACAGTCAGCTACTACATGTCCTTTGAATTTCCATTCTTTTCGAAGAATAGAGTCTAACAATGTAAAACTCGCACAGCAAGGCTCTCCATTAACGCGATTGTAGGCGCACATAAAGGCCTCCACACCAGCATCGGCTAATTCTTTGAACGCATACAAATAGGTTTCTCTCAACTCTTTTTCATCTACTTGTGCATCAAAGAAGTGTCGGCTATTCTCAGGGCCGCTATGTACTGCAAAATGTTTGGCGGCAGCAGCTACTTTTAACTTTGACGGATCTGTTCCTTGTAAGCCGCGCACAAAAGCTTTTCCAATTTGGGCTGTTAGATAGGGATCCTCTCCATAGGTTTCCTGACCACGACCCCAGCGAGGGTCGCGAAAGATGTTGATATTGGGAGACCAAAAAGTCAAGCCCATATATTGTATGCTACTATTATTTTTAAAGGCCAGTTCATATTTAGCACGTGCTTCTGTAGAAATTGCATCCCCAATTGTTTCTACTAAGGATTCATCAAAAGTGGCAGCCAGGGCAATGGCTTGCGGAAAGACCGTTGCTTTACCGGCCCTTGCTACGCCATGCAAGGCTTCATTCCACCAATTATGAGCAGGAATTCCCAAGCGGGGAATGGCCTTTGCTTGGTGTCCCAATAACCCAATCTTTTCTTCGAGTGTTAACTGATGAAGTAATTCCGTGGCCTGCTTATCCACTATGGTCATGGTGATAGTGGATTGTGAGGAGACCTTAATACTACCCGCAATGAACAAACTCAATGAAAATAATATGATGGTTGCTCGTTTACTCATTGAACACCCATTTTAGTTAGCAGCCAATCATTCATGGCTTTTTTTTGCTCGGGATAAAACCAATGGCCTGTTTCAGGATAAAGAAATAAGGACTTGGGTGCAGTGATTACATTGTAAGTAGCATGCATAGAAGTAGGAGGACAAGTTTCATCATTATACCCCCAGGTATAAAATCCAGGAATAGTCACCCCTTTGGCAAAATTCAATACATCATAATAAGCAAGACTTTTCTTGAACGATTCTTGATAAGTGCTCCAACTGTTGGAACTAGAAAACATATGGGGCCAACCGCCAGCTCTGCCAACCCTATATCCAGTTAAATCGCAAAGAGCAGGATGAATAGCAGCTAAATATTTAACACGCTGATCTAATGATGCGGTCACAATACTTAGTGCCCCACCTTGGCTATTACCACTGATCGCCAAATTTTTCCCATCAAACTCTGGTAAAGAAAAAATTAAATCGTTAGCACGAACACAACCTGCATAAACACGCTTGTAGTAATACTGATTTTGGTCGTGCATGTTAAAAAAGAAATATCCTTTCAAAGAGCCTGCCTCCAAATCACGATAGACGGATGGATCTTGTACTACTGAAATACCATGAATACCAATAGTAAAGACGATCACTCCTTTATCCGCTAATTCAAGGTCTGGATTATAGGGCCTGATGCCAGCACCGGGTACTTGAAGTATAGCAGGATATTTACCCGGCTTCTTGGGGATACAAAGAATCCCATACAAACGGGAGGAACCAAGATTATTGAGGCTCACATGAAATACGTTTGTTTGAGCAGAACTTCTTTCAGGCAATAATGTAAATTTTGCATCTAAAGGCAATGCGGTTAGCTCCTCTTTTGCTTTCTTCCAAAATGCCAAGAAATCATCAGGATAGTCTACCGTAGGTTGCAAACGGGCTGGCTCATACGCTACCGTATGTATCCCACGATATGATTTTTGTTTAACCGTGGTAGTAACCACGCAACGCAGAAATCCGGATTCTTTCAATTGCTGCGGTTTAGTTTCTACTACTGCTCCTTTTAACAAAACGGTATCTCTGTAAGTAGCAGGCATTCGTTCAGGACCTACTTCTATTACTGCATAGCCTTCTCGAATAAATTCACCTTTCTCTTTGATAGCAATTAAAAAGCTTACCGGCTCTCCCAACTTACGTTCCCACACAGCCCCTTTAGCAGTGACCTCCACTTGCACAGCCTGCATAGCAGGTTGAGCCATAAGGGTGATGCCATAAAATACAAGAATGTAGGAGGTAAGAATTTTTTTCATCGTCATTATTTTACGCGATGTTGTTTTATAGGTGAATTATACCCTTCAGACTGCAAAGAAAGGGGTACGTTTTTGGTGGCGTATTGTACATTAATTATTTTCTCTTCCCCAGGCAGTATGGTAAAGTAACCCTCACTAAAGTGAGCCGGAAGAATGGCTTGTCCAGATTCATCTAACAAATTCAATTTTATACCAATCGCCGGTATCTTACTCTTGTTGGATACTTTCCAAGATTGTTTATTGTTGTCCGAAGTGATCAAACGTGCAGATAACTCAGCAGCTGCTAGCGCATTAAAGCTCTTAAAATCGTTTGTGCCTGTACCGTTTCTCCAATACTCATTAGTAGAGATAATTTTCCCTTGTGCATCCGTCAGCAATAAACGAACCAAGTAAACAGGTGATGTAAGACTTTTACTAAGCGGATTTAAAGAAAGAGCTTCGCGACTATTGGGTGGCAATTGAAAGGTACTTGTTCCGGCAGCCATTTGTTTGCCTGACAGATCATACACTTCATAGCTAGCTTTAACTGCAGATAATAGACCAGTGGTAGTATTGACAACAATAACCTTATCATCATGACGGTTCCACTGAATATGAACAGGTTCGCAAGCTTTTTTAGCGCCAAAATAAGAGCCATGGGTTTCTGCATCCCAGGAATAAGTTTGCCAGATCATACTAGGCCAGGCGGGATGCGTCATCCAAAGCAGTACTCCACTTCCATTTTGCCATAATTTATTATTCCATCCTTCAAAAATAGCACGGTGTGATTCATAATTGACTAATTGAACCTTCTTGGAAAACTCATCGAGACCATTGGATGGACCGTAGAGGCTGTCGATCGTTTTTAGATACCCCTGAAGATTTTGGTTATTACTATGCAAATCATGATAATGCCAAGCATCGTTGATAGGCCATTGATCCTCTGGCTTCAAAAATTTACGCAGTGTAGTAGCTGTCGGCACAGAAAAAGTTCCGATCTCCGTGCTAAACCCCTCTGCATATTTGGTAAAGTAGAGAGATAGATCCGGAATAAAATGCCAGTCACCGCTTTGTCTTAAATTAATTTCGCGAGAATTTCCAATATAATGCCGGGTACCGTCTTCTTGCATTAATTGCGCATACAATTCATCTTCTATTCCCACTGGCGCATAGCCTTCATTACGGGGACACCAAATGGCTATTGAAGGATGATTTCGGAAGCGCTTGATCGCATCCAATGAATTTTCAAGAAATAATTGTTGATCGAGCGGATTCAAATTATATCCTTCTGTAGAAATCCAAAAATCATTCCATACTAATAAACCATATTCGTCAGCTAATTCATAAAAAGAAGACTGGGTACTCTCTCCAGTCCAGTTTCTTATCATAGTGAAGTTCGCCTGCTGATGTAATTGAAAGTAAGGCTCGAGTCTTTCTTTCGAAACCCTTTTCATACCATCATCCATACCCCAATTACCTCCCCGGCAGAAAATTCGTATCCCATTTACGCGAATGACTAAATAAGGATTAGTGGTATCAGATAACGTAATTAAACTTTTGGTATCGGCCTCTTTTCGAATAGAAGGAATAAAAATTCTTTTCTCAAATTCACGTCGAGCCTGATTATCTAACAAAAGAATTTTTTGCTCCTGGTCCGTTGGGCTATAAAGAAAGCGCCAATTCTTTTTTGCAGGGGCATCGGCCATTAATTCATAGGAGAATTCTCGAATCCCAAAACGAGTTTTTTGTTGATCACTGGGTATGCCCCTTTGATCTGTTACCGAAATATGGGCCGTATATAAATGTTGTGCCCCATAACCATTTGGCCACCATAGTTTAGGTTGACGAATTTTCAATGCGGGATATTCTTTGCTGTTGAAAACCACAGGCAATTCCTGACCAGGCAATACCTCTACTTTTTTCTCCAAAGAGAGGCCGTCTATTTTCAAGCTAACATTGACAATCTGTGCAAAAGACTGATGATTTTTTACAGAAGTTTTGACTGTTAGATCCGCAATAGTAGTATCGGGCAAAGGCAAGTTGGTTACTACCTGAGGATCTCCCAGGGTAATATCTCCTGTAATTTGCAAGCGCACGTCTTGCCAAATACCCATATTCCGATCGCGAATACCAGGCACCCAGTCCCACCCCTCAGAGGAGATGAAAGTAGGTCCATCGAGGGCAAGTTGTCCTCCATTAGGACCCATTCCGGAAAGTAATGATTGTTCGTGCGGAATACCCGGATTAGGGGGAGGAAGAATCTGTACCAATAATATATTGGGACCACTGGAATTTAATACGGAGGTTACCTCAAATACTGCTCTTTTAAAGGCACCCTGTAAAAGACCGATCTTTTTTCCATTTAGATAAAAGTTGGCCTTGTAATTAATCCCATCAAAATGCAGCCAAACCTTTTTACCCGCAGTGATAGTAGGGCTGGTGAATTGCAAACGATACCACCACATCTGACGACAAAGCGAGTCGGGGATATGCATATTGTTCAACCCTATATAGGGATCCGGATAAATGCCCTGATTTACCAATGTAGTTAATACCGTACCCGGAACTATAGCATTATACCAATGGCTCGTATTATAATTAGTTTCCAAGGGAGATCCTTTCCCCAAGGTCACCATCTCATCATTGGCTAGTTCCCATCCTTGATTCAGCAGATAGCTCCCATTGTCAAGCAAAACAGGATCACTATTTACTTTTACTTTAGGAACAGGTATTGGCTGATCTATAGCTCCTTTGGAATGAGGAAGCAGACTATCTGGAAGAGGTTTTAGCAGTCCGTAGTTCTGACGATACTGTGCAGTTAGCTCATTGGTTAGTAATGTTGAAACTACCAACGGAGCTACCATCAACAACCACTTATTTTTCATTCTGAAATTATTCATTACCGTCTTTATTTAGTATAAGGGTTTCCTTCATCCACCGATCTGTCCGAAAGGGAAAAGCAGGCCATCCTTCTTTATTTTGAAGATTAGTGATAACTGCGTTAGTGAAGGCATATCGAACAGCCACGGGAGCTTTAACAGCAGAATTTTGTAACACAATTTTATTTTTTTCGATGGAAGCGGTGGCCATATAAAAAATACTATCAGCACCTGCCAGCATAAAATGCTTTGGAGATTGACCGTCCGAAGTAGTAAGTCCGGTTCCAAGCGAAGATTGTTCAAACTCTACCACCACTTTATCGTCTTGTAATGTCCAACCTTTGAATAAGGGTCCGGAGGCTAACACCTTTTTTTGATACGTATTCCTTAAAGCCAGATAAGCCAATCTTTCGCCAACTGGTTTTTTATTAGTGGGATGTATATCCTCAGGATCCCCAACATCCATAGTGCAGACCATTCCTGTGCCTGCCACTTTCAATACGCGTGACTGAGCTTCTCTGAATTTAGCATAGCCATTCTCCGCCGGATTATTCTTCTTCCAAGCAAAGGGAGTCATCTGAACAAAATAGAAAGGAAGCTCACCTTGATTGAAGGAGGATCGCCAGCTATTGATTAGGGCGGTGTTTAAATAATCATACCACTGAATGTCTCCCGCATTGGATTCTCCCTGATACCAAAGAATCCCTTTGATAGAGAACGGTAGTAAAGGGTGTATGATGGCATTGTAAATTAAACTGGGTCTGAGATGAGGTTGCTTTTCTTCAGGATTCGCTAAATGAGGTTGCCAATACCGAGCACGTAATAAGGAGTCTTGCATTAGTATCTCCTGTTGAATAAAAGCCTGACAGGAAGCACCCCCGAACGAGGCCGTCACCATTCCTACAGGAATATCTAATTCTTGTTGCAGCTGTCTTGCAAAATAATAAGCCACACCACTGAAGGAAGCTACAGTTGACGGAGTACATGTTCTCCAATCGGCATTGACAGTATCACGCAATAAGGCAGACGTTTCGCGGGTAACTTTGAAAAGACGAATAGCAGGATAATTAGCTTGCTTTATCTCTATAGCATAATTGTTGACTCCTTTATGCCAAGGTGGAAGCGCCTGCATTGTCATCTCCATATTACTTTGGCCACTACAGAACCAAACTTCGCCAATTAATACATTATGTAAGCGTATAGAATCCTGATTGCTAATTGCCACCAAAGAATGCGCTGTATAATCTCCTTTTTTTGCAGTGGGAACTACTAAACTTAATTCCCATTTGCCCTGCTCGCCTGAAACCGTGCTGGCACGCTGCCCCCAGCTACTAATAACTTCTACTCTTGTCCCAGGAGTTGCCCAACCCCATATGATAGAGGGCTTCGCTTGCTGAAAAACCATGCTATCTTGAAAAACTGTAGCAAGACGAAACTGAGCAAGCTTGGTAATACGCGTCTCAGGATTATTATTTGACGTTAGCGTAACGTTTTCATTTCCGGTGACAGGTTCCAGTAAGATCTCAATGACTCCCTCTGTAAAATCGCCAGTTTCAAATACTAACTTCCTGAAATCTTGATTGGGGCTGTTCTTAGTCAAGGGAAATTGTTGTCCAGGCAAATACGTTGCGGGCAGCTCTGCAAAAAATCCTTTTCCTCCCTTGAGTATGGTAGCGCGCATCGTCTTACCATGCAGATGAAGCGTGGCCGACCTTCCATCAGGCCCTAATTTAATTTTTGCCTTTGTATGTAACTGCCACCATAATCTGGAAGTTCCTTTCGTGCGCAAACTATCTTTAATAACGATAGACTCAGTGGAGCGGTTCAGTTGAACAGTTCGGAAATAAAAATCAACATCCCTGTTGTAGCAGGAAGTAAGTTCCAACGTGTACTGTGCTTCTTGAGTAGTAGAAATACGTTGAACCAATTTAGCTTCCCCCTGTTCATCCTGATCTGGTCTGGTATCAGGATTGATGATCAAACAGTTTTTCCCCTCAGCCCGTAAACGATAAAAATGCCAACGACCCGCTATGCTTTGAGCTGTGTCTTTATCTTTATAGGAAGGAACTGTTTGTTTTGAAAAATAACCCGGATAGGTATAATCATCACGACCAAGATTACCATAAGCCCATACTTCTCCCTTAGATTGTATATCAAAGCTACCGGCATCCAAATGGCCATGATTCGCATTATTGCGACCACCATGTATCGCTACATAAGTGGCATCTTTGGCTGTCCCTGACTGTGCGGCCATCACATCGATACCTCTGGTATAGGAATCTAATGCAAAGGCTTGTCCCTGATTGGCAGAAATCATCAATGGGTTGTAATAGAACATATCCATCCAACTCATAGTTTGTGTTTCTACACAAAGCGCCGACTGCCATTTGGCAAGTGAAGTATCGCCATAATGATGGGCAAACCAAAAAAATGAGCGACTGCGTGAATTTTTTAAAGGATCATCGCCAATATTAAGACTTGTAACAGGTCCGGATACATAGGCCGGGAACCATCCGGTTTTTTTAAACCCGGGATATTGATCGAGTCCAAAGTTGGTGCCTAACACCCTTTGCATACTTTCAAAGGCAATCGTTGTATACATTAATCCATACGACCAATACATCAGTCCCTCTTCACTTTGACCATCCGGTTCAAATGAACTAATATAGTTGGGCAAACGGTTGGCAGCTAACGATACTAGCTCTGCCATCAAGGAAGGATCTGTTTCATACATTGCCAAAGCCGCCATGATAATTCCCCCGTTGCAGATTCCGTTCCAGTTATGATGGGCGGTTGACCACCAGACATTTTTTTTTAATTGCACCAAGCCTGGCTGCAGCACGTGCTTCAAAACCGCCTGCTCTAAAATGGCTCTTCTGGACGGACCGAGATACTCATACAAACCATCATAAGCCAATGCAATATTGAATGCACCAATACCAGCATCCAAAAAATGTCTGTCTGCACCCCAGTCGGGATAAGCTGCCATTTTTTCCAACTGTGTATAAGCCCTGTATGCATAGGAGGTGTCCTCGGTAAGCAAATAAGCCATTACCAAATTGGGGAGTTGACTGGCAAATAAATGAACCGTGGGCACTCGCAACTTTGCCTCATCAAGCGTATAGGTAAAAAGCGGCTCTTTTAGAATCGTATTAGCTTCCTTTATTATTTGACGATACCCAATATTAATTAGCGAATCATTGGCTTGAAATAAATCCTTGACACGCTTGATGTCCGTTTTATTAAAAAAGAGACGAGGATGCTGTTCCGCAACAGTTGACTCATTTAACATTGATAAAATAGTGGCAGGGTTTGTCAGAGAAGTGGTCCCCGACAATAGTAACTCCCAGTTCCCTGAATAGTAGGCTTTATCAAGTAGATTAGTACGACGAAGATCCCCTTTCAACTTAGCTTGGTGGCGAAGGTCCTGATATAAATAGAAGGACAGCCAGTACCCGAATTCATAACGCTGGTACAGTGATTTAGGATTGGTATAAAAATTGTACCAATAGGTATCTATTCCACTTGCCTTTGCTGCTTTCAAGGCCAGTTGCCCTTGTTGCCAACTTTTAATAGCCGCCGCTTCGAATAATTTTTGAAAATCAGCATACTTGAAATTCGCCGTATTATGTAATGATGCTTTGTCATCAATGCCCAGCTGCATGAAAGAGATACTATCCTCAAAAATCTGATCTCCATTCAAGTCGTAAGCTACAAAATCAATAAATCCATTTGCATTGACATCCTTGTAATATACGGTGGGGAAAACTGCAAGCCCCCGCTGTAATCGTTCTCTTCCCCATCGTTCATAATTACCTCCAAATCCCTGAAAGGCATAAGCCAATTGATCAATACGCCAGGCTCCCCATTCCGCACCATAGAGATGAATTTTTCCATCCCAATTGCCAATGTAAAGTTGTCCTTTGCCGCTATTATCCATATCGAACTCCCCGCGATCACCGGCTACATCTGCTTGTTTATTATGATCAAGTCCCCCATTTTCAGTTCCACTTTTGAACAGGTCTTTTGGATCATAAAATTCTACCCGCTCCCAACGATTGCAGTCATCATCCTCATCAAAGACTAATCGTGTTTCTTGCCAATCGCCTTTTCTTAAAACAGAAGAGTAAGCTACCTCTCGATTAGGAAAGAACAGATGATCTAGTTTCCGCCATCTTGCATCAAACAAAAATGTATCCGCTTGTGAAAGCCCCTTCCAGTTTTTTAAAGTATACTTATCCTGTTCATAGGAAAATCCTTTCCCTTTGAACAAAATGCTCATATCGAAATCGAATTCATTACCCGCACCATTGTCTCTATCCAGATCCCAGGTGAGTGCTGCATAGTCTATTTTCTTGGTAAATCGAACATCATAGGCTGTATCAATATCTTTAAACCCTCGCGCAGTTACATCTTCCTTATCTCTAAAGACAGGAGTATCTACCAGACGAATGGCCCAATCGGTGAAACCATCTTTGTTGTCGTCATAAAAAATAAAGGGATTCTCCCAATTATAGCGAAGGTCATTGATCCGAAAACTGGAAGCATGCATTTTTAAAAAAGTAGAATTCCCTTGGTAGTCTTTATAAAAATTGGCATGCCCACTGTGTTCCCAAGCCTGGATGGTCAATCGATTCCAATCTATATAATGCATGATCCCATCGTCATCATCATCAAAGAACCACATGTAGTCGGCCGACCAATCCCAATAGTTGCGCAATTTAGATCCCCCATTGTTCACAATTAATTGTATATCCGCCTTGCCATCGTTATTGCTATCGCACCAGTCTACTGAAAAATCCCAAGGCCCTGCAAAAATGCCATCGCGGTTTCTGTCTAGCAGTAGACAGTCATTATCCGTATCCCCTTGTTGGTCACTCCACTTCATGTCATCATCATCATCAATGAATAAAACCGGAATGCTATCATTCAATAATGCTATTATTACATCGGGGTCAACATCCTTATCAAGATCGACTATTTGCTGCACCTGCACAACAGGCACCATCCGCCAGGGGATCAGCTGTGTTTGCTTATTCCAGTAGGGCTCCTGTGGTTGTGAATGTGCAACAAAAGTTGATAAAAAAAGCACAATAATTCCTGCTGACTTAATCAATTTCATGCGTAGCAATTAGAAAACATACAAAGGTGCTGGATACATGGACTTCTAGTTTGCAGTTGTCCAATTATCTATTGTAGACAGTGGAAGTGTGCTGGTGTTTAAACTCGGCATAAAATCTATACGAATTGCAACTGGTAACCCAGTTTGTAAACCAACTAATTTCACTTGAACTTTTCCATACCATGTATTAATACTATTTTTTCCTGCCATAATAGAAGAGAAAATCGGAAGTGTCTCAGATAAATAGTTTATACTTGAGGTAGATCTTTCAACCACAGAAAATGTTGCATTCACGGGAGATACAATTTTTGCATACAGCGTTTTTCCATTTTTCTGCATAGTTAAAGTCTTTCCATCCGTACTAACCTGTGCGCCATCTGTGGCTGGAGAATGCATAATCCAGTATACCGTTGAGTTAGCGCTGGGGATAAACTCATCTTGAACTATAATTGTTTGACGGTTACGATTTAACTTGATACCCCTTTTGTAAGAACTAACATCCCGACTATAGGGAGATGCCATATTTAATACATAGAATCCGCCAATATTATCATTGGATTGATTACTTATAGTTGCAATACCGGCAGGATTTTGCTCAGGTCTTGCATCGGGATTGAATACTAGGCAATTTTTAGCTTCTGTTCGTACTCGATAGTAATAAAAACGCCCTCTATTAGTTGCAGCATTAGTAGGTGCATCACTATATGCTGGTTGTGTTATTGTAAAATAATCAGATGGATAAGGCGTCTCTAATCCTAAATTTCCTTGGGCCCATGTTTCACCTAAAGCCTGAATAAAAAATGAGCCTGCATCTAAATGACCATGGCTGGCATTATTATTCCCAGCATGAATGCCAGCATAGAGCGCCATTTCATCAGATGTATTTTCAAACAAATATGCATATTCGACTCCCTTCACATAACCCGCATTTGGAATAGTCATGGTACTACCCTGCGTTACCAATGCGCGATCATAAAAAAGCAAATCGGTCCAGCCGTTCATCTTAATTGTCCTGCTTGAATTAATTGAAAGACAACGATCGTAATGTGTTTTTGCCATAGTGGCATCTTGGTAAAATTTAGAGAACCAAAAATGTGATAAAAATCGATTGTTCTTCCCCACATAAAGGTAATCATCGCCAAATGTAGCAGTACCAACTGGACCTGATACTAAATAAGGGAAAGCGCCTGTTTTTCGAATACCCTCTGGATTGGTCAACCCATAAGTTCCCCCTATCACACGTTTCATAGCCTCCAAAGCTAAGTAAGTGTTACTAAGCCCATATGACCAATAAGACATCCCCTCTTCACTGGCGCCGTCAGGATTTAGTGTTTGTACATAACTCATCATATTATTTGCAGCTATAGCAATAACACTACCAAGAAATACAGAATCCATTTCATATGAAGCTAATGACGCCATGATCATACCTCCATGACAAATTCCATTCCAGTTATTAGTGCTCTGATACCACTTCCATGCCCCTGTTCCAGTTTCAATTTGTGTTTTACCTGGTTGCAATACAAAGCTTTTGACAGCATTATAAAGCCTTTGTTTTTGTGCGGCTGTTAAATATGTCTGTAAACCATCCATGGCAAGGGCTACTCCTTTAGCCGCAATGCCTGCGTCTAAAAAATGTCTGTTAGCACCCCAATCTGGATAGTTGCACATTCTATCTAATTGCTGCCAACAACGTGCTGCATAGCGGGCATCTCCTGTAAATTGATAAGCTAAAACCAAGTAAGGAATTTGATCATTACAAGCTGTATGTATATTAGAAATACGCAATCCGGCACCATCTAGTCCATAATCAAGAATAGGAGCTGTGAGTAATGTATTAGCTCTTGAGATAATATCATCATACGTTGGCTTAGCAAATTGATCTGATTGCGCAGCAGACTTTATAGCAGCAATCTCAGCAGCATTGTACAGCAATCGTGGAAAAACATTTGTTTTACCAGTAAACGAGATGGAAGCACGAACCTGTGCTCCTGAAACGGGTATACTTAAGCTAGCGGGATTTATAGAAGGATTAGGGGTAGGTGTTGGAGTTGGCGTAGCCCCGCCTCCTGCATCTTTCTTACAACTGAATAGCAAAAGTGGTATACAAATAGAAAACAGCAACCGATATATGTTCATAAATCGAAAATTTAAGTGCTGCTTTGAAATTAACCCCAATGAGTCGATTTAGAAAGGAATAATTATGATAAATAGTGCAAACGTTTGCGTAATTTAGGTTGCCCCATTTCACCTGATATTTGTACCTGCCATGAAGCAAGCAACTATAAAAGACATTGCACAATTGGTTGGGGTTTCTGCCTCTACAGTATCCAGGGCCCTAAAAGGAAGTCCAGAAATAAGTGAGGAAACAATTATAAAAGTCCAAGAAACCGCAAAGAGGTTGAATTACTTGCCCAACAAGGCAGCTCTTAGTTTACTACACTTTAAAACCAGAACTATAGGCGTAATTGTTCCTAACCTTGGATATAGTTTTTTCTCCACTGCATTAGAAGGAATAGAAGAAGAAGCTTCAAAACGAGGGTACACAGTTATAGCTAGCCAATCATTAGAGTCTGAAGAAAAAGAGATAAGAAATGTGATTGATATGAAACGAAGTGGTGTAGATGGAGTTTTAATATCATTAGCACAGTACAGTAGTAAATTAAATCACCTATTAGAACTTCAGTCACAGATGCCCATTGTATTATTTGACAGAGTTTCTGATAATATTCATTGCTCTAAAATTTTTGTAAATAATACTGCGGGTGCTTTTAGTGCTGTTGAGCATTTAATTAAAATTGGTTGTAAGAGAATTGCATATATGGCAGGTCCAAAAAACCTGCTTATAAGTAATCGTAGAAAAGATGGCTATGCCATGTCATTATACAGACACAAGATGAAAGTGGATGAAAAACTCATAGTACACTGTGAGTTTAGTCATAATTCTGCAATGAAAACCGCGCTGAAACTGTTAAAATCTAAAGATCGACCTGATGGCATTTTTGCAATTAGTGATCGGGTTGCTATTGGAGCAATGGCAGCAGCAAAAAAATTAAATCTCCGTATTCCTGAAGATGTTGCAATAATTGGTTTTAATGACGAACCAATTGCAGCGCTAGTCTCGCCATCACTTTCAAGCATACGACAGCCTGCAAAAATAATTGGACAAATGGCTACCAAACTACTAATTGATCAAATTGAGTCAGAAAAAGTCTTTACACCTGTCATAAAATCTTATATGACACGCATATCTGTTCGCGAATCAACTAAAAAAAAGTAACTAATACTGACTGGGGTGTTTCCAATCACCAAATGGCTTTTTAATAGTTCTTTTGATAGGAATTTGCATTCCTTTTGTATTTTCTAGCCAATCGTATAAATCTTTTGACATTGACTTTATAATAGTCTCATATTCTTTTTTGCCCATCAAATTATGCAATTCGTGCGGATCATTTTCAAGATCGTATAATTCGTTCTGATCCCAGATTCCCATATATCGAATCAACTTATATTTATTGGTACGAACACCATAAACCGTTGGTGTCATTGGAAAATCATACTCCCAGTAATACTCATAGAATATTTTATTTCTCCAAGCTAGTGTGTCTCCCCGCAATAGTTGTAAAAAAGATCGACCCGGCATATAAGTAGGCTTTTGTAACCCTGCCAATTCAAAAACTGTTGGTGCTATATCAATGTTCTGAACCATTTGAGAAATGGTTTTTCCACTTTTAATAATTCCAGGTGCATAAACCAAAAAAGGCACTTTTACAGACTCCTCATAAAAGTGTCTTTTATCAATTAATCCGTGTTCCCCCCAGCTAAAACCATTATCACCCATATAAATAATTACAGTATTTTCTGAAAGACTATTCTTTTCCAAATAACGTATGACAGTACCAATACTTTCGTCTACGGCCATTAAGGTTTCTGCATATACTTGAATCATAGAATCGATATCGCTGTAACTATGATACATGAAATCAACGCCATGCCAGCTATTTCTTTGTTGTTTGACCCACTCCGGCCAATTATATTTTCTATAAGTGGTATCAGCAGTTTGCCAATAGGTTGGGGGTAATGGATAGACTTGTCCCTTATAAAGTCCTTTATGTCGAGGAGCTGGTACAAAAGGTGCATGGACAGCCTTGTGGGACAGATACATAAAGAATGGTTTATCCTTTTCACGTATTTCCAGCCAATTAATTGCATGATCGGTTAGTAAATCAGTGATGTAAGTTGAATCATCATATTGCATGGCTCTCCCATTGATATTTAGTTTTGGACTGTAATAAACTCCTTGCCCTCTGAAACTCTCCCAATGATTAAACCCAGGTCTTGGCCTGTCATCATCATCTCCCATATGCCACTTTCCAAAAAAAGAAGTTTGATATCCTGCTTTTTGTAAATACTGTGGAAAATAGATCAATCCATCAGGCTCACCAGCTAAATTATCAACAATACTATGCACATGACTGTACTGACCTGTAAGTATCGAGGCACGACTTGGAGAACATAGAGAAGTTGTCACAAAAGCATTTTTCATATGTGCCCCTTCCTTTGCAATACGATCCATAGTAGGGGTTTTTTGCCAAGGCAACCTACCAGTGAAACCCATAAAATCATAACGATGATCATCGGTCAAAATAAAAATTACATTCATTTTTTTGGTACCGGGTACTGAGGGTAAAGGTTTTGCGACTCCAGGACTTGGCAGCCGTACCGTAACATGATTTTCACCTTGCGTTTGCTGCGATTTAACAGGCTGTGCTTTTAAGGAGATAGTACACCCTAAACATTGTAGAGCTATTAGTAAAAATCTAAATTTCATGAAGATAAGAATTGAATAGTGGCATCAACTAAATTTTATAAATGAATCTTCTTCTCAACTGGCACTAATAGTTTAATAGAAGACCAAGCGACCAAGTAGGCAAGGGCACAAAATGCAAACATGATCGTGTAGCCAGTCGCTATGCTACCTAAGGATTTATAATGATCAAAAAAATGTCCACCTGCTTGTGTAATAACGACACTTCCTATACCTCCGGCCATTCCTCCAATCCCAACGACTGAAGCAACCGCTTTTTGTGGAAACATATCACTGACTGTAGTAAATAAATTGGCACTCCATGCTTGATGTGCGGCAGCCCCTATCCCTATTAGTAGTACAGGCACCCATACACTGAGTGATCCGAAAGGCTGCGCTAACAAAACCACCAGTGGTAGTAACGCAATGCCTCCCATGGCGCGTAACCTACTTTGATAGATACTTCTCTTAGCGGAATAAAGTAAGTTTGGTAAATACCCGCCTCCAATACTACCAAACATTGTTATGCTATACAAAATCGTTAGCGGAAGCATGATTTCAATTCCGGTAAGCCCGTATTGATCTTTTAGGTACGCAGGCAACCAAAACAAATAAAACCACCAGACACCATCTGTAAAGAATTTACCCAACGCGAAAGCCCAGGTAGCACGATACTTTAACAAAGTAAGCCATGGCACACCCGACTGTTTATTCGGATTTTCAGATTCGGAAGTTGTGCCAAGTATGTAGATTCGTTCTTCAACAGAGATTGTTTTTTGAAGTGAGGGATGAGCATACATTCTTTGCCAAAAGATCAACCACAAAAACCCAATTGCTCCAATGATGATAAAAGCCATCTGCCATCCCCAAACCTCTGCTATCCAGGGAACTGACAATGGAGCAAGGATAGCGCCAATATTGGCACCGGAATTGAATATCCCAGTGGCCAAGGAACGTTCCTTTTGTGGAAAATACTCTGCGGTGGCTTTGATGGCCGCAGGGAAGTTGCCCGCTTCGCCAACTGCAAGAACAAATCTTGCAATCATAAATCCCATTACCGACACAGGCACCGCTAGAACACCCAATATACCCAACACAGGCATAAATAATTCTCCCATCGGAATGGCCAATGCATGTACCATAGCACCGATGCTCCAAATAATTATCGCCCAAGCAAATCCTGACTTAGTTCCAAATCGGTCAATGAATCTTCCAGCTAGCAATAATGAAATTGCATAGGTAAACTGAAAGACGGAAGTAATGTTTGCATATTGCTGATTAGTCCAACCAAAATTGTCCTCCAAGGCAGGTTTTAACAGACTCAATACTTGCCTGTCCAGATAATTGATAGTAGTTGCAAAAAATAGTAGCGCACAAATCCGCCAACGATAATTTCCTACGGAACCTGTTGAAGAGATAGACATTTAAATTACTTTAAGTATATGATTTACTCATTGCGGCCCAATGCAGCTTGCGTTAGCAGTTCTCGCATTTTATTTTCGAGTTCGCCATTAGTTGACACTGCACTGAAAAGTGGTCCTCCAACACCTATGGCATCCGCCCCGTAATCAAACCAAGTAGCAAGTTCTGTCAACTTAATACCTCCGGTAGGCATAAAATACACTGTTGGAAAAAGTTCTTTGACAGAGTTTATGAACGAAGGCCCTACTACCTTTGCAGGAAATATTTTTATTAAGTGACACCCAGCAGTAACTGCCATGGAAATTTCTGTGGGAGTCATACAGCCGGGTATATATAAAATTTGTTTTTCTTTACTGTAAGCAAACAACTCCAACGAAAAAGAAGGACTTACTAAAAAGTCAGCTCCTTTGGTAAAAAAAGACTCAGCTGTTACGGCAGAAAAAATAGTTCCTACCCCTAGTTTCAGGTCTGGGAATAATTGAGTACGGACCTGAACTAGCTGTGAGAAATTGGAAAGTGCTTTATCGCCCCTGTTGGTAAATTCAATAATGCGTACACCAGCGTCGTACAACGATTTCATTCGCCCCAGACATATAGTTGCATCGTCGTGGTAATAAAGAGGTATTACTCGTTGCTGAAGAACTAATGAAATGAGTTGATTGACATTCATAATAATATATTTAACGAAGAATGGAACCACCTCTACCCCCCTCCAGCAACGAACTAATCTCAAGTAAACTTGCAATAGTATGATCCCCAACAATGGAATGCTTCCAAGCCCCCGCAGCAACCGCAAATTCCAGCGCCTTCTGTGGAGCTTCCGATTGCATCAGGGCATATATTAATCCAGCAGTAAAAGCATCGCCAGTCCCTATGCGATCTACTAAAGAAAGATCATAATCAGCAGATGTAAAATAGGTTGTTCCGTTGTAAGCAATTCCTTTCCAGCGAATAGCGGTTGGGCTGATTGATTCACGCAGAGAAGTAGCCACCAGTTTACATCCGTACCGCTGTTGAATTTCTTGCAAGTAAAAAGATGGGGGATCCTTTGCTTCACCCTTATAAGAAATGCCTAACAATTCTTGCATATTGGAATCTAACCCAATAAAAATATCCACGTAAGGAAGTATTTTGTCAAGTACACCTTTAGCAACGTCTCTTGTCCAAAGCTGGGCGCGGTAATTTAAATCAAAGCTGGTAGTGAGTCCCTTCTCTTTAGCCAACCGAAGTGCCTTTCCCGTTTCAATAGCCAATGAAGCACCGAGTCCGGCCGTAATGCCTGTTGTATGAAACCAATTCGCCTTCTTCAAAATAAGTTCCCAATCAAAATGCTCAGCTGTGGCCTTGGCAAATGAAGAATTTTTTCGATCATACACCACTTGTGTGGAACGCACAGAAGCGCCTTCTTCAACAAAATATACGCCCAAACGCTCCGCAGTTCTGAAAACATGATCGACGCCTATGTCTGTTTTTTTTAAATGCTGTACCGCAGCGTCTCCAATGGGATTGGAAGGAAGGCCCGTCACCAATTTCGCAGGAACACCCCAGGCAGCAAGAGCAGCTGCGACATTTGCCTCTGAGCCGCCATATATTATATTAAATGAGTTTGCTTGTGAAAAGCGAAAATGATCTGGGGGAGTAAGTCGGAGCAAAAGTTCACCGAAAGCAATAAAATCTGATTTCATTTGATGGATTTGTAGTGACTTACCCATTAAAGTACTGAATTTCCCAGACTTCTCAAGCTATTGTATTAACGCAAACGTTGAAGGAGATTTTGGGAGTGGGCCACTACAGAATACATACAAATTTGCTTTTCATTTTTTAGATAAAGAACTAGTATACAATAAATCTCAAAAATGTTTATTGGCTAAATAGATCTTGGTCTATAAGACACAAACCCTCAAATAATAAGTTCGAACTTGCGCTTGTCGGGACTACCATTTTATTAATCTACTAGCCCCAAAACTTAATTATTCAGTCTAATAGTTCAGCTATTATATATACTTGTGCCCGTGCTTTAGGATCGAATTGAATCTATGCTTACAAATA
>Ga0129333_10000374_pt1 | contig 35131 bp, 42 predicted proteins | sample CPB6_08_DNA_FD_94474 | JGI IMG/M metagenome (GOLD analysis project Ga0129333, IMG submission 94474) | Freshwater to marine salinity gradient microbial communities from Chesapeake Bay, USA - CPBay_Sum_0.6_0.8_DNA | ecosystem: Environmental > Aquatic > Marine > Coastal | place: USA: Chesapeake... | reverse complement strand
GGTAAACGACAACATTTACATCAACGGATACAACAACGGATATATTACCAACAGAAATTATGCATTTTGTACGGTCGGCGAGGGCTTAGACGCAACCGAAGCCGCTAATTTATACACAGCAGTACAGGCGTACCAAACCAGGCTCGGACGCCAGGTTTAAAGAAAATTTAAGATTTTGTCGATAAACACAAAAGGAGAAACAAGATGCTATCTAAAAAAGAACTAGTCGAAAGACTACATATGCTAGCCAAGAAAAAAGTAGTTCTACTCAGAGGTCTTCGATTACGAAGATTGATGCTGAGACTTCGGGCCCTTGAAGAAAAATGTTCGTGCTGCAAATAAACCATGGACGACATTCATCTTGAACAGCTTTACGAGCGGCTCAATCGAATTGAAAACAAGATTGACCAGCTTCAAGAATTTAAAGTCACTTCGCTTGCGACCGTAAGACTCGCTTCTTTGGTCGTAAGCGGAGCTTGTGGGCTTCTCACGATGATTGCAACTTCTATCGTTAATATCTTCATCAGTAAACATTAAGAGGGATTATGAAAAACCTAGAGAAACTACTTGTCGACTTGGTCGACGTTGGAATGGTTGTAAAAGACGTTGTAAATAAATCTTACTTTTCTGCTCTAAGAAAAGGGATTGCTTTGGCAGGAAGCTTAGACGGCAACAGAAACTGGAAAGCTTGCGGGGAAGAACTTCTTTCTTTATCAAACGAAGAAAAAGCAAAACTAGAGCAAGTACTGTCTCAAAAATTAAAAATTGTTGAAAACCAAAAAGTCGAAGCAAAGATTGTAGAGGGCTTTGGTCTTCTTGTCGAAGCAGTAGACTACGCAGAAGAAGGCGTTGGCGTTGGAAAAAAACTATCTCAATTTATCAAAGAGGTTTAAATGCCGGGCTGGCTAATTCCTATTCTTAATGCATTGGGGCCTATTGCTTTACGATGGGCCCTTAAGTGGCTTGAATCTAAATACCCAGGTCTTGGGCCCGTGATAAAAGAAATACTTAAATATATTTCTGAAGAACCCAATAAAGAACGTGCGGTTAATCAGGTTAGAGAAAGCTTAACTTCAAGCGTTCATTTACCAGACACTGTAAAGCTATGAATAAAAAAATGGCGCTAATTGAAAAGCAAAAAATCTTTTCAAGGCTTCTTGCCCAATTTATTCAAGACCTTTACAAGCGTGGTTATGAAGTCACCTTGGGTGAAGCGTGGCGACCAGAAGAGGTGGCGCAGTATTACGAGAAGCATAATAGGGGCATATCAGGCTCAAATCACATTAATCGTTTGGCTATAGACCTAAATATTTTTTACTTTAAAGACTGGCTTATTACAAAAGAAGACTTGGAGATCCCCGGCAAAATTTGGAAGTCTTATTCAAACTCTCTGATAGAATGTTGTTGGGGAGGGGATTTTAAAGAAGTGGACGCACAACACTTCTCCATTCTTCACAATGGCATCAAATAGCCCAAAAAAGAGCGATGTTAAATACAAAGCGTATTTAATATTCAACAAGAACATGAAGCAGGTTCGCTGGGTATTTAATGAAATCCCGGAAGAAATCGTTGTCGGCACAAGAACGTTTCACCTCAAAATGGTTCTTTGGAACTGCAATAACAAGCTCACACTAGACAAAAACAAATTCGTAGAACTTCAGGCTCTAATCTATAGGTAATGGCTGGGGGAGTTGGGATCGAACCAACCTAGTCCGAGTTAACAGCTCGGTGCAATCGCCCTGACTGCCATCCCCCATCACAAAAACAAAAGGGGAATCGCTTTCGCGATCCCCCTCATGCGTTGTCTGTTAAACACCTTGAGAAACAAGCATCTGTGGCTTTTGTAATAAACAAATCCCTATAAGGCAACATAAAAAACAGGGGGATACGAGCCGCAACTATGAAGCCCATATCCCCCATTCGTTTCTTTCACCCTAGACAAATTAAGTAACAAAAATTGTCACCACTGTCTAACAAATAACAGCTTTTCGTTGCCTCCTCGCGTGCTGTTTTAGGCATGGGTTTTGTATGTTTATGGTCTTGTGGGGGACAAACAAAATGAGGAAATCAAATGGAAAACAGCTTATTGTTTTTGGTCATCGTCGGTTTTGTCGCCTTCTTATTCGTTTTAACGTTTAAGTTTTACGGATTGATTTACGGCACCTTTGGGTTGCCTGGCGTTATTTTATTTTTCATGTGGTCAAACAGAAACAGAGCAATTAAGTGAGGAGGCTAACTATGCATATTGAATTTTGTGATTATTGTGACGCTGTAGCTGTCTATTTATTTGACGGTACGCATGGCGAAATTAAGTGTTGTGAAGCTTGCTCTAAAAAGCTAAGTGATTAGCAATGAAGCTAACCAATAAATACAATTTGCCTTTGCCGTTTGTTTTGGCTGTTAAACAAAAGACATACGACAACCAAGGAAGCTGGCGAACGATTACTGAGCTAATAGCTCCTCCAAAGATTGCGCATTTAAAAAGGAAGCATGATAACGAGCTTGAAGAAGACGTTATTGACAGGGTGTATACGTTTCAGGGAGAAATCGTACACGCAGTTATTGAGCGCAATGCAAAGTCCGAAGAGTGCGTTAAAGACGGCTGGCTTAGTGAAAAGAGATTGTTTAAGGAAGTATTGGGAAAAAAAATATCGGGTGCTTACGATTTATTCAACCCGGAAACAGGGGAACTGATAGATGTTAAAAACTCAACGGCCTATAAGGCGAAAAGAAACGAAGCCCCTGAGGAGTGGGTTCATCAGATCAACATTCTTGCCCACTTACTTCGGAACGAAGGACATCACATCAAAAGAGCTCGAATTGTTCTTATTATTAGAGATTATTCAAAGCCTGAAGCAAGACGAGATCCTGACTATCCACAGAGCCCAGTCCTATATCTCGACATCCCAATCTGGGACGACGAAAAAGCAAAACAATACCTCGAAGACAGAGTTAAATTACATCTTCAAGCTGAAACAGAAGAAGCAACCTGCTCGCCAGAAGACCGCTGGGCAAAGCCAACAATCTGGGCAATCAAAAAGAAAAACACGTCCCGCGCAATTACAGGCGGTCTCTTTGCGATTGAAGAAAAAGCCAAAGAAAAATTAGCCGAACTTGGCTCTGGTTTTGAAATAGAACACAGGCCCGGACAGAACATGAGATGCGAACTCTACTGCCCGGTTTCTAAGTTTTGTGCCCAATACCAAAAGATATTGACACAGCAAGGCAAATAGTCTTAAACACTTTTGACTCGTGGCAACAAAGCCAAAGCTAGCGGCAAGTTGCCAGTTGGGTTGAAGCTGCTCTTCGACGGCGTAATAACTTTCGAAGCGAGATGGTTTTCCGGCCCGAGGGTAGTTCTACTTCGGGCTGGGAAACTTTAACACAGCTGGGGGTCAAAGTGGAAAACAAAGACAGATACGAGCTATTTAAATCGGTTTATTTAACGCTTTTAGAAGCCAGCATTAAAGACAGTTCAAAGAACGGGTTTCGGGTAGAAGAGGTCAACATGGAAGAGCTTCACCGCAAAGTTTTTTCTCGTGCTTTTATGCTCACTGCCTATGTCGTAAATGATGTAAAAGAATCCAAGATAATTTTTTAAAAAGGAGAATATATGCAATTAACCAATCTCGAGAAAGCATTGTTATGCGCCGCTCGTGCGTTCGCAGCGTGTTACCAGGGCACGGAAATAGCAAACCCAGGGGAGGGTATGCCTCCGAAGCCAAAAGCGCAACAGAACCGCCCTACAGCGACTTCTAACGATATCCCTGTTTGTAGCCTTCATGGTAAAGCAATGAGGCCTAGCAAGTACAAAGAAAACGAATATTACTGCGGTTCCAAGCTTGCCGATGGTTCTTACTGCAAGCAAAAGGGTTATGTTTTGGACGTTGATCTAAGCAACTAAAAGCAAAACATGGAAGAAATACTGCTTAAAATTGTTGGTTGGGAAAAGTACCAATCAAAAAGCGAACGGGCCAGGTACAAATACTGGTTTAGGGTCAACATGGATTGTGGGACTTCCCACGGCTTATTTGGCCTTAACGCCGAACAAAAGTGGTTTTACATACAACTTCTTTGCGAGTGTTGTCGAAAAGATACTGACACCATTTCTATAAAAATCAGTAGATTTGTGAAGCTTTGCGAGATATCGGAATCTTCAATAATATCAGCAATTAAGATGCTAGAAGAAAACGGTACCGTGAGCATACTGTCATCGGACTCACAACAAACTCACAATTTACTCAAGCAACATAACATAACAGAACATAACAATACAGAACAGAACATATACGTCAAAGACGTCAAAGCTTGCGCTTTGCCTCTACCGCCAAAAGATTCTGGGGATCGGTTGGTAGGAAAAGAAGAATTGGGTAAAAAAGAAATACCTTGCCTACAAACCCTGTGGAATACTTTCTGCGGCGAACTGCCTAAAGCCAGGGGAATGACCAAAAGCCGTCAAAAAAAATGGGAAGCTCGGTGGAAAGAAGTTCCTGAGCTTGGTTACTGGCAACATGTAATCACCAAAATGGCAAAGAGCTCTTTCTGCAACGGGTCAAATGATTGGAAAGCAACGATTGATTGGATTTTAAAAAATGACGCTAACCACCAGAAGGTTTTTGAGGGTAATTACGATGACGAGTTAAACACCCCCGAAAACCAAAAGTACATTTGGTCGGATGAAGCAACAGCGGGAGGTGACTAGAGAAAAAACAAAATGTCGGAACAAAAAGAACTTAGCGCAGAACAGTTACACCGCCATCTTATTGCCGCCTCAGTTACTCCCACTGGCAATCCCTGGATAGACGACGCCCTTGCAGGAGGGTTAGACAAAGAAAATTTATTATTAGTTGCCGCAAAGACCGGAGTTGGAAAAACATTTTTCGGCGTTCAATTAGCCTTATTCGCAGCAAAGCAACAAAACAAAGTAGTCTATTTTGCCCTAGAAGCAGAGAAGCACGAAATCGAAAGGCGACAGCTTTTTTATTACACAACAAGGCTTTTGTCTCAGCACTACCCAAACATTCCAAAGCCTAGATACCGAGAATGGCTTCATGCTGGGTACGATGGCGCTTGGCATGCTGTTGAGAAAGAAGCAAGAAAGCAATTAGACTTAGACACCCAGACTTTAGTGACCAGATACGAAACTGGAATTTATTCGCCTGAGATGTTTAAAGCAGACGTTGAAGAATTAATTCAGAGCGAAGAGAAACCAGATCTGATAATCTTAGACCATCTTCACCATTTCTTTTTAGAGGGCGATGAAGTTGAAGCTCTTAAAAAAACAATTCACTCAATCAAAAGGCTCAAGGAGGATTTAGATGCCCCCATTGTCATTCTTGCACAGCTAAGAAAAAACGATTTCGGTAGTCACACCAAACGAACGTTGCCAAAGTACGAAGACATCCGAGGCACAGCTGCTCTTACTGACATCGCAACGGATGTGTTAATTATTTCCCCAGTTCCAGACGACAAAAAGCAAGGGTTACCACCAGAGAGAGTTTTTCCAATGTACTTTCATTTGGCTAAAAGCAGAACCGCACCGGAAGCAAGAGAGTTTGCTGGCATAGTAAGCTTTGATAAAAACACTGGTGAGTTCATGAAGAAGTACAACTTAGCCAAAATAAAGTTTGCGGAAGATCCGGAGCTTTTGACAACTGGCCCACATTGGGCAAAAAATGCAACATATCCAACGATCGCAGCACCAATTGAATACTCAAAGGGGAAGCCATATGACACGGATTTATACGAAAAAAGATTCCGATGAAGTTAGAGAAATCTTTAATCAGGCCTGTCGAGAATCAAAAGAAAAAAACAAAAAGATTGTAACCAAAGAAGAAAAACAAAAAGCAGAAGAGCTTGAGAGAAATGTCGATAACATGATCAGCGTTGAAGAATTTCGCAAAATGGTTCGCGAACTTCGCATGAAAGAAATTCACGCCAGAAAAAAAGAATATGAATCTGAAGAAACTTGATTACCGAATATCCGGCTTATCACGCGCTGCGAAGAAGAAACTGCTTGCAAAATATCTAATACTCACTAACGATAGCTTTATCTGGCTTAACGAAACGCAGAAAGAAGTTTGCAACATTGACGACATTATCGAAATATCGAGCCCAGAAAGTCTCGCACGATGGCAGAAGCTTCGCCTCCAAACTAGAAGCGGCCGTTTATAATTTATTAAAACTTAGAGAAAAAGCAGGCGAGATAGAAATCTTGCAGGCGCAAAGTCATGTCTACCTGACAAAATCTAGAATTCACTACATCCCCGATTTTAAAATATTCGACAAAGAATTAAACGAAACTATTTGGGTTGAGGCCAAAGGCGTTGAGACAGCGACGTGGAGAATCAAAAAGAAACTTTGGGAGTTTTATGGGCCCGGACGATTAGAAATTTATCGAGGCAAATACACAAAAGTAATTCGCGATGATGTCGTGCATAACAGAAGCAGCGGAGAAGATGCTGTACATTGCCCAAAGTGTGACCATATTTTTACTTCGGGGGGAGAAAAATGACGGTTAGAGACGCAATGAAAGAATGGCAAAGGCACATTACTTTTGAAGACGAGTCGTGCTGTAACGGCAGCCACGAGTACTTTGACTCAAAACAAAAAGTAATTCCTAAACCAGATAGCATGGTCTGTGACAGAGAGCTTGCTTGGAGAAAATACGTCAGGCTTAGAGACAAGGATCCAAATTTCCCGTTCGGTAGAAAATTTCAATATGCACCAAGAGGAGAATAAAAATGGAAGAAACTAAAACAACAGAAACGCAACAGCAAACAGATCAGGAAGTTCTATGGGTGAACGTTCCTTGGGCAACAATCAACAAAACAACCAAAGCTTTAACTCTTACCGGAAATGTTGCAGCCAATTATTTGGTGCATGCACTTTCTGATCAGGTTGTTCGTCTTGAGCAAGAAGTCATCAAGATGAAAGATGAAACAAAAACACAAGAAGTTCCCACGGAAAAACTATGAGCCTATTTAAAAAAGATAAAAAACCAATAACGATTCAGGAGCTTCACCAGGAGCTTAGCAACCTACAATTTCAATTAGGTCGCCACACTCTTGAGCTTGATGCTTTGAACAAGCAAGTGGATTTAACTCACGAAGCAATTAATCAAAAAATTGCCGCAATGAACAGGCTTGCTCAGCAGTTAGAAAAAACAAAAGAAAAAGTGAAAGAAGAAATAAATGAAACTATCACTAATGGTTCAAAACCTGATTCTGCGCTTATCTAAGCTGTGGAATTGGTTAAACTCTTTTATTCCAGAACGTCTTCCTCAAGGCATGACGGAATTTAACCGATGGGTGGATGAGATATCACTTCTAACTGAGTTACCGCAAAACGATAAACTCAAAAAAGTGGTGTCGCATTTAATCATAAGCCTACCGCCCAATGTCGCATATGTTCCAAAAAGAAACATTGCGAACTTGGTGAAAAAAGCGGCGGCTAATCAAGTAGCAATTGAATGCTTGTCACTCATCAATGAAAGAGAACAGCAAAATACAACTCAAGAAGTTAATTAAAGAATGGGACAGGAAGTTGAAAGACTCAGGCTTTGTTGACATTGAGAACAGAAAAACCGGGATGCTAATTACTTGGGCAGGCTCAATATCGTGTGACGATAAGCATGCCATGCAAAAAGCAAACTACGGTTACACAAGCCTTGTGTGGAAAGAATCCCAGGCGGAGTATTACAGGATCGCAAGCCAATGTTTACACGACAGGGACTTTCGAAACGAGCTTGAGCGAGAGATTTGGGAATTGCATGTGGATGGACATAGTTACAAAGAGATATCTAAGAAAATAAACGTAACCCTAGATAAAGCTAGACGAACCATTGAAAGACTTGCTAAAGAGTTTGGGTTAAAAAAATGAATCGATACATAAAAGTTAGGGATCACGTTGAAGACGACATCGCATTTATTTACGACGCCTACATGCGAAATAATTGGTACTTGAAAGAAAACTCAACGACGCTAAAAAAAGCAACGTGGATGGGACTGCAACGAAAAAGGCTAGATAAAATACTAGAGACCCAAAAAGTACAGGTCGCCTGCCTATCCCAAGACGAAGACATTATTGTGGGATTTGGATTTAAAGACGGCGAAGAAAAAGATTTTGTGTATGTGAAATTAGCGTGGAGAAACAGCCCGCAAAAGATAGAAGAACTACTTCTAAACAAACTAAAGGAGCAGCAATGAAAAAACTAAAATGCGTATACATGACAGACGGATTTATGATGCCCGTACTAAAAACATCGTTCAACAGAACGCTTGATGAACAAAACTACCCCGGCATCGACATGACTTTGACCGAAGAACAAACGATTGAAGTTAAATGGCGAGACGTAGAGTTTGGCTTTCCTATGATTTTCGCTAGAGCTTGGGTGGTTGATGTGGAAGCCACAGTCAAGGGAAGCACCGTAAAGCTACCGAAAGATAAACGTGTTCAGGCTTCTTAATAATCTATATCACGCTCTTGTATTTTACTTGGGCGTGAAATTTACAAAGCTAAAGGGCTGGTTTAAGCCTTTTACGAAACAGCACAAAAAAGTAAGCATCACCCAAGTTGCGCTTAAGGCTGGGGATAGCTACAAGCTTGGTGAGTGCATTGTGACGCTTGCGACATTTGGGATTGAGGGTAAGAAGGAAGTCGCCGCAAAGATAGAAGCATTTGAAAAGCTAAGACTACTTAAAGAAGAGAAACTTAAAAAGCGCGGGGAAGACATAATGCTAATGAGCCCCGAAGACTTAAGTAAACTCCAAGTGGAAGAATGGCTAAAGAAACGCGAGCAACTAAACGAAAAGAAGATATATGATTCACTAAAGGAGCCCGAATGAAATATCTTGTCACCCTAATTCTTCTTCTACAAACCATAACGATAGCCGGCCCAAAAGACAAAATCGAGGAAAGACTAGAACTAAACATCTCAAGCTTTGCCACTCTTTCTTACACAACCAATGCAGCCATCTCAGCGATTGTTCATGTAGCTACCCACGAGCTTGAAAGAACCGGATCCCCACACCTTGCAAAACGACTTCGAGAAGAATGGAAACAATTCGACGGATACCTAACCGACGCTGTTGTCACAAAACGAGACATCGGCTGGTTCAAGCCCCTAATAGAATGGCTATCTTTGTTTTACGAAACCGTTGAGCTTGCGCTTGGACTAGAAATCTGTAGGGCATTACGGCTGTCTGACCTAAAAACAATCAACCATGGAATCGTTGTCGTGTTTAGACCATGCTATTTTGGAATCAACGAGTTCAAGCTTCATTTTATACATGACAGCAAGTACAGAGGCTTTGCTCCAGTAATCACTTATTGGTCAGCAGCTATTGCCTGCACAACAGCACTACACGGCGCTGGCTATTATTTGATTTGCAGCCCAGCAGCCATGGTACTTGAGCGCGTAGTAGACAAGAAAATTGCACCAAAAGTAGCGCCAAAGCTGTATGATCTGGCATGTAGCACATGACGCGCGTTATACTAGTTTGGTAAAATTTTAGTATGCCATTTCAAAAGGGACACAAAAAGTTTGGGGGCCGCAAAAAGGGCGTTAAAAACAAATCAAACATCATGGCTAAGTTTGAGGAGTGTAACTTTGACGTGATAGCAGCGATTATTGAAAGCATAGCGGCCCAACCAGACTACATGCGAGCAGACACGCTTATAAAGCTTTTGGAGTTTATGTATCCAAAGAAGAAAGTGTTTCAGCATGAGATTACGGACGAAGAGCTAAAAGATATATTGAGAAAAAGGCTTAAAGACGCTATTGAAGCTAAACCCGTAAAAGAAGTGGAACTATTGCCAGCTGGAGAAGAAATTGAATAAAGGGGAAACATGGACGCAGAGCTTGAGACCCTTGCAAGAGAATGGCTTAAAAAACATGACCGACCTAAATTTAGCGTCGAACAATTTTGTTTTGGTAAACAAAAAGACTTTGTTCTTGATAAATCAGACTTTGCAACGGCTGTGTGCTCACGAAGAGCAGGCAAAACAATCGCATGCATCGCAGATTTGGTTTCAACTGCTCTCTCACGAGAAAGAGTCAATTGCCTATACCTCACGCTTAATCGACTATCTGCTAAAAGAATCATCTGGCCCGATTTAATTAGAATCAACCGAGAGTATGGCCTAAATGCGAAGATTAACGAATCCGAGCTGACGCTCACATTTCCAAACGAAAGCGTTATTTATATTTCAGGCGCATCAGACTCGGCCGAGATTGAAAAGTATCGTGGTATGGCGCTTATATTGTGCTATATCGACGAATGCCAATCGTTTAAGCCTTACATCGAACCACTCATCGAAGACGTCATTACGAAGTGTTTAATGGATTATAAAGGCCGTTTAAGACTGCTTGGTACCCCAGGGCCTGTCCCCACTGGCTATTATTACAGCCAAACGCAAAATACGAATTATTCGCACCACTATTGGACAATGTTTGATAACCCATGGCTCCCGATTAAGTCAGGGCTTACGCATGAAGAGATACTGCAGCGCGAGCTTGACAGAAAAGGCGTTACACGAGAAGACCCAAGCATTCAAAGAGAGTGTTTTGGTCGGTGGGCGTATGATCCAGATGCTCTCGTCTTTAAATATAAAGAGGAGATAAATCACTATGATGAACTTCCAAAATCTGGAGTGGGTTTTCATTACGTTATCGGTGTCGACTTGGGTTTTGACGATTCTGATGCTATCAGCGTTCTTGGCTGGCAGTCACAATCGCCCCAATTATTTCTCGTCGAAGAAATCGTCAAAGACAAACAAGGAATCACTGAACTGGCCGGACAACTTGAAGAGCTTGTTAAGAGATATAATCCAGACAAAATAGTAATGGACACTGGCGGTCTTGGTAAAAAGATTGCCGAAGAAGTTACAAGAAGATTTGGAATCGTCGTTCACGCAGCAGAGAAGCAAAGAAAGTTTGAATACATCGAGCTTTTAAACGATGCCATGCGAACTAAAAAGTTTATGGCAAAGAAAACTTCTAAGTTTGCTGAGGACTGTAAACTTGTTGAATGGGACAAAGACGACGTCACGCCAGACAAATTAAAAATAAAAGAAAACTATCACTCAGATATTTGTGACGCGGTTCTATACGCATTTCGTGAAGCCTACCACTGGGCATTTGAGCCACAAAAACCAATACTTAAACCCTACACGCCGAAATGGTTTAAAAACGAAGAAGATATTATGTACCAGCAGGCTTTTGAACGACAGCGCGCGCAAGAAGAAGATGATGAAAATTATTTCGAAAATCTTGTAGAATAGTTTTTCAAGTTAAACACGAATTATTCCGAAACGAATTAAATTTAAACTGGCGGTGTAAATGAACTCACTAAAACGGGTGTTACACGTTTCGGATTGTCATCATCCTTTTGTAAATAAAGCAGCCTGGAAATTACTCTTAGACGTAGGAAGAACTTTAAAACCACACATCATCGTTATTCACGGAGACTTCTTTGATTTCTATTCGGTCTCTAGGCACTTACTTGATCCAATGATGGACTTTAAGACCTGGAAAGACGAAATGAATGAAGCTCGTGGTGCCCTTGATGAACTTCGCTCGGTTGTGCCACACAAAGAATTGGTTTATCTTGAGGGTAACCATGAAAAAAGACTCATCAAATACGTCCACGAAAAAGCCCCAAAACTTGCAGGACTCTTTAAAGCAGAAGAATGCATGGGACTTCCAAGAGACATTACTTACGTTCCTTATGGGCAGAACGGGAAATATACTGTTGGCAATCTTGTATGTGTGCACGGTAGTCGGGCTGGCGAAAATCCAGCAGCGTCGATGGTCAAAAAGTTTCGAAACTCAGTCATATTCGGCCACACCCATAAAATCCAGGAATACCACATCCAAAACGCACACGGAGAAGACTTCGTTGCACTAAACATTGGTTGGCTTGGAAGTCAGAAACAAGCAGCCGATTACATCATGGACATCTCTGATTGGACTCTTGGCTTTGGGGTCACTTGGCATAAGCCAAACGGATCTTTCTTTCATCAGCTAATTAGCATTTACCTAAACAAAGGCACCCACGAGTTGTTCTTTAACGACACGGTGTACCAGCGATGAGACACAAACGCGGTGACGTGCTCGAGGTTTTCTTTCTAGACCATGTCTCTACAACCAATGGGTTGGTATCACCCCTTCTCTGCCGAGCGATTGGAGAGCTTGTAAACGAAGATAAAGCGGCATTCTATCTTGCTAGCTGGTTAACCGAAGACCATGACCACAGTAATTTAGACAGCCACACGATTCTTAAAAGCACGATAAAGAAAATAAAGGTCATCAGAAAAAGAAAATAGCCGAAAGCTTTGGAGGCCAACGGCTATCTTCGACGTGTTTTTTCTTTGGGGAAGAATTAACAAGGCCTGTTTTAGTTAATTTCATAAAAAAGTCATCAAAAAAGCGCCTTAATTAAACAATTTTGTACAAAAATAAGGAGATTTTTAAATGCCCCTACCACCGCCGTTCCAAGACAAAGACAAAAAAGTAGGCGTTATTGCAGTAGAACATCGCTCAGACAGCGGTAAAGAAATGGATCCAGGCCTAGAATCCTGCGCCATGGAGCTTATGCATGCCCTAGAAAAAAGAGATATTGGCGGAATTGCTATCGCCCTAAAGAACGCTTTTGAACTATTAGATGCTATGCCTCACGAAGAAGGGGAACATATCTAATGCCACTAATTGAAGGTAAATCTAAGAAATCATTACAAAAAAACATTAAGACCGAAATCGAAGCTGGTCGCGACCCAAAACAGGCTGTCGCTATCGCTTATTCGGTAAAGCGCCGTAATATGGCCAAAGGGGGAGAAGTGAAAAAACACGTAAGCCAACAAGAAAGCGTACAATGCGAAAAATGCGGACACCATATGGCGCTAGGGGGAGAGGTCGGAGTTGAGCAGAAAGAGGCTGCTAAAATCGGCCAACCTGCTCTATCTCCGGCGGGGAAAAGCGAAAGAGAAGTTAGTCACATTGGTAAGCCCCAAAGTGATTTAGCTAAGCTTGCTATGGGCGGCGAGGTTCAAAATCAAAAGCTTCATCCGGGTCATGAAGTCCCGATGGACGCAAGACTACGACATCAAACAAACGTCATGAGACAGTCTCAGCACGATTCAAGTGATGTTGCAAAGCTCGCCATGGGCGGAAGCGTTGTTGATCAAATCATGCACGGAAGAAAGAAAATGGCAGGCGGAGGCGAAGTCGAATCTGAAAGAGATTACGAACCAGCCTTTGAACACGAGATTGATTTCTCAAACGTGCATTACATGGAAGACGACGAACACGAAGTTGACGCAAATCCAAGCGATGATGACGACAAGCTTGTTGGTCAAATCATGAGCGAAAGAGAAAGAAAAAAGAAAGAAATGCGCTAATAATGAATCTTAAAGATTTAAAAGATTTATTAAAGCTTCTTCGCGAAAAGGGCGTGTTAGAATTTGAAAGTGATGGCCTAAAGCTAAAGCTTTCAGAAGACGTCCCGCAATCTCGATATAAAAGAAAACAAGAGATTGAAAGCGTGATGGAAGAACCAGAGCTTACCGAAGAAGAGCTTCTTTTTTATTCTGCAACTCCAGCAATTGAACCTGAGGCTCAACAATGAGTTTAAAAACTTCTATTAAGCCAAAAGAAGAAAGAGCTTCCCGAGTTTATCGAACAAACGAAAATCCTTTTGAGGGAAACCGGGGTTATCGTTGGTGGGAAGAAAAAGACAGCTCTCAAAGGGCGATGCAACTTATTAAAACGGTTGCTTACCTAAAGCAGGCTCAAAGCTTTAGACAAAGACAAGCTGCTCAATACGCAAGAATGTACGGCGGACAAAGCTTATATAGTTTTGTCGGCAACAACATGATGAAGATGGATCAGGTCTCTTCTCTTGCGCCAAACAGACCCACATACAACCTTGTTGCATCAGTAACAGATACTTTGGTCAGTAAGCTTAGCCAAAACAGACCCACCCCAGTTTTTCTTACAGACAACGGCGATTACAAAGAAAGAAACTTAGCCAAAAAGCTAAACAACTTTATTTTAGGTGAATTTTACCGGACAAAAGCCTACGAGACCGGCGAATATATTTTGACCGACGCTCTGGTGCAAGGAACAGGATGTTTAAAAATACTTGAAACCATGGACGGAAAAGTAGGCATTGAGCGCGTATTAATAACAGAGCTTTTTGTAGACCTTCAAGAATCCGCATTTGGTAATCCAAGACGCCTATATCAGCTAAAATTGATGGATAGAGCAATGGTAGAAGCAGCTTTTCCTAAAGAAAAAAGGAAGGCCGCAGAGAGTGAGAAGGCAAGCATTGATTCTAGCGGAGAAAACGCTAAGTCTGTTGCTGATTTAGTGATGGTTGTTGAGGGCTGGAGCTTACCCAGCGGAGAAAATACCGGTGACGGATATCATTCTATTGCCTGCTCCGAAGGCGAACTGTTTCATGAAAAATGGGACAAGCAGAAATTCCCGTTTGTGTTCTTGCACCACAAAAAAAGACAACTTGGATTCTGGTCAATCGGCGTTGCCGAAAGCTTGTTGGGAACCCAATTAGAGCTAAATTCTTTATTAGATACCATTTCTAAATCAATTAGGCTTGCAGGCGTGCCAAGAGTGTTTATTGAAGAGGGCAGCAAGGTTAACAAAGCCGCATTTCAAAACAAAATTGGTGTAATTATTCCATATCGTGGAACGCCGCCAATCTTTTCTGTGTCACAAAGCAATGCTCCAGAGCTATATGAAGAGCGAGCAAGACTTATTCAGTTTGGGTTTGAGCAAGAAGGCTTGTCTATGCTTTCTGCTACCAGCCAAAAGCCAGCTGGTTTAAACTCTGGTGAAGCGCAAAGGGTTTATCAGGACATTAATTCTGATAGATTTGCTGCACTAGAAAGACGATATACTAATTTTTATGTGGATTTGGCTTACCAAATTATTGATAAGGCTATGGATATCGCAAGAAGAGATGGAAAGTATTCTACGGTATTCACAGACCGAAAAAAGGGATGCAAAGAAATCGAACTACCAGATCTATCAATTTTAAGAGATCCATTCGTCATTCAAGCTTACGTTCAATCATCACTACCCAAAGAACCAGCCGGTAGACTTCAAAAAGTCACTGAGATGATCCAAAGCAACATGATTTCAATTCAAGAAGGTAGACGACTGCTTGATTTCCCAGACTTGGGTCAAATTGAAACGCTTGCCAATAGCAGCGAAGAAAGAATTTTCCAATATTTGGATGATATTATCGAAGAAGGTAAATATCAGGGGCCTGATCAGTGGATGGATTTAGCTAAAGCCACAGAGATTGTAACCCAATACATAAATTTATATTCTACCTGCAACCTCGAAGAAGAAAAAATGCAGATGCTTCGAGACTTCTTTACAGAAATTCAAGATTTGCAAATGGCCGCAATGCCGCATCAGCCGGCAATGATGCCAACGCAAAACGCCCTAGCCGTGCCAGAAGCATTGCCAACGAGTGAATTACTCCCTCAAGGCGTTGCTCCCGGCATGCCAGTATAAAAACCCTAGCACCGCAGTGCTAATACCGCCGATTACGGTAAGGAGTCATCATGCCTCTAGTAACAGAAAACAAAGGCACGCCCGCAATTCCAGCGAGCAAAACACCAACAAGTAGAGTTGAAGTAGTGATGGGAAGACCATCTTCTACTACAGCCAGGACAGAAGCTTTAAAGGCAAGGCTTACTGGTCAGCCAACAAACAACCCAGCTCCTCCAAGAGTTGCAGGAAGTTCTGCTAGAGCAGACCAATATTCCAAGCTTCAAAGCTATGCTCCGCCTCCACAATCCGCGCAAACTGACTATGTTCAGCCCATGCAGAATGTGGAACCACCTCCAGGTGGAATGCCAGCCGCAAATGAAGCGCCCGTACAGGACGCTGCGCCTCAAATAAACAATAATGTTGAGACTGAGCCGGTAGAGACTGAAGCAGCAAGTCAACCGCTAAGCCCTCAATTCGTTGCTCTTGCAAAGAGAGAGCAGGCGATTCGGAAAGCCCGTCAAGAGCTTAAGAGCCAGCAAGAGGCTTGGGAACGTGAGAAAGCAGCTTACGTTAATCTTGAGCAGCTTAAAGCTGATCCTATTAAGGCCTTGAATGAGCTTGGCCTCACTTACGATAAGTTGACCGAGTTACAGCTAAGTCAGCTTAATCCTGATCCAAACCAACAACTCCTAGACAAAATAGCGCAGTTGGAATCTAAGCTTGCAAGCGTAGACGAACAATTCGTCAATCGCGATAAACAAGCTTATACAGCGGCAGTAAATCAGATTCGTAATGATGTTAAGCTTCTGGTCGATTCCGACCCCTCGTTTGAAACCATCAAAGAAACTGGTGAAACAGAATCTGTGGTGGAACTGATTGAGAAGGTCTTCCAAAAAGAAGGCACAATCCTCGCTGTAGAGGAAGCTGCCAGACTTGTGGAAGATAAATTGTTAGAAAATAAGATTGCTGAAATCGAAAAACTAACAAAGCTTCAAAAAATTAAGTCGCGATTGGGGAAGCTGGCAGAGCCTCCAGCAGAAGCAGCAAAAGCGCCGCAGCCGCAAACGACTCTTTCTAACAACGGAGCAGTTCAAAGAACTTTGTCTCCAAGAGAAAGGGCGATTTTAAAAATACAAGAAATGAACGAATCAAAAGTCAGACAGTAAATGGTTTACTGAAAGATTTTTGGTTTATGTAACAGGAGCTAAAAATGCCTTCATTCGCAAGTAGTGCTAGCTCGGTTGCAGTTCTTAAAGAGCTTTACGTAGACAATTCCGATTATTTAAAGGATTTAGTCTATGCTAAAAATCCAGCTCTGGCTCTTATGCCAAAGAACGAATCAACCGATGGTCTAGCTGGTAAATATATTCCAGTACCCATTCAGTTCGGTAATCCCATGGGCCGTTCGCATACTTTTGCAAACGCTCAAGGAAACCAAACACCTAACCAATACTCGAGCTTTTTCGTGTATGTGGTTCAGGACTATCAATTGGTCACCATCACCAACTTGTTGATCGAACAAACTCGATCAAACGCTGGTGCATTTGTTGACGAAATGAAGCGCCAAATGGATGGCGGTATCAAGAACCTTTCGAACAACATGGCTTTCGAGCTTTTTGGTTCGGGAACAGCCACTCGTGGCGTTATTGGTTCTGCTATCTCCAACCCCAGCACTGGCGTTTACCAATTCACATTGGCTAACCCACAGGACGTAGTTCAGTTCGAAGTTGGAATGACCATCCAAGCATCGGCAACCGATGGTGGAGCTGTTATTCCTACTCTAACTCCTGCTACACCTGATTTGGGCGTTGTTTCTTCCGTAAATCGTGCAACTGGCGTAATCCGGTTCACTATTGCTCAAGGAACTCCGAACTCAAGCTGGGCACAAGGTAACTACATCACGGTGCAAGGGGATATTCCTCCTGCTGGTGGTTCCGGATCCGGTCCTCTTGGGTCAACTGGTTCTTACTTAGCCGCTTCTGGACTTTCTGCTTGGGTGCCGGCAACTTCGCCTGCTTCCACAGATAGCTTCTGGGGCGTCAATCGTTCGGTAGACCCAACCCGTTTGGCCGGTCTTCGATATGATGCATCTTCTTACAGCATTGAAGAAGGCGTTGTGAACGCTCTTGGATTTGCTAACCGAGAAGGTGCTGACCCTGATACCATGATCCTATCTTTCCAGAGCTACACAGCTCTAGAAAACGCTTTAGGAGCCAAGGTACAGTATGTTGACATCAAGCACGAAGAAGCTGCGATTGCCTTCGAAGGCATCCGATTCCACAGTGCTTATGGCTATGTCACTGTATTCGCTGACAGAAGCTGCCAACCACAAACTGGCTGGTGCTTGTCCATGGATACATGGAAACTCCGCTCACTTGGAAAAGCTCCTCACATTCTGACCTACGGGTTGGAAGGTTTGGAAGGACTCCGAGTCGGAAACAGCGACGCCCTTGAAGTGCGCGTTGGTGCATACTACAATTACGTATGTAATGCGCCTGGATGGAACATGAGAGTGTCTCTGTCCGCGTAAAACAGGGAAGAAGAGTATAGCGTGGGCCCCACTGGCTAGATCCTGGCTGGTGGGGCTTTATTTTTGCCTTAATTAAACAATAGCGTAAGCCCAAGATGTCCTTGGGATACTACTTGCCGGGGTTCTGCCCACCTCGATGCCAGGGTAAGATAAGGGCAGACAAGGACAAATCATGGCTAATAGAAATTTTCTTTCTCAAAAGCTATATCAATTTCAACAATATCCGGTGCTTCTTAACTGTGTTTTCACAGTCAATAACACTTTAGGAGCAGGAGTATCAGGCCTTCAAGGCATGGGAGTTAAATCTGTTTTCATGAACAGCTCCTCTCCTTCTGCCGCTAATCCAAATCCAGCAGCTGGAATCATCCACGTTCAACTCCAAGATTGCTACAATGGTGTTTTAGGAGTTTGGTCTCAAGCCGAAGGCCCAGTCACTGGCTCTGATTTAACCACCCTTTCTGCCGGTGTTGTTTATCAAATCACCGCAGTTGGAACTACTACTCAAACTCAATGGGAAACCAGAGGGGTTGTGGTTGGAATGCCTGCAGCAGCCGGCGTGACTTTTGTTTGTAAATCAAGCGGCGCAATTGGTGGAACCGGAACTGCTAAAGCTTTAGCTGCTCCTGGAGTAGATTCCATCGACCTGATGAGCGACAATTCAAACATGCAGGTTGTAAATTCCGCAGTAAATGGCGGAAGCACATTGATTCTTGCTTGCAGAAATGCTGGATCATTAGCAGCCCCTGCAGCTGGAACATTGATTAGATTAAATATGTATTTATCAAACAGCTCTCAAATACCAGCTGTTTAATGAATTAAATCAGTAGTGGCTCCTTGGGCTTTAGCTCTTGGGGCCACTTAAACACAAGGGGTTGTATGCCTATTCCATCGTCGCCCAATCCCCAATCGACTTATTTACAACAGGGCAACAAACAAGTTTTGGTTTCCTGGAACATTGTTGCTGGGGCCACAAACTACCGAGTTGAAAGAAGCGTTGATGGGCTAAACTATTCTCTACTTGCAAGCCCAACCATTAACCAATATCTAGACACCTCGGTTACTCAAAACACACAATATTGGTACATGGTCGCTGCAGAAAACACCGGAGTTGGCGGAGGCCTTTCTGGCTACACCTACCCAACACCAAACTCAATTATTCCAGTTATTGCAGGCTACATGAGCTTGCAGCAGCTAAGAACGTTGGCACAACAAAAAGCAGACAGAGTTAATTCTAACTTTGTGACTTTGCCAGAATGGAACAGTTTTATAAATCTAGCAGCCGATGAGCTTTATGATTTAATCACGACAGTATTTGAAGATTATCAGGTTCATGATCCAGTTTACTTTACTACCAACGGCCAAACATCAAGTTACCCACTACCTGACGGCATAACAGTATTTCAAAATAAACTAGGGCAAAACATTGTGCCTCCACCAATTTACAAATTGTGTGGCGTGGACTTGGGACTAAACAATGCACCAAACGGATTTGTCACTGTACAAAAATATAATTTTGTTGACCGAAACCGCTATGTTTTCCCAAACACTGCGTCGACGATTTATGGTGTCTTTGGCATGCAGTACAGACTCGTTGGAAATACTATTCGTTTCATTCCGCAACCATCATCTAGCCAACCTATCGGGATATGGTACGTTCCTAGAAGAACACAACTCCTTTTAGAAACAGATACCACCGACGGGTATAACGGTTGGACTAATTACATAATCGCAAGAGCTGCTAAATACGCTCTTGATAAAGAAGAGTCAGATACAAGCAAGCTTGATGCTGAAATTTTATATTTAAAACAAAGAATAGAAGAATCCGCACCAAACAGAGACCAAGGCATGCCAGATACCATCGCCGATGGAAGAATGGCTTCGGGCTTTGGCCCAGATGGTGGTGGTGGATGGCAGGGCCCGTTTGGGGTTGGGTGGTAATATATGCAGCTGCCCTTAAAACTAAGTGCAGACTTAATGCAAACAAGATGGAAATCGCTTTTAGATCCAATTCTTGAAAATCCACTTAACTCGGTAAACATATTAGAAGATGTAAGCTTAGCCATCGGGAACAATGTTATTAGTCACAAGCTTGGAAGAGTTCAACAGGGATGGGTTTTGTTAGACGTAAATGGTGCCTCTACAATTTATAGAAACGCACCTTTTAATGACAAGACTTTAACTTTAAACTCATCTGCTGCGGTAACAATTAAACTGGGAGTATTTTAATGCCTATCTCACCTAACATGAATTTGAACATACCAACGCCAACGGTAACCCCTGGCCCACAATATGCCGAAGATATTTCGAGTAATTTTTCGGTTATTGATGCTCATGATCACAGTCCCGGAAGTGGAAGCCCAGTTTCTCTAAGCGGAATTATTGCAAACGTAGACTTTTCCATGTCTACCTACGGAATTAATAGTTTAAAAAGCCTTTCTTTATTAAACCAATCAGTCGCTCCAGGACTTGCTGGCTCAATTTACATGAGCGGCAACAATCTTTTTTGGAAAGATGGAACCGGATCATACAACGTACAAATTACCAACGGAAATGCTGTCGCAGTAAGCGGTGCTGTAGGATTTACTGGCCTACCATCTGGAACAGCAAGTGCTGCATATTTGTCAGGAACGGGAACATTTAGATTTCAATCAGCAACAAATACAGCCGCACAATTAGATGTCGGATCTGTTTTAGTTAGAAAATTAACGGCAAGCAGTGCTGCGGTCACAATTCAATCGTCCGCATCTTTAACTGCCGACTATTCAATGACCCTTCCTGCTGCACTTCCATCATCAAATTCGTTTATTCAGTCAGACAACGCAGGAAATCTTTCGTTTGTAAGCACTTCTTTCGTTCTTCCTGCCGGCGTCATGATGATGTACGGCGGAACATCTATTCCAACTGGATGGTTACTTTGCGACGGAAGCGTTGTTTCCCAAAGCACTTATGCTGCTCTTTATGCAGCAGTTGGAACCGCATTTAATACAGGCGGCGAAGGAGCTGGAAACTTTAGGCTTCCTAACATGCAAAGACGAACTGCAGTTGGTGCTGGCGGAGTCGGAACGGCCGTTCTTGGAAGCTCGGTTGGTAATAGCGGCGGAGCAGAAAGTGTTACACTGGCTATTAGTGAAATGCCTGCGCATGATCACGGCGGAGCAACCGGAAGCACCGCTGTGCCTTGTTTGTCTACAACAACTGGCGGCACGGTTGGAACGAACGTGTTGTTACAAAATGTCGGATCCGCAAACACAATTCCAAATTCCGCACACACTCACACGATTTCATCGCAGGGCGGAGGAAACGCACACAACAACATTCAACCCTCGTTGGTTGTTAATTACATCATCAAAACCTAATGTCATTAAACAAACAACAAGTCACAGTAAACTTTGCAAGAGGCGTGGATACCAAAACGGATCCATGGCAAGTTCCAATTGGAAGCTTCTTGGAGCTAGAAAACTCTGTATTTACCAAACAGGGACTATTACAAAAAAGAAATGGCTATCAGCAACTAGGACAGCTTTCTGACAAAAACATTACTGGGATATCCACTTTAAACGATCAATTAACTCTTTTTGGTAAAAACGTTTTTACTTATCAAGACGGCGGGTTGTTTTACGATAGAGGCTTTTATAGATCGGCCAAAGTAGAAGCCACATCACTAGTAAAAGGCACCTTTGACGTAATTCAATGTGATTCTGTAACCATAAACAATTTAGTTTGCGTAGTTTACACAGAAGAACCAATAGCCGGCGTTTTGTATTACTACAAATACGCAATATTTAATGCCGAAACAGGGCAAATGATTGTTGCGCCAACTTCTTTGACCGGAGTTGGTGGAAATCCAAACGGAAGCCCAAGAGTTTACGCTCACAACAATAACTTTGTTATCATCTACAGCGCATCTGTCTCAGGAACCGACAGGCTTCAGTACACCAGAGTGTCTTCGGTAACATTAACTGCAGAAGCACCAGTTCAAATCTCAAGCGACTTCTTGTACAACACCCAAGGCGATTTTGACGCCGTTTCTGGCCAGGGAAATTTATACATTGTTTGGCAATCTTCTAATGCAAATAGCAGGGTTAATGCAATTGCTTTAGATCCGTCTTTTAATTTAGGCCTGCCAGTAGTTGTGAGCTCTGGAACAATTAGATCTAAAATTGTGACCTGCGCATTTGATACAACCACAAATAATTTAAGTGTTGTTTATTATGATGACGGCACAACTGGCGGAACAGGCCCTAGCTTATATTTATCAATAAGAAGCTTAACTCTTACAAGCGTGTTGGCCCAAACAACAGTGGTAGCAGTATTAAATCCACTAGTTTCAAACGTTGCGGTCGTTTCTGTTTCGGGAACAAACACAATTTTGTTTGAAAGAATTAATTCATACACCTATTCGCCAACGGTGCCCACAAACTACATTTCAAAAGTAAATGTAACAACTGCTGGGGTTGTTGGATCGGTCTCTGATTTAATTCGTGGCAACGGCCTTGCTTCTAAAATATTTTCTATCGACAGCGAGTTGTATGTAACAACCGCTCATCAAAGCCCAGAACAAGATAGCTATTTTGTAATTAATTTAGATGGAAAAGTTGTATCAAAGCACGCCTATCAACTGGGCGATGGATATGTAAGACGAGGACTTCCAAACGTCACCGTTTCTAACCACCTGGCTAATTTTTGCTATCTAAACAAAATATCAACAACAATTGGACAGTCTGGGGTAACTGAAGCTGCCGGTATAAATTATTTAGATTTGACCATAGGAAATGTGCCAGTTTCTATTGGAGAGCTGGGCGGAAACCTAAACGCATCTGGTGGGTTTTTGTGGTCATATGACGGTGTGATGGTTTCAGAAAACAACTTTTTCTTGTATCCAGAAAATATAAATGTTTCTGGAACTGTTCCGTGGAATACAAGTGGCGGACTAATAGTAGAAAAATATTTCTACACGGTTCTTTACAAAACTTTTGACAGCCAGGGAAACATTATTCAGGGTGCGCCATCAACAACTTTGACTTATGAAGTTTTGGCTTCCGGATCTACTTTTACAGCTAATGCAACCCTTGGAAACAACACACTCACAAACGTGTCTTCATTTACTGGCGTTCAAGTTGGTCAAAGACTAAGCGGAACCGGATTTTCTTTAGCAACAATTTCTGCAATAGACACATCAGCAAACACAATTACATTAAACACAACCGCCAGCGCAAATTCTACTGGCGCAACTTACACAATTAATTCGGCCGTAAAAAGCGTAAGCATTAAAGCGCCCACTTTAAGAACATCGAACAGGGATCAGTCTGTAACAACAGGAAAGCCAATTTTTATTGAGGTATATAGATCAAGCACCTCACAACCAGTAGATTATTTTATTGGCGGAACCGTAAACGATCCAACAATCGACTTTGTCACTATCTCAGACGCAAGCTCAAACGCCACAATCACAGCAAACCCAGTTCTTTATACTTACGGCGGAGTTTTACCAAACTTCTCGGGCCCACCATGCACAAGCATATCCCTTTATGACAATAGACTTTGGGTTTCTGACTCAGAAAAGCCAGGATACTTGTGGTACTCCAAAGCGGTAATTCCAGGCACTCCAGTAGAAATGACCGCGTTTCAAACTTACTACGTAACCCCAACCCTTGGAGCACAAGGATACACAGGAAAAATCACAGCCCTGTGCCCAATGGACGACAAGCTTATTTTGTTTAAAGAAGACGCCATTTATTACATTAACGGCGTTGGCCCAGACGCCACAGGCGCAAATAACGGACTTTCAGAGCCCATATTTATCAACGGAACGGTCGGAGCCAAAAATTCTTCCTGCGTTGCTATCATGCCATTAGGCCTAATGTTTCAAAGCGACAAAGGCATTTGGTTATTAGGAAGAGATACTTCTACAAACTATGTTGGAGCCCCGGTAGAAGCGCTAACCGAATCAGCAACAACCATTCAAGCTTTGACAATACCCAACACAAATCAAGTTAGATTTATGCTGAATAGCGGAAAAACCGTCATGTTTGATTATTTCTTCCAGCAATGGGGAGTTTTTACAAACCAAGCAGCAACTTGTTCAAACCTGTTTAAACAACTTCACACGTTTGTAGACGCGGACGGAAGGCTGTTTCAAGAAGCTATTGGAACATATGTTGATGGAACAAAACCAGTACTCATGAAATTTAAAACAGGCTGGTTTGCTCTTGGGGGTATGTTAGGGTTTCAAAGAGCCTATTTCTTGTTCTTATTAGGCAAATACTACAGCCCGCACAAGCTTACTGTAGATTTGGCTTACGATTTTAATCCTGCAAGCACACAAACAACGATCATTACTCCAAACAATTATAATTTGCCATTTGGTGACGATACTATTTATGGTTCGCCATCGTTCTTTGGCGGCACTGAATATATTGAAAAATGGAGAATCATGCTTCAGAGACAAAAGTGTGACTCGGTGCAAATTACTATAAGTGAAAGTTATGATCCAACTGTTGGTGAAGCAGCGGGACAAGGATTAACTCTATCGGGAATGAATTTTATAATTGGCGTCAAGAGGCTGTTTAACACTGTTCCGGCTGCAATTACGGCGGGATAAAATGGAAATAAGGCTTTTAAACAAAAAAACCGAAGTAGAGTTGGTGAATGAGTGGTTGCCATTTAAAATTACAGCTAAAGATTTACCTGGGCATACTTTTTGCGCGATTGTAAATGGTGACATTATAGCTATTGCTGGGTTTAGATTAATGGAAGGCGAAATCTGTTTTATTGATTCTATGGCCACGGATCAGAAAGTAGAAGGGCAAGTCAGAAACAGCGCCTTAGACAAGTTAACCGTCACGATGTTAAAAATGGCAAAGGATTTGGGTTTTAAAAAGGTTTTTGCAACAACAAAAGAAGATTGCATTGTAAAGAGAGCCAAAAAACACGGCTTTTGTGTTGTAGAGCAAACAGTAATCGCAAAGGAGCTATAAAATGAGTTTCATGTCTTCTATCTTCGGTGGAGGAATGGGATTTACCCCCACGATGGGCGCAAGCGGCGCACAAGCACAAGAGTTGTATAAACAACAACAGGATAGATTATTACAGCAACAACAGTTTGTAAACGCGCTGCAGGCACAGAGCCCACAGGCGATTGCAGCTCAACAACAGCTTTTAAAACAACTACAAGGCCAGGCAATGGGAACCGCTGGCCCAAGCGTTGCTCAAAGACAGCTTGCAGAAACAACCGCTGAAAACGCTCAAAGACAAGCAGCTCTTATGGCAAGTCAAAGAGGCGCATCTGCAAATCTTGGTTTATTAGCAAGAAACATTTCTGATGTTGGAGCAGGCGCTCAACAACAAGCAGCAAGACAGGCTGCAACTTTAAGAGCCCAAGAACAGCTAGCCGCTCAGCAGGGCTTAGCTGGCCTTACAGGGCAACAGTTGGGTCAAATAGGGCAAGCACAGCAAACAGGCCTTGCTGGCACAACAGCGGCCCAGCAAAACGTTTTAAACGCTATTGCAGAGTCGAACAGAGCCCGGGAAGCTGCTTCAAAGCAACAAGGTGGAATTTTGGGTGGATTAGCGGGGGCTGTTGGAACGGTTCTTGGCGGCCCATTAGGCGGGGCAATTGGATCAGGAATCGGAAGCTTGTTTGGTGGTGGATCTAGAGGCTCTAACATTTCTGATTACACCTCTTTAGCACACGGCGGAAAAGTTCAGGGGTATGCAGAAGGCGGCGAAGTAGAGGAAATGGACGGGGATGAATATCTAAGAAGACTACAAGACGATTTAGGAAAGCCCGCTCCAGTGGGTGTTGCACAAAACAGATTTGCTCAAGGCGGTGTTGTTCCTGCCATGGTCAGTCCCGGCGAAAGATACTTACCACCCGCAGAAGTTAAAAAAGTAAAAGATGGAGAAAAGGCGCCACATAAAGCCGGAGAAAAGATCCCCGGACAAGCAAAAGTTGCTGGTGACTCCTTAAAGAACGACACAGTTAAAAAGAATCTAAAAGAAGGTGGAATTGTTATTCCTAGAAGCGTTATGCAATCAGACAACGCAGAGGAGAAGGCAAGACAGTTTGTTGCTGCCATTCTTGCAAGACAACAAGGCAAAAGGAAATAAACATGAAGAACCTCTATAGTGGATTTAAAAAGGTTTCTGAAGATGATCAGTATGCCATTTTGGAACATGAAAATGGTCACAAAATCAACATTGCCAAAAGCGGACTGGATAAAAAGCTAAAAAAACAATTAGAAAAATTACCTCTTCACCAAGCAAAAGGAACTGATCCAACTTTAGGCCTAAAGCCACTAGAGCCACAAATGTCGACCGCACAATCAGGAATTGAATCCATCGGACAAAAAATTGCAGAAGATGTTAAGAAAGAAATTACGGTCGGCGCAGCAAAAGGCGCCTTGGCCACAGATGTTGCAACAGGACAACCAGTAGAAAAGTTTGCGGGAGGCCCAAGTCCAGAAGACAGATATATAGAAAGTCTTTCTGCCAATAAGCCGCAAGTCGCAGAAATTCCAGCCGCTCCACAAAAAGTAGACGTTGGTGAAGCTGTGGTTACGGATCAACAACCCACTTTGGCACCACAAGAAGTAGAACAAGCAGCAGTTCCGCAAGAACAACCAGTAGAGGGCGGACTTGCTAGAATTCCAGCAGCACAAGTTCCTGCTGTAGAAGCTCCGGTAGAAAAAACTCCTGAGCAAGTAATTGCTGATCCAAAAGCCTCAATGGCAGAGCAGCTAGAAGCACAAAACGCTCTCTATCAAAAAAACATTGATCAACTTCGAATGGCAAGAGCCAGAGAAAGAGAAGTTTTGCCAAAGATTGATCCAAACAGAATGTTCAAAAACCAAAACCTGTTTCAAAACATTATTAATGCCGCAGCATTAATTGCTGGCGGATATGGAGCAGGTCTTTCTGGTGGCGAAAACGTTGTCATGCGCGCCATGAACGACGCAATGGAAAGAGACATCGAAGCGCAAAAACAAGATCAGGTTAACACGCTTAATTTATACAGACTTAATTCCGAAGCCATTAAAGACGAAATGTCAGCAAGACTTCAAACCATGGCAAACATGAAGATGATTATGGCTGCCAGAATGGAAGAAGAAGAAAGAAAATATAATCAGCCTCTAGCAAAACAAAGACTGCAATTAGCTAGAATGCAAATTGAAAACGATATCGACAGATTAAACGGAGAAATTGCACAAAGAAAAACTGTGCGACAAATTAAGCAAATGGTTGCAGCTCCTGGCGCCGAAGCAGCTGGACAATTATCCAAAACAAACCCAAGTGCTGTTTTACCAGCCATTGTTCCCGATGAAAAACTAAGAGAAAAAGTTCAGAAAGAAATTTCAAGAAGACAATCTATTGTAAAAAACGCACCAAAGATTCTTGAGTCTTTAGAAAAAAGCTTTGAGGCTTACAAAGGTCTTGGCCAACTTGTTGGGAGAGTAAAAGAGCCAGAAGCCGTAAAAGATTTAGAGCTAAAGATTAGAGGAATAATTCCCGAACAAGAAGGCGATGTAACTGGCCAGCAAAGAGAAGCAAAAGTGCAGGCCCTGTTAAATCTTTTAAAACCGGGCCCATCTGATGTCTTTGATAAACAAGAATACACAAACAGACTAAAAAGCTGGTTACAAGAAAACGTTGAAACTCCAGCTTCTGATCAGGCTGGCATCAATTTAAATCAATTTGAAAGCACGGCAATTAGACCAGAAACTTGGGGAGCATCTAAGACTGTAGAAAGAATGGATCCGAAATCTGGTCGAGTAATTGTTTATGATGCCGAAACCAAAAAACCTTTAAGGTACAAATAATGGCAGATTTACCAAAATGGGAAGACACGGCTCCGCTAGAGCAAATGCCAGAAATGCCACAAATGGCAGAGCCACAAGAATTACCTTCCTGGGAGCAAACTCAATCTTTAGAGCTTACCCCTTCTGAAAAAGTAATTGGTGGAGCAGAAGCCGTTGCAAAAGGCCTTGTTTCTAGACCAGTAGTTGCCGCAGCACAAAGATTATTTGGGGTCGACCCACTAGAAGCCAAAAAAAGAGAAGCCGCACTTGGTGGATATGGTACAGCACTAGAATTGGCTGGTCTTGCAGGCCCAGCATTAGCAACTTTAGGAAGTGCCGCTGTAGCAAGAGCGGGATTAACTGGTGCCGCTAAAGCAATCGCTCCTCTAACAACTTTAGGCGAATTTACTCAAGCAGGACTTCTTACAAAAGCTGGTCAAGCAGCAGCAAAAGCAGTTGGCGCAAAAGGCGCAGTTGCATTACCCGCCGTTGCGATGGGTGTTGAAAATGCGTTATTTGCAGCCGCTGACGAAACAGCAAAAGCCATTGAAGGAAATCCAAATACAGCACAAAAGGCACTTTATAACGTTGCCCTTTCCGGTGCTTTAGGAACCGTTGTTGGTGGTTCGCTAGGAAAAGCTGGGGAGCTTTGGAAAACAAAATACCAGCCAAAATATAAGTCTTTCGTAGATGATTTTGTTGGTCGAAGTAAAGATCACGCAAGAGGCGCAATCCCCGCTGCCGATGCCGTAGGAACAGAATTACAAACCATTATTGACTCTGCCGATGAAGCAACTGGAATGATTACAGGTGCCGGCGGATTAAAACGACAAGAAGTTGCAAAGCTTTTACCCAACGTTGCTGATGAAACAGTAAAGCAACAGGCAAATAAAGCTTTATACGATACAGACAAATATTTGAAGAAAGTTGCTCAAGATCCAAAAACCTACGGCGGAAGAGCTGCTGGCATTATTGAAGAAGCAGGAGAAAGACTTGCTGGAACTCTTGCAAATCCAAACGCTACAGCGAGCGACTTGTTTTTTGCTCTAGATGATTTCAAACAACAAATTGGGCCTTTGGGAAAATGGGATCCAAGGTTCATGGGAGTTGCAGAAAAGCCATCCGCAGGAGCGGTAAATGATTTATATAAACTTCTAAAATCTAATTTAGAAGACGAAGTAGCATGGGGAGTTGCCGCTAAAAGACAAAAAGAAATAAACAGTGCAGCCACAAAATTCTTTAAAACAGTAAAAGATTTAAAATCAGTGGCCATGTCTAAGGGCCCAAGTGGTGAATGGATAGTAAATCCAGACAAGCTAAACACGCTTATTAATCAAGCCAAAAAAGGCAAAGCAGAAATTAAACAAAACGTTCTTAATAACTTTTTAGATTCCGTTGATGAGCTTTATGAAACAATCGACAAAATAGATTCTAAGTTTGGAATTGATTCTGGAATCAAAAGACCGACCATGACCGCATCAAGAGCGGTAACCCAAAAGCTGACACCCGGAATGAAAGCTGCAGATTTAGTTTATGGCCAAGCGCTAGAAGCTGCTGCAACTGGAGCCGGCGGTGTTGCTGGTTACAAAGTCGGAAAAGGTTTTGGTGTTCCTGGTGGTGAATGGGCGGGCGCTTTATTTGGCGCAAACGTATTAGAGCCCATTTTTAAGCAAATTCTTCCTGTAATTATAAAGCCCATGACAGGCGTTGGTGCTACAGCCGCATCTGTAAGGGCTGCGAGCAACTTAGTTGGTGCTATTGCCAAGGGAGAAAATCTTTCAAAGATTGCTGCTGATGCAATTTTCTTAAAAGACAAAGCGTTCCCATTAAAACAAGTTGCCCAAAAGGACTTAGAAAAAGTAGATAAGAAAGCAAGAGAAATTCAGAGCGATCCAAAATCATTCCTGGATTTTAATGACGACTTGGGAAAAATACTACCAAATCACAGCTCGTCCCTATCTTTTTCTACTATCAACGCATTAAGCTATTTAAACTCAAAAAGACCTGGGCCGAAACTAAACAACCCGTTAGATAGAGAAATTCAGCCGTCCAAACAAGAAATGGCCGCATATTTTAGAACCCTAGAAATTGCCGAAAACCCTTTGGTAATTATGAAAAAGATTAAAGACGGTACTTTAAGGTCTTCTGACGTTGCAGATTTACAAAGCATGTACCCAGAGCTTTATACCGACATGGTTCAAAAAATTACCTCTTCCATGATGTCTCACATGACTAGAGGGCAAAGAGTGCCGTACAAGGTACAAAAAGCGCTTTCTTTGTTTTCTGGCCAACCACTAGAAACAGGGTTTACGCCACAAAGCATACAAGCAGCGCAAAGCGTCTTTGCTCCAAAACAACCAGAACCCAGGCAGCAAATGACACAAACGGCTCCTGCTAAAGCCAACGCATCTTTACAGAAAGCCTCCAGGCAGTACCAGACAGAGCAGCAGCGAAGGCAATTAAACAGATAATGCCTTGATTAAACAATTTTGTATTGAGTAGCCCCATAAGGGCCTAACCCACAAGGACGGTTCAAAATGTCATCTCGCCCACTTTTAAGACCCCAAAAAGTTATTGTTAATGGGGATATGAGTTCAAGTGTCACAAGCTTAGTTACCAATATCAATATGATTAGCTGTGTTGGATATACTGTAGCTTGGACTGGAACCCCAACAGGTACATTTTCTGTAGAAGTATCTCAAGACTATGTCGCTCCCGTGGGAGTTCAGGACGAGCCGTTAAATGCTGGGACTTGGGTTCCTTTAACTCTTTCTGTTCCGGTTCTTGCGGCAGGGACTGCTGATACTGCTTTTATTGATGTTGATGTCACTGGCGCTGCTTATGTAAGGCTTGTTTACACTGCCACTTCTGGCTCTGGAACATTAAACGCAACTATTGCAGGTAAGGTTATCTAATGCCTACTTACTCTAAATACTCTGGAATTGGCGGCGGCGGGGTTCCAAATTTTCCTTTATTAGCTCCATTAGGGTCTGCAACTGCTCCTTCTTATTCGTTTTTAGCCGATCCAAATACCGGAATGTTTTCTTCCGGCTCTGATACTTTAAATTTCTCTACTGGTGGAACAGAAAGACTAAGAATCACCTCTGATGGTCAAATTGGGATCAATACAGTTCCGTCTCCTTGGGTCGGTTACAGAACCATTGACATGGCTGACGGAGTAACAAATCTTCTTTCTTTGGCTCTTGATTCTGCTGGGAGCACAAGGGCTCAATTAGTTCACGGAGCGTATTGGGACGGAACCAATTGGATTTATAAAGCAACAGCTGTTGGCTCTGCAAGATATGAGCAAGTGGGGGCTAACGCTGGCTCATCTCATGCTTTCTTTGTCTCTGCAGGTGGAACAGCTGGGGGTGCTATTTCGTACAATCAGGCGGCAACAATTACTGGCAATAGTCAGCTTTTAATTGGAACCACAAGTGCTGGAACGTTTGGAGCTGGCACAAGGCTTCGAGTATTAAACTCGGGCAATGCTTGTTATCAAGAAATTTCTTCCTTTAACAATTCTGCCGTCGGTTCTTCTTTATATTTACAATCCGCAAGAGGAACAGAATCAGCTCCTACAGCTACTCAATCAGGCGACGTTTTGGGTCTTGTTGGAGCTATAGGTTATGGAGCAACAGCGTTTCCTACTGGCCCAAGAGCATCTATTTCGTTTCCTGCAACAGAAAACTGGACTGACGCTGCTCAGGGCTGTGGAATATCTTTTAGAGTAACATCAATTGGAAGCTCTACAACAGCAGAAAGAATGAGACTTGAATCTGGGTTATTCACTGTTCAACCCGGTGTTGTGGTAGGAAACACTTCTCAACGGTCTAATTTTTATGGAACCAGTTTTATTCCATATATACAACTTGAAGGAACTAACAATCCAAACGCATCGCTATCAATTACCCAAAACTCCAACGCAAACGCATTATCCTGGGGAATTAATCTAAGTAAAACAAGAGGCACTACTGTTGGCAGCACTGGCCTTGTTCAAGACGGCGACTATTTGGGGGCTTTATTTTTTAACGGAAGCACTTCAACAAGCCTAAGAAGTGCTGCCTATATTCAAGCTAACGTAGACGGAACCGCAAGCGATACGGCAATGCCGGGAAGGCTTAGTTTTTGGACAGTTCCATCTGGGTCTTTGGTTGCCTCAGAAAGAATGAGAATTGATAACTCCGGTAACGTTCTTATAAATTACACCACTTTAAGAACAAATTTATTTAACGGAACAGCCGGCAGCCCAAGGGTTAGCGTAGAGGGTGTGGGTTATACTGGCTCATCTATTTCTGTAATTAGAGACTCAAACGACGCCAATCCTAGCTTTTTAATCCTTGGAAAAACCAGAAGCTCTTCGTCCGGTGGAAACACAATAGTACAAAGCGGGGATTCTGTTGGTGAGATAAACTTTCAGGCGTCTGACGGAACCAACCTGGTTCCAACGAACGGAATTAGATCTGTTGTGACTGGAACACCAGCCCTTGGATCTCTTGAGGGGGCCCTTGTTTTTACAACAAACTCCCAGTCAACATCTTCAAGCGAAAGAATGCGACTGGATGCTGGCGGGAGACTAATAATAAATCCAAACGGCGGAAGTGGCGGAACATTATTTTCTTCAACTTATTTAACCCTGTCATCAAACACCACTACTAACATGGTTATGGATGCTCACACTGGCGCTGGGACCGCTGGCGGTTTTGTGATGATGAGACAAACCAGGGGAACTCAAAGCGCACCAACAGCAACACAGTTAGATGATATTGTTGGATATCTCGCATTTCGTGGTTATGGCGCTTCCCAGTTTAGTGGGACTGTGGCTGACATAAACATAAGAGCCGCAGAAAACTACACCAACTCTGCAAACGGTTCTTACATGACTTTTAGAACTACTCCAACTGGTTCTACAACAATCGCAGAGAGAATGAGAATTGATGCTTCTGGCAACGTCGGTATCGGTCAATCAACAATAGCAGCAACCACAAGGCTTCATGTTGAAAGCAATGAATCCACGTCGGCAGACAACACAAACACTCTTGTTGTAAAAAATGCAAATGCAACCGGAAGTTCCGTTGTTCAAATTGATAGACCTGGCACCGCTAGAACGTCTTCAATTAGGTACACAACTGCCGGTGTAACAGACTGGGTGTCGGGGGTTGTTTATAATGCGGGAAGCGCAAATAGCTCTTACTCTATTGCAACAACAAACAATTTAGCAGATTCAAAGCTTGTAATTAGCACCGCTGGAAATGTCGGAATTGGTGCTACACCGAGCGCATGGACTATTAGGGCCTTACAGATTTCTACTGGAAGCGTTTCTTCCGATAGTAATGACGCAATATTGACCAGTAATTCGTTTTTTGATGGCAATTGGAAATATATAAACACAGATTTTGGAACTCAATATTATCAACTACAAGGACAGCATCTTTTTAGAACGGCCGTATCTGGCACCGCCGGCAATACCATTACTTGGTCAGAAAGAATGAGAATTGATAATTCTGGCAACGTTGGAGTTGGAACAACGTCGTTCGGAACAAGCGCAGCAACAACATTGGCAATCGCAACTGGAACAGAACCAACAACTTCTATAGCTGATCAAATAGCCGTTGGATCAGTAGATTTAAGCGCCGGAAACACGATTCCGTATATCAGAGCAGAAGGAAACGGAATTACCAACGCTGGAATTACTAACGTTACGGTTACAAACAAGATTGCAATTAAAATTAACGGTACCGTTTACTATTTATTAGCCACAACTAACGCCACATAAAGGACAAAACATGAGATATTCTCAAGACCCAATACTTGTTAATGGAAATATGTCGGGAGCATTAGAATCTGAAACGGTTCCTTTAGATCAAGTTTTTGGCTATAGCATCCAGGCTGTTTACACAACTTCTGGAACCCTTGGCGGAGTGTTGCAACTACAAGCCTCTTCTAATCATCAAGAAGACAATGAAAAAAACGTTATCGTGGCTGGAGATTGGGTCACTATCGCAAGTAGTGCTGTCACCATTTCCGGTGCTGGTACTTTTATGTGGAATGTTCAAGAACCAAACTATTTATGGGTAAAACTTGTTTACACCCCGGCCGTTAGCGATACAGGCGTATTAAACGCAACCGTAAACACAAAGGGCTACTAATATGAGTGGATATATAAACATTCCCGCCTATGGTTCTGCAAACTGGAAAGACCCGGTTGCTGCTGTTATTAATTTACCCGCAAGTGGAAACTCTACAGGAGATGCAAGAGTAGTTCAGGCCACAAATCAAATTTATGTATGGAGTGGTTCTGCTTGGGTTCTTGCAAGCGGGAGCGCTGGAGCAAACACATTTCTTTCTAATTTAACTTCTCCTACCGCCATCAATCAAAGTTTACTTTTTAATCCAGACGCAACTCATGATATCGGAGCCGATGGAGCCAGTAGACCCGGCGGAATACATGCATCAAATCATGTAACAGCTCCAACGGTAAGAGGGCGGGATAACGTTTCAGGAATGGGTCAACATGACATTACCGTTAGAGGTGGTAATGGAACCACTGGAAACAAAGACGGTGGGCTTCTCACCCTTGCTGGTGGTGTTGCAAGCGGAACTGGCACAAATGGAAACATTGTTTTAAAAACGGCCAACCTTGATAGATTAACAATAAATGCAACAGGCGATGTCCTTGTTCCAAATTATATCGTTTCCCCACAACTTTATGATGCTGGAACATTTACCGGAGCAATCTCTTTAAACTGGGCAAATGGTCCCGCTCAAAAGATTACCGTCAATGCTGCTGGGCCTTTAGCAATCACTCTTACAAACCCAGTCACTGGTGGTGCGTACTTAATTAAAATTGTACAGGGCGCTACACCGGGCACCGTTACATGGCCCGGAACTGTAAAGTGGGGAACTGCTGGTGCTCCGACGCTTTCAACTGCAACAGGAAAAATTGATATCATCAATCTTTACTGGGACGGCACAAACTACTTTGGCACTTATGCTTTAGGGTTTTAAATGAATCTTCTTCGATTGATTACAGCAAGAGGCGGCTCCCCATATGATCCAAACGCCCAGGCTTTTATTACAGCCGCTGGAATCACCAATGCAACTCAAAAGACGGCGATTAATCAATTAGTTCTTGATTTAAAGTCCTACGGTCTTTGGACAAAAATGAAAGCCGTATACCCATTTGTAGGCGGAACGGCGACAACTCATAAATACAACCTTATAAATCCGCTAGATACAAATGCCGCATATAGAATGGGGTTTACTGGCCCGTGGGTTCACGAT
>Ga0129333_10000372_pt1 | contig 35221 bp, 45 predicted proteins | sample CPB6_08_DNA_FD_94474 | JGI IMG/M metagenome (GOLD analysis project Ga0129333, IMG submission 94474) | Freshwater to marine salinity gradient microbial communities from Chesapeake Bay, USA - CPBay_Sum_0.6_0.8_DNA | ecosystem: Environmental > Aquatic > Marine > Coastal | place: USA: Chesapeake... | reverse complement strand
GTTTTCGCCTAGTCGAGTTAACAGCATTTTCATCTGACTTGGTGTCGCGTTTTGCATTTCGTCTGCAATAATCCACGAATTTTTAAATGTCCGTCCTCGCATGTATGCTAGTGGAGCAATCTCAATATATTTTTCTTCTAGCAAACGTACTACCTCCTGTGGTCTATAATATTCTTCTACGATATCAAAGATAGGGCGTGTCCATGGCTCCATCTTTTGATTTAGTGTACCCGGCAAAAATCCATGTTGCTCGTCATCAACGCCTACTGCGGGCCTGGTAATAACAATCTTAGAGCATTCTCCTGCTCTAAATGCTTTTAGGGCGGCCAACACAGCCAGCATAGTTTTGCCTGTACCTGCCGGGCCTGCGGCGTAAACTATTAAGCGTTGGGGATTTTCTAATAAATCTATGTAAGTTTCTTGGTTAAGACTTTTTGGAATTAATTGAATGGTACGACGTTGTTTTTGATATGAATCTATGTTTACTACTTGCAATTGTGCTGCTTCGCTTTTACGGCGCTTACTCAAGACTTCCTCCTTTGTAGTTGGTGGATCTGTCATTGCCTTTTCCCTGGAGTGGGCTTGGCAACTTTTTTTATCAAGTCCACGCAAATATTTAAGTACCGTAATTTACATAGAATACTGTGTGTTTATTGACATTTTTATATGCTAAGTATTAGACCGTACTGCACAAGTTCACAATACTCTTAATTAAAATAGAACAAATATTAGCTAAATAACTAATATTGAAATATATTTTATGCCAACTGATATAAACGACGTTTTAGAAAACATAAAAACAATATCGCTAACAGATAGCGCAGTTAATACCCTTTTGGATTTTGAACGGGTCATTGACGAACTTGATGTTTATACTTTTGCCAACTGGAAAAAAGGCGAGTTGGTAGCTGGGCCAAAATATGAAAAATATTTTGTCACATGTACCTTTATGTGGCCTTACAAGCTAATGCCCGACCCACGTGGCGGCGAACGTCTATTGGATTATGGGTGTGAGATTTCATATAAAAAAGACCATCTACAATACCCAATCAAAGTGGAAGATCCCAATGATTTTCAACCGGGCACCAAAACACCAAAAATGGGCAGAGCTCCTGTTTGGTTGGTGGAAATTGTTATGCCAAAACAGTTGATGCAAGAAATCAATCAAGGCAGTGTTGAGCTAGAAAAAGACAGCGTAGATGCCGAAGACATTGAACAAAGTTATGAAGAAGGTATCGACGATAACATATATAAAACCGATACCGATGCACCAACACAAGCTGTGGCAGGAGTTTAAAATGCAAGTTTCCGAAGGATTAGAAAAAAACGACCTAAAGCGTTTAGTAAAACCCGAACTTCATCTAGATGAATTTCAAAGCAAGATGGGAAAAGACGAAGACATAGTTGTGCTTAGTTTCAAAGTAAAAGGTCGCAGTCCAGCCAATGATTTAGTGAACTTTATTGAAAAAGGTTACGAGTGGGTAGTTGATGCAGACATAAGTGCCGGAGAAATGGACGATGGCGATTTCTTGGTATTTGTTGAATGCGATCGCACACCAGCAGTAGCCGAAGAAATCATCAAAATGCTAGAAGACATAACTAAACTCACTGATCAAAGTTTAGATGAATGGAAACTTCAATTTAGATCAAATCCAAATTCTGTAGATGCAACTGTAGATAATATCAGAAGTACATTACCGCTCACTGCCCAAGATTACTTAAATCGTTTTGGAGATAAAAAACTAGACGAAATGCGTACAGCAGCAGGCATCGCTGTAACTACACGAGCTCCTAAAAACGATCATACCCAACTTATTAGAAGCCTAGCCGGCATTTTATAACCAAAATCGCATAAATACTGTTAGTTTTCGAGAACAGTATATATGTGGCTACTACATCTTTTACCCGATTCCTTTATTATATTCATTGTCTACTTGCTAATGGCAGGTGGACTTGCTGGTATTATAGTGGGTTTTTTACTAAATAAATTTCCTTTAAAAATTATCTCAGCTGTTGTATTCTGCGTGGGCATTTACTGGTACGGCGGTTACAGCACAGAAATGGCCTGGCGTGAACGAGTGGCTGAAATGGAAGCCAAAGTCAAAGCCGCTGAAGAAAAGAGTAAAGAAGTCAATGCCGAAATTGACAACAAAGTTACTCAAAATACAAAAAATATAAGAGAAAAAGGCAAGAAGCAAGTTGAATATATTACAAGATTGCTAGAAGGCAAGACAGTTGAAATTGTAAAGGACATGAGCGCCGAAGAGCGAGCAGTGTTTGAAGCAAAACAAAAAGAATTGCTGGATGCAGTAAAAAATTGTCCTATACCAAAAATTATTATCGAAGAACAAAATAAGGCGGCGTCAAAATGAAACTATATGGTTTACTACTTACAGTATTAATCACCGGCTGTTCTACCACTGTGCCGGTAGTAGCAAAGTTTCCCGAAGCTCCTAAATCTCTACAAGGTGCTTGCCCTGAATTAAAAAAGATCGAAGGCGATCCAGTGTCAATAGTAGATTTACATAAGGTTGTAGTCGACAACTATACTGAATACTATGCTTGTGCTCAAAAAGTCGAAGGATGGAACGAGTGGCATGCCAAGCAAAAAAAGATATTTGAAGGAATAAAATAAGATGGAACAAGAAGCTTGTCCAAAATGTGGTGGTAAACATAACAAATAAAGGAGAATCATGGAACTAACTAAAGATCAATTAGCACAATTATTACCAAAGAACCCATACATCAGTTATTGGCACAATGCTTTAAGCCAGTTACTACCTGATTATGAAATCAACACTCCTCAGAGAATAGCTGCATTTATTGCACAATGCGCTCACGAGTCAGGTAATTTTGTCTTCTTAACAGAAAATTTAAATTACAAAGCAGAAAGCTTGACGAAAATTTTTGGCAAATATTTCAAGGACATGGCAACAGCCAAGGCCTACGAAAAGAAACCAGAAAAGATTGCCAACAGAATTTATGCTAACAGAATGGGCAACGGTGACGAAGCGTCAGGCGACGGTTGGCGTTATCGTGGTCGCGGCCTAATTCAATTGACTGGCAAAACCAACTACACTTGGTTTGCTGCAAGTTTGGAGATCTCACCCGAAGAGGCAGCAGAATACACACAAACTTTTGAAGGTGCCGCGCAGTCGGCCTGTTGGTTCTGGGAAACCAACAAGTTAAACAAAGAAGCAGATGCTGGCGATATCAAAACAATGACACGCAAAATCAACGGCGGGTTCATTGGTCTAGATGATCGTATCAAGCACTACAATCATGCGCTTCATGTGTTAGGAGTTCATTGATGAGATATCTATTTCTGCTACTAGCACTTCCGTTATTGGTGGCTTGTGAGGAGAGATATAGATATCCTTGTCAAGATCCCGACAACTGGGACAAGAAAGAATGTAAAAAACCATTTTGCAGTGCCAACGGCACTTGCCCAGAAGATTTAACACCATATGAAAAAGACAAGGCAGGCGGACAAACGGGTAACAGTTTTGCCCCGGCTGCACCTGCACCACGAAAAGGAGAATGTAAATGATTAAAGATATTTGGGAAGGACCAAGATACACAACCGAAGAACTAAATGTAAGACTAAAATTCTTTATTGGTATCGTGTTAGGTCTTACATTATTTGGTATTGTGTTTGTAGTTCTATACAGTTTGATTTTTGTAACACAACCAATGAACGGCATGAGTCCAGTTGATAATAAATTCTTTGAATTAATTATTCCAATTGCTACATTCTTGACTGGTACACTGTCGGGTATTATGTTGGCCGGCGATGACAAAGAATTGAGAGCAAAGGCACTAGAAGCTGCCAATAAACCTTATACTCCTCCGCCCGCACCAACGCCTACACCTGGCAGAATTGAACCAACGTTGGGAGATTTTGGTGTGGCAGCAGCACCGGCAGCATTCGGAGCAGCAGAACCAGCACCATTGGCATCATTGGCCGACGCTGCGCTAGCAAGTTTCACTCCGTCAGTAGGTGGAGGCTTTGGCGGTAAAGAAGCACCAGTGCAACCAGATCATCCAGAGAGATAATGCATTTTTTAATTAAAATGCTTTCTGGAGAAAGCGAGACAAATCCCAGCAGTAAAAGAGTCATTACATTTTTGGCTTTTTTACTGATCATGATTGGTTTTCTCGCTGAGTTGTTTTTTGAAAAAAAAGTAAGTCCGCAAACCTTTGATGCTATTATGTACATTGTGTTAGGCGGACTAGGATTCACAGCATCAGAAAAATTTACTAAAAAGGGTACTCCAAAATGAACTATTTCGTAGCATTGATGATTGGCGTATTAGCACTAACCAGTGTTTATGCTGCCGAGGAAAAAAAGGTTTGTGTCAAAGAATTTGATAACAAAACCAACAAAGAAAAAGAAGTTTGCAAAACAATCAAGGTACACAAGAAGTTGGAAGGTACCAAAATTGAAGATGCAAAAAAAGATAACGGTAAAAAGTAATTTTACAAACTGTATTATCAAGAGCCCATTCGTGGGCTCTCGTCATTTGTATTGACAACCCAAGATAGAGAATATATAATATTACTATGACGCATTATGATACTTTAGGTGTTGCTGAAAACGCAAACGCAGATGAGATCAAAAAGGCCTATCGTAAATTGGCCAATCAACATCACCCAGACAAAGGCGGTGACACAAATCGATTCCAACAAATACAATCTGCCTACGATATTCTAAGCGATGATAATCGACGAGCTCAATATGACGCCGAACGTCGTGGCATGGGAGGATTCCGTTTTTCAGTAAACGGCCATGATATGGGCAGTGGTATGCCGCATGAAATGGAAGATATGCTTAGAAACTTTGGATTTAGTTTCGGGCCAGGATTTGCCGGTCACGGTGATCCATTTAGTCCATTTCGTCAGGCAAGAAAAAACAAAGATATTCAAGTGGCCATTACAGTTTCATTGGCAAGCACACTAGAATCTCAAGAAAAAACAATTGGAGTACAAAATACCAATGGAGAACGTTATCCTGTTAATGTACAGATTCCTCGCGGAGTAAGACCCAACAGTACAATAAAATTTCCCAACTTGGGAGACAACTTTTTTAACAGCTTGCCACGTGGTGATTTGTATGTTAAAATACAAGTCGAAGGCGATCCACGATTTCAAGTTGACAATTATGATCTAATCAAAACAATAGAAATTGATTGCATTAGTGCAATGATAGGTGCTACAATAGCAATAGAAGGCCTAGATGGTAAAATTTTTGATTTGACTATTCCTGCAGGCATACAACCTGACAGCAAACTGAGAATACACAATCAGGGCCTTTATGTAATGAATCAAAGCAGTAGGGGTCATTTGATTGTGTGTGTAAAAATTAATGTACCAACTAATTTAAGCACTCATCAAATTGACGAACTTAAAAATCTCTTTCATATTCAATAAATATTTTTATGTTACAAACCAATCCAGAAATTGATCTAATTGTCTCTGACGCTATCGACATAGCCAAAAATTATAATCATGAATACGTTACATTAGAACATGTATTTCTTTCAATGATTAGGTTCAGTGTGTTTAGAGAGTTCTTGGTTAATTTTGGTATAGATATCGAGGGTCTTGATTCGGATCTTTCTTCGTATATAGAAAATCAAACTTACCTTGAAGCAGACAATGTTGAACCAAAGAAAACACACGCACTAGAAAGAACGTTTAACAGAGCTTTTACACAGGTTTTGTTTAGCGGAAGAACTCATGTGCAAGTTATGGATTTATTTCTAAGCATCAATTCTGAAACAAATAGTTATGCTCATTATTTCATAGTCAAGTATCAACTTGATCGAGGAAAAATAATAGAACAGTATAATAAGTTTTACAAAACAGAAGCAAATAAATCTATTGTAAATTCTGCTCAAGCTGATAAAATATTGGAACATTATTGTACCAATTTGAATAAGCTTGCAAGTGATAACAAGATTGATCCTGTTATTGGGAGAGAAAGCGAAACCAACGACATAATAGAAATTTTGGCAAGAAGAAATAAATGTAATGTTTTAATGATCGGCGATCCTGGAGTGGGCAAGACTGCCATTGCCGAGGGATTGGCCTTGGAAATTGTTAACGACAACGTGCCCGAGTATTTGAAAAATTATACTGTGTACAATTTAGACATTGGTAGTTTACTGGCAGGTAGCAAATATCGCGGAGATTTTGAAGAAAAAATACATGAAATAATCAATGCACTTAATTCTAAAGAAAAAACAATTTTGTTTATTGATGAAGCACACCAAATGCGAGGTGCAGGAGCCGGTAGTCAAAGCAGTGTTGATTTGGCCAATATGATCAAGCCCGCACTATCAAAGGGCAAAATTAAAGTATTAGCTAGTACAACGTGGGAAGAGTATACACAAAGCTTTGAAAAGGATCGAGCATTAATGCGTAGATTCCAGCGTGTTACGATCGACGAACCCACGCCCGAGATTGCTAAAGAAATTTTACGTGGTTTAAGATTTCATTTCGAAGAGTTTCATGATGGTACCATTCACGACGATGCCATTGAAGCAGCGGTAGATTTGTCAGTGAGGTACCAGACTGATAAAAAATTACCCGATAAAGCAATTGACCTGATTGATGCTTGCTGTGCAAAGAATAAAATTAAACACACAGTATGGTCAATTGGCAAGCGAGATATAGTAAATGCAATTAGCAGAATTACCAAAATTCCAGTTGATCAAATTGGTATGCAATCTGACTCGGGTTCTACAGATGTAGATTGCTTAGAACGCAAAATTAAAGATAGATTGTATGGACAAGATCGTGCTGTAGATACTGTATTAGAAAAAATTTATGTAAGTAAGGCCGGATTGAAATCAATCAATAAACCAATTGGTAATTTCTTGTTCCTAGGTCCCACTGGTACAGGTAAAACTGAATTGGCAAAACTGCTGGCCGAAACTCTTGGTATGAAGCTGTTGAGATACGACATGAGTGAATACCAAGAACGTCACACTGTGGCAAAATTGATTGGTGCTCCGCCGGGTTATGTGGGCTACGACGATGGTAATTTGGGTGGTGGATTGTTAATATCCGACATTGAAAAGAATCCCAACTGCATCATCCTTATGGATGAAATCGAAAAGGCACATCCAGATGTGAGCAATGTACTGCTACAAATGATGGATGAGGGTACAGTCGCTAGCAGTAATGGTAAAAAAGCCGATTGCAGAAATGCAATAATTATTTTAACATCTAATCTTGGTGCAGCAGACAACGATCGGAACACAATTGGATTTACTACTACACTGGAACGTGATGGCGAAGATGACCGAGCTGTCAAAGACTTCTTTAAGCCAGAATTTAGAAATAGATTGGATGGTGTAGTCAAGTTTAGTAAACTCGATCAACTCAGTATGCGCAAGATTGTCAACAAGTTTATTAACGAACTCAATGAACTACTGTTGGATAAACAATTACGTGTGCGGCTAACTGAACAAGCTGTAGATGAATTGGTGTCAAATGGCTTTGACAGTAAAATGGGTGCTAGACCCTTGCAAAGAAAAATTAATGAGTTGATAAAGGTACCATTGAGTAAAAAGATTTTATTCGAAGCTATTATGCCCAATGCTATCATAGTAATCGATTATGCAGATAACAAATTTGTATTTCAACCGGTATCAGCCGACTTCAAACATAGAATAGACCAAAATGGATACATTGTTCTGGAAGAACCTGTCGCCCAGTATTAATATTCAAGAATCAACAAAACAGTTTTACAACGAATATTATTTTAGATTGGATATTATGGCCCCTGGCTGTAAAAGTATTCGCTGTGACAATGTTTCATATGATATCGAACGGCGTAGAAATTGGGTTAGAGATTATAGGCGCCAAGGATCTTGGTGGAACAAGCAGCTGGCTGAATATTTACAGGAAGCCGACATTGGGTTTTTGCATAGTTTAAAAGATTTATATTATGAATATCCCGATGTTAAGATTAGAACCGAAGAACCAAAAATATCAGTTTATGCAACAGATGAATTGGTTTTACAGAGTGTGGCCAAGTCAATTGATCCGGATCACAGACAAAATTTGACCGCTATTACTGGCCCGGCCAACGAAGAAATCAAAGCAATATTAAACAATCATGTTGTTCTGGTCAAAAAGCCACCAAAATATCGGTATCGTGTTTGGCTGAGAGAAAAGCAATTTGATACAGATGTAAGACATCAGGTGTTGGCATATTTGAATAGTCTGGGCGATTTGGTTCGAATGAGCGATCATGCTAGAGAAAGTTTAAGTAAGCCTTATGACTGGATCTGGGGCACCAATTTTTTTACAAACGATCGTCATGTTGCAACATTCCTTACTCTAATACATCCAGATTTGATTAGAGAAGTTTCCGAGCTGGTATGCCTGGATAATAAATAACGTTATTATTCAAGGATGGCTGGTATGGCAAAAGTACATGAAGAAGTGGTTGTAATCACTGTAAGTAAACTTGTTAAAAACACAGATTCAACAACTGAAATTATCAATGACGATATTATTACAGCACTAGGATCAGTAGCTGAAGAGCTATTGGGACAGGGTGTGGTAGTAGAAGTAAACAAAGCTTAATTCAAAAAGAGAGAAATCAATGACCAAAAAAATAATTGGCGATAACGCCTCTACGCAGGCAAGCGCAGTAGCAGCAATCAAAGCAGCGGCAGCTCAAAGATCGGCCACCCAGGCCAGTCCACAAGATGCTGTTTCGTTGATCAAGGCAGCAGCAGCCAAGCAACAATCAAGCCCACAACAACAGGGAACACCATTTGACTTTACCAAATGTCATCTACACATCGGTATGCCATGTTATGGTGGAAATGTAAGTGAACCCACAATGACTTCGTTGTTACGTTTTATTTTAATGGCACAACAAGTTGGATTAAATTGGTCACTGGACACAATGGTTAACGAAAGTTTGGTTACTCGTGCTCGTAACAACTTGATGGCCAAGATGATGACCAATCAATCGGCCACGCATTTTATGTTTATTGATGCTGATATTCGTTTCCAACCAGAATCTATTTTACAAATGATGGCCTGTGATAAAGACGTAATCGGCGGATTATATCCTAAAAAAGCACTGCCAGTTAACTATGTTATTAACCTAAAGCGAGAAACCAAAGTACAGGGCGACATCTTTACTGTAGATACCATGGGCACAGGTTTCTTGTTGTTCAAGCGTCATGTATATGAAAAGCTATGTGCTGCACATCCTGAATGCAAGTATGTGGATGATGTTGGTCTAGGCAAACAGTACGAGCCCACCATGTACAGTATCTTCGATGTTGCTATTGATGAAAAAGGACACTACTTGAGCGAGGATTGGCTGTTCTGCCGCAGATGGTCGGCCATGGGTGGTGAAATCTGGGCACATGGAAAAGTGTTGTTGAATCATATTGGACACTATGAATTCGTTGGTGACCTAAGCAAGATGCCTCAGTTTGGTCCTGCAGGAGATGCTCCGCAGATAGAAGCAGGCCCAGCAGCTCTACAAGATGCTATTAAAATGGCACAAAAAGCTCCGGCATAAAGGATACACAATGTCTGACAAAGAAACCTTACATTTTAAAATAGGCCTAAGCGGAACTTCTGCTTCAAAATCGCCCGAATTTAAAATTTTGTTAAACGACAAAGAATATTTTCACGGCACATTAACAAAGTCATCGAATGAAACTGAATTTTTTGAGTTTGATTCAGAGGTAGACGAAGGTTCACACAGTCTCACAATTGAATTGTGTAATAAAACTAGTTCGGACACAGTAAGAGACGATTCTGGTAAAATTATATCTGATTTGTTACTCAATATTGATCATATCGAAATTGACGAAATTGACATTTCAAATCTCAGATGGAATTTGAGTGACTATAGGCCTGCGTACCCAAAAGAGTACGCAGACGGCAAGGAACTTCCAGAATCAGTCAAAAACTGCGTCAATTTAGGATGGAATGGGCGTTGGATCTTGCCATTTCAAAGCCCATTCTACATTTGGTTGTTAGAAAACATGTAAGCTAAATATAGCAATAGAATGGATAAACCATGTTTATTGCTAATTTGTTTGAAAACTACATTACTGAACAAGAACTACAGCTAGTAGTTCTTTACCCAGGGCGTTTTCAACCTTTTCATCTAGGGCACAAAGAAGTTTTTGCATCCCTACAAAATACTTTTGGTAGAGATAACGTTTTTATTGCTACTAGCAATAAAGTCGAAATGCCAAAAAGTCCTTTCAATTTTAGCGATAAAGTTATTTTTATGAATGCGGCCGGGATTCCGTCCGACCGTATATTAGAAGTTTCTAGTCCGTATAAATTACCAGAACAGTTTGACCCTGCTAAAACAATTTTCGTTGTGGCAGTAGGAGCCCCTGACAAAGACAGGCTGAAACCTGACAATGTAAAAAAAGATGGCACGCCAGGTTATTTTAAATCGTTTAACAGTTTGTCAGACTCTGCAACAGCTGACAAACATGGGTATGTTATCATTGCTGAAGAAAGACACAAGATAATAAAAATTAACGGACAGCAAGTTGATGTAAGTCACGGAACACAAAGCCGTGCAGCCTGGAACGCTGTACGCAACAATCCCAAAGCCCGCGGTGACTTCCTGTTACAGATGTACGGCAGAAACGATGCTGAACTGGGTCGTGTACTGGATAAAATTCCACAGACTGTGGCCGAAGATGCTGCTGGTGTAGGTGTAGTCAAAGACGGTAATGATCCTCGTTATGTCATGGCCACAATGGGCGACGATAACGATGTTACCGCGGACACATTACCCGACATGATGGCCGGATATCATCTAACCAAACGCTATAAAAAATTAAAAGAAGACTTTGAGTCCTTGAAAGAAAAGTGGAGCACAAAATACAAACGCAGTATTAATTGTAACAGCCCAAAAGGATTCAGCCAACGAGCACATTGCCAAGGCAGAAAGAAAAATGGATGACTTTAAGCATATTAAAGTTAATGTATGCTGTCATAAGGCAGAAAGTCCTGTATATAGAATATATGTAGACAATGATTTATTAACAGAAAGAACATTCGCTTGGCCGGGATATAAAACCTTTATTAGAGAAAATTTGATTTGTATACTGGAACCTGGTATACATACTTTGACTATAGAAAACTGTAGCAAACAAGGATTTTTCGAACTAAGTGATTTTTCTCTCAATGAGAATAAAGATTGCGTGATAACGACACAAGCAGATGATACTGAAACAGGCAGAATAATAACATTTCAAGTTAATCCATAAATAAAAATATATTGAGGTAATTTGCATGAAAACAACAGAATTTATAGTAGAAAACAGTATAATTGCACAAGAAGCAGATGATATGCATCGTGATCACGAAGTGCAAATGGCTCGTAGTCAAATGTATTCGGCTGCTCAAGCGGCCATTGAAATTCATCGCTTGTTGAAAGATATAAGTGAAATGCAAGGTATCGAAGGTTGGGTAGCAAGTAAACTCACATTGGCCAGCGAATACCTTGAAAGTGTTAGAGATTATCTAAAATACGAAGCAGTGAGTCAACAACCAGAAATGATGGAGTTTGCAGAAGCTGCTGCTGATTATGCCTTGGATAAAATGATTAATGAAACAGCCACTGGTGGTGCCAGTTCGTCTGCAGGTGTGGCAACTAGTATGACCGGCCCTGCTCACAAACCGACATCTGGTGTGCCCAAAAAAGTTGGTAACGCCCACAAGCCAAAAAAAGTCAAGGTAGGCAAAGGCGTATACTGATGAGCGATATTAAAAATCTGTTGGAAAAAATGGATGCTATGTCGGCTGCTGAACGCAATCCAACTGGTCCAAGTTGGCCGGGCTACTGGAAAGGCAAAGACAGTGCCAAGAAGTCTAGAAGTCGTATGGTTGGTGATGGCGGCGCAGCTGAAAGTGTAGAAGAGGAAATTCAACAAGCCTATTCAAATTGGCTAGCTGAATATGGAGCCCAAGGATCTGCAATTGGCAACGACAGTGGCATTACAAATGCAGATAGAGTGATGCAGTCACAAGAAAAAGTTGCAGGAAAACAAAATACAATGGCTCAACTGGCCGGTCTAACAAATGAACTCAAAGTAGCACGAGCTCAATTGTCAACACTAAACAGATCGATGCCTCAAGGAGCAAGTCCTGCAGAAAAAGCAGCAGCACTACGAGATATACAAGCACAAAAAATTGGTATACAATCACAAGTAAAAGGGCTAGCATCTCAGATAGCAGCACTAAGACAACAGGCGATTTAATATGTTCGTTAACGATCTTTTTAAGAATAAAAAAATAACGGAAGGCTCTATGCAAGACCGGCTACACCGTCGTCATCAAGAACTAAGAAAAAAATCTGGTTTGCCTGATCCTGACTATTATAAAGAATTAAAAGCATCCTATGACATTGAGGATGATGCCAAGCGTATTGCGGCACAAGCAGAAATTAAAAAGAAATACCGGGTGTCGGAAGGCAATTTACAAGAATTCGCACCAGGTGATGGCAATAATGGTCGTTGGTATTCGGATGATGACCTGGCAGACATAGTCGGTGAAGACTGGTACGAGTTTGATCTTAGTCACGAAATGGGTAACATTGGTACCCAAGGTGAGCGTGCTCGAATCTTCCTTGCACAACAAGCAGAAGCATATCTTAACGATAGAGGATACAATGTAAATGTTCTTGATGTACGAGATCAAGGTGATAACTTGTCTTGGTACATATCAGGTTCATTAATGAATGAGCAAGGTGTGGCGGAAGCAGGACCATTCTCATACGGTGCCAAGAAGCCACGCAAAGGTAGCGTAGCAGATCTAGCAGACAAGAAACGCAAAGAACAAGAAAAAAATAAAAAGCCAATTGAACCCAAGGACCAGATGGTAGGCACTGCTCGAATAGTAACTAACGAAGATGTCGAGCGATATCTAGAAGAAATGACTCGTGCAGGTTATGACATTGTAACCGAAGCTGCAACATTATGTCCCGAGTGCGGAGGTCCTGCTTACAACAATCAAATGCTAGCAGAAAAACAAGATGCCTGCTATCACAAAGTAAAAAGTCGTTACAAGGTATGGCCGTCAGCCTATGCATCAGGTGCATTGGTTCGCTGTCGTAAAAAAGGTGCCAAGAACTGGGGCAACAAGAGTAAAAAATGAGATATAGAGAAATTCTAGAATCCTGCTGGTCGGGCTATCAACAAAGAGGCATGAAGAAAAAAGGTGACCGTCGGGTGCCCAACTGTGTCCGGATGAGCGAGCAAGAACTAGAAGAAGATTTACGCAAGTGGTTCAAAGAAAAATGGGTTCGTTTTGGTCCTGACGGAAAAATTAGAGGCGAGTGCGGTGGTAGAGACAGCGGCGAAGGTAAACCAAAATGTCTACCTGCTAGTAAAGCACACAGCCTGGGCAAAAAAGGTCGTGCCAGTTCAGCGGCTAAAAAGCGTAGGGAGGATCCCAATCCTGAACGTCGCGGTCCTGCCAAGAATGTAGCAACAAAAACCAGAGGAATGAAAGAACAAGGTATCCCTGAGCTAGAACCACAGGATCAACAACAGCCTAGTAATTTGAAAAAAGGTTTAAATTTGTTAGGAAATATTTTTACAGCAGGAAAATTGCTTCAAGACCCAAAGGCCCTGGCAGATCAAGAAATTAAAAATTATCTTGATCCAAATAGACAGAATCAAAGCATTATAAGAAGAATGCAACAAGATCAAGATCAACGATAATGTATTCAATCAATGAGTTTTTTAGTAGCTAACCTACCACCAGTACACTCGTACATCAGGCGAGAATTTCTTTATGACTTCGAACGGGGTCACGGAGAATACGAACCCTGTATCTGGATCACTATAAAAAGTATTAGAGGACAGGCATTTAGAATAGAGGCTTACTTACCCAACTATGGCGCACTTTATGACAAGCTACCTTTACATGCGTTTGTGTCACGCACAGAAAATCTTGACGTCTCGAAATTTTTACCTTTAGACACACTACAGATATGGGACTGCTTTGATTATGATATTTCCATAATTCAAAAGGCTTTTCTAAAAAATTTAAGTTGCCAATTCTATGCCAAGGACAAACAAATGTATTCAGGAAACTACCTGTTTACTGTAGATAACGCACACCCAGATCATAATATAATTGATACCGGATATAGTGAATGGCCGGAAGATCACAAAAGTTTTAACTTTATAGAACTAGATAATGGACAATATGCAGCACAGCCCAACAATCGTTGTTTGTTCTTTGATGCTGCTAGTAATCCTAAGGATATGAAGTTTCCAGATTTCAAAGTTTGCACACGCAAATATGTAGTAGAGCAAAATCCCAAATGGCGTTTGGGGGACACAGATACTGTAATGTATGAAAACTCAAACAGTGATCACGAACATTACGGAAAAGATAAAAAATTTAAATAATTTTCAAGGAGAGTAAAATGGCCAAAGCAAAAGGAACCGCATCTGGTAAACCAGCAATCGATCATGTAGTAAAGCGCACACACATTGGCGGATTACGTCCAAAGACCAGTTCAATGAACAAGAGTTATCGCCGCAGCTTCAAGCCCAATAGAGGTCAAGGCAGATAAATACTGCTATGGAATCATTACACCAAGCTCTAAAAATAGCATTTGCCAGTGAATACGCTTTTTACCTAAAAGCTCACTATTTTCACTGGAATGTGGAAGGTCCTGGCTTTCCGCAATTACACGAATTATTTGGTAAAATATACGAAGAAGTATATGGCAGTATTGATACGTTTGCCGAGGAAATTCGTGCCACCGGTGCCTACACACCAGGCTCATTCTCGAGATTTAACGTGCTTAGTCAAATTGACGACGAGACCGAAGTTTTGCCTGCTGAAGCTATGCTAGCAGAACTGCTACAAGACAGCGAACGCATGGAAGAAATGTTTCGTATAGTTTTTAGAGCGGCTGAAGAATTAGGCTTGCACGGACTCAGTGACTTTTTGGCCAGCAGACAAGACGCTCATGCCAAACATTCTTGGATGCTAAGATCTACGCTTAAATAAAGTTTTACACAAGCAATCATATGATAAAATTATCTCGCGATATTGGGCGTAATTTTTGTTACGCTCCATGGACTAATCTGCACATCAATCCACAAGGTGGTTATAAACTTTGCTGTGCAGGAAAGATCCCCCTAGGAGATCTAAGAAAAACTCCAATCAAAGATGTATTAAATTCTCCAACAATTACAAAAATAAAACAATCTATCATTGAAAATCAATATCATAAAAATTGTGAAATCTGTGTAAACCAAGAAAAACACAGTGACTCGAGTGAAAGAGATTGGTATAATGATATTGCACAAAATCAACCCATAGAACTTGAAAATGTAAATGATACACATTTACAAAATTTAGATATCAGATGGTCTAACACTTGCAATTTAAGTTGTGTTTATTGTGGTCACGATGCAAGCAGTCAATGGGCGGCATTGAGAAAAATGCCGCAAGAAAGAATAGACTATTCAAACACAATGCAAGATATTTTAAGTTTTATTGATGCTAACAAATCCACATTGAAAAATTTGGCACTACTGGGTGGCGAACCCTTGCTACAAAAAGAAAATGAACTGCTGTTAGATGTAATTGACCCGAACGTACATATCAATGTAATCACCAACCTCAGCGTTCCGCTTGAAAACAATAAAATTGTTAAAAAATTATTTGAAAAAAATAAAGTTATTTGGGATGTGAGTTTCGAAACAATAGAAGAAAAGTTCGAATATGTAAGACATGGTAGCAGTTGGGATCTTGTTACAAAAAATATCAGATATATTCAAAATGCAATCAAAGACAAACCGGGTCATCTGATAGGTATAACTGGACAGTACAATGTTTACAACTGTTTGAATTTATCACACGTAAACAAATATTTTTTTGAGAACAATTTTCCACAACCAAGATGGAATGAATTAACATATCCACAAATTTTATCGGTTTCCGCTTTGCCAAATCGTTTCATTGAAAAAAGCGTAAGTGAGTTAGAAAACTCTGTGCAATACATTACCTGGCCAAGACAAAAAAAATTCTTGCAGGATTTGGCCAATAATCTTAGACTAGTTGATAATATAGTACAAGATTGTAAACCCTTGGTTGATTGGCATATAAACCAAGAAAATACTTATTGGCCTGATTTTAAATACAAGTTTGTGGACTTGTGGCCGGAGTATTTGGAATGAAAATAGTTTATGTTCACGGTGCTAGCGCAACCAGTGAAAGTTTTAATTACATAAGACAAAGTATAGGTAAAGAAACTGACATAGTTATCAACTATGACAGCAGAAATGGTTTTGAAAAAAATCTAGAAGTCATGACAGAACTTCTAATAGAAGAAGAAAATATTTTTTTTGTTGCACACAGTCTTGGCGGAATATACTGCTTACATCTAGCAGACATTTTACAAAATAAAGTAGTAGGAGCAGTTACTCTAAGTACCCCTTACGGTGGAGCTGAAATAGCCGACGTGGCAAAATACTTTTTACCTTACAGTAGATTATTGAAAGACATTGGTCCTAATTCTTATGCAATGAAACATTCAAGAAATATCAAAAAATTGCCGCCCTGGACTAATGTAGTTACAACTAAAGGAAGTGCGCCATGGGTACCTGGTAAAAACGATGGCGTGGTAACTATTGCCAGTCAAATGGTACGTGATGACATAATGGAGTTGATTGAACTAGATTACAATCACTATGAAGTTGTGCTTAGTGATAGGGTAATAAAAATTATAAGCGAGAGGCTATCCGATGTTAGGTGAATTGCCATATATGATAGTATGGGGATTCTTTAGTGCAATGGGTTGGATGGGCGCAAATTACACAATGGAAAAATATTTTCCTGAAAAATCTAAACAAGAAACTCAAGTATGCAGTGAATGGCGTGAAGAAATTGACCAAAATGGTAAAACAACAAGAACACGTAGTTGCGAACCAAAAAAATAAGAACACCCTTAGGACCGGTGTACGCGGCTGCTGCGTCAACTAAAGGAGTCGTGCCCTGCAGTTGGAAGTGAGCACTTATGAAAAATTATTGTCCAGATCTATTTCAAAATCTTTTTATTCAAAAAACTAACGCTAATCAAGTGGAATTGGGTTTTTGTTGTGTTAGTAAATTAAGTCCACCTTTGGATAAAATTGATTTCAACGATAGCTATTTAGAAAATCAAAGAAAAAAATATCTAGAAACCAATGTCTTGCCGGAAAGTTGTTCGCAATGCGTTCAAGACGAATTGGCCAATTCTACCTCTAGAAGGTTACAGCAACTGGCACACAATAGAGACCATAATTTTAGCACCAAAAACAATCTTAGATGGCTACAGTATAACTGTGACAACATTTGTAACTTGAAATGTATAGCATGTAGCAGTTATTATAGCAGCGCATGGATAGAAGATGAAAAATTATTGGGACACCATGTTAGTTTAAGAATAAAACCCACTAAACACAATAATTTACTTTTTGAGTTTGATTTAGAAAATGTATCACAAATTTATTTCAATGGCGGGGAACCATTGTTAACCAAAGATCATACAAGAGTATTAGAGTATATTGCTAATAACGTAGATTCAAAAAAAATTCACGTGCTTTACAATACCAATGCAACTTTAAAACTAAGTGACGAAGTTATAAGTCTTTGGGATAAATTTGCCTCAGTAACCCTTATTGCATCAATTGATGCCATTGACGAACCATTTGAATACATTAGATATCCAGCCAATTGGAATCAGGTTAAACAAAATCTGCAACACTATTTAGATCATACAAACGTAAACATAGGAGCAAATATTGGTATACACAATATCATGTATTTTACAGATTTGTACAATTTTTCATTAGATCATAAAATTCAATTTAATTTTCAAAGTGATACCCAAGGATTACTATCTTTGAAAAACACACCTGCACATCTAGCGGAAAAGATCATAATAAATCTTGAACAGGCCGAAGAATCTACAACTAAAAAAATTCTATTAAATACTTTATCAAACTCAACAAAACCCAATTTAAGTTGGATTAATTATCTAAATAGGTTAGATAAAATAAGAAACAATAGTTGGAAAAAAAGCTTGGATAGGCTATACAACTTAGATCGACAATTTTTTGATGAATACTAAAACCTTTCCAATCAAGTCCGATACAGCGTGTTTGCTCAAATGGTCTTGGTCAACTGTATTTTTAAGCCTAGCTAGTTCTAGCAGTTGTCATAGATGCGACCACGATACCTTCAAGGTAGGCGAGTTTCATAACTTTCATAATACACCACGTAAAATTTTAAGCAGAGAAATGATGCGACGTGGTGAATGGCCCCAGGCAGGATGCCAATATTGTCAAACTATTGAACAAGCCGGAGGTATGAGTGATAGACAATATCAATTAACTAACGGGCATTATGAATATGCAACAGAACTAGATCAAGATCCTAGTCTAAACCAAGTCACTCCTACAATATTGGAAATGTATTTTACTAATGTTTGTAATATGAGTTGTCTGTATTGCGGTCCGCATTTTAGCAGTAAGTGGGAAGAAGAAAATCGTAAGTTTGGTAAATTTGAATCAGGTGCGGTAAAACTACTACCCGAAGATACTAGAATGACCAATAATTATGACCAACTGTTGGCAGAGTTTTGGATATGGTTTGACCAGCATCACAGTAAATTAAGGTATTTTCATGTGCTAGGTGGTGAGCCTTTTTATCAAAAGGAATTAGAACTTTGTTTAGATTTTTTTGAAACTCATCCTAGTCCAGAATTATGTTTAAACTTAGTTTCCAATTTAAAAGTAGAACCAAAAAGATTCGCTCGTACAATTGATCGCATGATGTCATTGAAGGAATCCGGTAAACTAAAAAGAATACAAATCACCGGCAGTTTAGATTGTTGGGGGCCACAACAAGAATATGTGCGTTGGGGATTGGACTTAGACGAATATACTGCCAATATGGAATACATATTAAGCAAAGATATTACCGTGTGTATCAATGCCGCAGTTAATGCATTATCAATTAAAACAATGCCCGAGTATTTTGAAAAGATTAACTATTGGAATCAACTTAAAAAAGACTTAGGATTCAAATGGGATTATATCAATTGGAGTTGTACCAGTGTGCCCAGTCCTGGTCATATGAAGCCTGATATCTTTGGACCAGAGGTGTTCAAAGATGACATTGAAAGAATATTAGCTGTAATGCCCGAGGATAATGATCAGCAAAAGAATATCAAAGAACACTTTCGTGGAATAGCAGCAAAGATTATGTCTAGACCAAAAAATCCCGAAGCTATAAAAAATTTAAAGGTTTACTTAGACGAAATTGATCGTAGACGTAACACAAATTGGAGAAATTTATTTCCATGGTTGGAGCATCAGTAATTTACCAACCACGGCGGGTTTAATTTGACTAATCGTGGGTCACTGATAATCTGTCTAAATCTATAGTGTAATTCGTGATCAGGATTATGTACACATTCATCTTTAAAGTTATTAAAACTACCCCAATCTTGTAGTAGCGTAAAATCACAACTATCTATTTCATTATCTTCACAAAAATCTATAAAGGTCAATACATCTTCAAGATTTTCTCGCTGTATTACAAAACTCGCATATACCTTAAAGTTATGTTTTTCTTTAAGAATATTAAGATAATCAATATTTTCTAATAATGCATTCCACTTAGCAGGTTTTCGTACTCGTTCATATGTGGGTGCAGAAGCAGCATCAATACTTAATTTAATAATTTTTAGATTGGGTAGAATAGATAACTCATCGATGTGCCTACGGATCAATGTACCATTTGATCTAATTTCGTAACTGATATTCGGATTAAATTCTGTTTTTAAAAATTCTTTGTATATAGGACTAGCAAATGGTTCGCCGTTACTTCCTATTAGAATGTTTATTTTTTTATCAGGAACTTGTACTATCCAACTTTGTACACGTTTAAGCCACAATTTTCTTTCTTGTACATATTCATTGTCGTCTCTAAAAATCATTCCAGATCTACAACTAGGACACTGTAAATTACACGAATCATCGATTCCTATTTGTATTTCATAATCAAAAGGTATACTTTTAATTTCTGCTGCCACTCCGCAGTGTGTAGTGTCGCAGTATTCATATTCGCCACGACTAATAGATCCTTGCACCAGTTGTGCAGTAGGACTAGCAAATATGTCATCAAAACTATTAAAGTCTAGTACATGCCCTGCGGAATAAGGCACCCAAGCGTCGCAGCCGCAAAGAAATATTCTTCCTAGTCTATCAATATGAACTTCTTTCCAGGGCCAATCACAACGATTGGGCTGAATGATTTTTTTACTAGGTAAATTTCTTGCGTTTCTATGAAATACTAAATCGTGCTCAGTCATCTGGGTGTTTGATAGTTAGCCCCAGTAGTATTGTATATCTATCTTCTTGAGTTTTGTTACTTCCAGTATGGATATTAGGCGCATCGTTTACATGCAACCATCCATCGCCGAAATTAGTGGTTAATCGAATTTCATTATCCTTATCACCGTTCCAATAAAAATACGTAGATAAATCTGGATCATCGTGCTCTGTGAGATATATCATACCAGTGGCAATTAATCTACGATAATCAGTATGTGGCTTTAAATAAAATCCAGGTTTGTCAAGTTGATAATATGCATGCCAGTGCGCAAACTTCTTCATTTTATCTTTTCCCATTCCCCAAAGTCCTTGAAAAGTTGGATCATATGAGTAAAGTGTGTCTAAGGCCTGATCATGTACTTTATCAGACATTATATAACGTAGTATGCTTTGTAGTAAATGACTTTTTGGATTCTGATTTTTAATCAAGTATCTATAATCAAATGCAGGATTTTCCTGACCAACATGTTGGCGTAATCCTTGCGAAACCCATTCTTCTCTTTTGAGATGATCTATTATGGTAGTATAATCCGCACCAAAGTCCATTTTGACACTTGACAGAAAAATCCTTATTTCATTAAATGTAATATTCATGTTCAAATATTTATAGTTAAATATTATTATGAAGATATCTTTTCAATTACCCGCAGAAACAATTGTATTAGACGTAGCACTACTTGATAACCCGGCTGTAAAAAGTTGGGCTGATCATTTTTTGCACCGCAATCTTCCGGTGAAAGCCGAATTAACTTTTTGTATCAATCAGCACTCCCCGCGACCCTGGAACAACAATGCCAAAAAAAAATACACCAGATTGCAGGAACTTATTAGTATACTACACAAAATAGGATTAATTTTTGACTATCCGCAACCAAATTGTGCAGAAGAAATTACCAGAGATTATTTAAACAAAGCACATAGATTTTTTACGAAAAATCAAAAATATGTTAACTTAAATAATATAGAATTTCCTAACCATCTTGAAGTAACAGACTACCTGCAAGAACTAAATGATATTATTCACGAACTTGAACCTAATTTAGAAATTAACGCTAAAACTTTGTTGTCAGATAATTTCAAGAACAATTGGAGAGAAATAATGTTACTGCACGAGACTGCATACGATGACAAAAATTGGTGGACAATGGAAGACAGTTTTAGAAACTATCATTCTGCGGAGTTTGCAAATTTAATTCTTGGTCCACAAATACTAGGAAAAACTCTAATACAAAGTTTCTTAGATCAAGACGATCCTAATAATTGGGATACATCCGGGCATTATGTAAATAATGGTTATCTCATGTTAATGAATAAACCATATCGACAGGAACTCTACAACAGTGATGCCTTTAAGAATTGGCTTAGTAAACATGGTGTAACTCCAGATCAAATGTATTATGATTTCCCAATTGGGAATGTAATTAATCAACCCGATTTAGAAAAAATCTTTCAATATATGTTATCTAGTCAAACTACATTTCCTGTCCAATATTCGTTGTAATTAGTAATTTAAGAGTATATAATTATTTTATTTAGGAGATTATCATGAATTCAAGAATGTTCAGTTCCGAACAAAAAGCTAAACTTACCCAAATTATCAACGAAGGCATAACAATTATGCAGGAAGTTGAAGATCTCAATGCTGGATTAAGTGATACTATCAAAGCAGTAGCAGAAGAAATGGAGATTAAACCTGCTATTCTTAAAAAGGCTATTCGTGTTGCATTTAAATCTAAACTTGGCGATGAAAATGCCGATCATGAAGAATTAAACACTATTTTAGAAACAGTCGGCAAAACATTGTAATGAATACTGGCTGTATCCTTGCAGAAACAAGTTTAAGTCTTCATAATGGAGGCCATGTCAGTGTTTGTAATGGCAGCAGAAAAATGTTTGTCGACAAAAACGACAAAACAATAACTTTGGATACTTATTCGTTAAATGATGCTTGGAATAGTCCTACAAGAGTAGAAATAATTGATGCATTAAGAAATAATATCAAGCATGATAACTGTTTGGATTGCTGGATAAAAGAGGAAGCAGGCTTTCCTAGTATGCGTCAAATTCATAACAAAAATCTTGGTCATTTAGTTCCTTTACTCGACCAACCAAGAGCATTGATACTTAAACCAGGAAACGTTTGTAACTTAAGCTGCCGTCACTGCGATTCTAGTGTAAGCAGTGGATGGTACAAAGATGACTACCAAATAAACTATTCTGATATAGATTATGAAAAATATTTAAAAAAATTTCAAACAACAAAGAATAGTTATGCTACTGACAATCCAATTTGGAAAGAAATAAATGACTGGAACAAAAATATTTTATATTGGGATCTGTATGGAGCTGAGCCGTTACTGGTAACGCCATTAATAGATACACTCAAAAATGCAGTAGATAAAAAATTTTCCGTTGATCAATCAATACATATAAACACCAACGGAACTGTTTGGAGAAATGATTTCATTGAGTTATTTCCAAAGTTTAAAAAAGTTAATTTGGATATTAGTGTAGATGGCATAAATGAACAATTTGACTACTTGCGATATCCTGCAAAGTTTGAATATGTACTAGATACTATTCATCGGTACAAAAAACTAAGTGTAGAGCATGACAATATTCAAATAATGGTTACGGTAACAGTAAGCATTTACAATATTTTAGAATTACCAAAAATTTTCAATTTTTTCAAAAGTCGTAATATTAATTGCAGTTTTAATATGTTACATAATCCGGAGTTTATGAACATACGTGCTTTACCGTCTGATTGTAAAATTTATGTAAAAAATTTTTTAAACAAAAATTTACAGCATAATCTTAAAACAGCAATTATAGAATTCTTAGAACTAGAAATGGAAAATAAAGAATTAATTAAAAATTTTATAGAAGAAACTGATAAGGTTGATAAAAATAGAGATCAAAAATTCCAAGAAACATTTCCCGAAATGTATGAATTAATAAAAATATGTATGATACAATAGTAAAAATATTTGATTGGGTAGCCGAAGATTGGCATAGTAATAAAACAAGATTTTTTATAGAAATACTTGCATGGGCTTGTAGTGTTGGGTGTGCGTTAACTTTTGCTCTCACTGTTCCAAACCCTCCTTTGTTTTGGTTATATCCGTTTTGGATAGGTGGTTGTTTATTGTATTCTTGGGCCGCATGGACCAGGAAAAGTTTTGGTATGCTATTGAATTATCTTTTAATCACTGGCATAGATTTTATAGGATTAATCAGATTACTTGTATGAGTCAAACACTTTGCCCTTTACCATTTAGTCATCAACACGTACAGCCTAATGGCGAAATAAGATTCTGTTGTGCTGCGCGGCCAGATTCTAATAAAAGATCAGATAACGAAACATACAATGTTAATCAAGATACACTAAAGGATGCCTGGAATAGTGAATCTATTAGAAAACTAAGATTAGAATTAATCAACGGAGAAACTCCGGAAGCTTGTCAATATTGTTGGGAAAGAGAAAGTGAAGACCATACTAAAGGCACTAGTATGCGTATTGATTTCTTAGATAGAATCCCCATTAATACAATTTCTGACAGAGTTGAATTTGCTAAAAACAATAACGGATGCCTAGATGATTATCCTTTTGATTTTCAAATCATGTCGGGAAATCTTTGTAATCTTAGTTGTAAAATGTGTACTCCACAATATAGTACGTCGTGGTCTAAATTTTACTCTAATAAGGGAGTTTCTAATTTTAATGAAATAAAATTTTCTAAAGATTATCAGCCGAATAGTGTTGAAGAAAAACATTTTAACAAAACTTATGATTGGCCTAACACTAATCCGTTAAATTCGATTCTTAAAGATTATTCTGATGATATTCGTTCTATTTTTTTAATCGGTGGAGAACCTACCATAATAGAAGGCACATTTGATTTTCTACAGCACATGATAGATTTAAATTATCATGATAAATTATATCCATGGATAAGCACAAATTGTACCAACATTAATCAAAGGCTTATAAATTTATTAGATCAATTTAATCGTACAGGAATGAACTTGAGTTTAGATGGCATGGATGAAATAGCCTACCTTCAGCGTACTCCATCAAATTGGAATCAAATACAAAAAAACGTAGACAAATTAATGGACTGGGCGCAGACCAGGAAAAAAACAAAATTTACAAATCTAAACGTCCATTCAGTTGTTACTAGTCTTAACTTACATCATATTGGCAGTTTTTGGAAATATCTAATTGATCGATATTCCAACAAAGATTTTACAATTAGTTTTATGCCTGTGATCGAACAAAATGACAACTTTAGTATATCACTTATACCGTCGGCGCAAGCAAAAAATATTTTAGATGATACAAAAAATATTTCTTTACTTGTTCCTAAAAAATATCAAACAGCTTTCGATAAATTAATTTACACCATAGAGACAACCAAATTTAGTACAGATTATGAAGCTATACACTATCAGTTAGAACAGTTACAAAAGTTTCATCCGGATATGGATATCAAAAAAATCTATAGCATTTATTACAAGGACACTGTATAATTAAGCATGAGTTATGTTGACGCACTTTATGATCGCGGATCAGACCGTATTCACATAGTTGAAAGAATAAATGGTGAGAGAGTATATCGAGAATACCCAGCCAACTATGTCTTTTACTACGACGACCCGCGTGGTAAATTTCGTACTGTGTACGGAACTCCTGTTAGCAGATTTTCGTCACGTTCACAAAAGGAATATCAAAAAGAAATACGTATTAATAGCAACAAGCGTCTTTGGGAATCAGATATCAATCCGGTATTCCGATGCCTTGAAGAACACTATCTAGGATCAGAATCCCCCAAGCTACAAACTGCATTTTTTGATATTGAGGTCGACTTTGATCCAGTAAGAGGTTTTAGTCGGCCCGAAGATCCGTTCAATCCTATTACTGCCATATCAGTTTATCTTGACTGGATGGACAAACTAGTTACATTGGTTGTACCACCTAAAAGTTATAGTTGGGCAACTGCCGAAGAGATTTGCGCCAAGTACGACAACTGTTTCTTGTTTGAGCGTGAAGAAGATCTACTTAACACTTTCCTAGATATCATCGATGATGCCGATATACTAAGCGGATGGAACTCAGAAGGCTTTGATATTCCATACATGGTCATGCGTATAACTCGAGTACTCAACAAAGATGACACACGTAGATTTTGTCTTTGGGGACAACTACCTAAACAAAGAACATTTGAACGTTTTGGTGCAGAGAACTTGACCTTTGACTTGATTGGTCGTGTGCATATGGACTATATGCAACTGTATCGAAAATACACTTATGAAGAGCGGCACAGCTATAGTTTGGATGCCATTGGCGAATATGAACTAGATGAGCGTAAAACACAATACGAAGGCACACTAGATCAACTATACAACAAAGACTTTCCCAAGTTCATTGACTACAACAGGCAGGATACCATGCTTGTGGCCAAACTAGACAAGAAACTGCGTTTCCTAGATCTAGCCAATGAACTAGCACATGATAATACAGTATTGCTTCCAACCACAATGGGAGCTGTAGCAGTTACTGAGCAAGCAATTATCAACGAAGCACATCAACGAGGTATGGTTGTACCTAATAGGAAAGGAAGAGATGATCAAGGTGACACACAAGCAGCAGGTGCCTATGTTGCTTTCCCCAAGAAAGGCATGCACGACTGGATCGGCGCAATCGACATCAACAGCCTCTACCCGTCAGCAATCCGCGCTCTTAACATGGCACAAGAGTCAATCGTCGGCCAACTCCGGCCGATAATGACCGATAGGTATATTCAAGAAAAAATGAATTCGGGCAGTAGTTTTGCAGACGCCTGGGAAAACATGTTTGGTAGTCTTGAATATACTGCTGTAATGAATGCCGAACCCGGCACAGAGATCACAGTTGACTGGGAAGCCGGCGGATCGGATGTTATGAGTGCCGCTGACATCTGGCGCATGATCTTTGATAGCAATCAACCGTGGATGTTATCAGCTAACGGAACTATTTTCAGTTACGAACAAAAGGCTGTTGTTCCTGGACTACTAGAAAGATGGTACGCAGAACGCAAGGAACTGCAAGCCAAGAAAAAAGAGGCCGCTACCGATGAGGACAAAGCATTCTGGGACAAGCGACAACTTGTCAAAAAAATTAACCTTAACAGTCTCTACGGAGCGATTCTCAATCCAGGTTGTAGATTTTTCGACAAAAGGATTGGTCAATCTACTACGCTCACTGGACGGATCATTGCTAGACACATGGATGCGTATATCAATGAGTGCGTATTCGGAGAGTACGACCATGTCGGTAAAAGTATTATCTATGGCGACACTGATTCATGTTATTTCACAGCTTGGCCAGCAGTTAGAGAGGAAGTTGAATCCGGTCGAATGGAATGGACAAAAGAAATCTGTGCCCAGCTCTATGACTCAATTGCCGACCAAGTCAACGCCAGTTTCCCGGCCTTTATGGAGCGAGCTTGTCACGTGCCTAGAGCAATGGGCGAACTTATTAAAGGTGGACGCGAACTTGTTGCAAGTAAGGGATTGTTTATAAAGAAGAAACGATACGCTGTTCTCATATATGATCTAGAAGGACATAGATTAGACACACACGGCAAGCCCGGTAAGGTCAAGGCCATGGGTCTTGATCTCAAGCGGTCAGACACTCCCAAGGTCGTGCAGGACTTCTTGAGCGAACTACTTACCGCTGTGCTGACTGGCGCACCACGTGAAGAAATTTATGATCGTGTGCGTGAATTCAAACTAGCGTTCCAGGACCGACCAGCATGGGAAAAAGGTACTCCTAAACGTGTAAACAACTTGACCAAATATACCAAAGAGGAAGAGCGACTAGGTAAAGCAAACATGCCAGGCCATGTACGTGCTGCCATGAACTGGAACAATTTACGTAGAATGCATGGCGATAATTATAGCATGTCAATTGTGGACGGTATGAAAACTATTGTGTGTAAACTTCGAGATAATCCTTTGGGTTATACCAGTGTCGGTTATCCCACAGACGAAAGTCATTTACCTGCTTGGTTTCGTGAATTGCCATTTGACGACGGTGAAATGGAAGGCACTATTGTTGACCAAAAAGTAGAAAACTTGTTGGGAGTACTGGAGTGGGATATTCCTTCGCACACTGATATCAAGACAACCTTTGACAGCTTGTTTAGTTTTGAATAAATAAAATACTTCAAAATACTCGATCAATGAAACTACATGAATTAGTGTACGTGCGTAATTTCTTAAAGGAAGCATTGAACCTGACGTCTATCAAAAAAACTGTGGACGAAAACGCTTACTCACTTACCTTAGTAGCCGACCAAGCAAATGAATATTTTGCAAATAAAATAAAAACCATTGCCGACGAACATCTACAAATATATCATAATTCTCTCAAAGACTTAGACAAAATTAACTCTTTGATTGAGGAAATGAACGCCGAAATCAATCAACTTACACAAAAATTTTTTACCAAAAACTATCAGACTGAATGTTTGTCAGAAGATATAGAATTTATACGCAATGTTAAAAAAATCAGTCTGGCAGAAGGATCGGAACAGATTTTGTTAAGTAGAATTTTTTTACATAATTCATGGAAGTATCCTGCTTTGCAAATCAGTTGTAGAGACGGAGAATGGACCAAGCATTTGATTGGATTTGATCCATTGTACATATCTGATCATCATGATGAGTTTTTAGATTCTGCATCCGACCAGTTTGTACCGCAATACCAAGCTAGATTAAGAAAATATAAAATAAATCAATTTGTAATAGAAGGCTTACCACAGAATCAATTTGGATTTATTTTTAGTCATGATTACTTCAATTATTTAAGTTTGGATACTATAAAGCAATATCTAATCCAAAGTATGGCTTGGCTTCGACCAGGCGGCACTATGCTATTCACATACAACAATGCAGACTTGTCAGCAAGTGCTGGTTTATGCGAAAATTATTTTATGAGTTATGTGCCTAAGAGCATGTTGATCCCACTTGCAGAAAGTTTAGGTTTCGTTGTTTCTGCATGTTATGATTTTTTACCATCTACCAGTTGGATTGAATTACAAAAACCAGGTGTACTCAAAACAGTCAAAGCTCACCAAGCACTTGGTGAAATAAAGTATTATTAATTTTGACAAACTAAATCTTTTGTTATACAATAAGCAATCGTTACGGAGAAAAAAATGCGAGATTATCTACTAGACATCGTTTCACATACACATTCTTTGGGGGTAATTGATTTATTAAAAATTACAGGAACAGAGAATGAAACATTAATTAATGCAGTATCAGAAGAAAGAGTTGCAATACTAGAAGCAAGATTTCATAATCCTATTCCAGAATTTATTGGTGTATTTGGTATGCCAAATTTGGGAAAATTAAACACTATTCTTAATATTCCTGAATACAAAGAAGACGCTACTGTTAATATCATTACAAATAACAAGGATAATAACACTGTACCAGCTGGTATTCATTTTGAAAATAAAGGCAAAGATTTTAAAAATGATTATCGATTTATGAGTGCGGAAGTTGTTAATGATAAATTAAAAACAGTAAAATTCCGAGGTGTCACATGGGGTGTAGAAATTGAACCAAGTGTAGCAGCCATTCAAAGATTAAAATTTCAAGCGAGTGCAAATAGCGAAGAAACTTCTTTTGTTGCCAAAGTTGAAAATAATAACTTAGTGTTCTATTTTGGTGATCATAGTAGCCATGCAGGAAATTTTGTATTTGCACATGATGTAGCTGGCTCATTGACCAAACCATGGCATTGGCCTGTTTCCGTTGTAATCAATATCTTAGGATTACCAGGTAACAAAATTATTCGTTTCAGCGATGATGGTGCAGCACAAATTACAGTAGATTCAGGACTGGCAATTTATAATTATATTCTCCCTGCACAAACAAAGTGATAAGTTTTTTAGAGTATTACAAACATAAAGGTCATGTATTTGGTGAGTGTATGAGTCACCCCAAGCATGACCTTATGTACGTTAACATTCCAAAAAATGCAAGTTCGTGGACCAAGCCCAATCTAAAAGATTGGCAATGGGAAAATTACAATTACCACACAGATAATCTATACAATAAGCATGCATTGATTGTTCTGAGAGATCCTGTTGAAAGATGGTTAAGCGGCATAGCAGAATACATGTATTTGTATCATCGAAATATAGATAGCGCATATTTTTCTACTTGTTTTTTTGATTTAATTTTTGATCGGGTGGCATTTGATGACCATACCGAACAACAAGTTTTGTTTTTAGAAAAATTAAATCTTGATAACTGTACTTTTTTCCTATGTGGGCCCGAATATAGAAATTTGTTCAGCCATTTCTTAAACAGTCGCGGAATGTCTAACAGATATTACAATTATGATTATCAACATGTAACTGTAGACAACCCAGAGAGAAAAAAGTTTAAACAAATTTTTAAACAAACAATTGAAAATAATTCTAAATACCTTTATAATCTAAAGTCATTCTTTGCACAAGACTACAAACTAATTAACTCGGTAAAATTTTATGCAGGATAATTTGACAGCAAAACAATTAGACTATGCAGTGTTCTTGCCTGCCATATCTGGTTTCTATGCAACTTTTATAGGAAAACAACGTGTTAACAATGATTATGTTGATCCTGCTCGTATGCCTAAGGCACTACAAGACATGGAGCAATTCAATTGGCTCAACAGTCAACAAGCCCTCTTCCCTTACCGGTGGAGCCTGTACTCGGGCGGACACGCAAACCTAGATTTGAACAAAGAAGATGCCAGTGAGGATATGGTTCGTAAACGTGAACCAGGTACATTCATGCTAGGCGACTCGGGCGGATTCCAGATCGCTAAAGGATTGTGGGAAGGCGACTGGAAGGCTAACTCAGGTTGTGCCAAGGCAGAAAAGAAACGCTCTAGTGTTCTTAAATGGTTAGATGGTATTGCTGACTATGGCATGATTCTAGATATTCCCACTTGGGTCATTCATGATAAAAAAGCTAGCGATGCCTGCGGTATACGAACTCTACAAGAAGCTGTGGATGCTACAAAGTATAACAATAACTATTTTATGCAACATCGTCGAGGTAAAAACAACGGTGGCGCAAAGTTTTTAAATGTTTTACAAGGCGACAATCATACCAGTGCCGACGAATGGTACGAAGAAATGAAAGAGTACTGCGATCCTGCCAAGTACCCCGACACACACTTTGATGGTTGGGCCATGGGCGGTCAGAACATGTGCGACATTCACCTTGTGCTGAAACGATTGGTAGCACTGCGATATGATAACTTGTTACAAGAAGGTCGGCATGATTGGATGCATTTTTTGGGAACAAGCAAGTTGGAATGGGCAGTATTGCTCACAGTTGTACAGCGAGCCGTGCGGCGATACGTTAACCCCAACTTCACTATTTCATTTGATTGTGCCAGTCCATTCCTGGCAACTGCTAACGGACAAATGTATCATCAAATCGACTTGACTCACGATAGCAAATGGTCGTACAGAATGAATTCCAGTGCCGATGATAAAAAGTATGCAACCGACACTAGAAAATTTGGTGATGCAGTCATACAAGATGGTATATTTGATCATTTTGACGAAAGCCCAATAAGTCAGCATTTGCAAATTAAAGATGTTTGTATATATAAACCCGGTGATCTAAATAAAAATGGAAAAGAAGGCAAGACTTCGTGGGACAGTTTTAGTTATGCACTAATGATGGGGCACAACGTATGGACACACATTGAATCGGTTCAACGTGCCAATAGAACATTTGATGCAGGCCAACGTCCTGCCATGTTGTGGCACCGTAATGGTGATCACTCAAAATTTGAAGATATTGTTGACGCTGTTTTTTCTGCGCCCGATCGAGCAAGTGCAGAAGCAATTATCAATTACTATGATAGTTACTGGATGGATATCATTGGCACTCGCGGGTTTAAAGGAAAAAAGACAAAAAACAGTCGTACAATGTTTAATGCACTTTTTGAGACTGTAGAGAGTGACATGGATGACATGTCCGAAGACGAAGCAGCCGACATTATGCAATCTCATTTGGAGGAGTAATATGTATAGAGAAAAAATCCATCAATTGCAAGAAGCACATAGAACTTTAAACAAACAAATCGATGACATGGAGCGTAATCATCCTCATGTTGAAGTTGAAAAACTGTCAGAAATGAAAAAACGCAAACTACAAATCAAAGACGAAATTTCAAGATTGACAAAACTTCAATGGGAAGAAGATACTCAACGTATAGGTTACGGTGATGAATAATGGATAGACCTGGACATAATAAAGTTTCAATGTTTTTAGGCAAAGAAGTAGAACATAGCCCTGCTTACGGGCTAAAGACTCTTTTCGTTGTAGGTGTACAACCTGTAGAAGAAATAGAAAAAATTCTAAACGATCCTTATACAAAGTTAGGAAATGAATCTATTCAACATATCTATTTTGGTGCCAATCAAAGTTTTCCAACCGGCCGTTCCACTAGTCAGGATTGGACTCGCTGGACCAACATGATATCGTCTTTTATCATGCGAGGATACTGGTGCACTTTAGATATAGATGTCAGTGACGCAGAAGGTTTATTAGAAACCGGACTAACTGAACATCACAAATTTATACCAATGATATCGGTTAAATTGCCTTATATACAACAATTGGGATATAATGCTGTAATTAAGTTAGACGACAAAGACTTTGCAGCAACTAATCCCGGTGTATGGTGTCATAGTGTACATACTTTGATGAAAAGAGATATGATTTTCACTGACTGGTCTAAATATACTAAAGACGAAATTATTAAATGAACAGCTTTTGCCCGGCACCGTGGACTAGTATATTCTATAATAAAAATGGTTCAAAAATATGTTGTACTCACCGCGAGTTTGTTCCCGGCACCCCAGCCGATTATAAAAACAGTGTAATGCTTAAAAAAATTAAGCAAGAGTTTCTTGCCGGCAAAAGACCTGACGGTTGTCGCAACTGTTGGGAATTTGAAGATGCTGGCTTAGAAAGTATCCGAACACAAGTCTATAATAAAATCACTCCGTTGTCCCCAGAAGGTTTAACAGTAGATTCTGAGATTGACTTACAATATATAGAAATACGTGCCAGTAATCTATGTAATTTTAGTTGCAGAATGTGTACACCGGTAGACAGCAATCGAATTGCTATGGAGTTAGAAGAGAAACCTCATTTAAAAAAATGGCTTTTTGTCAACGACAATCAACAGACTGCACTTGAAGAAATATCTGAAGAAGATTTTAATCAAATTAAAAAAGCATTACCGCAGGCAAAATGGATCATGCTAACCGGCGGAGAGCCGATGATCATTAGACAGTATTATGATCTACTTGATTATATGAATGATAATAACATAAGTCAAAATGCAACATTACAATTTCACACTAATGCTAGTGTGTATAACGAAAGAATTGTCGAAAAATTAAAAAAATTTAAATCTCTACACATTACTCTTAGCTTAGACGGATCTAATCAAGTAGCCGAGTACCAAAGATATGGAACCAATTGGGCTGTTGTAGAAAAAAATTGCTTTGAATTAGCTAAGTTAAAAAACTGCAATCTTGTCGTAAATAGTTCATTAAGCGCCTATACAATTTTAGACTTAGAAAATTTTACAAAATTCCTACTAAGATTGTATAATGCAAATACTTCAACTTGGTTTATTATGAAATTAATTCAAAATCCAAAACCAATAAAAATTTATGTGTTAAACGATGATCTACGGTCTAGGGCTATTGAACAAATTGATTTAGCAGAAAGTTTAATTCAAGACATACCAAACTTTTCTTTCTTAATCAACGGATTTAAAATATGGAGGAAAGAATTATCTAATTCTTATAACAGTGAAGAGTATAAAGAATTTGTAGAATTTACCAAAGACTTCGATGAATCTAGAAATGAAAAATTTGAAAGTATATTCAATTATAAACTTTACTAACAATGAATCAAGAACAACGAGAAACTGTAGAAAGAATTATAAGTATTTACTGACTACCAAAGACTAAAATAATTAAATGAGTTATAAAGAGTATTCAACCAATAAACAGTTTTGCCCTTTGCCATGGACTTCGTTTTATCTTTGGCCCAATGGAGAAATAGATAATTGCTGTATATCTACAAACAAATTGGGTAACATAAGAAACTCTTCGCTAGATGAAATATTAAATGGCCCTAAAGCCATAAAAATTAAATCTGACATGCTCAACGGTATCTCGCCCGACGGGTGCAAACGTTGTTATCCAAATCAGTTAACTACCGACGAAGATAACTTTAATTACAGTGTCACCACGCGAGCACATGCACTAAATGATTTCAAAAATTACAATACAGACCTTTTCAACGATCCTACTAAATTTAACTATCAATACGCAGATCTAAGATTTAGAAACACATGCAACTTTGCTTGTGTGTATTGCGGACCCGATCTAAGCTCATCATGGGCCAGCGAAATGAACGTTGTTAATCACATATCAGATGAAAAAATAAATCAGTTATATAAATATTTTCTAGACAACATACATAGTATAAAAATAGCATATCTTGCCGGTGGCGAGCCTTTGCTAATTAAAGAAAATCTCAAGCTATTAGAAGAATTACACAAAGTCAATCCTGATTGTGTGGTTAGGGTAAACACTAACTTGTCGAAAATTAAAAATAATCAAATATTTGAACAATTATTAAAATTTAAAAATTGTCAGTGGGTAGTTAGTGCCGACGATTCACATGAACGATATAATTACATCAGATACGGCGGAGACTGGAATGTTTTTTATGAAAATTTACTATTTTTAAAATCAAAAACTGATAAAATTTTTATAAACTCTGTGTACAACATATTTAATGCTACTACTATATTTGATTTTGTTAGACTGATGGAGAGTATCGGATTTGAAAAAAATCATATCAGTATACAGTTTGTAAACGATGGTCATTACACTCTACCAGCAGTCGATCCAAGAACTTTATCAAACGAGTATGTTGATAGTCTTATAACTAAAGTCGAGTCTGAAATTGACGGAATGTCAAATTATAATCAACAATTACAATTTATTTTGAAATGTTTAAAAACTAAAATATCTAATAGAAATCCCAAAGAAGTGTTTCATTTTCTACAACGACTTGATCGAAGACGCAATTTGGACAGTAAACAGATATTTCCGGACATATACAAGTATTGCAACTAATCAACTTTAATGTTATTATATAAATTCCACTTCTAGAGTTATCGGTAATGAATCAACTACAAAGAGAAACTGCGGATAGAATCGTGAATCAAGCTCAAAGACAAATTTGGGTAACATTCGGCCGAGAAGGTATTCATAAATACCCAGCAGCATTGGAGGATCCCGGTCTTGCGGATGTTAGTTTTCTTGGTTACCCTCATCGCCATATTTTCCACTTCAGGGTGTCAATCGATGTGTTCCATAATGACAGGGACATCGAATTCATCCAGTTCAAACGATGGCTGGAGAGTTTGTATTCCGATTCCACTCTCAATCTAGATTATAAAAGCTGCGAAATGATCGCAGATGATTTATATGTTCAAATTGCCAACAGATATCCTGAACGTAATGTTACAATTAGTGTAAGCGAAGACAACGAAAATGGTTGTACTATTGTTTACAACACTCATCAACCCTCTCTATCAATAAAAATCTAAGGAGATAACAATGGCCGCAAAATGGCTTAAGAAGTATTTGACTATGAAACCAGAAGTCAATCAAATTTTTGATGACCTCGAGCGTTAT
>Ga0129333_10000371_pt1 | contig 35228 bp, 33 predicted proteins | sample CPB6_08_DNA_FD_94474 | JGI IMG/M metagenome (GOLD analysis project Ga0129333, IMG submission 94474) | Freshwater to marine salinity gradient microbial communities from Chesapeake Bay, USA - CPBay_Sum_0.6_0.8_DNA | ecosystem: Environmental > Aquatic > Marine > Coastal | place: USA: Chesapeake... | reverse complement strand
CATATACATTTTGTGTTCTAAATATTCACGCACTGTGTTTAAGTAATCATTAGCTTTAATAATCTTTTCTTGTACCCAACCATCTAACCCTTGTTCTTCACTAATATCTTTAATTAAGTTATATACAGTTTTTGCGTTTTTTGCTGCTTGAAATAAATCACTACGTGCCATTTCTACTTCGTGGTCAACACGACTAGCACCTTTTGGAACAAAACCAGTTCTGAATTTACGCCCTTGTCCTGGTACAATAACTATATCATCTTCAGCTAATTCAGCTTCTTCAACTTTTTTCTTACCACTCATTTCTTGTTTTGTCTTGCCATATTTCTTTTTAAACTCTGCGTCACTTAATTCTTTTAAATCATCAAGTAATTGCTTTACTCTGCTTTCGCTTAAACTATTTTTATATGGACCACTTTTCTTTGACTTACCGAACATGACTTTATCAGCAGGTTCAAGTCCTTTTACTTTAACACCTGAGTTACGTTTTTGTACGCCACCAAGTGGTGATTCTACAGTAGCAATAGCTCCTGCGACAGTTGATTCATAAAGATCAAAAATACGCATATTAAGAATACCTATGTTTATAGAGTATTTATCGTAGCTTTTGGATTTACGCCCAAAAAAATGTTGGGAATAAAATCCCAACATTTATATAAGTTTAATAAACTTTATGCTGCTTTTGCTTGTTGTGCCTGCATTTCTTCAAGCTTTTTCTTTTCTTCTATATACATTGGCCCAACTGTATTAAGCAAATGTGCTTGATTTTCCATACAGAAAACATAACTACCGCTATGACGCAATAATACACGTTTATCTACATAAATTTTACCACCTAGATCACGCCAATTTTCACAGAACGTCCAATCTTCGCTATAGTAACGATTTTGACGTACTGCTGTATCAAAATATGTTCGTAAATATGCGTCATACTTTGGATCTAAACCAATATCATTTTTGTATGGTTTACACGCTGGATGAGATTTCATTTTCTCAAAAACATGTTTCTTCATCAATAAAAAGCCTGTTCCTGCTTTACTTACTTCTTGTAATCCGTCAGGACCTTCTTCAGCACCTTCAAATCCATTGACTACCCATTTAATTGGCATAGTTTTCATTGGATACAACCCACCGATAACATCCTTATCACGGTTTAGTAAGACCAATAAGTGCCATGGTTCCCAACCAATATCAGCATCAACAAAGAACAAATGAGTTGCTTCTGGCATATCTAAAAACTTAGCAGTTAAAGTATTACGTGCCCTGCTGATTAATGATTCATTAACCATTGTTTCTAAAGTCCAATCAATACCAAGTTGTCTAGTAGTGTTTGACCACTTAATAAAACTCATAAAAGTTGATTCAGTAAGCATACCACCATAACATGGCATAGCAATATGTACACGTGTGGTTTTAAGAAAGTCAACGTTTACTTGAACTTGACTAGTTGTAGCCTGGGCTACTGTTTTATTTTTATTTTCTTCTACAATTTCTTGTAATTTTTCAACTGGAACTGTTGGTTCTTCAGTCTTTTTAGATTTTCTTGCCATATGTCCTCTCAAAGATATATGTTATTTAATGAGGACTAAACGTTATAAATTATTTTTCTTCTAAATAATCGTTAACTTTTGTTTTATTAATTTTGTTATAAGCCTCGTGTACAATTTTTTTGTATTTTAGTTTTTGTGAGGGACTAGCTTCACGTAATAATGGAGTTACTCTTTTAATAAAACGTATTAAGCTCTCACGTAATGGTAAGTGTGTATCAAATATTGGTTTAATTAACTTCCAATTCTTACCATACAAATCTTGTAGTATTTCAACTTCTTTTTCTTCATTAGCGTCACTATATGCTTTACGTATGGCACTAGCATCACGCATTGTTTCTCCTGCTATAGGAAATTCTTCTACATCTGTACTTACAACATATCCATGTTGTGACATTGGTTTAAGTTCACCATTATTATATGGTTGTAAGTAACTAGGACTTCCGTCTTTCTTTGGTTTAAACTCAAATCTTGGATCAGGAGGAATGTTTAATTCAGGTACACCTTCCATGTCTTTTTTGCTCACACCGAAAACAATTGCTGTATTTTCAGTATCACCGCCATTCTTTTGTAACATATCCATATACTCTTTAGCAGCATATGGATTAGTTACAACTTTAATTTTCTCTTTAGGAACGCCCAACACCATAGCCATTTTAGCACGGTCTGCTGCGCTAAAAGGACTTTTGGGTTGTTCTTGTTTAGCACTTATAGCCAAATAAGTATTATCACTTCCGAATTGGTTAGCTAGTTGACTGTAACTACTAGCATGACCTTTATGGAAAGGATGAAACCTACCTGGATATACTGCTATAACATTCATTTGGCTTTCGCTTCCTTACGTGCGTTCTTTTCTTCTGTGATTTCATTACGTCTTGCTTTAATAAGTTTACTCATTTCAGCTAACGCTTTTCTTGCTCTTGTTCCTGCTGCACTATTACCCGCGACAAATTTATCATTTTCTTTTAAAAATGCTTCATACTGCTCTTTTAATTGATTTACTGTTTCCATCTTTTCCTCTTTAAAAAAACTATTTGTTTGTTAATGCCTGTAGCAATGCTCTTGCTACAACTCTATCTTTTTCTTTTTCATCATCAGGTAAATCAAAATAGCCTTTTTTCATAAGTGCTGCTCTTTGTTGTAATTTAGAATCTAACTTTCCTGATTGTCTTAATTTTTCCGTGTCATCAAACTGATCTGGATTGTTAACAAAAGCATTTGCTGTAACATTCCAACCTTTATGTATAGCATCGGAAATTTTTTCAATGTCAGTTTCTCCTGCATCTATAACTTTTTTTGCGAATTCTGCTGATTTCAAATTAGCCTGCCAACCAAATGTATTACTTGGGGTAGTTCTTCCATATTTATATGCATCATCAAGTGCTTTGTCACTAATCATAGCTAGTTGTTCAATGCTTAAATTAGTTGATTCATTGATTATATCGATATATTTTCTAAAAAATCGTGAGTCCATAATAATTTTCTTAATAACTTAATTTAACAAAATTTACTACACCACCATCAAAATCTACAACTTTGGCTCTTAAATAAACAAAGTTGCCAGTAATATTTGTATATGTGCTAGCATTACTAGCAATTACTGGTTCACTATTACCACCTGCATTCGCATTGGCTTCAAGTTCGTATACTTTAAACCAATCTGTATTCGTAGGAGCACTTGCTAGACTAGCTTCAATAACAATATTACCAGTACAATTTGTTAAGCTAATATTAACAGTCTGTAAATTTTGATTACCCAAATAATATGCAGCAGCAGGCTGACTATTTCCTGTTACTGTGTATGGTGCCCCGTTACCTGGATTAACATAACTTGTTTGTGGTAACATTATAAGTGTAGTAATAACACTCATTATACTGTCTCCACTTCAACGACAACACTATCACCCACTAATTCTTGGGCAACTTGTTCCAATGCTACTTTTACATCATCTGTAATAATTAATGCTGGCATCTCACTTGAATCTTTAACGATGCTACTGAACTTAATTACTACAACACTTTCTACAATCTTTGCCATTTAATACTCCATAGTATTAAATGTATTTATCTTTATTGCCTATCCATTCAAGCATAAATGTTTTACCTAATTTTTCACCATGCAATAAACTAAAGAAAGTAATAATCTTTTCATCATTATAATCAAAAAATAACACAGGCATTTGCCAAATTATTTTTGTTGGCCTGTCAATAAAATTGCTATAGTTAACTAAACCTAAAGCTTTTTGTCTTTTTAAATACTCAAACAAGTTTGAATTATCTACACCTTTAGTTATTTTAAAATAAGTTCTAAATTTAAATTTTGGTGGCTTAATAAAAAATTTTACTTTTGGTATATGATTAATTTCGTAAAACTGACGAATAATAAAATTTTCCTCAAGTTTCTTTAAAATTTCTAAATTGTTTGTAAAAACACTTACATTTGATCCCTCTATACGCATTGTAATTTCTTGACCATGATTTTCTTTAAAAATTACTAAATTTGTAAGTTTTAAACGACTAACATCGTTATCAATCAAATTAGCCCACCAATCATTCTCTTGTTTGTATGTTAGGCTTTCCATGGTATTGACACCATGTATAAACCAAGCCCCCTTAATTTTTTCAAGTTTTACCTTGTACTTATACTTGTTATAGTACAGATTAGATTGGTGTAAAACTTTTAATTTATCCTTCAATGAGCCCATCGCTACCTACTGTAATTTCAACTTTTGGAGTTACTAAAAAATCAATCATATCGCCAACACAATTGACTAAAATATAACTATCTTTGATTCTTTCAAATAATATCTTTTTACTGATTGGTACACGAATCAATTCGTCAATTTTTCTGCTTAATGGTCTAGCCCCCATCTTATTGTCATACCCCTTTTCAGCCAAATAAACGATAGCATCTTCGCTTAAACGTAAAGTAATATTATGTTTTTCACTTAAAATTTTCTTTAGTTCATCAGCAAATTTAATGACAACTTTCTTAATAGCCAGCATATCAAGTTTCTTAAACTTACAAATCATATCCAAACGATTACGAAACTCTGGCTTAAAGAACTCTTTTAACGCACGTTCATCTTCCCCAGTCTTTTCAGTATTACCGAAACCAATATTACTACGTTCACTATCAGCACTACCAAGATTACTAGTCATAATGATAATTGTGTTCTTACAACTTACAATCTTTCCATTACTTCCTGTAATTCTTCCCTCATCTAAAATCTGTAAAAATATATTAAAAATGTCAGGATGTGCTTTTTCAACTTCATCAAACAACATGATACTATGTGGATTCTTGCTTAAATCACTAATTAAACGTCCACCTTGAACTTGGCTATCGCTAAACCCAACATAACCAGGAGGAGGACCAATCAAACTACTAACGCTATGTTTTTCACCATATTCGCTCATATCATACTTAAGCAATGGCATATCTAAGTTTTTACTCAATAACTTAGCTAATTCTGTTTTACCAGTACCAGTTGGGCCTAAAAACAAGAAACTAGCAATTGGTTTGGTTTCGTTTTGAATACCAGCAAAACTTACATATACTCTTTCAAGTACTTGCTCAACAGTTTCGTCCTGACCATAAAGTTTACTCTTAACATTAACTTCAAGGTTACTTATTCTATCAAAATTATCACCATTAAGTTTGTCAGCAGGTACTCCGGTATATTTTTCAACCTGTTCAAAAATCATTTCCTTGGTAATTTTTACACCCTCGTTACCTAAAATCTTTTGTTTTGAACAAGCAGCATCAATCAAATCAATTGATTTATCTGGGTTTTTCTTATCATGTATATAACGTGTAGCACTCTCTACAGCATGTTTAATTGCTTCTTCAGTAATTTCAACGTTATGAAAATCATTTAATCTTTCACTGAGTCCTAACAAAATACGTTCTGTTGATTCTGATGAAGGTTCATCAATACTAATCTTAAAGAATCTTCGCATTAACGCACGATCCTTTTCAAAACTTTCGTAAAATTCTTCCCAAGTTGTACTAGCAATAACTTTTATATTGCCTTTTGTAATTGCTGGTTTAATCAAGTTAGCGAAATCTAGTGATCCTTGATTAGTACTACCACTATTTGTCATAGTATGTGCTTCATCTACAAACAATACACATTTCTTTTTAGTGTTTAGTGCTTCTAGTACAAGTTTAACTTTTTCTTCAAAATCACCACGATAGCGACTACCTGCTACTAATGATCCTACTTCAAGTGAATAAAATTCATATCCTTTTAAGAACTCAGGAACATTATTTTCGTGTATAGCAAGTGCGATACCCTCAGCAATAGCAGTTTTACCTACACCAGGATCACCTACCATTAATACATTACTCTTAAACTTTTTACCCAAAATGTGAATAATATCCTCTATCTCACGACTTCTACCAATGACTGGTTCAATTTTATTTTCTTTAGCTAATTTTGAAAGGTTAGTTGTATATTCTTCAAGTATTTCGTCAGCCTGATTAGTAGTAAGACTACCGCTATATTCACCTGCTTTATAGACTTTCTGCCAATGTGCTACAAATTCCTGTTTGTTTACACCAAATTTTAATAGAAAATAATGAGCATGACTATTACCTTCTGTAGCAATACTTAAATATACATCCAATGTTGTTAACTGTCTACGCCCAGTAAAGATAACCTGTGTTACTGCCCGATTCATCACACGTTCTAAACTATTTGTTTTACGTGGTTGAATGTCTTTATTTTTAACTTCGATTGAATGTAAAGCGTTTAAATAGCTATCAATCTCATTAATTAATCCGTCAGTGTCAATATTAAAGCTATTAAGACATTTTTTAAATGGAGTATGGGTAATTAATGCTAACAATAGATGTTCAATCGTAACGTATTCATGGCTACGAACTTTGGCATACTCAATTGATTTCTCAATAATACTTTCAATTTCGGGTGAATGAGTCATTATGTTCCTTAAAAAAAATATTTATATTACTTGTGTTTGTTAATACTGTCAATAATATCATTGTGTATATTAACAGGAATGTATGGTTTAATCAAGATTATTTGGTCTCCATACATCCCACTATTTAAAATAGGCATTCCACAACCATGTAGTTTTAGTTGCATAAATGGTTGAGTCATAGGCTTAACGTTAACTTCAACAACTTTTCCCGAAATCGTTTCAAAATCAAACCTTGTACCAATAATTAAATCTAATACACTTATACTTACGTTGGAATATAAATCATTTTCATTTCGTTCATAACGTAAGTCGGATGTGACCAAAAAATCAACTATCAGTGTGGCATGTGGTAAAATGTTTTCAAATCTAACCTGCTGTCCAGTTTGTATACCTTTTGGTATGTTTACATTAATTACATGATTATTATTTTGTGTTTGTATACGAATAGTTTTTGTACCACCATTATAGCTCTCTTGTAATGTTACTTCCAATCTAGTTCGTAATAACTGATTTCTATTTTGTTGCCGCATAATATCATTAAATTGCCCAAAAATATTATGTAAATTAAATCCCTGTTGTCCGAAATTAAATTGAAATCCTTCAAATTGTTGTGGTGGATTATCATACATTTGACGTTTTTGCGGGTCACTTAATGTATCATATGCTGTTTGAATTTGTTGAAATGTGTTGGTGTCACCTCCCTTGTCAGGGTGATGTTGACTTGCTAATTTTCTATATGCTTTTTTGATTTCATCGGGAGTAGCATTTTTAGCTACTCCCAACGTACTATAATGATCCATTAGTCATTATATCAGATTATTTAAAAGGATTCAAGCCTCCTGGGCTAGGACTTGGTGTTGATGTTGGTGTGCTTTGGGCACCTTCCAGCTTTTCTTTTGTACGTCCATATGCTGCAATACCAAGTACAGCACCCATACTGATATGAAACAATCCAGCACCCTGTAATGTAACTGGTTGCCATTGGCTGTTAACTTGTCCATGGCTAACTGCTTGTAGTAATGACCATAGTACGGGAAAGATTACAAAATCTGTAATACATACAACCATATACATCCAACCCATAACTGGACGCCATTTTTTATTAATCCAATCTTCATTAGTATTTTTGACTAACACATCAGCATTTTGAGCAGCATTATTACCAGCTTGTGTTAAGTTAAGTTGTTGATTTGCCATTTGATTATATTGTTGCATTTGTTCGTAAAACTCCTTATCTGAATGTAGGGCATCATGGTGCTCATCATTACGTGCGATAACCTGCATTTCCTCTTCGGTATATCTTTTTGGCAAATCCATGATTACATTCCTGCCATTGCTTTCAAGTTTTTAATGTACTCATCCTCTACATACATTTTTGTTGTTGGTAAACCTGAAAGCTCTCTATACTCGTTTAGTTCTTCTTCACGTTCTTTTGTTTTTTTATATTCTAATGGACTTAATACTATAACTTGTTTTAACATTTCTTCATCAGCATCATAATCTTCATCATCAACACTAACAGTCCATTCAGTGATTGGTATATCTGTCAATGTTTGCATATCTGTTAAAACTTCAACTATTCTTTCAGGCACACTAGTCCTACGATTCATTTCAGCAAATACTAAGTATTTTCCTGGACTTATCTCTCCTTCACTTACACTAGCATCTAGTATAAAACTATAACCTTTTTCTAGCCAACCTACTAAATCTTGTGCTGCTAATTTACTATTCATCTTAAAGGCTATTGTAACAATATCACTATCTTTACCCATTTTAGCTGCGTATTCGTCCACACTAATCTTTGGATCAACTTGTCCAATCATTGCGTGATAATCTAAGCCTTCAAGTAGTTTCATTTTATACTCTTGGTACCGGGGCAGGAGCTGGCATACTACCTATCGGTTGTTGTCCCATACCGCCTTGTTCTTGTGTTTCTTCACGACTACCATCTTTTTCTAAATCTTTTGAATACGCATCATCAATTTCATCTAAATCAATCTTTTGATCTGCTAAATCAATTGACCCTTCTTTGATTTCGTCCATTAACTGTAATGGGATCTCAATACTAACAAACCATACAGGTTTACTAATACCTTTAGGGTAACGTGTTCCTGGGACAAAATCTTCATAATCTTTAACTTCAATAGGAACCATAATCTTTGATTTTGCCCAAATTAACTTACACCCAATACTTAATAATCGTTTACTACCACGTGGATCAGGCATTAAGTTCTTAGGCCACATGAAAACACATGTAACACTATAGCGTCCTACATTAGGTCCTTGTACCAATTCACCTAATTCCCAATTTTTATACGCATATAAATCAGCTTCATCTAACACACGTTCAAAATCAAGTAAGGTAGACATTGTACCATCGCTGGTATAAATGTCTTTGATTGTGCTGACTATGCTTACAAAGTCAACATCATTAAAAAAGTTATCTGCTCGTTTAAGGTTCATAGTGTATTTATCAATAATTTAGCGAAAGAGTTTACCAAATACTGAAGTTTTACTACTCTCTTCCCCTACCAGTATAATCTTTGCGTTGTTTGTTGTAATCGGTAATGGTTGACCATTCTCTCTATCGTATCCAAATATGTAATTTTTACATTCTGGTGCTTTACTTGTTGGGCCTGCGCTAGCATATATAGAGCCTTGACAATGATAAATGTAATTACTTCTGGCACAACCATGTCTTGGGATATAACTACTATTGTATGTGTTTTGATTGTATCCAAAGTAAATTTGACTTGTTTTGTTATCAACTTTGAAGCAATATAACATATAAAAACTGTTATTATCGCAATCTAAAAATTCTACATTCCAATTATTTTTTACCCATAAATGTGTGTTAGTAAAAGTATTATGACAGGCATTACCTGCTCCTGCGTTGATATTATTTTTGTCAATTACTGTTCCATCTAATCTTAAACAACTACTACCCTCTAAATCATTATATATTGTTGTAGATTGAAAATGATTAAACATAGCATTATCGTTCATAAAGTTCGTTTCAGGTCTTGGTGTAATGTCAATACCAAACTGTGTAAATCTATTCAACTGTACACAACGAAAATAACTATGACGCAATCTATCAATTCGTAACCCTATTGTGCTACCATTGCGTCCATCAAGGGCTATATCCATAAATATTACATTATCAATACGTCCAACATAGTCAATCATTATTTTATTTGGGCCATACCATGCTAATATTGAACCAACATTATCATAGTTACCGTTTAATTGTAAACTTAAACTATTACTATTAGCACCAACTAAGCCTACAGGACTATCAATTGTAATTGTATCAGTTACAACATAAACACCCGGAGGGAAATAAACTTGACCACCGCCTTGATCTTTTGTTGCTAATATTGCTTCTCTAATGGCTAATGTATCATCATGTATGCCATCACCTAACGCACCGTATTCTTTTACATTATTCACTATGTTGCCCTTTATATCATACAGTATTTATAGCTGTATCTAGTAGTACGACCACAACTTTGGAGTTGTTTATTGTCACAGGAAGTTTTTGTCCATTACCTGTATCATATCCATAAACAAAATTTTTCACTTCAAAAGCAGTTTTATCAGGACCTGCTGTAGCATATACCGAACCCTGCGTATGATAAAAATAATTATTTCGACATACTCCATGTCCCGGGTACAATGTTTGATTATAATAATCTGGGTTATATCCAAAATAAATGTGTTTAGTGGTTAAATCCGTTCTAAAACAATACAACATAGTAAATGTATTATTATCACAATCTAACATTTGTAGATTGTAATTTTTCATAACTGTCCAAAGTTGTGTATTAGTAAAAGTATTATGACACGTGTTTCCTGCTCCAGCACTTATGTTATTCTTATCTAATGCGTTTCCATCTAATCTTAAACAACTTGATCCTTCAACCTGTGCTGCCCAAATAGTTAATGATTGAAAGTTATTAAACATACAATTATCATTAGTAACTCCAGCTTGTGGTTGCGGATTCATGTCTAACCCAAATTGTGTAAATCTATGTATTTGAACACTCTGAAAGTAACTATTACGAATTCTGTCTAGTCTTATAGCAATTGTACCTGTATTTCTTCCATCTAATGCTATATTAGAAAATACAACTCCATCAATACGTCCAGTATAATCAAACATGATATTACTACCACCATACCATGCTACTACACTAGTAACATTACTATAAGTTCCATCTACTTGAATGCTTTGGCAATTACAACCAGCTCCAACTACTCCAACTGGACCATCGATTGTTATTGTGCTGGTGACCTTGTAGACTCCAGGTGGAAAATAAATCTGTCCACCGCCTTCTGCTTTAGTAAAAGCTATTGCGTTATTAATAGCTGTTGTATCGTCAGTAGATCCATTGCCAAGAGCACCAAAATCTTTTACGTTATTCATTGCTTCCTCATAGCTTAATATTTATCTTATATGTTTACTTATAATGTGTATAGGTGTAATAATAAGTTTACCCGTAAATATTTGTGAGAGTAATATCTCAGATCCAAAACAAAGGAGAATAAATTTGGGTAAAAGAAAGACTGGAGCATTACGCAGTAAAGATACAAGAAGTAACATTCAACAACTCAATGAAAGTAACACGTTCTATATGAATGAATCTAAAACAATAGATTTCAATGTAGCAAACTATAATGTTAAAAATAGACGACCTGTTACTATAAACGCATTAAGTAATAATCAACAAACTTACCTAGACTATTTGAACGACCCAGAAAAGGACATAGTGGTCGTATCAGGACCTGCGGGCACTGGTAAGACATATTTGGCTATGCTTACTGCTATTAAACAATTGAGAGAACGTAATTGTGATAAAATTGTTCTTACTAGACCAGCAGTCACCGTCGACGATGAAAAGCATGGGTTTTTACCTGGGGACTTACATGAAAAAATGGAACCTTGGGTAAGACCATTACTTGATATTTTACGTGAGTATTATAGCTCAAAAGATATTAAGCACATGTTTGAAGAACAAATTATTGAAATTACTCCATTGGCATTTTGTAGAGGTAGAACATTTAAGAATAGTTGGATAATCTTAGATGAAGGTCAAAACGCCACACCTAGTCAATATAAAATGTTATTAACAAGGATTGGTTTCGATAGTAAAATAGTTATAACAGGAGATATCGAGCAAACAGATAGAAGAACAGCACAAAATGGATTACTTGACTTAGTACATAAGTTAGAAAAACATAATATACCAGGTATGGCAAGCTGTCAGTTTGATTGTTCAGATATCAAAAGGCATACTATAATTGAACATGTGCTTAAATTATATGGCTGATGTTAAACGGGGTCTACACCCCGTTTTCAAACCTTACATTCCCTGCTATACTAATTCTATAATCATCTGACGTATAGAAAGGATATACCGCATGACATAAATATGATGGAAACAAAATAATTTTACCTTCATAACTTTTATCTACTCTTAAATTTTTAAAAGCTATTCCTGATTCCTCATTTGAGGGATGTAAAAATTGAAAACAACCAGTATAATTGTTATCATCTAATCTTTTACTTGGACCATTTCTAATTTCATCTTCAGTTGTAAAAGGAACTTTATACCAAAGCACAAAGCTTAACCTTCCTGAATGAGAATGTGGAGGATTAAATTCATGTTTTTTCATAAAATTAACCCATAGTGCGTAAACTTTCATCTGAAGATTTACATGTTCCTCTATGGCATTGTGTTTGTAAATATTGTATAAGAAGTTAGGATATTTTTCAATATATATTCTACATAAATAAAAAACATAATCTTCAAAGTCTCTGTCCAAATACAAAGAATATTGGTGTTTAATATGTCCTGCTAAAAGGTAATGAATACTACCCATATTTTTAGAATTTTGATTTGTATCAGGCTGCCAAAAATTTATATCGTCAGGTATGATTCCAATTGGGACATTTACTGTGCTTATATAATTTTTGTTTTGAAATGTGACAACCTTCCCAGCTGGATAGGATTTATCTATTTCATAAGATCCTAAATAATTAGTACTACTATTGTTTAGTTGAATATTTTCAATTTGTGCCACTAATTTTTTAAATATTTGTTCAGGAATATTATCGATAAGAAAACCATTTAACATATCAAGAGGATAAATTACTGGTTTATCACTATAGTTTATAGTATCTAAAAATAATTTTTCTTCATCTAAAATAGCACTTATTTTTTCTTCTTCATTTTTATCCATTCTCAACCTTAGCATCTATAACAGCTTCTTTTTCAAGTTGCTCAATTAACTTTGGATAAACTTTTTTATAATAGGTATTCATTCGTAACCAATCTGAATCCTGTTTTTTACCTTCAATTACACATTTCATTATTTTGTTTTCAGCATAATCTAATATAACATTACAGCTTTGTAAATCTGTTTGTTTTACTTTTTTACTTACACTAACTAACTCATCTATCTGACCGTTTGGCTTACGAATAAATGTAATTAATAAATATCGCATTAGCTTCTGCTCTCAAATCTTACGTAAATTATGTTGTTATTTAACACGTTATATGGTATAAAACAAACATTTCCATTACTATGTTGTACATGTTCAACGTTGTCATAGTTAACAGTCATGGCAATGTTTTGTTCAGGCAAATCACCACGATCAATTATTAGACCACTAGGACTTAGTACTACTGTACCTTGTCCAACTGTTTCAGTAATATCCTTTTTCTCAAATCTAAAATTTGCTGAATATGTATCATTTGCTATGAGTTTGTAGTGTGGTTCTGTTGCTGATCCTGGATTACCTTCAAATAAAGTTTCAATAGTATCTATGCTACTTACATCCGTATCGCTTATAACAAATACATAACTTAAGCTTAAATCATCAGATAAACCATGTCCAGCTATACTATCATGATATTCCATTTGATACATGGTATAATTATGTACATACACAATGGTTTTAAACATTTTTTGTTCCTAAAAGAGTATTTAGTTGGTTAATTCAACTAATGTTGCTGCTACGTTTATTTCAGGAATTCCAACTAATGATAAATTTGCTAAACCATTACGTATCACAACAATACTACTATCACGTTTTTCGTTTGTATTACCCCATAAGTCTAAGTTGTTATACATCCAACGATAAATTTCTTCTACCCGTGTGGGATATAGTGAAATGTATTGTAGTATTTGTTGTCTACCCTCAACAATTTTACCCTCTTTAAACTGTTTAACTGCTGTAACCAACATTTCATTTTCATCATTGGTTTCTTCATTATTTGATAATAATTTACCAGTTGTTGAATTTACTTGTAATTGATTCAAGCATTTTCTTAAATCAGGATATGTGCCACGAACATAATTATCAAGCACGTCCAAATCAAAATCAACGTTTTCACTTACTAATACTGTAGCTGCCCTAGCGGTAAATTCAGTAATGTCAGTTTTTGCTATATGAAATTGATGACAACGTGATTTTAATGCTGGAATAATCTTATATTGATAATTACATGTTAGAATAAATCTAGCAGTATCAGCATATGTTTCCATATCACTACGCAATGTAGCCTGTGCGTCACGTGATAGATAATCAGCCTCATCTAATAATACAATTTTGAACTTGCCAAAGGGCATAGTTTCTACAAACCCTTTGATTTTAGTTCTAACGTTTTCTACACTATTTTCCCTTGATGCGTTAATTTCTAAAACATCATACTCATCAATATGTAATTCATTGATTAGTACTTTTGCTAGTGTAGTTTTACCAGTACCCGGGTCACCACTAAACAATAAGTGAGGAATCATTTCATCACTTATCCAACTAGTTACTTGTTGTTTCTGTTTTTCATCAACGAAAACATAATCATCAACACTAGTTGGACGATATTTTTCTACCCATAATTTATTTTTCATTCTTTTTTGTCACCAAATAGTTGTAGTAAAGAAAGAAATATATTAATGAAATCTAGGTATAATGTCAATGCCCCTTGGACTTCCACACTATCACTACTATCTTCCATAATCATTTCACGTATTTTTTGAGTGTCATAAGCAGTTAGGGCAGTAAAAATAATGATAGCCAAAGCACTAATGACCATAGCCATAACACTACTACCAATGAAAATATTAATAATGCTGGCAATAATAATGGCAATAAGACCAATAAACATAAACTTACCAAGACTATCAAGACTCCTTTTAGTAAAGTATCCATAAAAGCTCATCACTCCAAATAAAATACTAGCACTTAAAAAGGCTGTGAATATACTACCCATTTTATATACTGCGAAAATTGTAGCAAAGCTCAAACCCATAAGTGCCGCGAAACCAAATAATAGACCCATTGCTATAGGTTTGGGAGGATTACTTCGTAATGCGATTGCTATACCAAAAACTGCTAACAATGGTAAGAAAATTACAATCCATTTAGTAATACCTGTAAAAAAGAACTGTAATAGTTCGGGTGTTGTCCCTACAAAATAACTTACTACCATACTTATCAATACTGCTAAACTCATGTTTTTGTAAACACCAGCCATAGCACTATTGATTTCACTTGCCGAACGATAAGCAGGAAATTGAAACTGTTCACTTACTGTATTTTGATACATAATTTTAGCTCCTTAAACTTTCAAAAGTAATAATCCTAGCGATTTCTTCACCAAGATTTTTATCATCTGTTATAATGTATAGTTTATTGTTGCTTCTATCTAGTTTATGGTCATAAACACGATTTTCAAGAATATAACCACCATCAGCACGATATACTGTAAAATTCATTCCACGACTATCAATACTAGGTGAAGCTGCAACAAGCACGCCTACTTCTTTACTTGGTGATAACTGATTTTCTTTATTTCTAAATAGTTTTTTTAACCAATTCATAATTATTCCATCAAATCGTTTTCTCACCCATTGTTTCATCAACAACAGGTTCGTCACTCACGATTAAAATGTCATTGTTGTCAACACGCCGAATAGTGATTTCACCTTCACTATCTTCAATTTTGACACCTCTTGTCCAACGTCCGTGACTTACTAACACATATTGTCCAACACGAATTTCATTTTGTTCTGGACCAACAGCATATACTCTACCCCAACGTGGACGAATACCTGAGTTTTTCATATCGTCACTAATAATGACTAATCCATTACTAGTTAGTCTTTCATCAAAATTCATATCGCTAACAATTACATAATCATGTAATGGTGTTAGCTTGTTTACTTTCCATGCGCTATAAGCTGATTTATTCATAGGTTTTTCTAGTTTTTCCTTTCACTTTTTCTATTTCTACTTCTTCTTGTTCCAAATCGTCTTGTAATTCTTTTTCATACTCTGTAAGTTCTTCTTTAAATACAGGTTCTATTTTTTCTCTTTGTCTTACTGGTCCTGATTTTGCCTGAGCAGACTTATTACCTACAGTTTTACTATAATTATCATTAACACGTTGTGTGGCAGGTTTAATAATTCTACCCATGCTATCAATATGATCACCTCTAGCATTTACACCCATGTTACCCACAGCACGAACTTTTTCATTTTTAGCAATTAGTGCTGCCATATCTAATTGTCTACCTAATGCGGTTTTATGTCTCATACATATCTCCTTTACACCTTATTTATGTTTTAAAAAACTCTGTAATGGGTATGTCATAACATAGCGAATTAATTTTATGAACTCCAATCAAATATAATACAAAACTTGCTACACTACTACCACGCCCTACTCCCCAAACTATATTGTTTTTACGTAATGTGTCTACAAAATACTTTAGATAAACTAATAATTCTAACATATTGTTTTGTTGAAACAAAATAAGTTCTTCCCCTGCTCGTTGTAGTTCACTATCAGTTTTACAACAATCTAAAATAAACTTAGCTATGTCAAAATCAATATATTCTTTTGGAATAAAATAATCTTTTTGGTAAGATTTATCAAAGTCAATGTCAGAATTGTAAACTAGTAATTTTGGAAAGTATTCCAAATCAATCTTGTTTTCAATTAATTTTTCTGTAAGTATATATTTTGGTTTGGCATTTGGGTTTTTGTAAAAGATATCACAAATATCATTCTCGTTTAATACTATTTGACCATATTTATCGGTATACATCAACTCATTATACATTATTTTTGTTATAAGTCAACTTTTCATTTTACCTTTTGCTAATTTCTCCTTCCAACTCAAACCCAATTCGTTCCAACAATCTTCAAAAAGTTTAACTACCTTTGATTCATTTACCGAAGAATTTTCAGTCTCCAAACTATTTCTTTTAAACCAATGATCACCATCAAATAAATTTTCAGCTATCTCACTAACTATTGTAAATCTTACTCCATCACTCAAATAACTACTTATATTTAGGTCAGTTATGTGAAGTTTGCCCTCTATAATAGAATTCAATTTTAATAGTAATACCATACCAATTATTTGATCATATGGTTCTTCTGGAAGTGTAATTATTTTAATACCTGATTTCCTATAACTTTCTATTTCATTTTTTAAAGATTCATCAATGAATATACTATTAGATAAAACCTCATTAAACAAATATTCTAACCTTTCCATAGCTACATTTTGTTCACGTATGTTTTCAGTTTCTACGTAAATACTTGTTGTCACCTCAAAGCTATTGATAAGAAACTTTTCGTTAAAGTGTACAGCACTGTGAAAAGTAAAGTCCTTTTCTATTCTTGTACTCATTTTTTGGTAATATCTATTTTTGTATTATTTTTTGACTTATTAATTATTTCATCAAGTCTTTTGCCATGTTCTTTTTTATAACTTTCATGAACCATTTGTAGTTGTTGTATAAGCGGTCCGTTTCCTGTTCTATAGGCAAAGTTTAACTTAGATGCTATATCAGTAAGTTTTTCTTGTAACTGCTCAAGTGTTAAGTTTGACAAATCATTGATAAAAGGATGTTCCATATTAATACGGATTCAATGTTACACGTTTAAAAATATCAGGACCTTCATAAACAGTACAATCTATATCTGTCGTTGCTCCTGACGTAGTTAATACGCCAGTATACGTTGGTCCAGCAACACCATTATAACGTGTTTGGCTTACCGTAATAGCACTACCAACTACTGTTTTAATATAAAAAACACTATCAACACTTACACCTGTGTTTCCCCCAACTGTGCCTGTAAAAATAATTGGTTGATTTACTGCTACATTACTCATAGCTGAACTAATAGTAATTGTACTTGGTGCTGTTGTTGACCCAATATTTTTATCAAAAGTATTACCACTATAATTATCTGTTGCTATGTACATATAACTAACTGGGTTACAGTACATTGTTCCTGATGCTGTTGACAAGTCAAGATTACTTGAAATAGCACTTGTAGAACTTATAGTGAATGTAGTTGAACTAACTACATTACGTACATAGTAAGTTGTACCAATTACAATGTTTGCTTCAAAACTTGTACCTGTAAAACTTACAGCCATACCAGGATACAATTGTGTAGTATTACCAGATGTTGTTAAATAATCTGCGGCATTAGTGTTTGTGATAACAAGTTGGTCTAACGCAGTATCTACACAAACAGTTCCAACTCTGTCACCTTGTTGGCCAGTAACTGGTGGCGCACGTTTTACAATTTGACTACTTTGTTGTGACCTATATAATGGTTCAATATATAATGTATTTCCGCAATCCACAGTTGAAAGGGCGAACGTAAGTTGATCGGTATTAAATGGAGCACTTACAACACCAGATCCTTGATAATTTTCAAGTAATGTTAATCCAGCATTGTCATTTGTATAACTTACTGCTGTTGGGAACGTGATTGTTTTACCTGTTAAATTTCCCAACTGTAGTATAATTGTTTGTGATGTATTAGTTGGAGCCCAACTACTAAATTGTAATGTAATATTTCCTGAAACATTACCGTAGTTGTAATCTGCTACGCTACTATCTACAACAACTGTGCCAGAAAGACTATTACCTAAATTATATGTAGTATGGCGAAATGATCTTACCGCAGCATTACTAATTAAAGTATTAGCCATGTCATTATTAAGTGTTATACCACTTAATGCGGACTTTAATACTGCGTTATTTTGTAATTCAGTAATCTCATTTCCAGCAGTGTCTAAGTTATTTTTAATGCTGGTAAAATTAGTACGAAATCCTTGGCTACTATTGTTTTGCCCTGGAATCGGATAATTTACATCAATACTATTTGTGTTTATTTGGCTCATAAAATTATTCTCATATGTATTTAGTAGCTTTGTGGGGTGTTTGGTAAAATTGTCTTTCTTGGGAATAACACTGAAAAGTTTTTACTGTCAATTGGATCAGGTACAGGATCACCGCCAGGTAACGATACCCAAGCTTTAGGATCTAATGTAGTATCGTAGTTATAAGTTAAACTCTTGTCTACACTGAATCTATCAATTTGAAAGTTGATTTTGTTTAATGTTAGTAAATTACCAATATTATCTGTCCATAACGTATTAATATTATCTTTAACAACTTCACTAAACCCAGGTTTCGTATAACAAATTACCCAGGCTGGTGTATACCCAAGCGTACTACCATTTAATTGCTGACTTGTCATCCATCTTGGTAACAATCTAAAATCATCTTGTGACCCAATTACATCTTGTATTCTTGTTCTCATATTAACTAAACTGTTTGGATATAATGTTTGAGCATACCCAGGAGTTAAACTTGTATAATAGGATGTACTTAATACACTTGCCCAACTTGTATAGATATCAGTTATACTTGTATACCAAGGTCCTAAATTCAAATCAATTGGTACAGGCCAATATATTGACTGTTCAATACTTATTCCTTGAGGATTAATTAGATTATCAACAATCTGACTATAAACAACTTCATAGATTATAACACCGTTATCATCACGTGCTACAGCAGTTTTAATTTCACCTAAGATTAAATTACGCCAGTAATGGTTTTGGGTTACCGCTGCTACATAATCAATAATAGTTGCTGCGTCTATACCATAAGCGTGTTCATAAACTACACTTGTGGCTTTACCATAATTAGGATCATTTGTTCTATATATAAAATTATCAGGAATAATTGTTGTATTTGTTAATAAATTATCAATTAATGCTCTATCTGCTAAACTTGGGCTAGCTTGAATATATAAAGTGTCTACTGGATTAACAAATCGTTGAAATACTGTAAGTGTAAATGTTCTACTTTCTGTAATCACAGGATATACAGGACTAAATGCCTCAATAGTAAATGTAAACACATTCGTTCCATTTTGTGAGGTTACTATATTGCCTGGTTCAAAACTAAAAGTTCCAATTAGTTCACCGTTATTCAGAAGTTCTGTGTTTGGTGGTAGTGTGCCTGAAGTGACTCTATATTGTAATTCAACATCACTTGTGGCGTTAAACGTTATAATGCTTTCACTTCCATTATTAACACTACCCAAATCTGCTGGTGTTACCCATGTTACTAATCCAGATAAATTATTAGTAATCTGTATACTAAAATTTATTATATCACTGTAATAATATGTATTAATTACCTTACGACATATCACAGCAAAGTCATAATTAGCAATACTATTTGCTGCTAAACTTGGAGTACCAGTAATCCAACCTGTAGAACTATCACCAGATAAATCGCTTGGTAAATTTATAAATTCATATAATAGTGTATCATTATCAAAGTCATGTCCAAGAATTTGAAAGCTAAAATAATTATCACTTAATATTTGACCAATATTAGCAGGGGTACTAGGTGGGTATGTAGCACCTGTATCATTTGGTAATATGTAATATCTATATTGTAATGTATCTTGTATATTATAAGTGTTTGGTCTAGTGTTAAAAATAACTGGATATCTTGTATTTGGGGGATTACCTGGCCCACCTTGTGCGCTTGGTAAGTTTTGATTAATTATTGTAATGGTATAATCAGCGAAATCTTCTCCGTATTCACTATCAAGTTTTAAAGTAAAGTTATAGCTTTTCTTAGTAGGCTGTAATGCACTAACAGCAGGCAATTCTATTACCATAGTGCCTGTAGCATTCGCTAGTAAAAATTCAGGTCCATCTACACTTGTACTTATTGAAAATGTAGTGCTATCAAACACTTCACGTATATAATAATATACATTGTTTTGTATATTGCCGAAAGCAGTTGTGTAAAATAATACTGGTCTTCCTGGAACAAAACCACTTGTTGTTTGACAACGTATTTTATTTTCTGTAGTAGTTTGTAAACCTACTGTAGTAGTTGAACTATATGGTGTATTTTGAACAGGGGGTTCAGGGTATCCTCTGATGATTCCATAGTCATTAATTTCTATTCCAGGTGGAAAATCACCTTGTACTTTTCTAATAATTACTGTATTAGTTGAAATTGGGTTACTATATGATACTTGAAAGCTTAACCATTCACTATCAATTACATTTATTAATGTACCATTTGGAGTTGTAAACTTAGGTGAAGCAATGCTTGAAATCGTTATTGTAAATGTTCTATCACGTATATTTGTTAAATTATCTGTTGCTCTTACAACAAAAGTGTATGTTGTATCATTTAAAACTGTTTCTGCTGTGCCACTTATTACTCCAGCACTACTTAATGATAAATTTGTAGGCAATGTACCACTTAATAAACTATAAGTTAACGAAGTAGCAGGACTTACAGGACTCGCACTTAAGGCAAAACTCATAGCTATATTAGCTGGAAAAGTCCCTATTGATCCACTAGCTGTATTCCAAGTTGGTTGTGCCATATTAGTCCTTCAGCATTAACAATGCTATTTCATAATGGTGTTTACGATCAGCCAATCCAATTGTTCCACCGTTAATACGCTTAGTTAATCCTGTAAAATCGTCTTTATCACAATAAATGTTTAACTTATTTGTATCCCAAAACCAGCCTGCACTCACTACAGCACCTTCTGGTGTTTCTAAATAACGCACTGCTTCTGGTAATTCTTTACCGACTGCTTTAGCAAATCTTGTATAATTATCTCGTCCTGTAAGTTGTATCAACCCCCTACCACGAAACGCCCATCCGTCACCTGATTCTTCAGACCCATTTTTCATACGGTTAGCATATACACGATTTGCGATTTTCTCTGGTTTACGTTCATACTGTTTTGCTAGTTCTTCATTAGGAAAATACTTTTTAAAAATACCCATTAAACCCTTAGCACTATAGTTTAAATTTTCTTGTGTTACACTAAAACCACCAGACTCATGCGCTGTTTGTGCCAAAAATGCTGCTATACGCTTTTTGTTTTCAAGCATGTCATAATGTTCAGCAACATAGTTCAAAGGATCTACAAATTTTTCAAGTATAGCAACTTTTGTTTTTGGTGCTATTTTCTGTAATAAATCTAATGTTATCATACTAATCCTTAATGTCTTCCAACTACAATATCAATCACGCCTCTATCACCATAGAAGTTTTCCAATGACTTACCAATAATTGTACCAGCACGTGCCATATTATTGGCTATAGCATATCCATCAGGAGCACTTACCATTAAGTCACCCTTCTCAACTGGGCCAATAACTTTGGTTGGCACACGTCCTACCAATGCTAATAATGCTCTATTATCACTATCAAATTCAACATATTCACCTAAAGTAACACCAGGTTCTGTTGATATTACACCAGCAACTTTATGTGAATCGTAATTACTAGATAACGTAACATCATAATCACCACCAAATTCAAGTACAGTACCTACTTCATAATCTTCATCAGCAGCATAAAATTCAGCAACGTCACATCCACTACCAACTAAAGCTCCAGCACAACTAGCAAAGCCAGCACTACCAGCGCTTGTAGCATACCCTGAGTTTGTAGCTAATCCTGCGTTTGTAGCAAATCCTGCGTTTGTAGCAAATCCTGCGTTAGTGGCGCTTGCTACAGTTCCAGTAACATTAGCTCCCGGTAAACTTGATAAACTTGCTCCACTTCCTAAAAAAAGACTTGCTTGTATAGTACCATTACTATACATTACCGCAGATCCAGTACTTACTGATGCTCCAGTAATTAGTCCATTAGGATACATAACAGCGAGTCCTGATGCGCTGATTGTATTACCAGTAATATCACCACTAGTATATATAAACCCATTACCTCCATCGAGAGTAATAGAACCTGTTTTAACCGCAGTGGTTGCCACAACATTGGCTGAAGCATTTAAATTAGTAACATTAGCATTACCATTCATAGTAACAACACCACCACTTGATCCCATTTGAATAGTTGATGATGTTGATCCAATGTTCATAGTAGCAGGGCCATCAATACCTCCACCATTAACATTGATATTTCCTGTTACATAAACATTACCACTAAATGCTGAATTTGAACCACTAGCTCCGAAGTTTAATTGACTAGCAGCACGACCTAAATTAATTGTTGTTGCAGTAGTATTAGCAATATTAAATGAAGATTGAGTGGTAATAATGTCAGTGCCATTAACATAAAGATTAGCATTAGACGTTGTACCTGAGGCATTAACAAAAAATTTGTCAACTCCACCTAACGAAAAGAAAAATCCTGAATTAAAATATATAGCATCATTTAAAGAAGCAGGGGTATTAAAGTTTATAGACTTGTCAATGGCAAGGTTGCCAGGCATTTGGTAACTTGTGCCTGATTTACCTATTTTCATTGTAGTAGCAGCACCACCAAAATTAATTGTAGTGCTATTAGCATTAGCAAGATTTAAAGTTGTTAATACTGTTTCAATATTACCATTAGCAATTAAATTATTCTTAATTGTTGTATTACCTGAACTAGCCCCTATGTTAATATTAGTACCCGCACCCGCAAAATTAACAGTTGTTGAATTTGCATTTGCTAAATTTAATGTTGTTAAAACAGTTTCAATATTTCCATTAGCAATTAAGTTGTTATTAACTTTAGTATTACCTGTACTAGCACCTACATTAATTTGTGTGCCTGCTCCACCGAAATTGATTGTTGTACTGTTAGCATTTGCTAAATTTAGTGTAGTTAGTTTTGTTTCGATATTACCGTTAGCAATTAAGTTATGATTGACTGTTGTATTACCAGTAGCTGCTCCGATATTAATAGCTGTTCCTGCTCCACCGAAATTAATTGTTGTACTGTTAGCATTTGCTAAATTCAAGGTTGTTAACTTAGTTTCAATGTTACCATTAGCAATTAAGTTATGATTGACTGTTGTATTACCAGTAGCTGCTCCGATATTAATAGCTGTTCCTGCTCCAGCAAAGTTTACAGTAGTTGAGTTTGCGTTGGCTAAGTTAAGTGTAGCTAAAACAGTTTCAATATTACCATTTGCGATTAAATTATTCTTAATTGTAGTATTACCAGTAGCAGCACCTATGTTTAATGTAGTGGCAGCACCACCAAAATTAATTGTTGTTGTGGTAGTGTTTGCTAAATTAACAGCAGCAGCATTTGTGGTAATTTCAGTACCAGTTACTTGTAAGTTTGCGTTAGCTAAAACTACAGTTGCGTTAGCACTTAATCTTTCAACTCCTCCTGTAGCAATATTGAATGTGGCAGAATTGTAATAAATTGAATCGTTTGTTGATGAAATAGTATTAAAGTTAATAGCTTTATCGATAGATAAATTACCTCTAATGTTTGCTGATACCCCATTAGCACCAATATTCATTGATGTTGCTGCTCCAGCAAAAAATACTGTGGTAGCATTAGCATTTATAAGATTGAACGTGGTACAATCAGTATTTAAATCGCATCCTTTTAATATTATATCAGCATCTAAACTAATATTACCAGTTACTACTAAGTTATTTTTAATTGTTGTATTACCAGTAGATGCCCCAATGTTAACATCTGTTCCTGCCCCAGCAAAATTAACTGTAGTAGCTGTAGCATTTACTAAGTTAAATGAAGCACTTGTTGTAGTAATGTCACCACCATTAACAGCCAAATCACCTGTTATAGTACCGTTTAAATCAACTTGTAAATTGCCATTTACTAGGGCATTTCCATCAACGTCTAAGTTATTATTGATGTTAGTTGTTCCTGAAGCTGCTCCAATTTCAAGTGTGGTAGCTGCTCCTGCGAAATTAATTGTAGTCGCTGTAGCATTTAATAAATTAAAAGTTGCTGCTGTTGTAGTTAAGTCGCCACCTTGAACTTGGAGGTCACCATTCATTACAACATTATCATTTCTTATGGTAAATGTTCCACCGCCACCAGCAGCACCTGTGTTTAATGTTGTAGCAGCACCAGCAAAATTCATTGTTGTTGCTGCTGTATTGAACAAGTTTTGAGTTGCCTGTGATCCAACTACTGTTGGATTATTGATAGTTGCTGTACCTGAGGTAGCACCTAGATTTAATGTCGAGGCTGCTCCAAAAGCATTTACAGTAGTAGCAGTTGTATTATAAACATTTTGAGTAGTTTCAGTGCCTACCAAGGTTGGGTTACGTAATGTAGCTGTGCCAGTTGTGGCACCCATGTTTAATGTAGAAGCGGCACCGAATGCATTTACTGTAGTTGAGTTTGCGTTTGCGATATTAACTGATGCGATTACAGTTTCTATATTACCAGTATTAGCAACAACATCCCCTGTCAAAACTGTTCTTGTGTTTTCAATTTGTAACTTACTGCTATTGTTTAAAGCAACAACAAGAGCTTCTGGGCTTACGTTATAATAAATTGATGTGTCAGTGTTTGCTGCATTAGCATCTGCAAAATTAATTGACTGGTTAAGTTTAAGATTATTAATTCTTAAATCACCGTAGCTATCAAATGTTACAACTTCATTGGTAATAGTTGCTGATGCTGCCAAACCAAATTCTGCATTACTTACATCCCAACCCATGAACGCAACACGGGCTTGAGTATTATAATAATTTAATGCGGTACCTACATCTTTTCCTGAATTAGCAGATGGAGCAGCACCGTTAGGTCCTCTTTGTAATTGAATTATTGGATCTTCTACTTCAAGTGTTTCAACATTTACATAAACAAGATTTCCTTGTATTGTAAGATTTCCAGTTATAATAGAGTTTCCAGCAACACTTAGATTTCCATCGACAACTAAGTTGTGATTTATATTTGTGTTCCCAGTCGCTGCTCCGATTTCAATTGTATTTGCTGCTCCCCCAAAGTTTATTGTATTAGCAACTGAATTAAATAAATTTTGTGTTATTTCTGTTCCAACAATTGTTGGATTACGTAAAGTCATTGTGCCACTATTGTTGCCTATGTTAACATTAGTTGCTGCTCCGAATGCGTTTACAGTAGTAGCAGTCGTGTTATAAACATTTTGAGTTGTTTCAGTACCTGCCAAAGTTGGATTACGTAATGTAGCAGTACCACTCGTTGTTCCCATATTTAATGTTGACGCTGCTCCGAATGCGTTTACAGTAGTAGCAGTTGTGTTATAAACATTTTGAGTTGTTTCAGTACCTACCAAAGTTGGATTACGTAATGTAGCAGTGCCACTTGTTGCTCCCATGTTTAATGTAGATGCTGCTCCAAATGCATTTACAGTGGTTGCTGTACCATTTAAGATATTAAAGGTAGCTTGGTTTGTAGTAATATCACCGCCTTTAACTGCTAAATCATCATTAATCACAACTTGAGTATTTTCGATTGTTATTTTATCAGGAGATCCATTTAATGCAATGCCTAAATAATCACTTGCATAATATATTGATGTATCAGTGGTTGGTGAATTACTATCAACAAAATTAATTGCCTTGTTAATTTGTAGGTTACCACGTAACGTAGTTAGAGATGTGTTTGTACCTATATTAATTGAGTTAGCATCACCGAAGGCATTTACAGTTGTTGCTATGGTATTGTAAACATTTTGTGTAACATTAGCTCCAACTAAAGTTGGATTTCTCAACGTTACTGTACCCGAATCTACTCCTACATTTAATGTAGCTGCTGCGCCAAACGCATTTACAGTTGTAGCTGTTGTGTTATAAACATTTTGTGTTACGTTAGCGCCTACCAATGTTGGATTACGTAATGTTACTGTACCCGAATCTACTCCTACATTTAATGTAGCTGCAGCTCCGAAGGTATTTACAGTGGTAGCAGTTGTATTATAAACATTCTGTGTTGTTTCTGTTCCAACTAATGTTGGATTACGTAATGTGGCAGTACCAGTATTGTTTCCTAAATTAAGTGTACTAGCAGTTCCAAAAGCGTTTACTGTAGTTGCTGTTGTGTTGTATACGTTTTGAGTAGTTTCAGTACCAACTAATGTTGGATTACGTAATGTGGCAGTACCAGTATTGTTTCCTATATTTAATGTACCTGCTGTACCAAAGGCATTAACTGTAGTTGCCACAGTATCATAAACATTTTGTGTTGTTTGCGTGCCAACTAATGTAGGATTGCGTAATGTTGCTGTTCCTGTAGTAGCACCCATATTGAGTGTACTAGCAACACCAAAAGCATTTACAGTTGTACTATTAGCATTAGCAATTAACACGGTTGTTGCTGTGGTATCAAGGTTTCCACCAATGAAAACTATATCACCATATTCTAAAATTCTATCATTTTCTAAAACTAATCGTGTGCTACCATTTAATGCGAAATACAAACCTTCTGCCACACTAGTTGTATAATAAAATGATGTGTCTAATGTATTAGCTCCATTGGCATCAACAAAATTTAGTGCCTTGTTAATTAATAAGTTTCCACGTAATGTTGTTAGAGATGTGTTTGTACCTATATTAATTGAATTAGCATCACCAAAAGCATTTACTGTAGTAGCAGTTGTATTATATACATTTTGTGTAGCATTTGCCCCTACTAATGTTGGATTACGAAGCGTCATTGTGCCTTCGTTTTTACCCATGTTAATTACGTTAGCAAATCCAAATGCGTTTACAGTATTGGCTACTGTGTTATATACATTTTGGGAAGTTTCAGTACCAACCAGTGTTGGATTACGTAATGTAGCTGTACCTGTAGTATTACCAATATTCAAAGTACTAGCATTAGCACCTAAGTTAATAGTTTGTGGAATATTATTGAATACATTTAATGTAACACAGTTAGCATCAATATCGCAACCACTGAATATAATGTCTTGGTCTACTGTTAAATTACCATTTACTACTAAATTATTTTTAACTGTAGTATTACCTGTACTACTTGCTATATTAACATTAGTTGCTGATCCAGCAAAATTGACAGTGGTAGCAACTGTGTTAAACAAGTTTTGTGTAACATTAGCTCCAACAATAGTTGGATTACGAAGGGTCATTATTCCTTCGTCTTTGCCCATGTTAATTACGTTAGCGTCCCCAAACGCATTTACTGTAGCAGCAACAGTGTTATAAACATTTTGTGTTACATTAGCACCAACTAAAGTTGGATTTCTAAGTGTTACTATACCCGAATCTACGCCTACATTTAGTGTAGCCGCTGTACCAAAGGCATTTACTGTAGTTGCTGTGGTGTTGTAAACATTTTGAGTAACGTTTGCTCCAACTAATGTTGGATTACGAAGTGTCATTGTGCCTTCGTCTTTACCCATGTTAATAACATTAGCAAACCCAAATGCGTTTACAGTGTTAGCTACAGTATTATAAACGTTTTGGGTATTTTCTGTACCGACTAATGTTGGATTACGTAATGTTAAAGTACCTGCTGTATTACCTATATTTAAAGTAGCAGCTTCACCGAATGCGTTTACCGTTGTAGCAGTATTGTTGTAAACGTTTTGGGTAGTTTGTGTTCCAATTAATGTAGGATTGGCTAACGTAATAACGCCACCTGTAGCCCCAATGTTTAATGTTGAAGCAACACTAAAAGCATTTACTGTTGTAGCATTTCCTGTCCATAAATTAGCACTAGATGTTGATACATCAAAATCTCCACCCTTTAATAAAATGTCGCCATCTACTTCTAAGTTATTATTAATATTTGTTGTTCCAGATGCCGAACCTATATCTATTGATGTTGCTGCTAAACCTAAGGTAATTGTTGTCGCATTAGCAGGTAGTATATTAAACAATGCTTGATTAGATAAAATATCACCACCATTAATAATAGCATCACCTGAATCTATTGTAAGATTTCCGTTTAATATATTTGCGCCAGCGGAATTTAAACTTAATTTTTGACTACTGTTAATGTAAAATCTTAAGTTAGGATTAGCGTAGTCATACTGAATGTAGGTATCAAAAAATGACGGGGCAACATTGTCTACAAAATACAAGAATGCGCCTGCTCCTGTATTATTGATGAACATATTATTATTAGCATAAAGTTGATTATTAACATGTGTGATTGCTGCTGCTACATTAACTACATTTGACGTTCCTTGTGCGCTAAATAACACAGGTCCATTTTGCTCAATGTAAATGTTTGATGTACCGTTTGCTAATCGTGCTATAACATTGCCTGCTCTAATATTTCCGTATGTGTCAAAGGCAACAACTTCATTTGTTATTGTTGCTCTACTGGCGAATCCAAATTCTTCTCCTGAAGTATCCCAACCCATAAAAGCAACTCTAGCAGCACTATCATAATAATTTAATGCTGTTCCTATATCTTTGCCTGAGTTACTTGTTGGTGCTGCTCCATTAGGTCCAGTTTGTAATTGTATAATAGGATCTTCAATTGCTAGTGTTTCAGTATTAATATAAGTAATATTACCATCAACTGCTAAATTACCTGATATTATTACGTTGCCAGTTAATGTAGTATTTGCTACATTACTTTTAATTGTTTCAACACCATTAACTGTAATAGTAAGGCTATCATTAGTGTTGTTATAATTAATACCTGTGTCATTATTTGTACTTACATCATCTACAAATATAATACGATTTCCATTTGGAATAACAAGATTAGCATTAGCAGTTAATGGGCTATTAAAGAAAGTATTTGAAATATTACTTTCCATAGTAGTGCTTCCATTAACATTGAGTATTACACTATTATTTGTATTATTATATTGTATTAACGTATCTAATGAACTACCGTCATCATCTTGGAAAATCAGTGCGCCTGTATTTTTGATGTATATATTTGAATTTGCCCATAATTGATTATTAAAATAGCTATTAGCCTCACCTATTTCTACTCTATTGCCGTTCCCATTTACTGCGAAGTTTATGTTAGCATTTTGAACAATAGTAATATTTGATGATCCATTTGCTAATGGACCCATTATGTTGCCTGCTCTTATATTGGCATATTTTGTATAACTGACTACTTCACTTGCTATTGTGACCTCTTCACCAAACGTAATTTCTGCTGCGCTGTTATCCCAACCCATCCAAGCCACTTTAGGACTTGATGTAAAATAATTTAGTGCTACACCAACGTCTTTTCCTGAATTCGCAACAAGCGGACTTCCGTTAGGTCCAGTTTGTAAATTAATAATAGGATCTTCAATTGATAAATCTTCTACATTTACATATACGATATTACCATCTACAGTAAGATTACCTGATATAATAGCATTGCCTGATACGTTTAGATTTGCGTTAATATTAGCATTACTACTTGTTGTAAGTGTATTAAGACTTGTTTGACCTGTAACAGTTAAATTACCATATGTAACATTTCCTGTTGTTGAAATTGTAGCTGCTGGATCTAATTTAAGCCAATTAACACTACTACGTCCGTCAACTCCATAATTTAATATGTTAGGAGTGTTTAGTCCCCAAGCACGTACTGTATAAGATACTGCTCCGCTTACTTGTATATCAATAACACCAGTGCCAGTTAATTTTTGACTAATCCCACCAGTAGCAGTTGTCATCATAATTTCACTGTTTGGTACTAATGTTCCGCTATTATCAAATAGTGCGAAACTAACAGTGGGTGTGCCTGCTATAGCAGGATCAGCAATCAATAATGTGTTAACTCTATAATAACCTGAATTAGGAAACGTAAAAGTTAAAACAGTTGTAGCTGTACCTGCTGTTGTCCCTACCACACTAACATTACTTGGTAAATATACATTACCAAAGCTTGGAACGACTTTACCTATGCCTGAAATAGGAGTACCTGCCAAGTATATATCTTGTGCATATAAAACATTCCAGTTATTTGTAGCATTTCCTAAATTTTGTGTGTTTGGTGGACTTGGTATCAAATGACTTTTTACAGTGCCAGCCATTGTTAAATTACCTAATGTTAGGTTACCACTCATCATTCCATTGGTAATTGTAAGATTTGTTCCTGTTACATTGTTAGCTGAATTTAAATTTGCGACATTAGCATTGCCAGTGGCACTCAATGTGCCTGTATACATGTCAATATTTGCAGTAACTCTATTAGCTGTTAGGTTCCCTGATATTGTTATATCTTTAATATTAATAACTTCATTTGGTAAATCAATTACCAATACTTGATTTGATTGAGTATATACTGCGTTTTGTCCACCATTTGCTGTAATACCAATACTTAATGTGCTCGTTTCAACTTGAACACACGCAATGTTGGCTGTTACTACAACATTACCTGTTGGAGCGTTTACGGTTATACCTGCGCCCGGTGTTCTATTTACACTATATACTGCCTGTCCTGCAGCACCGGAATATAACTCAGCAAAATTTTGTTGTGTTTTTTGAAACGCTGTTCTAATAGCGTCTGCTGTGGGATCATCAGGAAAAGAACCAAAGTCAATAAGTTGTTGTGCCATGTCAAATTACCTTATACTATATTTATCTGTTTTTTCAATCACTGAGTATCCAAAAAAATACCCGACCGAAGTCGGGTACTGCTGTAAACAAAATTACTTATTTTGTTAAACCTGCTAGTTTTTTCCAAGCATTGATATCTTCATTACCATCTCTAGCATGTTGACTAGCAATAACTGGGATAGTTGTCTGACCTGTAGCCTTACGCTTGTTTAATCCTGATGTAATTGTATCAATCATAAATTCTTCATCAGTAACAAATGTAGTTTCTGTGCCACGCTGTCCTGCGTTATTAGCCCATTCTTTAAGATTATCTTTTTCTTCATCAACATCTGTCATTGGCTTAACTGGTTCTTCACTAGCTTCGCTTCCATCTTCCATAGTTGTACCAAATGTCATCTGTTTATCCGTAGCACTAGCATTTGCTTGGGCAGTATCTTGTACCTCTATTTCTGTATCTTTAGCACCACTGTCTGGAGGATTATCTTCACGCATTGTTTTATTACCAATTTGTAAAGCCATATCTACTTCACGTTTAAAGTTTGGATCTGTTTTATATCTTGGATCTAATTTAGCTTTTTCTGGAGTAAAGCCAACACCTCCTGGTTGTTGAGCATTACTTGCTGGCGTAGCAGTAGTTGCAGTGTTTGTTGTAGGGTTATTTTCCTGCATACCTTCTTTACTGTCAACTTCAGGTTGTGCTTTGTTATGTCCAATTAATCGCTTTAGTTCAGCAAGTTCATCACTTTCTGCTGCGATTTCTTCTTCTTGGTCGTAATCTTCATCTTCAACCATTTCTTTTGTTTCATCACATTGACATTTACTTTCCATGTAACCACATTCATTACATGTTTCTTCATCATGATCTCCATGATGTTCTTCATCACGGTAATCACTGTCATCTGAACCATGATCCATACCTGTCATTTTCTTCATTAAACTCATCATACCATCATGGTCATCTACTACTTCAATGTCGCCATGAGCATGTTTAGAAACTTCTCCTGCTGGTGAGCCATAATCACTCTTTGCTTCGTCACCAAACAATCCTAATCCTGCTTGTTTAATAAAGCTTAATAGTTTTTCAGCTTCGTGGTCTTGAGCACTTACTGTAACACTATCTGGCGCGCCTTGATTACCTTTGCTAATTGAAACACTCATTCCTTCTTCAACAACTTCACCTTCTGTTAACAGTTCGTTTAATTGTTTGTCTAAGCTTTCAAAAGCAAATGGACTCTCTAATACATCTTTGTCACGCATGGTTTGTCCAAACGCTTTAAATGTGTCCCCTGGTGTTGTTCTTGCTTTGTGCTTCATGTATTCTGTTTTATCCATTTCGTCTAAATCAGTTTCCATTGCCATACGCTCTGCTTGATCTGCCATACCTGGAACTGTTGCTGGGACTTCTTCGCCAACTACAACACCACGAATAGGCATTAAGCCATAACATTCATCTAACCCTTCTTTGTATCCTTCATGGTACATACGGGCTTCTTCCATGTCATCATAACGACAATTATAACCTTCTTTAGCTAAAGCATGTGCCTTACCCATTAATCTTGCTGCTGAATGTTTATGTGCGCTTTCGTTCACTTTCTTTTTCTTATCCTTCTTTTCATCATACTCAATGTCTTTGGCAACTTTTTTACCAGCCTTTTCTGCCTTCTCATCTTCAGCATGACGCTTCTTACCATGGATCTTATCTTTTACTTTTTCATCGTATTCAATATCTTTGGCAACTTTCCTACCAGCCTTTTCAGCCTTGTCATCACGCTTAACAGTTTTCTTTGCTTCCTCAAGGGCAGAATTACTACGGCCACTACCAGATAACGGACTATTATTATCTATTCCTGACTGGTGTGGAATGTCCCCTTCCGACACACCTTGCTTGTTTATGCGATCAACATATGCCTGTGCTTGATCCCTCGTTTTGAATGTTTTTACTTCTTTAGTAACCCAATAACTATCACCGCGTAGAGTATTATGCTTGTATACTTGAACTTGTACAGTCGGTTGTTGAGTATTCATAAGATTAGCCCTTACAGTTCCTAACTTTGGCTCGGAGCCTTCCGCCACACCTTCCCAACCTTCGTTTACACCTTCTTTGTTAATCTTTCTTAAAGTTTGTGCTAATCTTGCTTGTCTTGCTGTGGTAGGATCTTTACTATGTGTGGCTTTTTCTAACTTACCAGCTGGAATAGGTTCTCCTTCTTTGGCACCTAACTTTTTACGCAATGCGCCTTTTTTACTAGGATCAATAGCTTTTTGTATCCACTTTTCACCCTTCTCTTCACCTAACTCACTACCAGCTAAACTAATTTCACCTTTACCTAAGGCACTTTTAAGTGTTGCTGCCAGTGCTGGATTAGTAACTGTCCCTAATGTTTTTGTTCCTTGCTTAATTACTTGAGCACTTTGCTTCGCTGGCTCCATAGTAATTTGTTCTGCTTCTTTTAGCATTCTTTCTTCATCAATTTGTTCAAAGAATTCTTTAAGACTATGTTTTTTCTTTGGTAATTTTTCTAATTCTTTGCTTTTCTTTGGAGCACTCCCGATCATACTTTGTAGTGCTTTACCTGCCTCTTCACGGCCTTTTTGTTTTTTCTTTTCTTCAGGACTACTAGCATGTGCTCCTGTTTTTGATGGACGACCACGACCACGCTTTTCTGCTGGCTTTGCTGCGTCCTTATCACCATCTTTTTCGTCACCTTCTTCATCAGTGTCATATTTACGACCATAGCCGCCTGGATCAGCTTTGTGAACACGACCTTTTTCAGTCTCTTTTGTTGCTTCACTAAGTACTGATAATTTATCTAACATGTCTTTGAAATTCATTGTATTATTCCTTATTTCTTAAGCCATTGCGCCAGTCTTTGGCTTAGGCGGTCTTGTAGTTTTACTCATTGGGCTATCTTTGCCTCTTGGATCATCTGCTAAATATGGTTTGAATGGATCAAAAGCATCAGGTGTTTTTTGACCAGCATATGGAATATCAATCTTACTATCTTTAGCTTGGTCTTTGATACTTTGTAAATAGCTATCACCATAATTCTTACTTGCTTCTTTAGCACCAGGTGATGATCCCATTTCAGGTGTTAGCAACAATGGATCGTCACGCATTTCATTTGCGTAACCATCTGCTTCACTATTGATACTGTCATCAAAACTACTACCAACCATACGAACCATGTTAACATTATAGCCAAGTAATTGTGCTATTTGTTGTACCATTGGTTCTGTTGCTGGATAACGAAACTCACATTTGATAATGTGAATTGGTTGATTTTCAATGCCAGGAAAACCATATGGTGATTTTTGAATAGGAGTACTAATTGGATCACTAATCTTAATAGGATCAAATTTACTTAAATTAAATTTGAACATGTCCAACCAGTTCTTATCAATATCACCGGCTATCTTAATGGTGTAATTATATGTATGTACACTCTCAGCAATGTATTGTTTCAAACTTTTCATATTTAGGTCCCTATACTATATTTATCACTGACTCTCTTTTTTTCCGTTAAGAATTTTAAGTAATTCATTGCGGTCAAGTGATTGGCCTTCGCCTAGAGGAATGTTTTGTACTTCTTGTTCTTTAGTTGATAACTTACTATCAAGTTGTGCTTTCTTTAATTGTAAGTCAATCATCTTTAATTTCTTATTGATTTTAGCAGTTTTAGCTGTAATAGCATGTCCCAACATTGTGCCTGCCACACCAAATATTTCAGCACTAAATCTACTATCTACCTGCATACCAAGATCCATTAAATCTTTATAACTGTTAGTAGCAAGTCCAACTAGTTCATCTAATTCATTGTCAGCACTTTCTAAACCACGAACTTGTGGCAATGCTGTTTCAATTTTATCTAAACTTGTTAATGCTGTTTGAGTAACTTCTGCTGTTACTTCAGGAAGTGGATTAATTAAATCATTAGGTTCGCTTGTTGCTAAATCAAATAATTCTTCAAGTTTTTTATTCATCCATTATTTAGTTATTTTTTGCGACCGTTATAAAACAAATCATCTTCAGTAACAACACGAAAAGTATAACCAAATCTTTTACAATATGCCATTGCTGCTTGCCACTTTGCGTGATTTAATGCT
>Ga0129333_10000370_pt1 | contig 35230 bp, 43 predicted proteins | sample CPB6_08_DNA_FD_94474 | JGI IMG/M metagenome (GOLD analysis project Ga0129333, IMG submission 94474) | Freshwater to marine salinity gradient microbial communities from Chesapeake Bay, USA - CPBay_Sum_0.6_0.8_DNA | ecosystem: Environmental > Aquatic > Marine > Coastal | place: USA: Chesapeake... | reverse complement strand
CCAATTATTATTGCTGAGCTATTAGAAAGAAAATATCCCGAAGTTTTAGAATTTTTTAGTATTTTTGGCGGAGAAAAAATTAAAAACAAGCCCGATATGATTGATTTTGTAAAAAATATGAAAATTAATAAAAATAAAAAATGTTTTTTTGAATCTAGATATCCTATAGCCTGGACTTTATTTGAACATACGGATATTGTATTATCACATCAAAATCAGTGTGAGCTGAATTATTTATATTTAGATGCAGCTTGGCTTGGTTTTCCAGTTGTGCATAATAGTTCAATGATGAAGGAATTAGCTTGGTATTATCCAGATAATAATGCGGATGTAGCGATTGACCACATTAAATATATTGCGGAAAACTTTGATACAATCGACTATGTTGATGAAAAATATCTAAAGAAATCTAGACAATTTGCTGAACGATATTTTCCATCAAATATTCAAAATATTAAAGAATATGAAAGACTTATAGAAAACGTAATCGCATAATAAACGCCGCAGCAAAACAAGTGCTTGATATCTTAAAAAAACTATTCTTGACAAATATTATTAATATTATTACATTATATTAATAAATAAATTGTAAGGAATATTTTATGAAAATAAAAATTGAATACGACGATTTTAATAAAAAATTTCCAGAACTTACTAAAATGTCTGGTGTTGGCGTAGGCGAAGGCTGGTATCCTCTTGTATGGGAGATGTTTGAGAGGCTAACGGCTTCCCGTCTTGCCAGAGGATTTCCAATCTCAGAAGAACATCCTCTGCACTTTTCTACCATTAAAGAGAAGTATGGAACTCTGAGAGCCTATGCTGTGGGTGCGTTTGACGAAGACTGGGCTATTATCCAGATGTACGAAGACATGAGTCAGTTTGTCTGTGAACAGTGTGGCGAACCCGGCAGGATTCGTGGCAGGTATTGGCTTTACGCTGCGTGCGACACTCATACTCATCCACAAGATTTAAGAAATGAACTTTATGTTGAAAACTTTTTTGACGGAGAAGAATAGGAGTAAACAGAATGAAAACCGAGTTATCCAAAGAATTGGGAGAACTGGTAGAGGAAATCCTCGAAGAAAACATTTTATTAAAAAACGGACAGTTTATGTGGAGAGGTGTGGCTGAAGAAATATCATACCTCTACAGAAGAAGACGATTACTGGGCACAGATAATCAGGAGTAGGAAGAATGAACATGGAACTACTTGCGACTGGAGAAGACGCTTCTTATCTTATGAATTATCTGTGGGCAGCCGAAGCAGCAGCGGTCGCTTGCGCTCCGTGGATTGGAAAAAATAACCCCTATGAAGCAGATAAAGCGGCGGTTGATGCCATGAGACGCGCTCTTAATAATGCTGAAATTCTGGGAACTATTGTCATTGGCGAAGGGGAGCTAGACGAAGCTCCTATGCTTTATATTGGAGAACAAGTTGGTGCAGGTCATCCTCGTAACCATGAAGCTGATATTGCGGTGGACCCTCTCGAAGGCACTAAGTTAACTGCCAGCGGAAAACCTAATGCAATGTCTGTTATAGCAATCGCCGACAAAGGATGTTTTTTGCATGCTCCTGATTGCTACATGGAGAAGATTGTTGTTGGTCCCAAAGGCAGAGGGTCTATTAGTCTTGACCGCTCTGCAACGGAAAACATTAAAAGTTTTGCTTTATGCACGAGTCGCAAAATCGAAGATATTACCGTGGCTGTCTTAGATAGACCAAGACATCACAATTTAATCAAAGAAATTGATGAGTTGGGTGCTAAAATACATTTATTTGAGGATGGTGATATTCTAGAAGCTATTGTTACTTGCCTAAAGAACAGCAAAGTTGATATGCTTATGGGTATAGGCGGAGCACCAGAAGGAGTGATTGCTGCTGCTGCCATTAAGTGTCTCAATGGAGATATGCAGGCGCGTTTAGTTATCGACACTCCAGAGCTACTAGAGAGAACTAAGAATATGGGTATTAAAGATATTAATAAGATTTATACATTGAATGAGCTGGCAAAAGGGCACGTTGCCTTTATTGCTACTGGAGTGACTGACAGTTTTCTGCTAAAGGGTGTGACTAACAACACAACTCATTCAATTGTTTTGTCAAACAAATTTGCTAGATACATAGAAACACGCCATGGCGAAAAAGCGTGAACCTGAACTAACTGAAGAGCAGCGACAAAAGATAGAGATGCGCAAGCGTCTCTTGTTTACTATTTGTGAAACAAAAGAAGAACTTCAACAATTCATTAAGACTTTCCTGAAGTTAGACTTGCCAGACTGTACAGTAGATGAAATGTCTACATCAAACCCTATGGAGTCTGTTTGGCAAATTTACTGCACCATGAAGACCAACAAAGGTGCCCACCGCGTTGTAGTCGCAGCCTCTCGCAACTCAATGAAAACGGTTATGTCTGCAGTTATACATTGGCTTGCGATGGTTCACTTTAGAAGGTCATGTTTGCAGATTGCCGCAATCAAAGACCAGTCTTATAAAGCAATCAAATATTTGAAAAAGTTCTTAAGAATCCCAGAACTTCAAGATCATTTTGAAACCAACCGAGCCGGCGAACTTCGTCTGTCTAATCTTCCTGCAAACTCATATACATCAAAAGACGATGCCGACGTATTCGTGACTGCAGCAACCCTTGAAGGAGCCAACTCTTCGCGTGCGTCTATTATCATTCGAGACGAGTGTGACTTGACACCTAGAGAGATTCTCTCAGAAGTTGCCATGGTTGCTGACCCCACTCAAGATGAGCATGGGTTTGAGCCTATCACTATCTCGCTGTCCTCTCGTAAGACTTCTCAAGGTCCGCTTCAAGAATTGATGGAAGAGGCCGAAAAGGGCGACGATAAAGATATTCGTTTGGACAAGTGGTCAGCAGTAGACTTTATGAGAAAGTGTCTACCTGAAACACACGGAGAAAAACGACTCAAAGCATATCTCCATACAGAAAACCTAAAGGTCAGATGGGATGAAGAAACTTTTCAAGAAGAGCCAGATGCTGTCAAAGTTAAATACAAAGAGATACTCGCATATGAGGGTTGTGTGACATGCCCTGCCTTTATTGCGTGTCAGGCTCGTGCTCCCAAGCAAACGAGCAAATCCAAGACTCTAAGAACAATTGCCTTCACTGGTAACTTCATCAAAGAAACTAAAGAAGCCAATAAGATTATTGCTCAAATTCTAAATTGGCGTCCTGAAACCGGCGGCCTTGTATTTCCTACGTTCAATAGGCAGTTACATGTCAGGAATATAGAAGAGACTTGGCTTTGGGTAACAGGCCAACCGTGGAAGGCTAATAGAAAATGCACCAAGCAAGATATTTATGCTTGGGCTGTGACCAATAAGTGGGAAGTTAGTTTTGGCATTGACTGGGGTGTAAGAGATTCGGCAGTTGTGTCGGTTATTTTGTATTCTCAATCTCAAGTCAGAGCCGTCGCTCTTCATGTTAGGGCAGCCACTGGCTATCCTAACTCTCAGTGGGCACAAACTGTCAGAGAAAAAGAATGTTTGATGTTTCCGCCAGACATTATTTGCCCTGATATGGCAGACGCTGGCTCAGCTCATTACTTTCAGCCGTTTGGATTTGCCGTTAAGAACAAGAAACCAACCCATATTGAAACGGGCGTAGTCCAGATTCAGTCTCTCTTATGGAACGTAGAGAGACAGGAAGCCGATATGATTATCTGTAAGGCAGAAAATGACTCAGGAATGGAGTACGCAATTGAGTCTATGATTGGGTGGATGCACAAGAAAGACCCACGCGGAGAGTTCGACACAAGTAGGTATGAAGATGACGATAACACGCATTTTATCGACTCATGTAGATATGGACTAGACAAATACAGAACAGCCGTGGAAGTTAGAATTGCGTCTAAGAAGATAGAAGCGGCCCCCATGACCCGCGAAGAAGTCTATAAGAAAGAAATGGAAGCAGCCATGTATGAGACATATAAAGACATGGGCGTCCCTTTAATACCATCTCAACTAGCTGAAAAAACTATAGAAGCTTATCAAAAGGCTGGAATGGGGCATCTTATTGACGGTGGAGAAGTTACCTCTACTTCGGAACCAAAAAAAAGATTAATTAAATTTAGTTTTTAATGCTAAAATACTACAGGGTTTCGTATAACAAGGAGAAAAACATGGCGTTATCTGATAAATCAAAACTTTACCTTAAATATGCAATTACCAGTCAAGAAGTTGCTGATGAGGTCGTCGCTTCTTTAGATAAACAAGCAGAATCTGTAGCAGCTATCGGAGCCGTTGCAAATATGGTAGGAACAGACGGTTCCGCTGGTGCAGGCGATGCTGCTCCTTTGGCTGCAACGGAAGCTCGTCTTGATGCGCTTGAAGCAAAAATGGATGCTTTGATTGCAGCCCTTAAAGCCGCTGAAATAATGAAATAAGATGATTGTTAAGCATTTAAAAGACGTTTGGCAAGGCAAAGCAAAATTACTTACCAAACGGTCTTCTAAATGGCCTACCATTAGAAAAACTTTTTTACAAACACATAATACATGCGCCGCATGTGGCGGCGCTGAAAACCTTGAAGTTCATCACATTGAACCATTTCACGAAAATCCTGCCTTAGAATTAGACTTTAATAATTTTATTGTTTTATGTGATAAAGCGGGCAAAGAAAATTGTCATCTTGAAATTGGACATTTAGGCAATTTTAAAAATAAAAACCCAAATGTTAAAGAAGATGCTGCAAAAAAATTACAAAAAACAAAAAAAGAATAAAGTTAATTTTTTTTTTTCCGATAAGCTATTTAGAGGAAAATTATATGTTTATTTTTATTAAAACACTTTTAGGGCTTGTTTTTGTTTATTTATTAATAAAAATAACACTTTTTACAATTTCATTATTTTTTTTAATTACTAAAATAGTCAACCTAATGTAAAATTGGCTACAAAGCCAACAAAGGGAAAAAAGTGAAAAAAGTATATATTTCGGTGCCTTGGAGAGACATAAACTCTTTGCTACAAGCTCAACAAATTTGCAAAAAGGCGCTGATAATGGGATACAACCCTATTTGTTGGCAAATTATGTATTCAGAATTATTAAATTTTTCAGATATCAAAAACAGAGAGTTAGCTTTAAATAACTGCTTATCTTTTTTAGATTCTTGTCAAGAATTTTGGATTTTTGGAAGCGCAAAAACTCCGTTTATGATAAAAGAATTATCAGAAGCAACCATAAAAGATATTAAAATTATAGAGCATTCTGTTCTTGACTTTTTACACAACGTAAAGTAAAATAGGTAAGAACATAGGAGTTTTTATGTCCTATCTATCCATGAGTTTAAATACAGCCGCTTCGTCGGTTCAAAATCCGTTAAAAGCCTCTTCTGCGGCATCATTAGCCTTTGATGTTGCTGGATTAGCCTTAGATGTGGCTGAAGGGTTTAGTGTTGTTCTCGATCCCCGCGAAGAAAGAATTGTAGCATCAACGCGCAAATCCTTGTCTTTGGATGCCACAACAGAAATTCAAGTTACACAACCTTACAATAACCTTGCACAAGAAAATATATGGAGAATTCGTTGGACTGGGGTAGGGGTAAATCCTAATTTTCGAGTTCGTCGCAGTCTAACTATTAGTAATACAACGACTGTTAGCGTTACAAGACTTAACGATACTGTGGCCCGTGTTCAATTTTCTGTACCAATTGGAGCTAACGCTAAAATAAATGACGTTCTTTTAATTGAAAAACAAAATGATTTGGGGCTTGTATCTCCATTTAATTTAGTAAATCAAGGCATTTCGGTCAGAATTGTTGGCGTTGGCACTAACTATTTAGACGTAGATGATGCGGGAGTTTTTGTTAATGAAGTCGACGTGCTTTTGGGTGTAGATTATTTAAATATTTTAAAAGTTTTTTCTTCAACTGGAGTTCAAATAACAGACGTTTTAAAAATTAGCTCTTCTGCCTTTAATTATGGAAATAGAGGAACTTATAAAATTACTTTTGTTTCATCTGATTATATTGAAATTGAAGCACCTTCTTTGGTTCCGGAAACTGTTTCTGGAATTACAGAAGGGTTTCAAGTATTTACAAATTCTATTTATTATTTTGCCCTTAAAGCAAAAGGCTCTTTGCAGCTTATTGTAGATGAAAAAACCCTTGACCTTTCTTTATTAAATGATACTGCTATATTTGCAGCCGCAATTACATGTTCAGAAATTGTTGTAAGAAATTTATCTGACGGCAATTTAACTGTAGAGGGATTATGGTGCGCAGCAAGCCTTAATGGAATTGCTTGTTAATAATAGGAATTTTACATGTCAGACGATAAAAAAATTACTATAAAAATGGCTGACAGTTCTGGCTCAGAAGAAAACATTAACGTCAATTCTATTGATGATGTTGCTGGTATTATTAAGCAACGCCTCGGCAGAACTATGCTTAGTAAATCTGATATTCAAAAGATTGCCGAAGAAGACTTTAAAAAGCGCCGCTATAAACAATCTAAAGTTAAGTTTGGTTCTCGATTTAATACTCGTATTGGCGTAGGCGACTCTCTTTCAAAAGAACCCAAGCGCCTCTCTGATGCAGAACTTAAAGAACTATCCCTTATCGACCCCTACATCGGGGCAATTATCAATACTCGCGTTGCTCAGATTTCTTCATTTGGAGCTATGTCTGAGTCGAAGTTTGATAAGGGCGTGCGCGTTATTGACTTAGAAGAAATTCGTCGTGAAGACTTTGAAACAGAAGAGGCGTTTGAAAGAGAACTCAAACTCCGCGAAGCTGAAAAGAAGGCTATCCTTGAGTGGGTATTGAAGTGTGGTACACAAGATAAGAAAATATTGGACGAGATGTACGAAGCCGCAGACCCCACATTTAAATACTGCAGCCTTAAAGACTACTTTCAGGCACAGGCCCGCGCATTGTTGACGTTTGGGCGTGCAGCCAGACAAAACCTTCTTAATGCCGACGGAACTATCTGTGCATTCAGACCAACTCCTATTGAGACTATCAAGCAAGTCAAGTTCGGCTCCAAAGTTCACGTAACGGCTGTAAGTGATATTGCTCAGCAGTCAGAAACGGACGCTGCCGAGTACAACAAGATTCCAGTCAATGAAAAGCCTATTGCATATGTACAAGAAGTAGACGGCGTCCAGACTGGCTTCTTTACCGAAGAAGACCTTAAGGTTGTTTATTATCAAGTACAGTCATTCCTTGACCTCAATGGTTATCCTATGGGGCCAATTGAGTTTGCACTGTTCCTCGTCTACATTCATCAACATACATTGTCATACTTGAGAAATCAGTTTGTTAAAGGGCAGCTCTCAAAGTCAATGATTGTTGTTAGGCCAACTGACCCATCAGTCAAAATCTCTGATGAAGATATTGAGTCTTTCAAGATGGAGATTCAAAACCTAGCCACAAGAACAGACAACTCCGCAGTGATTCCCGTCATTGGCGGCCCAGTTGAACTTGAACTTATTAAGACAACTGAGACTCCAAAAGACATGGAGTGGATGCAGGTCGAACAGACTGTCATTCGCGCATTGTGTTCTGCCTTCCAAATCTCCCCTACAGAAGCTGGGTTTGGTCAGTTGGGCGACAGTGCAGGCATGGGTCAAGGCAGCCGTGACTATGAGCTAGTTCAAGGCGAAGAGCGTGGCTTGCGTCTCCTTGTTGATATTCTCATGGAAGACATCAATGATGCCGTTTATGCAAACTTTCCGGAAGCCAAGAAGCGTTATAAGGTAGCTGCGTTCGGTGTTGGTAACGAAACCCGCGAAGGTGTATTGAGCCGTCAAGTACAAGAGCTACAAACAACTGCTACAATGAACTCTCTGTTTAGTGACTCTGACAAGAACAGACAGTTTGAGTATGGCGGTGACGTTCCTCTAGCTCCAACTTTCCACAGTAACGTGGCTCGCTATATGACTTACGGTAAGTTTATGGAGACTTACTTTGGTGAAGAAGGTGCGAGCAAGCGCCCAGAGTTCGACTTCATTATTGACCCTAACCTCAATCAAGCGTATCAACAGCTCAAGATGGGTATGCAGCAGATGCAGGCTCAGCAACAGGCGCTTGGCCTTGAAGGGCAAAAGATGCAACTTCAAGCTCAACAGGCTCAAATGCAACAAATAGCACAAGGCGGCGGTCAACAAGAGCAAGCCCAACAGGAACAACAGCCGGAAGAGACTCAGAAGTCATCAGATATTGAATTACAGAAAGCCTGGGAAGAGTCAGCTAAGACTAACCATGAAAGTATGTTGAAATCGTGGCTTAGAATTCATGACTCAAAAATTGATGAAGAGTAATTAAAGTTTTGTTCTGTTCCGTCCGATGGGTCATATGGAGGTGCCGTAGTTATGAGTAAAGCAGTAGAAGTTAAACAAGTGGCAGATAGTTTCAATCAACCAGAGGCTAAAGAGTCTAGAATGAAGTCCGTTGTAGGACATATCGTAGATATTCTCTTAGAGGACGCACTGGTTGCTGCCAAGCGTGGCCAGTATGATATGTCCTACAAGATGGATGATATGGAGAAAGAAAGACTACGTCTTGCCAATCTTATGGAAGAAGAAGTAAATAAAAAAGTAATTGAGAAGATGAAAGAGCTGGGCTTTGAAGCCAGCCTTAGCAGACCTTACATCAATGTGTCATGGCGGTAAGTTATGACAGAATCACAACAGCTTGCTGAATTAGTTAAAAAAATTGTAAACAGTACGAATACTAAAGTTATTGGTCTAAGAGACTTGCATTCAAAAGCTTCTAAGGCTGGTCTTGCTTATGATTATTCAGAAGATTTGTTTGACGAAGTATGTCTTTTGTTAAGAGAAGAAAACATTATCACTTATGTTAAGGGTAAGGGAATATTTATGCACTTAAGAATTATTGAATAAAATTAAATAGTTTATATTTTTACTTTTTAAAATTGTTAAAAATTTAATATATAGGAACAGGTTATGTTAACGTATTCTATTAAAGCAATCATTGACGATGAAATTTACACCGTGGCAACAAACGTTCCCGACGATGAGCTGGAAGGCGAGTTGCAACATTTAGCACGTAAACATGAATTTAAAAACATTGTTCGTTTTGATATTTACCCTGATTCTCAAGAATAATTTTAAGCTATTAAAAATTGACAATTGTTTAGACATTTTTTATCCTTTTTTTAGAGGAGATATTTAATATGTCAGATTTGCTCAATAATCTTGAATCAGCAGAACAAGATAATCAAAAACAAGAAGATTTTTTTAAAATGCTAGACGAAATGGTATCGTCTTATGGATTTTTGGTAATGGAAGTTCAATCAATGGGGCAAAAAATTCATGATTTAGCAAAATTATCTTCGTGGACAAAAGAACACGTTGAGTATTTATTAGCTAAAGATGAAGAATATATGGAAGCTGTTAAAACATTTTTAGAAAAAAACAAAGGTGATAGTCATGGCGAAACCAACTCGGTTTCAGCAAACGTGTCCGAGGAAGCTTGATAAATTTCCTTCGACGATTTGTCCATTAGCCGTTGAATCTATTGATGCAATTAAAAGCAATCAATATGATAAAGTTACTTGTCCGTTTTTTGTAAATGATTTACATTCAAATTATTGTTTTTGGAAATTTATGGATGAAGAAGGGGAAGCGATTGATTCTGCCCGCAGGATTGCTCAGTTAAATGTTTTACAAGAAACAGAAGTAAAAGAAATTTTAAATAAAACAAGTGAAATTATTAATAAAAGTACAGATATTGAAGATATACAACTTTTTAAAGAAGCGGTATATGAAGCTATGCCAGAAGTTACAGCAGATATTTATACTCAAGAATCATGGGTAGAAGAAGTCATTGGTGCTGAAGGATTACCGCAAGAGGCGGGCAAACCTGGACGTAAAAAGAAAGTTAAAATACAAGCCCCCAAAGGTTTTTCAGGTGGACATGCTTTGCATAAATCAGGTAAAAGAACTCAGTTAACTGGATTGTCTGCAAAATGGCATGAACATGTAAAAGAGTTTCAAAAAGGCGAAACTCCGATTCGCATGTCTGAAAATACTATGACAAAAAAAAAGAAAAAGAAAAAAGACAATGAAGAAGCAGAGTAAGAATGTAAAGCCAGTTTTAAAAGTAATTAAACATCTCCAATTTATTAAACAATTGGAGAAGAATGGTAATTTGGCATACCAAATTGTTGTAGACAAAATGATTGAAGATATTACTAAATATCTTCGTGCGGAAAAATTAGCAAAATCAGAAGACCCTCATAATATTCCTAAAGGGTGGCAAAAAGAAGTTCCTTTTTTGAAAATCAATCTCAATGACACTATTGGTAAACTAATTGAAAAGTACATGTTGGCTTTGAAGTATTCTTTACTGGGGAAAGCCGCAGGTAAAGAAGCTGAAGACGCCGTTGAAGAATTAGGATTAAAAACTTATTTACCTAAAGGTTTGTTGTTTCAAGGTTTTTTTGACGCAGTAGACACCCATAATGATTATTTTGCTAAAACACTTAAGTTGCCAAAAATTAAAATAGAATCAGCCAAGGACCCGTTTCTTGAGTACACTTTCAAATTTATCCAAGAGAAGACAGGAAGGTACTTGGACAAGACGTTGGTTGATATGAAGACTAAAGCTTTGACGGCTTTAGAGAACCTCGTAACAGAGCACAACCATGACAATATGGCTAGAGTCCATAGAGTGGCTCACAACTTGGCTGAAGGAATAGAAGAGACTAAGAAGCGCCGTGTAGCTGTCAAAGACGCAGTACAGGCAGTTGCTGAGCACCGCCTAAGCCTCACCAAGGCTAAGCAGACTCTTAAAGATACCTTTAAAGACTACGGCACTAACTGGGACTTGGTTGTAAAGACAGAAGTCGGCATGGCATCCGCTACAGCAACAAGTCAGACTATCATGCGCCATGCTGCTTCAAGAGATAAAGAGATTATTGTGACTATTGTCTCTATTGAAGACGATAGGGTATCAGAAGAGTGTAAGAACTGGTCTAGGAATGACGATGGCTCTTTGAAGTATTTTAGGCTGACTGCTTTAAGGCCAGCGGGATATAACTTAGGAAAAAAGAAGAAAGAATGGGAAAATTGTCAACCATTAAGGCATTTTAGATGTCGTTGCACACTTGTATATGTACCAAAAGGCTACAGAGTAGATAATTTTGGTAGTTTAGTTAAATTAACCGAAGGCGAAAAAATAGAAATCGAATATTAATGGAGAATATTGTGCATAGCTTAATAACTGTTATTATACCTTCAATTGGAAGATCAACATTAAGTAAGTCTTTAGATTCTTTAATTCAACAAAACAATTCTAAATGGACCGCGTGCGTTGGTTTTGATGGATGTAATCCTCCTCAACCGCTTTATGACCCCAGAATTAATTATGTGTATTTAAAAAAAGTTGGCGACAGAAAAAATTACGGGGGAGCTGTTAGAAATATCCTGTTTCCTTTAGTGATGACAGATTGGATGTGTTTTTTAGATGATGATGATACTTTTAAGTCAGATTATATAGATTCATTTGCAAATGAAGTTAAAAACAATCCAGACGCTGATTGTATTGTTTTTAAAATGAGCTATGATTTTCAAAATCAAAAAGTTTTACCGTCAACTTACATTTCTGAAATAAAAACACACTTTACGGGGATATCTTTTGCAGTTAAAAAATCATTTATAACGCAAAATAGTATTTTGTTTGAAAACGGACCTTTAGAAAATTTTTTCTTTTTAGAAAAAATACAAAAAAACAATGGAAAAATTGTTTTTTCTAAAAATATTACCTATAATGTTGGTTTTTGATAACAATATTTATGCATCTTCTTCTCTACTTTTAATAATATGAATTTTTTCTTGCTTAAGGTAAGCAGAAAATACTTTAACAAGATGTTTGTTAACTGCTTCTTTCCAAGCTTCTCCTAATAATTCTAATCCATTAACGCTGCCGTTATTTGCATTGTACGCAATTGCGTGAGCTAATTTAATTAAATCTTGAGCATGTATTACCAAATAATGGTTTCCAGTCTCTCCTGCTTGAATTAATTCATTAAGTTCTTGTTTTGAATATGTTTTCATTTTTTCCTCTTTCTTTTTTCTTGCATTTTTTTAATTTGTTTTTTTGCTAGTATCCACTCTTGTCTAGAAATTTTAATTTCTATATCTGATAAACCAACAAGTTCCCAAGCTCCATCGACAGTGGATAATGATGTGCGACTAAATTTAAAAATATTTTTATCTTCTAATAATACAAAAGCAGAAGATTTTGTTAAAAAAACAATCAATCCTTTTTGTAAATCTCCATTTTCATTGCAAAAATTAACAGTATCTCCTAATTCAGCGCCAATTAACTGTAACTCATCATATGACCATGGGCTATGGCTTATTTCTTGCATACCTGCCTCTTATTTAAATGGTGCGGGTTCTATTTTCCAAACACAAAAAAATTTATTATAATCAAAAAAGATCATAATTGTTTTATAATCCCAACCGTCTGGACGTTCAATATAAAAATTATCAATTTGTGTTTGGTCATACTCTGTTAATTCACCATTTTGTTGCAAAACATCAAGAATATCATCTTTCGATGGAAATCGAGACAGATATATATATCCTAAATTATCAAAAAAAGAATCATTTGAATCTCCTAAATCTTTAAAAAGTTTATACCTAAGAGGTGTTAATCCATTCATAATTTCTCCACACTAAACTTCTTTATAAACAACATCTTCAGTAATAGACTCATAAACAGCATACCGACTCTTAGCATATTGTTTAAAAATATCAAAGAACTTTTCACTGTCACTATTCCAAACACCGTAGCCAGCAGTCGCAATGTCAATGAATATCAACTTCTTGCCGTCCTTATAACGCAGTCCACGGCCAATTACCTGCCGAGTCAGTGCCTCTGCAGAGTTCTGAACAACAGAAATCATGAAGTCAACATCAGGTAAGTCGATACCCTCTCCAAGCAAACTACTATTAGATACTAATAGATTCGTCTCACCCTTTTTAAACTTATAGAAAGGATTGCGGTATCCACTATGAGCAGGCTCACAGAACACTCCCATTTCAGTCGCATATTCACAAAATTCTGCAGAAGGTTCTACTGTCTTAAACAACACCAACACCTTAAGACCTTTATTTAGGCCACTTTTGACTAGATTCAGCACCGTATGGAGTGTTTTTTCGTGCGTAGAAAGCATCTTATAGGCCGTCTGTTGATGTGTCATTTCTCTAATTCTACCCAAGCCAGTAATAGTCAAGGCGGTGATGGCAACAGGGCAAAGATATTTATTGTCAATTGCCCACTTACTGTCTCGGCTGAAGATAGTCGGCCCTACAATTGCATGGAACCCTAGCTCAAGATTGTCGGCTCTGACTGGAGTAGCCGTAAAGCCATAAATGAACTTGGCTCTGCTGCCAAAGATAGCTAGCTCTTTATACATATTAGAAGAAGAGTGGTGAGCCTCGTCAATGATGATGGCATCAAAGATGTCTGAATAGTTTCTGCCGCTATTGACAGTAGCAATGGCAATATCGACACCTTCTTTAAACTTATGCTTACCACCGATGCCGCAGCTCTTAGGAGCAACCTCTTTAATGTCTTTAAGCATCTGAGAAATTAGCTCAACTGTGGGGACTACAATTAATACACGGTAGCCTCTTTCTATAAGAGCACGACTCATGAGACTGATGCACATTGATTTGCCTGTACCTGTAGGCAATACGATACAACCCCTTTTGTGTTTAAGGGCAGTCGAGACGGCTTCGATTTGATAGTCTCTTGGTTTCTTGGGACCAACGGGCGACACATTAAGTTCTGACTCTTTGACTTTGTGGCCAGCCATGTTCTCGACTAGCCACCAAAACCCAGGGGGTACGCTCAGAGTACCGTCTTCGTTTTCTCCAAAAAATTCAACTTTGGTTTCTTTTTCGAGTTGCTGGATTTCTAATTGGATTTTGATTGCATGTTTGTGGTTATAGGGCTTTTGGCGTTTGAGTTGCTTAATTTTAGATATAGCAGCTTTGTTTTCAACTGTTAAAAGGTTTTTAACAATTTTTAATACATCTGATGATCCGTTAAGGGTGATTTCGTTATCTTTAAAATCACCATAAAGATTTGGAATAAAAGAAAAAGTAGTCTTAGACATAATCTCTCCGTTCGTTAAATTTTTACCAATTTTTTTAATTAAAGTCAATCTGAAAAATTTACATGAAATAACTAAGAAATGTTAAAATGTCTCTATATTTGCTAGGAGTTTGCAAAATGGGGTTAAAAGTCTTTGGGTTGGGAGCTGTTCAATCGGTCGATAAACAAGGCGAACTGATTGAAATTGCTAACATTGATACATCTAACCTAAGAATGATTACAGACGAACACAACAGCGACCAAAAGGGTGCATGGTGTATTGTCGGCGGTATTACTTCCCATAAAAAGATTTTATCTGAAAAAGACTGTGAAACTCCTCGTCAAAAAAAATGTTGGGACTTAGTCAAAGTTCCTTATTTGTATGTAGAAGGAGAACTTGCCGATGGACACCCAAACGCTGATGCTGCTGCTGCCCTTATTCGTTATACCGCTGCTAATCCTGATATTCCCTTAAAAATTGGCATGTCAATTGAAGGTCTTATTTTAAAACGCGGCGGCCCAGAAGGCTCAAACGAACATAAAGTTATTAAACAGTCTTCAGCGGATGCAGTTGCTATTACCGCTAAACCCTGCAATCCACAAGCTCAAATGTTTCCAATGAATGACCTTATGAAGTCTTCGATTGAGCCTCCTCCACAAGAATATTTGCAAAAATTTATGAAGTCTGCTGATGCTGTACATTCATTCAAACATCGTCCTGAAATTCGCCTTCAACAAAAACTTCAAGAGTTGAAAAAATCTTTGGAAGATGTTTTAAAAGGTGGTACGTGTTCTGTTAAATGCTGGAACTGTGGAGACACTGAAAGAATGTTCAAGGCATCGAGAGAGTGGAGCAATCGCTGCAAGAAATGCGGAGACGCTCGTTCCATGAAAGACATCTGGACTGCATTAAATCAATAAGGAGTTAAAATGCCAAATATTTTTTCTGACAATGGACTTATTGGATTAAAGTTTGATTACGGTGAAGCAACTAAAGCTGCACTTGCTGCTGCGACTGAGCCTGCTCCAGTTATGCTTATGACTTTGGCCGATCAATCGCACAAAGTTATTTTTCATAATGATTCTGACCAAGAAGTTCAAATTTTAATTGCTAATCCATCAAGTTTAGATGGTGTTTGGCAGCCGCTATTAAGGCTTGCTGCTGGCCAAAGCTTGCCGCTTGAAAATTATGCTGGCCCAATGTGTCTTTTTCCGCCGCGCACTAAGTTTGCCGCATATTCTCTCGGTTCGCACACCGGACAGGGAGATGCAGAAGGAAAGTGCAGAATTTATTGCTGGTTGGCATAAAAAAAGGGCTCCGAAAGGAGCCTTTTCATTTAGAGAGTTTTGCAACCTCTTGCACTACAACATCAAAGACTGATGTCCCTCTTTTGTCTGCTTCTGTAAGCAAATGGCGCAAAATACGACGCAATAAGACTTCGCCAACTTTATGATAACCAATCTCCGTTGTTTCCTCTACAGCTTTTTGAGGCCGTTGAGCGGATTTAACTTTTTTAGTACCAATAGCCTTGGGCTGTTTAGTCACCTTGACTGGCTCTGAAAACTTTACTTTAGACGGCTTAGATGTTTTTGCACTCTTAGGAGCAAACGTAGCTCTAAGTGACTCAAGGATGGGAGTGCCTGAAGGCTCCTTAGCAGGAGTGTTTGCGTATGACTCTAGAGCCTCTTTAGCTTCTTCAAGAGAGGAATAGCGCCCAACATAAACTCTCTTAGAATCTTTCTTGACTCTAACCAAATACTTACGCTCAGTTGCACTATAAGAAATACCCTTGATACCGATTTCCATAATCACTCCTCCTTCTTAAAAGTTCTAGTTTCTGGGTCGTAGCGTCCAAACATTCCGTCATCTGCAAATCGCTTGTAGTCTTCTGCGGGGTCGCCTGTAAACAAATGAGACAGTTCCGCTCTGTCTAGCTCATGAACAGCGTCATTCAGCATACCAACGGCGTAAGAGCTTCTGCCGTCGGCGTAACGTCTAGCCATCCACAATGTTTGTGCAATAATGTATTTAAGCACTTCATTTTCTTGTTCAATCTTTTTAATTCTTGATACGGGTTTAAAGTTGTTTGACGTCATCGCTATACTCCGCCTCAAAAGTAATATATTCAAAACCGCTCATTTCATGCGTGCATTTGCCGGTTTCCTTGAGAGATAAAAGCCTCATTCCGTTCTTATTGACCTCATCGGGGAGGCTTTTAAGTTGTACTGGCGACAAAAATCCAATGATTTTTGTATTAGATGTAGAAGTTGGAGTCAATACCAAAAGACCATTGTCCACATTTTGAATGACTTTTTTTGCTGTACCGATTGCTTCAAATTTTTCTTTAAGGTTCGCAACGCAGGCGGGCTTGGGTTTTTCGCTCATAATTCCGTAGCTTAGTACGAGCGCTGTTCCGCCAAGAACAATCAAAATGAAAATCTTACTCATATCCATAATCGCCCCCTGTTTCTATTTAAACTCAAATCAACACAAACACAATGTTTTTGTCTACCTTCTTATCGTCATTAATTCTAAAACCTTTAGTCTTTAAAAACTCTTTGAATTGTCGTAAAATACATTAAAAGACCTATCTTTAAACTCCCTTAAGGAGCTAAAATGGCTGAAATTTTACACAAAGACCTTGTTGGCGATGATATTCATGAGCTTAGAGTAACATTGTCTTCGCAACCTCCAAATACTATTCCAAAATTTGTTGGACAAGGCATTTATGATATTATTAATAAAAAGTTTTATGTGGCACAGGGCACCTCATTAATAACGGATTGGGTAACAACTCCGATTCCGCCGTTTTTAATTTTTGCCGACACAAGAACTATTAAATGGAATTTAAATCAAATTGGAGATGAAGTTACTTATGAAGCAGAAGTTGATGAGGCTGAACTTATCTTAACTGCCTCTAATGTAACGGATTTTGATGCTGCAGTTTTAGCTATGCCAGAGATTATTTCATTGTTAGCTGATCAACACACAAGATTAATTTTAAGAACCGGTTCTGAATCAGGTGCATGGAGTCCACAGACATTAAATGGATTAGAGTTAGATTCTAATTCTCAAAAAATTAAATTATCTCAAAACCTTTCAATTACAGGAAATCCAACTTTTGATGAAGTAACTTTAACGATTAAATCTAAAACACCGCTATTAACTTTAACCGCTGGCGGAGTTCCAACAGCCGCTTCGGTTTTTTTAGATACTAATAAGGGAGTGGTCGTTAGAGGTGACGCAGGCTCTATTAATAGTTTTGCTTTGCAAAACGAAGTCGGTGCCGATGTTTTATTAAATCCTGTTAGTTCAAATCAAATTTTAGCTCCTTCTTTGGCTATGGGTGCTTCTGCACCTGGGCTAGTGCATGCAGATGCCAGTGGCTTACTAAGCGCTTCTAAAATTGTTAATGCCGATGTTGATGGTTCCGCAGCTATTGCAGGGACAAAAATTGACCCTGATTTTGGTAGTCAAAATATTGAAACAACTGGCTCTGTCCTTGTTGACACAATTGAATCAAACACAAATGATATTAGTATTTTATCTGGAAACGATAATAAAACAATTGCTATTGGCACAGGCAGTGGTTTTAACACAATTAATCTTGGTGGACCAAACTCCACTGTAAATATTACTGGAGCTACTTATACAACTCCAATTGATTACGTTAGCGAAGATAAAAATATTGTTGTTAACTTTAATGCTTCGGGTCAAGATTCGCCTGATTCAGGTTTGTATGTTCAGGAAGAATATGCCGGTGCTCAAATAGATTTAACAGCGGCTACTTGGCAGTCTGGTAATATAATTAGATATACCGTTGATGTTTTAGGAAACGGTGTTGATGGTTTAATTGCTGGAGAATATCTTAGAATTACAGGCTTTACGTCCAGTGATAATAACGGAACATTTAAAGTATTAACTGTAAATACTGCATATATTGATGCAGTTAATCCAAAAAGAACAAACTCTTCCGCTGATGAATCGGGAGCAACTGCATTAGGGGCTAGATTGTTGCTTAATGGTTATATCCATGTCGCTAGCGACCGCATGAGTTGGGAGGCAAAAGCACCTGCACATGCTGGAATTATTCAATTAAAAACACAATCCGCTGCAAAAACCCTTCAATTAACTAGCGAATCGTTAAATGATGTAACTGTAAAATTTAATACTAATCTTACATTTGACCAAGATTTGCAAAAAACCTCTTCAGTAGAATTTGCCAATATTAAAACAACGGATTTAGGAACAGGAGTCGTTCATTCCGATGTTGACGGAAACTTTACATCTTCATTAATTGTTAATGCCGATGTTGATGGTTCTGCAGCTATTGCAGGGACAAAAATTGACCCTGATTTTGGTAGTCAAAATATTGAAACAACTGGAAACGCAACAACAAAATCTATAAAAGTTACTGGCGTAGAGCCAATCGATGGAGCTACCGTATCCGCCTCTCCTACAGACGGAGTTTTGTTGCGAGGACAAGCTGGAACAGCCTCTCAGTTTAAGTTTATTAGTGATACGGGGACTAATCTTGTTACTATTAAAGATACAGGTGAAATTACATTACACAATTTATCAACAACGGGCGTTGTAAAAACAACACTAGGGGTATTAAATTCTGGTTTATTAACAAACGCAGACGTAGACGCATCAGCAGCTATTGCAGGGACAAAAATTGACCCTGATTTTGGTAGTCAAAATATTGAAACAACTGGAAGTATTACAATAAATGATGCAATTATTAGCAGTTTTAGCTCTGCTGGAGTTGTACATAATGATGCTTTGGGTAATCTATCAACATCATTAATTGTAGATGCCGATATAAGCGCTACTGCGGCAATTTCTGATTCAAAGTTGGCAACTATTAGCACTGTTGGTAAAGTTTTAAACAGCGCAACAACCGCTACAGAATATAACGTAGGAGATACCATTGTTGCAAGAGATAGTAATGGGGATTTTTCTGCAAGAAAAATTCAAGCTACTGATATATTAGCAACATCTAATTCTTTAAATTTAGGCACAAGTGCCGATACAATTACAATTTTAGGAAATCTTGCTGTTCAAGGAGCTACCACAACATTAAATACAGCAACCCTTGATGTTGAAGATAAAAATATTACTGTTAATAAGGGTGGTCTTGCCGCTGCAGCAAATGATTCTGGATTAACAATCGAAGGAGATGGTTCTCCAATTGCTGATATTCTTTATGATTCTAGTATTATAAGCAAATTTAAACTTGGAGCTATTGGTAGCGAATCAGAAGTAATTACTTCTGCTGGTAATCAACAAATTATTGACAAAACTGCTACAAATTTAAAAATAAACAATTATGAAGATTTAAACGGAATAACTGCTGCTGCTGTTCCTGATCCTAATTATGTGAGATTGTATGCAAAAACAGATGGAAAGCTATATCTAAAAGCATCCGATGGTTTAGAATTTTTAATTAGAACTGGTGCTGATCCATACACTCCAGTAATTAATGCAATTGAAGATTATCATTTTGAATCAACGGTATTAAATGGCCCAACAACATTTAGTATTCCGGATAATATATTAATTTTTGATTTTTGGAGCGGAACGAGTCCTCTTAATACAGCTAAAAGTGGATTAGCAGGGGCAGGAACACAGAATGCTGCATTAGCTTTTGGTGGAAATACGGGTTCAGTAACTGCAGTAACAGAAAAATTTAATGGTAGTACATGGTCTGCAAATGGCGCATGGAATTTAAGTGCAGCTAAACAAAATTTAGCAGGAGCAGGAACACAGAATGCTGCATTGGCTTTTGGTGGATATACAGGTAGTGCAGCAACTGCAGTAACAGAAAAATTTAATGGAAGTGCATGGTCTACAAATGGCGCATGGAATTTAAGTGCAGCTAAATTTGGTTTAGCAGGGGCAGGAACACAAGGTGCTGCTTTGGCTTTTGGTGGATATACAGGTAGTGCAGCAACTGCAGTAACAGAAAAATTTAATGGTAGTACATGGTCTACGACAGGGAATTTAAGTGCAGCTAAATATCTTTTAGTAGGGGCAGGAACACAGAATGCTGCACTAGCTTTTGGCGGAACTACAGGTATATCAACCGCAGTAACAGAAAAATTTAATGGTAGTACATGGTCTACGACAGGGAATTTAAGTGCAGCTAAACAATATTCAGCAGGCGCTGGTACACAAAATGCTGGACTGGTATTTGGTGGAACCGTGCCACCAGCAACTGCAGTAACAGAAAAGTTTAATGGAAGTGTGTGGATTACAACAGGGGGGTTAAGTGCAGCTAAATACAATTTAGCAGGAGCAGGAACACAGAATGCTGTATTGGCTTTTGGTGGAACCACAAATGGCAGTAATTATCTTTCAGCAACAGAAAAGTTTAACGGTCAATTAAAATGTGGGTTTTTTGGTATATTTAAAGGCACTTTAAATAGTATAAATATTTCTAGCTCAAACACTCCCATAGTAATGAATTTAGGCTCAGAAGCAGGAATACTGCAATTAGATGTAAATTTTGATATAAATGGTGGACTATCTAATCAAGAATCATTATGGATTACAGAACTAGAAAAAGAAAATTATCAATCAAATCAATGGTCTACGGTTGCTTATTTAAATACAGCTAAAAATGGATTAGCAGGAGCAGGAACACAGAATGCTGCATTGGCTTTTGGCGGTTTTACGGGCTCAAGAACTGCGGTAACAGAAAAATTTAATGGAAGCGCATGGTCTACAACAGGGAATTTAAGTGCGGCTAAAAATGGTTTAGCAGGAGCTGGTATACAGAACGCTGCATTAGCTTTTGGTGGATATACAGGTTCAAGAACTGCAGTAACAGAAAAGTTTAATGGAAGTACATGGTCTACAAATGGTGCATGGAATTTAAGTGTAGGTAAAGAGGGATTGGCAGGAGCAGGAACACAGAATGCTGCATTGGCTTTTGGTGGAACTACAGGTATAGCAACTTCAGTAACAGAAAAATTTAATGGAAGCGCATGGTCTACAACGGGGAATTTAAGTGCAGCTAAATTTGGTTTAGCAGGAGCAGGAACACAGAATGCTGCATTAGCTTTTGGTGGAAGTACAGGTTCAGTAACTGCAGTAACAGAAAAGTTTAATGGAAGTGCGTGGTCTACAACAGGGAATTTAAGTGTAGGTAAAGAGGGATTGGCAGGAGTAGGAACACAGAATGCTGCATTAGCTTTTGGCGGAACTACAGGTATAGCAACTGCAGTAACAGAAAAATTTAATGGTAGTACATGGTCTACAGCAGGAAGTTTAAGTGCAGCCAGATATAGTTTAGCAGGAGCAGGAACACAGAATGCTGCTTTGGCTTTGGGTGGATACGCATTTAACCAACTTTCAATAACAGAAAAATTTAATTATAATATTGAATTTATTCCAAAAACTCTTGGAAATGGTGTGTGGTCTTTGGCCAACGATTTAAATGCAGAAAAAAATAAATTAGCAGGAGCTGGTACACAAGATGCTGCCCTGGCTTTTGGTGGAGAAAACAATACCGCTAATAAAATTAAAACAACTGAAAAATTTAATGGAAACTCATGGTCTTTAACAGGTGATTTAAGTACAGAAAAATCAGGTTTGGCGGGAGTGGGAACACAGGGCGCAGCATTAGCATTTGGAGGTACCGACAACAGCTCTATTCAAGATGTAACAGAAAATTTTAACGGAAGCGCGTGGTCAGTCCTCCCTTTAGGAATCTTAACATACGGTAGAGATAATTTTACTGGCGTTGGAACACAGAATGCTGCATTAGCCGTGGGGTCTAATATTGAAATATCTGAAAAATTTGATGGAACAAGCTGGGCGGCCAGCGCTTCTTTAAGTACAAAAAGATACGGACTGGCTGGAGCAGGAACACAAAACTCTGCTTTAGTATTTGGAGGTCTTAATTCCCCTGCTTCTGTTATAGTGGCTACAACAGAAAAATTTAATGGCGGAGCGTGGTCTTTGGCTAACAACCTGAATGCAGCAAAAACAGAACTTTTTGGAGCAGGAACACAAAATGCCGCATTGGCTTTTGGTGGATATTCAGGTTCTAGCTATCTTGGGGTAACGGAAAAATTTAATGGAAATATTTGGACAGTGTCAGGAAATTTAACAGCCGGAAGTCAATTGGCAGGAGCTGGAAAACAAAATGGAGCACTTGCGTTCGGTGGATATAATGGAATAAGTAAATTAAGAAGAACAGAAAAATATACTGAAATATCAATAGATAATATACAAATTAATTAATTTGTATTACGCTTGACATAAGTATTTTTAGCTATTATATTAACATAGCTCTTATGGGCTATATATGGAGGCTACATGTCAAATATTATTGCAAAAAATGCGGATACTGCGGTTACCAACATTCTTGATACCATTAAACCAATGTCGATTATAAAAAAAGAGGACCAACAATTTTTAGTTGCAAATAAAGAACACTTTGCTCAAGTTTTTGAAAAAGTTCATATTTGGAGAACAGATACGCAAAAAAGATCTATTATTTCAGATGATTATCATCCAACCCTTCATTCTAAATTTCATCAATCAATTCTAGAACAAAAAGTACAACTTGAACAAAGTTTTTATCTTGCAAAAGATTTTGAACTTAAAAAACTACAAGTTGAAAAATTGATGCTTGATATGGAAGAATTGGGCGATTCTAGACGAGATGAAATTAAAAGACGTGAATTAGAAATTGAAATTCAATTTCATAAATACGAATTAGATCAAATGGTTATTGCAATGAATTATCGTATGTCAGAGGTTAAGGGGTGGCAAAATTTGCAAGAAGAGCTTTTAAAAGATATGCGCGAATCTGGTATGGACGAAGATGCGATTTGGAATAAAGATGCTGGGGAAGTTGAATCTATGTTTTTTGCTTCTCTTACAAAACTACAAGGGTTAGCTAAAACAACGGACGGGGCTGAAGCGGCCAACTTAGTAGCTTTGGCTAAATTTTATGTTCAAAAAGTATTTGAGGCAGGAAGACTGCCTGAATTAAAGAAAAAGTGTAATTCAGCTCAACTAGACTCTCTTAAGTTTTTAGGATTTTAATTTAAAAAATGTATTAAGTTTTTTATTAAACCTCCGATAAATAAATTGGAGGTTTTGTTTTTTTATGATATTTTTTTATAGGAGGTGTTATATGTTAATAAGTCTTTTGTTGGCCGTATTGGTTGCAATTTTAATTTCTCGTTATTCTTAAAGGGGGATTTGTGAAAATGCTTAATATGTTAATGGATTATGAAGATGGCAACCTCGATAACAGCCTAGTTCCTGTATTATTTCAAAATCTTGTAGATAGTGGGTTGATTTTTAGTCTACAAGGACACTATGTAAAAGTTGCTAAAGAGTTGGTTGACGCCGGCCTGATTGACCTGACTACTGCTGACATTGAGGAGTAATTAGATGATTATTGAGTTGTTTGTTTATAGAATTTTTAATTTAATGCAGGCCAAACTTACCAGTCATGCTCGCTATGAGTTATTAGAAATAGAAACGTCTTCTCAAGACGCCATCAACGCTTATGAGGCCATCGTTATGGGAAAAATTTTATGAATAAAAAATCAAATAAAAACGAAGAAAAAACTCCAACACTATCAGATGCTTTGGCGTTTTTAATTTATCATTTGGGTATGTTTTTTTTAAAAGTTACCGCAATAGCGTGTATTTGGATTATTGTTGTTCATTATTTAAGTAAATTAATGTTAAAGTAAAAATATATGAAAAAAATTTTTATTATATTAATAATGTTAAGTTTTTTTTCAGAAACAGCTTTTGCTAATAAAACTTTATTAGTTGGCGCATGTATTGCTCAGAAATCTATGTGTAATCTTTATGATAAAGAGTTAGACCCATGGGAACAATATTGTTTTACAGGCGCAATTTTAAAAATTGAAATTGTAGGTAAACGCTCTTATAAAACAAGTTGTTTTGAAAAAGTAGCTTTTTGTAAAGAATTTTTATACTTCAAGGACGTTAAAGCAGATTATTTTCAAATAGATTGTCCCAAGTTGGAGCAACCAAAAGATGTGGAGTAATCTAACTCTGTTGACGTGTGTTTTGGCTTTGTCCACAGCTTTGATTTATGTATCTGAGTTGGCTGTTAATTTTATGTCAGCAGCCACTCATGTTCATTGCGTTGACAACAAAGACTATGATACCTGCAAAGAAAAGTTTCTCAGCAACATCATAAATCAATTAAAAAAAGGAAAGTGAAATGCAACTTTCTGAATTTCTTGAAAAACATTACAAACACTTCAACTCTCGTGAGGTTTTGGCAGCAGCCAAAGCCTATAAACAACACGTTGAGGGCGGTAATAAGATGATGGTGACTCTTGCAGGAGCTATGTCTACCGCTGAGTTAGGTATTATCTTGGCTGAAATGATTCGCCAAGACAAAGTCCACGCTATTTCATGCACGGGCGCAAATCTTGAAGAAGATTTATTTAATCTCGTTGCTCATAATCATTACAAAGTGATTCCCAACTACCGTGACCTAACTCCTCAAGAAGAAAACAAACTACTCAAACAACACCTTAACCGTGTCACTGACACTTGCATCCCAGAAGCAGAAGCTATTCGCCTTATAGAGGCCCATGTGTTGGCTGAGTGGAAAAGAGCTAGCCGTGACGGGAGGTCTTACTTCCCTCACGAGTTTCTTTATAAAGTTATTAAGAACGGTATTATAAAACCTCAAATAGACCCTAAAGACAGTTGGCTTGTAGCTGCCTGTGAAAAAAACTTACCCATTTACGTACCGGGGTGGGAAGATTCTACTCTAGGAAACATCTTTGCTTCTTACTGCATGACTGGAGAATTAGGAACTCGTGTTATGCGTAACGGCATTGAATACATGGTGGATTTAGCTTGTTGGTATAAAGAGACAACCAAAGATTCTACTGTGGGATTCTTGCAAATAGGTGGTGGTATTGCTGGAGATTTTCCTATCTGCGTAGTGCCGATGCTCCAGCAAGACTTAGAAGACACAAGTATTCCACTATGGAGTTATTTTTGCCAGATTGGTGACTCGACTACATCATATGGAAGTTATTCGGGAGCTGTTCCAAACGAAAAGATTACTTGGGGCAAATTATCAAAAGAAACCCCCAAGTTTATGATTGAGTCGGACGCCACTATCGTAGCTCCTTTGGTGTTTGGATATGTGTTGGGGTATTAAATAATTGATTTGATTAGAATATTAAACAAGCCGCAATTAAAACTGCGGCTTGTTTCACTTTTACGTACACTAAGTTCCAAAAAGTTGAAATTTAGTGTACTTGTTTTTACTCAGCGCCTATCAGTGTTTTACCTGTATAGATTTGGTAGTTCTTTTTATTCAGACTACACTGATGGGTTTGTTTGTGAAGACTTAAATCTATTTCTTTAAAAATAACGTCGTCTTTAGAGGTGTTTACATCAATTAACACTTTAAAAAAAACTGTATTACTACTATTTTTATGTGATATTGATCCCGCAATTACAACAATATCGTTAGTTGGCGTCGTTACGGTTTTTGGTAAAACAAAAGGCTTGATTTTTTCTAAAATTTTTTCTGGAGCCATAACTATAGCCATTTCTATATTGGATGCATTAGTGATTTCTGTTATTTCATCTACACAATTTGTTTTAGTTGGGGTTAATATATAATAAATAGAGATTCCAGTAATCCCTATAATTGCTAATCCCCCTAAAGATAATAAAAAATTATTTATTTTCATATAACCTCCTCTTGAGAAAAAATTTCAGAATCGTTACCAGACCATTCTTTTCGTACATGTTCATTTAAGCGCGGCGGATGTTTTGTGGGATGGCAATGTTCCATTAATAAATTCAAAATAGCTTGAATGTGTATTGGCTGAAAAACAGGCAGCTCTTGAACAACAAACTCAACTAAATGCTCATAACAATATTTTTTACTAAACATTTCATTAATCATAAAATCACATTTTTGACATTTTTTACTCATAATTACCTCATATTAAAAGAAAAGTTCTTCATATTCTGACAAATCTTTATCAAAAACTTGCATGGCTTTGGTTTTATCGTAAAAAGACCTTAATACATAATGCTTGGTCAAAGGATCAACAATATCATAGGTCCATTTTGTTCTTGTAGATTTGTGAAACAAAACCGTACCTTTTTTAAACGGTTCTTGAGTGTTTTTAGACGTTTCATTGTTTTTAGAACTCCAACCCCAATTTTGCTGAGAAGGAGATGGCGATGTTGAATGAATTGTTGAGGAAGCTCCATTGAATACAGTTTTATTTCCATTAAGTAAATTAATTTTAATAATATTATTAGATACATTGTCTATGTATTCTATTTCATTATTCCATAAATCAAACTTACAAGGAATAAGTCTGTGTATTGATGAGTCTGGCAAGTCAATTGCGCTGTAAGATGGCCAAATCATGGTCAATTCATGACAATCATGATGATTGATTGTACCGTCTGCCTGCAAGACGGCATTTAAAATATTGTCAAAATAAAAGTCGTTTTTTTTTAATGGCTGAATTGTCATATACCCTCCTTTATTTTCATTTTCTTTTCGGAATAAAACAAAAAATCTTAAATGTTTTTATAAAAACTAATAATTACAATCACTTATGTATTTTATGTTTTTTTATATTTTATTGCTTGTAAAAGCAACTTATATTTATTAAATTAAGAATGCAAGGACTTTGACCAAGGCTGATAAATAAAACGCTGTAAGATAAAATATTGATACGTTTATTAAAAAGGAATCCGAAATGTCCAATATCGGAAAAAAACCCTCATTTGAGCATATTCGTACAGATGAGCTGGTAGTGCAGCAAGGCTCATCAATTGCATTAGCTGAAGGTTCTACCTCGATTGCTTTAGATGTAAGTGAAAAAAGTTTCATTCGTTTAACTGTCGGAAGCGGCTCCCCCGGTGAAACAGTAATTGCTGGCATTTTAGCTCCTTTATTAGCGGAACCTGCCAGAAATGGCAAAATGATTGTTTTAAAAAATGACAGCTCTGTTGATATTATTTTTAAAGAAGAAAATGCTTTAGCATCTGCTGATAATCGTATTTTAATTGGTACTAGTAAAGAGCATACGTTGTCTCCCGGCGGAACAATTTGTTTTGCTTACGACAATAGCGCTTCTCGTTGGGGGCTTTCCAGCTCTTCTTCAGAAGTTATTTCTTCTTTGGTTGTCGATACAAATTCAGTTGCATTATCTACTTCTGATTTAAATTTATCAACTCAGCCGAAAAAATCAAGCCTCGTTGAATTAACGGGCGCATCGACAGAATTGCGTTCTATTACAGCAGGCAAAGTCGGCGAGCTTTTAATGCTCGTCAATAAAACAAACTCCGCCCTTCAAGTGATTAATGAGGACGCTACCCCAACGGCAAGTACTAGGATTATTACAGGAACTAGTGGGCCAGTTTCTATCCCAATCGACGCATCCATATTGCTGAGCTATATGACAGATAGCGACTCAAATAGCAGATGGCGCATTGTTGGCGGCACAGGCAGCGGTGGAGCAGCCACTGAACAAGTGACACAAACAGGTATTGGTATTTTAGCTGATTATCCAATCGGCACGCCCTTATACGTTGATACAACTGCTTGGAAAAAAGCAAATGCAATGGCAGCAAATACAGCAGAAGTTGCTGGCTTAATTGGTCGTCGTTTAAATGACAATTTAGCCGAAGTTTCTTTATCTGGAGAAATTTCAGGAGTTACAGCTAACGCTTTTATTGAAGCTGTTTTACCTGCTCGCGGTTCAGTAGTATTTTTATCAACAACGGACGGAAAACTAACTGTCTCCGATGTAACCACAATTGGTTATGTTTCTAAACCAATTGGTATTGTTCATAATATTGGCGCAACTTCTGTTGATATTATGTTCTATAACCAGCGCGGTGTCGTTGTTGGCAGTGTAAACGCAAGAACGCAAATCGCTTTAGCCAATAATGCAATAACTCCAATACAAAATATTACAGCCTATGAGGCCGGTGAGTTAGCTGGATGGGTTTATATTAATGCAACGACTGATTATAAATTTTATTTTCAAACTCAATTTGCTAAAAATGGTTTAGGAACAGATTATAATATTGCCGTACCTCAGACAGTGGGAGATACTCCGCCCGCTGGTTTTGCTATGGATGTGCTGGTAAGCGGCGGCATAGCAAATGTGCGAGTCGCTTTACCTTCTTTAGCTGGGTTTATTGATGCATATATTAATTATGCAATAAACGCTCCTGCGGTTGGAACAAGCTTACCCTTGTCCGTTGATTCAGAAAATGTTTTTTTTAGTTCAATAAAAGCAAAAGACACCAGCGGTATCTCGGTAAAAAATGCTGCTGGCAGTACGACAAATGTGTTTGTCTCGGATGCAGGGAATGTCGGGATTGGGACGGCGAGTCCTGGTACTACCTTACATGCAAAAAAAGACTTAGTAAGCGGCACAACGTACGCGGTTTACACTGATAACGGCGCAGGTGGTGCAGGTACAAATGTTGCAGGAATTGGTTTTGCTAATGCTGGTAACCTAAAGTCATCTATTACCGCAGCAGTTTACGGTAACGATTACATGACATTTAACGTAGGCGGGTCTGGTACCACAGAACGCATGCGCATCGACGCTAGCGGGAACTTAATTGTTACTGGGTCTACGGCTGTTGGTAAAATCACTATGAACGGTAATTCCGGAGAGTATATTTCTGCCAATATCAATAGTGCAACGGTTAGTGGAACCAATAAAGTTGGCTTTCAGTTAGCTGAGCAAGGCACTCCAGTTGCAGAATTTTCTTATGCGCGTGATGGAACGGGTGTAACAAAATTACAAACAATCGCTTCTGGACAACAGCTTGTATTCGGTATCGGAACCGGCTCTGAATGTGCAAGATTTAATAGTAATGGTTATTTTGGAATTGGAGACTATTCCTCTAGTACAATAACTAATAACTTTGATATTAAAGGTGCCTCTCGTTTTTTAATTAACACTCAAAATGCTGGTGGTTCTGTATTAAGTTCAGTAAATCCAACAAATAGCACCTACACCTCAATGACTTACGATGCCACGAGTCATCTTTTTACGACTAACTTAGGAGCAGATCTTACAATAAACTCAAGTGGATTTGTATTGTCCGGAACAACAGACTCATCCGAAACAAGTGGCGTGGGTATAAAAATTAAACCTTTTCTTTCTAATGCGGTTGTTTCTGTAGTAAACAACCAAAGTTTAAATTGGCCTATAGCGTTTCGATTGTATAACGTAAACGCTACTTATAACGGTGATAGGTTTTATGTAAAAAATGACGGAGGTATCGGTAATTACAGTGCAAACAATGTTGGTCTTTCAGATGAGCGTGTAAAAACAGATATTAATCTTGCTGGCAATTATCTCAACAAAATTTGCGCAATACCTGTAAAAACTTTTAGATACAAAGACCAAGGCGATGATATGGATTTAAATCTTGGCGTTATTGCTCAAGATGTAGAAAAAGTTGCTCCCGAACTGGTAAACAGCACAGATGGTTTTGGAGAATTATCTAAAGACGAAGAGCCTCTTAAAACAATATATCAAACAGATTTACAATACGCTTTAATGAAATGTATTCAAGAACTTAAAGCTGAACTTAATGATGCTCGTGCCGAACTTAGAGTATTAAAAACAGAAATTGAGACATTAAAGGAAAAATAAGGAAAATAAAAATGGCAGTTGTATCTTTATTAGCATCAATAGCCGACTTAAAAGCATCTCAACTTGCAGGCGGTGTCGCGCCAGTGATGCCTTCTGGTGTAATTCTTCCTTATGGTGGAGCTACGGCACCGACTGGTTGGTTACTTTGTGACGGCTCAACAAAAAGCAGAACCGACTACGCTGACTTGTTTGCAGCAATTGGAACAGCGCATGGTTCTGGTGATGGCTCGACAACTTTCCATCTTCCAGACTTGCGTGGTCGCTTTCTTCGAGGCGTTTCTGGTGATTCTGCAAACGACCCTGACAAAACAACACGAACCGCTGCAAACACTGGTGGAAATACTGGTAATGCAGTCGGCTCTGTTCAAATAAATGCTACAAAGAAAAATGGACTAACGGCTACCGCTAATTCAAGCATTGTAACTGGAACGACTAATTTAGCTCATACACATGGTTCAAGCACTGTAACCGGAGGAACGACTGACGTATCGCACTCACATTCATCGAGTTCGGTTAGTGGCTCGGTAGGTTCTGACGGTACTCATACTCATCGTTCAGATGGTCTTGTAGGATATTTATCATATACGTTTAATACTTGGACGGCTTCTGGAGTCGCTGGTGGTGGAACTTATGGATTTGGATATGGACAACATGCGGTATCAGATTCAAACTCTCAACATGGTCATGGTTTTTCATTAAACGCAGCGGGTCAAAGTTTGGGAGCAACCGATAAATCTCTTGCGAACGGATCGGCTGGTGGACAGTCCCTAGGAACGACAAATATTTCAATCGCATCTGGTTCGGCTGCCGCTCAAGCCATTACGGTTGGAAATGGTGATGCTGAAACTCGCCCACTAAACGCAAACGTGAATTACATTATTAAAGTATAATTATTGATTGGGAAGTAGATTGTATGCAGTATCACAAGTTGAAAGTTTTGAATGTCAGCGACGTAAACAAAGACCTTGAATTGCCTGTGTCTGGAATGAATTTCTCATTCCAAGGCGACAAGTTAATCACATATGCGATTGATTATGGTGAGATTCAAAAAACAGAAGTTGATCCCGCTGTAGAAGAGCTTGAAAGTTTTCTCAAAGAACAAGAGAAAAAAAGAAAAGAAGCAAAATATGAATTTCAACAAAAATTTCAGATTCGGTCTGGGCTTTGGTTTTTTGATTCGGAAGCTGGATTAAAAGAGATTCCAAGCAATGATGAAGAAAAATTCTACGAGACTGAAACGAGCTTGAATCTGAAAAGAATGTTTTTAAACTTCCTGAATAAAAGCGAATCTATTTCAAAGAAATTCAACAAACCAAAACGGGCATACCTTCTTCATTCCGAACCAGGAATGGGCAAATCAGCTATGATACGTCACTTCTACCGAAGCCTCCTCAAACAGGAAGGCACTTGTGTTTTGCAGGTGGGTGGCGACGTTGATTTCCAAAAACTTACAAACATATTTTTGAGCGAATACAAAGAAGATGTGAAGCGCATTGTTCTTATCATTGAAGACTTTGGGCGGCGTGACTATGCCAACAATACGTCAATCTATAACCCGTCTTGCTTGAACTTCCTTGACGGCGTTCAAGGATTGTTTCGTGTTCCCACTCTTGTTGTTTGCACGACAAACTTCATTGAACAGTTGGGCCCACAGCTCACCAATCGCCCAGGTCGATTCAATAAAATTATCAAAGTTCTTCCACCGAGCGATGACGAAGTGTTTGAATTGGTCAGAGAAATTGGTGGAATTTATCTTACAGAAGATCAGAAGAATTCATTCCGTGGGAAGCAGATGACTCCTGACCACGTTATTGAATCGCTCTTGAGGCATGAGATTGAAGAGATGCCAATCGACCAAGCTGCTGAAGAAGTTATGAAAGAACGCGAAGGATTAACTAAATGGAATTAATTTTAATAATAACATATATAAAATAAAAAATTAAAGGGCTATATGGCAATTACGGTAATTTATAGCGACGCTAATGGCGCAGTCGCAATGGAAACAAGAAAAAATATAGATACATCAGCAGCAACGACATTAACTTCTACTGATGATTTAATAGTTGCCACCGGCTCTTCTCCTTATACGATTACATTACCCACCGCTGTTGGAGTTACAGGAAAAAATTATAATATCAAATGTGATTTAAGTAATGGTATTCTTTTGACAATTAATACTACTAGCGGCCAGTTAATCGACTCTTCTACATCAAAAACACTATTAAAGGGCGAGTCTTTATCGTTAATGAGTAACGGTACAAAATGGATCAATTTAAGTGCTGTGCCATTAGAAGGGCGAGGAGCTGTGCCATTAGGGGCAATTATACCTATAGGCAATTCTGCCGCATGGGCACTGCCATCATCTGGACAAATTAAAGATGGCTATGCATTGTGCAATGGACAATCATTTCCAACTGGCTCTAATAGTGTTTTTTTTGGAAATATACCAAATCTCACAGACAATAGATTTTTACAAGGCTCTAATACAATTGGCGAAACAGGAGGAACAACCTCAAAAGCAACCACTGGAATAACCGCTTCTTTTAACAAAGATATTATGAATACTGACCAAAACTTTCATGATCACGTAATAGGATTGCCGCAAGCGCCTGTCAGCGGTACTGCGACTGATACTATAGGTATATTAAAAACCGAATCTCGGTATGTAGGCGGGCCAAACGGTGAATATCCCAAAATTATAGGAAATGTTGCTTCTACTGGCCAAAGATTCCCTGGTTATTATTCAACCACTTACAATAGCGTTGTTTCTACTGTAACTTGGCAATCAATTACTGTAGATACTACGGTTACTCAAGGTACGATTTCTGATATTCGTCCACAATATTTTAATGTTGTTTATTTGATGAGGGTAGTTTAATATGCAAGAATATGTAATTGTTTATAAATATTTAAATTCTTGGTTTTGGAAAAAACAAATAGTAACTGGCCATAGTTATCAAAAAGAAATAGATAAGTTGATTTTATTTAAAAAAGATGGTTCAATTGAAGAAGTGCCAGAATGGTCAAAACATCATGTTAAGCTAGGAACTGATTTTATTGCAGCACAAAAAAAACAGATTGAAAAAGAAACAGGAATTGACGTAAAGCTAAGTGTCTGAAAATATAAAAAATATTTAAAAATATTTATAGATTTTTAATTTATTTTCCGATAAGTTTTAAAATGAGGGTTATTATGAAGCTAAGAAAAAAGTTTATAATTTTAATTAGTTATTTATTACTGATTGGTTTTTTGGTTTTTTATGGAGTTGATGTTTATAGGTTTAAAGGACCTAAATACCAAGCTCCTGAAACTTATTATCCTGTTTTGTATTTTAAACAAAAATGCCTTGAATTTAAAATAGAAGAAATTTGCGCTACTGGATTTAAAAATTTAGTAAGAATCGACGTTGTTGGCCATGTTTGGTATCAGCCACATAAAAATTCTAGCATTAACACAATAGGATTAATTGAATATTCGTTTTTTACTCCTAAAATGAAGATTAGCGTTGACAGGCGGCTTTTGTCTGATACAGTTGTTTTTGATTCAACCTTAATTCATGAATTAGGGCACGGAATTTTAAATTTAGACCATGATGATAGTAAAACAGCTATTATGAACAGTGAGTTAACACAAAATGGTATATTAATTTTGCAACAAAATTATGAACAATTAGTTAATGAAATGTTTAAAGATTTTATTAATAAAGAATAAGTTTTTTGTTTATGATGGTGTGGGGGCATAAATGGCTAATAATGAGTTGCTTACGGAAGACGGCGTAAGGCAATTAATAGAAGAACTTGTGTCAATTGAATCTTCTATTAGAGAAGCTCAATTAAACCAAGAGGCTGAGAACAGACAAGCTTCTGATGATGCCTTAGCTCAATTATTAAACCAGGAAATTGATGATAGAATTAACGCTATCTCAGCATTGCAAACAGCGGCTAATCAGTCTATTACAAGAATTGATGGGAATGTTACTCAATTACAAGTATTATTTAATCAAAGACATGAACAAGTTACCCAGTTAATTTCTCAATTAAATGCATCATTTACAGAAAAAACAAATAATTTTGATTTATTAACAGATGTTATCTTAGACACGCAAACAAAAATGCAAGTCGTCCAGGGAGATGAGACAACTGTTGGCTCGATAGCCAACGCTTTATTTGACGCAAAAGCATATACTGATCAAAAAATAGCAGAAGTTTTAGATGGCGCACCCCAACTACTGGACACCTTGAAAGAACTTTCAGATGCAATCGGAAACGACGCAAATTTTATTACCACGGTCAATCAGTCTATTCAAGAATTGCAAGAAGAAGCAACAGCTAACAAACAAGAAATATTAGATTTATTGTCGCAATCTTTAATTAAAAAACAACTTATTACTCTGACTGAAGAACACATTGAGCAGGGTTTTGTTGAATTGCCTGTTATTAACATTATTCCAAATTCAATGGTCGTATTTTTAAACAGATTAGGAATTTTTGAAAACGAAGATTTTTCTGTTTCTGTTATAAATAATAAAACTCGCCTTACTTTTATTAACGATTTTTCTTTAACGGGATTAGAGCCAGCCCAAGCTGGTGAGCAAATTAGAATTACATATTGGACTATATAAATAAATTTTAAAGCCCCCCCACCGAGGCCACCTTGTTATAAGGTGGCCTTTTTTTATAAATATTTAATATTATTAAATAAAAAAAATTATTTTAGCTAAAAATAAATGTTTAAAAAATAGATATGTTTGTTATATCGTGTTAAAATAACTCCGACCGGAATTACCCGGAAAGGAGCTAGCGATGACCTTACGTATTAAAAAGAAACACTTAGATGCAAAAGCGATTGACGGCAGTAAAATTGAATTGTTGGATGGAGAGGCATTAAAGGCCGTTTCAAGTGGTGTGGCTGTAGACCTTATTAAGGTTGATGCCGAAGGAAAAGTCTATGCTTATAATGCTGAAACAAGTGCGGTAAGCGAAATCGCTTATAAAACTAATCTTAACGCCGAAGAATCAGCAAGAATTTCGGGCGACGCTAGCTTAACTTCTCGTCTTTCATCGCTCGAAGGCGGTTCATCTGGTGCAAACTCAGCAATTTCTAACGAAGAAAGCCTAAGAATTTCAGGCGATGCTAGCTTGACCTCTCGCGTATCTGCTGAAGAAAGTGCAAGAGCATCTGCAGTATCTGCTGAAGCAAGCGCAAGAGTATCCGCTGACAGCGTTGAGCAATCAGCAAGAATTTCTGCTGATGGCAGCTTGACCTCTCGTGTTTCCGCTGAAGAAAGTGCTCGTGTTTCTGCTGACAGCGCTGAGCAATCAGCAAGAATTTCTGCTGATGGCAGCTTGACTTCTCGTGTTTCTGCCGAAGAAAGTGCAAGAGCATCTGCTGACAGCGTTGAGCAATCAGCAAGAATTTCTGCCGACGCTAGCTTGACTT
>Ga0129333_10000368_pt1 | contig 35267 bp, 48 predicted proteins | sample CPB6_08_DNA_FD_94474 | JGI IMG/M metagenome (GOLD analysis project Ga0129333, IMG submission 94474) | Freshwater to marine salinity gradient microbial communities from Chesapeake Bay, USA - CPBay_Sum_0.6_0.8_DNA | ecosystem: Environmental > Aquatic > Marine > Coastal | place: USA: Chesapeake... | reverse complement strand
TTATTCTATGGTTACGGCTAACAGATTCTGGTCTCAGATCTTTGGTATTGCTTTCAGTAATAAACGTTGGTTGCACTTTTTTATGCTTTTCGTTCCAGTTATGGGCCTCTGGACTTCTTCTATCGGGATTATTGGTTTGGCATTGAATTTGAGAGCTTATGATTTTGTAAGTCAGGAGATTCGTGCTGCTGAAGATCCCGAATTTGAGACGTTCTATACAAAGAACATATTATTAAACGAAGGCTTACGTGCCTGGATGGCTCCTGTGGATCAGATTCATGAGAATTTTGTCTTTCCAGAAGAGGTGTTGCCTCGTGGGAACGCCTTGTGATAAAAATATAATGCCCTGCGGAAACGCAAAGACCCTTCGGGGTCTTTTTATTGACTTATGACCCTAACTATGGTATTATATAAATAATAATAGAGTAGTAAATGAGTATGTCCTTAAATAAAAAATCAATTCCTTGTGGTGGTTTAGTTGGAAAAACTTTTGGAAGATTAACTGTTGAAAATGAATATCGTTCTGGACCAAAATATATTTTATGTGAGTGTTCTTGCTCTTGTGGTGGTAAAACTAAATCTACAAGAAGAGAGTGTTTATTGAGTGGTAAAACTCAATCTTGCGGATGTTTGAGGACTGAAAGATCTGTTGAGACAAATAAAAAAAGATTTGACCCAAACGCAGTATCAAAGACAGTTGAATATAAAATGCTAGCAAGGGCAAAGAGTAGAGCAAAGAAGAACAATCTTCCTTTTAATCTTGAACTTGATGATATTGCTATTCCAGAGAGATGTCCTTTATTAGGTATAAAAATAGAAAGTAATAATTTTAGAAACTCTCCAAATAACCCTTCACTAGATAAAATCATTCCAGAGAAAGGATACATAAAAGGTAATGTATGGGTCATAAGTAATAGAGCAAATACACTCAAAAACGACGCCACCCTACAAGAACTAGAACTCCTGGTAGAAAACCTAAAATGTTTTTCATCCTCTTCTCATTCATAGCATTTGGATTTCTAATGTTTATATTATCGGTATTGCAGGATCTATGAATATATTATTTAAAACTAGTAAAGAATTAAAATACGGAATAAAAATCTTTTATAATGTTTTTTCAAAAAAAGAAAGATTGAAAATCTTAGAACAGTTTAAACCTTTATTGTATAAGATTGATTGTTGTCCGGGACTTCAAACTGACTCAAATTTACATACTATTTGTAATAGTAATTCTTGTATGTTTGATCCATTTGTAAAAATAAAAGAGAGAATAAAAATTTCAAATCCAATTCATAAATCTTGGGTGAATTATACAGATTCTAAATTAAAATATCTTTCTTGGCACGATCATATGTTATCGCCATGTGATAAAATATGTGTTTATATGTTAGAAAATCCTGAAAAAATTGGGACATGGTTTTTAATTGAAGATCAAATTTATAAAGTTAAATGCCCAACAAATTCTTTAATTTTATTTCCAAATCATTTAACACATTCGGTTCCTTATGACATTAAAAAACCAAGATATAGTTTAGCAATAGATTTCATGTAAATATATGATAACTTCTACAACACCATACAAACTCGCAGAAATTATTAGAGATACTTGGCCTGGACTTTACAGACCACCAGCAAAGAGTTATAATCAATCAAAAGCACAAGAAAAGAATGTATGATTATTGGGTGGTTACTGACAAAACCACAGGTAGAGTAATTGCTCATTGTGGAGATGAGAGAGATGCATTGATGTTAGTTGGATTTGATAAAGATAAAAGAAGTTATCGTAAACAGAAGTTCATTCTGGATCAAGTCATTACCGTAACATCAACAACAGATAAACAACTTCCCGGTCAACAAGGATTACCTGCTGCTAAAGAAGAACTTCCTCCAATAGAACTTCAACAACAAGTATGGTTACCTGAAGGACAAGGAGTTCCAGTTAACGCTAAATAACTTTCAGTTTTATAAGAATTATGAAGTTTACAGTTTATTCAAAAGACGGTTGCCCATATTGCACAAAAGTCCAGCAAGTGCTAGAGTTGGCACAACTACAACATGTAGTCTATAAATTGAATAGTGATTTTACTCGCGAAGAATTCTATGCAGAATTTGGAGATGGTTCTACCTTTCCACAAGTAATTGTAAACGATCAACACATCGGTGGATGTACAGATACTGTTCAATATCTTAAGGAGCAAAATCTAGTTTAATGGAAACTAATTTTCACGAAGTCTACAATGATGTTGAAAAAGCAATTGATTTTGCTTTTGAAGGAAAGTTTGTTTTAAAATTTTATGATTATCTTAAAATAAAAGGTGTTAGAAAGTTTGAAGTTGAGCAGTTTATTGAAAGTTCTACTGCAAATGAACTCAGTAATCTTGTAATGGATCTCGATGACTATCTTGAAGGTGGTTCTGATGAAATGCATAAGCAACTTCGTGAAGGTTATGGACATATTCCAAAACCAGAAGCAAGAAAAATAAGAAATTATCTTTATGGCATCTTAGAAGATGCATGGAAATATAATAATGACAAAAAACCAGGAAGGAAAAAGAAAGGATCTAAATAAAAGTGATCCCCACATTAATCGTGGGTTTGAGTTATTGTTAAGAAAAAGGAGAAAGAAGCCTCAAAGACCAAAGACTTTTGAACTTAGGTTTGGCAAAATGGTTTCTCTCTTCAAACGAGAAATTCATTTTAATCTAGAGTTCTCTTTGGATATTATGAAAATCAACTCTCGGGAGAAGTAAAATGCTAGCAGTAACTCTCACCTTAGGAACATTAATTTCAATTATGTTCTTTTTTATTGGAGGTGTAATAGGATGGACAGCAAAACAATATTTGTTTGAAAAGAATTTAGTTGCTTATACACACCCCGAAATGTTTGATGAAAACGGAAATGTTATTCCAGACGAAATTTTAGCAGTGAGATTTGAAAATGACTACAACTACGACTACGAAGAAGAAGACGACGACGAATAATAATCCTCCTCAAAAAAGGGTTAAATTACCTCCCAATCCATTCATTCATGAAGTTTTTGAGTTGGTAATTAAACAAAGAACCAGACAAGATAAAATTAATATTCTAAAAGAATATGAAGATCCTTCAATCAAGGCAATCTTTATTTGGAATTTTGACGAATCAGTTCAATCTGTAGTTCCAGAAGGTCCTGTACCTTATAAAGAAAATGAAGTTCCTGTAGGTACGGATCACACATCACTTCGCAGAGAATATAAAAACCTTTACCATTTTGTAAAAGGTGGTAATGATTCATTGTCTTCTCTACGAAAAGAGACAATGTTTATTCAACTATTGGAAGGACTTCATCCAAAAGAAGCAGAAATTATTTGTCTTGTTAAAGATAAGCAACTCACAACAAAATATAAAATCAGTTTTGATATTGTAAAGGAAGCTTATCCTGATATTGTATGGGGAAATCGTTCGTGAGGACAATTGTGAGAGAAGAAATGGCAGAAAAAGAAACACAATCGAATATTTTTCTGCCTCATGAGTATGGTTGCGAAATTCTATTTGAAAGAGCAACAATGAGTCAGGCAAAGGATTCATCTTTACCAAATGATGCGTATCTTATTTGGTATAACATAGATGGTGATACTTTTATGGATATAACTCGTTGTAGAAAAAGAGTTGATTTATTTGATTTCTATTACGACAAGTATGGTCCCGGATCAGTTCATAAAATTGATTTTGGGTATGGAAGAGTAAACCCAAAACTGTGGGGATATAAAGCACCAGAAAAAAAGAAAAGAAGATGAGTGAAGGATTTAGTGAAGAAAAGATTGAAGTAGCAATCAATACCAATGAAGTAAGTAAACTTCTTAAAAAATATAAAAAGATCAAAAAATATATGAGATCTCCACTTTTTGCAGTAAAAAATATTGATGGTACTGAAAAAATTGTCAGTGATCTGCTAAAGGAAGTGGAAAATGGGTAAGCATTATTTACTTAATCTATATGGATGCTCGTTTGTTCTTTTGGACGACGAACGTTGTCTTATAGATCTACTAGAAAACGCTGCAATAGCAAGTGGTGCTACTGTGGTTCAAACTATTTCTAAGAAGTTTGAACCACAGGGAGTCACTGTAATTTGTTTATTATCAGAAAGTCATATTAGTATTCATACTTGGCCTGAAGAAGGTAAGGCAGCAGTTGATGTTTATACCTGCGGAGATTGTAATCCTAAAATTGGATGTGATATGATTATCCATCAACTTTATGCTCAGAATCATACACTGAGTTACATTGAACGTTGAACTAAATACACTATATCTGGAGAAGTATATGCTCTCTACACAATACCGTCTTCGTCTTGAAGCAATCTGTGAACGAATTGTAAAAGGTGAATCTGTAGAGTTAAGTGATATGATCTGGGCAGAAAAACTTGCTAAATCAAATCGATCTGCTGCAACTATTCTAAGACAAGCGCGCCGACGTGCTGCTAATCCTGATATGCAGGAAGATAGTCTTGATGGTTTTATGAATGCTTTGGATCTTGGAGATCCTGATCCGTCAAATCATAGAAATAGATTTAATAGTGCTGATGATATTATTGACTTTTTTACTGGAGATAAGCCAGATGACTGGAGGCAAAGAGATTAAAACCGTATCAAAAAATACAAAAAATCCTTACTATATAAATCACGTTCATCCTATGGGACGGAAGTAGGGAAACCGAAGGAACGCACTTTACAATTAGTAAAGGAGCAAATCCTAATGTCTAAAGTAGTATATCGTGGTATCGAATATGATACTCAAAAACGTCTTGAGTATCAACAGCAGATGATGCAGCAACCCCAACAATACAACGAAACCTATCGTGGTGTTAAGTTTGTAAAGGAGGGACACAAATGAAAAAACTCAATGTACTTCAACTCATTAAAGAGCAAAAGCAAAAAGAACAACGTCGTTACCAAGCACTGCTTGTAAACGCAGGATCAAAGTAATGTTAATCATTGCTCAAATCACTGTAGCATCAGCAGCATTCATAGTCTTTTTATCTGCATACATTCAATGGTTATGTAAATGAAAGACTATCATTATCATTATGATGATGCGGATAAGGATAGTAGAGGACCTGCTTGTTATCAACTAACATATCGTGGATGTAAGTATTGGTCCTGCTATAGAATACACTTGCGAGAGTGGTTCGAAAAAATGTTTAAGTCAGAGGGATCTTAACGATCCTTTTTTTATGGGTATAAACTAGTAGGCATAAATTTTTGTTAAGGATCCCTGACAATTTGTATAGATAGTGGTAGAATAAAGAGGTGAGAAAAGTGATCTAAAAATCAAATCTTTATTATGATTGTCCTTGTGCGTGGAGGTTATTATGCACAACCTTGTGTCTTACAATCAACTGGCTGGATGGCAACAAAGTATTAATAGTTTAAATCATAGTTTAGATAATGTGTCAGATGAATCTGATTTGCTAAATGATTATTATAACTGCATAATTGAGTGTAATGATGATTGGGGAACTTGTAAGAAGATATGTAGGAGAATTCTAGAATAGTCGTTGTGAGGGGTTGACTACCCCTCTTTTTTTGTGTATAATACCTTTGTCAGCGTTCAATTGAATGGATAGAGAAAAGCTTAAGTTAATTGTAAGGAATCTTGAGTCTCTTGTAGAATGCTTAAAATCAGAAGTTTACTCTGATATAGATTCCTATAAAACAAGCTATGAAGAAGTAGCACCTTACATTACCGATTACGACGAAGTATTTTATGATGGAGATGATGATGGATATCCCGACTGAGTTTGAGTTTATGAAACCAGAAGTAAAACTTGTTAGTGTTACTCCTGACGCAGAAAAGCATATGGCTTATTGTGCTCGGGTAAGTAATCCTGCTAACCAAGAGAATGAAAAGTTCTCAGGACTGCTCAAGTATTGTATTCAACATCAACACTGGAGTATCTTCGAACAAGCTTCGATGACTGTAGAGATTAATACTACAAGAGGTATCGCAGCTCAGATTTTGCGTCATAGGTCCTTCACATATCAAGAATTTTCACAACGATATGCTGATACTAACCTTCTGAATAAGACTATTCCTCTTCCTGAACTACGTCGTCAGGATAATAAGAATCGTCAAAATAGTATTGATGACATTCCCGATTATTTGAAACTGACTTTGACTGAGGATATTCGAGTTCATTTTGAGCAGGGTTTGAGACTCTACAACCGTCTTCTAGAAAAGGGTGTGGCAAAGGAGTGTGCGAGGTTTGTACTACCATTGGCGACCCCCACAAGACTCTATATGACCGGTTCTGTAAGGTCGTGGATACATTACATTGATTTGCGTTCATCACACGGGACTCAGAAGGAACATATGGAGATTGCAGAACTTGTTCGTTGCATCTTTACCTGCCAGTTCCCCGCAGTATCTGAAGCACTTGGATGGAATCGTGAAGGTTGCTCTGAGTGTAATGATGCACCATCTATCACCATTGAATAAATACCCGTACATAAGATGGAGGTTTAAATTTGGCAATCTATCCTATTATTCATAAGGAAACTGGAGAAAAAAAAGTTATCGAGATGAGTGTTCATGAGATCACTCAATGGTATAAGGATAATCCAGAATGGAAAAGAGATTGGTCTGAAGGATGTGCGACACCAGGAGAAGTTGGTGATTGGCAGAATAAACTAATTTCTAAAAATCCTGGATGGAATGACGTTCTTAGAAAAGCATCTCAAGCACCAGGATCACGAGTTAAACCACTATAGTAATTTTACATGGCAAGAAAAAGAGTATCTAATCCAGTACCATTTGGTATGAGCAACAGACAAATGAAAAGAAAGAAGCCAATCAATCTCGACATAATGAAGACGATTGAACCTCTTACTGATAATCAAGAGGCATTGTTTAAGGCATATAAACTCGAACAGAACCTAGTTGCATATGGTGCTGCTGGTACTGGTAAGACTTTTATCACTCTTTACAATGCATTGCGTGATGTTCTTGATGAAAAAACTCCATATGAAAAAATTTACCTTGTAAGGTCTTTGGTTGCTACAAGGGAGATTGGATTTTTGCCTGGAGATCATGAAGACAAATCATCTCTTTATCAGATTCCTTATAAGAATATGGTGAAGTACATGTTTGAGATGCCAGATGACTCTGCATTTGAAATGCTCTATGGAAACCTCAAAACTCAAGGAACGATTAGTTTTTGGAGTACTTCTTTTATTAGAGGAACTACTCTGGATAATGCAATCATTATTGTAGATGAATTTCAGAATTTGAATTTCCACGAACTCGATTCAATCATCACTCGTGTTGGTGAAAATTCTAAGATTATGTTTTGTGGTGATGCAACACAATCAGATCTTGTGAAAACTAATGAACGAAATGGTATTGTTGACTTTATGAGAATTCTTAGAGTTATGCCATCATTTGATATGATTGAATTTGGTGCAGAAGATATTGTTCGTTCCGGTCTCTGTAAGGAATATATTATTGCTAAGATGGAATTGAATCTCTGATGTTTAATCATGTTGAATTAAATCTCCCTTGTCTTGAAAGGGAGATGATTGATGGAGTTCGTTATTACAAAGTTCCAAATAATAACGAACTCCACAAGTTTGTATCAATTACTTCTGTTATTAGTCATTACAGCAAAGAAAAGTTTGCTGCATGGCGTAGAAAAGTTGGTGACGAAGAAGCAGATCGAATTACTCGTAGGGCAACTAGTCGTGGAACTGATGTTCATACTTTGATTGAGCATCACTTAAAGAACTCAGATCTTCCAACTGTACAACCTATCTCAGAGCATTTATTTAATATTGCAAAACCTGCATTAAAACGTATAAATAATATTTACACTCTTGAAGGTTCTCTTTATAGCGAATACTTTGGTATTGCTGGAACTGTTGATTGTATTGCTGAGTTTGATGGTGAATTATCGATCATCGACTTTAAAACATCAAAGCAACCAAAACCAAGAGATTGGATTGATGGATATTTTGTTCAGTGTTGTGCATATGCATGTATGCTCCATGAACTCACCGGACTTTCGGTTAAAAAATTTGTGATTATAATGACCTGCGAGAATGGTGAAGTTGAAGTCTACGAAGAATATGATAAGGTAAAATATATCAAATTACTTACACAATATATTAAGAAATTTGTTGATGATAAACTTCAGCAGATTTCTTGACTTGTTCGTTCTTTTCTATTATAATGAGTATCTAAGTTGAGGAAAAAGATTGTACATCACCGTGTTAGGACAAATGGAAAATGAATTAGAAAAGGTACTGGAATCAAAGTTTTTTTGTCCTTCTCGGTTTGCTCAAGAGATTGAAAATCTTGTGCAGCATAATGAGGATATGAATTATATTGATGCCATCATTCACTTTTGTGAAAAAAATAGTATTGATATTGAGTCTGTTCCAAAACTTATTTCAAAACCACTCAAAGAAAAGATTAAGTATGAAGCTATGGAGTTAAACTTCCTTAAGAAGACTTCCAGAGCAAAATTGATCTTTTAATCCATTTTAGGGGGAAAAATTTTCCCGGCAAAAATTCCCATATTACTTTTTTTGAATGGTGCCTTTTGATACTTACAAGACTTACCTTGCTCTGAAGAATCACTTCACGAAAGATTCTTATGACTATCACAAATATCAAGGTAAAAGTCGTGCGTCCTTGCAATCTTTTTATAAAAGGAAGGATCGATATTGGTTTGAAAAGTTATCGAGACAAAAGGAAGATAAAGAAGTAATTGATTTCTTTGTTGCAAACTTTACAACATGTTCTGATCCCCAAACTATATGGATTGGGGAAATGATTAAAGAAGGGGAAACACGTTATAAGTCCTGGCAAAAGAAAATACAATCTCTTTCTTACTTGTTTAAGGAAGAATCTCAACAACTATTTGATAATAAATTTGAAGAAGTTTTTGACTGTTCTAAGGGTCATCCACTCCTTTTAAAGATGTTCCTGATCGGGAAAGTTAGTCTAGAAACTCTAGTCATTTATGATAGAATATTCCTGTTCGGGAAAGATTTTGATAAAAAATTAAAAGATCCTGTGTGGGAAACCGTCAGTATGAGAATTAAAAAATATTCTCCCTTCCTACATATAGATGTATTTCACTACAAAAAGATACTCAAGCAAATTGTTGGAGGAACATGAGTTTTTTTGATTCTGAGGTTGTTCGTGCTGAAATGGCCGAGATATCTGATCTCCAAGAAGATATCTATAGAAATGTTTTTGAATTTCCTCGAATGTCTAAAGAGGAAAAGCTGTTTCATGTTTCTCTTTTGGAAAAACTTTTGAGCAAACAGCAAATTCTATATACTCGATTAAAACTTTCAGAAGATCCTGAAGCAATTCAAATGAAACAACGAATTCAGGAATCCGCAAGAATGATGGGAATGCCCTCCAACGTTGATATGAACGTCATATTCAACAACATGACTAAACTGCTTGAGACCATGAAGGAACGTATTGACAATACTGGTTCCGACATGTAAACTGATGAGGTACACACAGGCCAAATCCAACAAATACGAGGTATACAAATGTCTTTTGAAAATCTGAAAAAGCAATCTAAACTTGGTTCTCTCACCGAAAAACTGGTGAAAGAAGTTGAGAAAATGAGCACTGGTAGTAATGGTGCTGATGATCGATTCTGGAAACCTGAAATGGATAAAACTGGAGTCGGTTCTGCAATCATTCGTTTCCTTCCTGCACCTGAAGGTGATGATGTTCCTTGGGTGAAAATTTATTCACATGCTTTCCAAGGTCCTGGTGGTTGGTATATTGAAAATTCTCTAACTACTATCGGTCAAAAAGATCCTGTTTCTGAGCACAATCGTGAACTCTGGAACAGTGGTAGTGAAAAAGATAAAGAAACTGTTCGTAAGCAGAAGCGCAAACTGTCTTACTATAGTAACATCTATGTCGTAAAGGATCCCGCTCATCCTGAAAACGAAGGTAAAGTATTCCTATTCAAGTTTGGTAAGAAGATCTTTGACAAGATCCTGAATGCTATGCAACCTGAATTTGAAGATGAAGAACCCATTAATCCTTTTGACTTTTGGACTGGTGCTAATTTCCGTCTGAAGATTCGTAAGGTTGAAGGTTATTGGAATTATGATAAATCCGAGTTTGATTCTCCTTCAGCACTGTTGAATGATGATGATGCACTTGAAGCAGTTTGGAAGAAAGAATATTCTCTGTCTGCTATTATTGCTCCTGATCAGTTCAAGTCTTATGAAGATCTTGAAAAACGTCTGAAATATGTTCTTGGTCAGAAATCTGCTCGTGCAGCTGTGCAAGAACAAGAAGATCAGTATGAATCTTATGTTCAAACCCCTTCTAAAGAGGATAGTGTGATTGCTGAACTGGAAGAGTCTTTTGCTCGTAGCAAATCAACTCCTTCTCTTCCTACATTTGATAATAATGAGGAAGAAGACGATGCTCTAAGTTATTTTCAGCGTCTTGCTGAAGAATGATCACTGATAGATTCTAATATTATCTCCTCTCTTCAAGGTATCACTCACATATTGAGTGGTGCCTTTTTTATATGGCATAATATTATCAAGATCATTGAATACAACATTTAAGTATTGTGGTTTAAGAACAAATATATTTCTTTTATCATTTTCAATTTTCTCTTCATATTGAAGATTAGTGACTGGAACTGTAATTGATGATTTTGTAACTTCTTGTTCTAATGAGTAATCGTAGTAAGTTACACTAAAGTTTTGTGGAACTTGAAGACCCTCTGGAACGATGATTACCCCAGAAACATTTTTAACTTCAACTGTTTCATAGTGACGAACTGCATTTAGATTTGTATATGATCCATACTTTTCTAGCATTATTGCATCAAATGAAGTTTGTGGTAAAGGCCACTCAGTTTGAATATTAAGAATATTGTTTGAAATAAGAATTACCCAATCCAATGTTTCATCATTGTAAATATTGAAAGCAACGTTATCTGGTCTTTCATCACCTATGATTTTATACTTCGTGAAGAAACTAAGATTTCCAAAAATGTCATCACGAAGTTTTCCTCGTTTGAAAAGATTTTTTACAGGAACATAATCAGAGATTGCTTTGTTTTCTGCAGTCCTGCTAACATAATCGAAATTTGGAACCTGTCTAAAGTATGATGCCATTTTAGTAACCTATTGCGTCCTTAATTTCTGGATAATCATCATCATAAATTGGATCAAGTTCTTGGAATGTCATTGAGAGTGCATACATTGTCATTGAACCATCTTCATAAGTGGAATAATTTCCTGCTGGAGTATAATCAACTGTAAAATTTAATAATGCACATTCTTTAATTAAATTTAAGTATGGGTGTTCCGTCGTAGACTTATGCATATATTTAATATTAAACGTATGTGGAGACTTTAAGAACAATCCAGTGTCTGCTCTTTTCACAGACATTCCTTGCTTAAAGAAACGAATAATTCTTCTTATTGATTCCGATTCGGACTTTTCTCTTGCTGACAATACAAAAGTAAATGTAAATTGTCTCAATGTTGGTCCTTGGAATAGAAGTTCTAAGTTTGGATTTACTATTGCTCCAGTTGTTTTTGTGAGAAAGTTCTTATTGTCCGATACAAATCCAAGAGCAATTGCAGATTTTAATGAGTCACTTCCAGCCTTACTTTTTAAAAGTTCTGCACCACCAGATAAAGCAGAAGCAACCCCTTCAGAACCAGATCCAATTGCAGTTGCGGCTGTAATACCTGCCATCGCTGCAAGAGCATCTACATCTACTCCTCCCCAATTTACTGCATTAGTGTCAGTAATTGATGGTTGGATGGGTAAGGTAACAGTTCCACCTCTACTTTTTATACTATCTCTATTTCTTTCTCCAAAAAAGTCTCCAGATGCAAATCCCGAAGTCCCTATTTTTCTTGGAGCATGTTCTACAATTGTGAATTGTATAGAATCTTGTGTAGATATATCCAGATCTATTGGATAAGTTTCATTACCATAACTACCAACACTTCTTCCTTTTGATTTAATTCCACCTTGAAGATCATTTAATACTTTATCGGTTTTTTCTTGATTTTCTTTAGTGAACTCCTGGGGAACGGATCCATTTGTATCTGCAGTATCTTGAGTTGTCGCATTATTTTCAGTACCTGATGCAACTACTTTTTGTTCTTCTTTACTGAGTCCACCACCTAAAGGTTTTGTTGTTGCTGCTACAATTTGTTGTCTAGTGTTATTTTTTAGAGCACCTTTTTGTAAAGAATTCTTAGCATCAGATCCAAGAATTTCTTTTCCATTGGAATCTTTTAAATATGTCCAAGTTTTGCCGCCATCAGTAGTTGTAGCCGCAGGAACATAACTTCCGGAATTTGCGGAATAATATACTGTTGTTGTTGCTCCAGATATTTTTCCACTACTATCTTTAGTGACTTTCGTTGAAGTTGCTGTAAAAATATTTGTTTGACTAGTTCCAACTTTAGTCTGTATTGGATTGCTATTGAATGCATCCAACGGTCCAACGAATGCCATCAGAATTCCTCCTTAATTAAAGGCGGATTAATCATCTCAATTTTTTGTAGAGTATGAGACATTATAGACTTTTTAGTTATTTAGTCCTGATTTTTCCATATGGCAATGATTGAAGATAATCGATTTCATTCGATCTAATGACATGAAGTTTTCCTGCAACTTCTTGCCATGTATAGTTTCTTACCATTCTCCAGTGGTAATTGAATCCTCTAAATCCCCATCTTTGAACTTCAGTAACTGCAACTAATGGGTGTTCATCGTAAGTTATTTCTGGAGTTTTTGGTATGTATATGAATGTATAATAATTTCCAACATCCGGAATAAACTCAGATTCACGAAATACTTCTAGAATATTCATCATGATTGTATCGGCATCTTCGGAACCATCAATTTTTCTTTTGAGTTGAGATACTCTTAAAGATTGTCTTTGAACATCTTGTCCGAAACCTTTTGCCATTAACCGATACCTAGTTCGTTTTCTGTTATAATACGAAATTCAAGCATTCTATCTGCACAAAATTCACGAGCAGCTTTCCACTTTGCCTCATTTACTGCGTAAGTTTTAACTTCATTAATAAAGGTTCTTGTCCTTTTCTTACTTGTCTGAACAGGAGGCATTGTTTGTCTTTTTGGTTTAATCTCAATAACATACTTTTTAATCTCACCAGATTGCTCACGAACTTTAATTATAAAGTCTGGAAAATATCTTCTCACTTTACTAGTAGTTGGATCAAAGTAAGGTATGAAGAACTCCTCACTGCCCCATTCCAAGATGTTTTCATTTAAATCGCACCACCTACAGAAAATACGTTCCCAACTACTGCGACAAATGATATTATTTGGATCACCTTTATACTTATTTGGATACTCAGGTTTATAACGACTCTTTATACTCTCTGCCATTATACATAATATATCGGTAGAAATATTTATAGATGGGAGCCCCAAGTCCTACAAAAAGATCCATTGATAATATTAAAAGTAAAATACTTCAACCAGCTCTTACTTCGCATTTTGAGTGTAGTTTTGCGTTGAAAGATACTATCAAAGATCAGATGGGGTATAATGGTATTAGTAAAACTTTGATTGATGAATTACTAATATTATCTTGTTCTGAAGCAAATCTTCCAGGATCATCTATTGCAACACATGAACTTAATAATGATTTTACTGGAGTGACTCAAAGACACGCTTACAGAAGACTCTATGATGATAGAGCAGACTTTACATTCTATGTTGATTCAAACTACACGATAATTAGAGCATTTGAAGCATGGATAAGATATGCAGTTGGTGAACAAATATCTGGAGAATTGTCATCTGGTCCAAAAACCAATAATAATTATCGAGTAAGATATCCAAAAGACTATAAAACTACAATTTACATTACAAAATTCGAACGAGATATGAAAGGTAAGATGACATATACGTTTGTCAATGCTTTTCCAATATCAATAAATTCAATGCCAGTTTCTTATGATAGTTCTCAGTTGTTAAAATGCACAGTAGCTTTTACTTACGATAGATATTTCTCAGATAATTTAACGGAAATTTCCAAACCAGCAGAACCTTCTCAATTTTCTGCAGTAGGAGCACCCGATTTACCAGGACTCAGTGGAACTGGTGCATTATCTACTGGCAATGGATTGCCTTTAAATATTGCACCAAACCAAGGAAACTCTCAATTCAATATTGGAGCAGGAACACAATTGGAATTGAATCAAATCAATTCTAATATTGCTTAATAAATAAGGTATCTGAAATTATCTATAGGTTATTATGCCATTACCAAAGATTTCTACGCCAACTTATGAACTTGAGTTGCCATCTACAGGACAAACAATTCAATACAGACCTTTCTTAGTTAAAGAAGAAAAACTTCTTTTAATTGCATTAGAATCTGAAGATACTAAACAGATTACAACTGCAATTAAAACAGTAATTAAGAATTGCATTCAAACTAAAAATATCAAAGTTGAAAGTTTGCCAACTTTTGATATTGAGTTTCTTTTTCTAAACATTAGGGGTAAGTCTGTTGGGGAAGAGATTGAAGTTAATTTAATTTGCCCTGATGATGAAGAAACCACAGCAAGTGTAAGTATCCTTTTGGATGATATTAAGATTCAAAAGAATGAAGAACATGATAAGAGAATTAAACTTGATGATTCTCTTATAATGGAGATGAGATATCCATCTCTAGAGCAATTTATTAAGAATAATTTTGATTTCGCATCTCAGAATACGATGGAACAATCTTTTGATCTTGTTGCATCGTGTATTGATAAGATTTATAATGAAGAAGAAGTTTGGAGTGCTAATGATGTAACTAAAAAAGAACTTCTTGAGTTTTTAGAACAGATGAATTCTTCACAGTTTAAAGAAATTGAAAAGTTCTTCGAAACCATGCCCAAACTTTCTCATAAAGTTAAAGTAAAAAATCCAGTAACACAAGTTGAAAGTGAAGTTGTCTTGGAGGGTCTTTCAAGTTTTTTCGCATAGGCATGATCCATATGGATCTTGAGAATTATTTTAACTTAAATTTTTCTTTGATGCAGTATCATAAATACTCATTGACTGAGATTGAAAATATGATGCCATGGGAAAGAGACATTTATGTTTCTTTATTGAAAAATCATTTAGAAGAAGAAGAACTTAAGCAGAAACAGAATGGCGGTTGGTAACGAACAAATTGATGTAAGAATCCTCCGACTTCTTGAGTTGGAGGATGTGTTCGATATTGACTATGATACATATTTGATTCTGCTTAAAGAAGCAATGGTTAAAGGTTCATTTGGCAAAGATAAAATGCCAGATGAAGAACTTGCTTTACTAGCAAATGAAAGAAAAAGAATAAGAGGAAAGAAAGGTAGATTTTCTGTAAAGAAAAAGAGTCCCATCACTGCAGATAAACTTGGGATTGGAAAGTCTTTTAGAATATCTCAAAAACAATTAGCACTTCCTCCTGCCGCAATTACGCCAAAAGATTCTGAAGACGATACTGAAGTTTTAAAGAATATTGATGATCTTTTAAGGGATATCCGAGACAATCTTATTGGATTAGATGAATCTGCAAAAGAAAAAAGTAAATTAGATAAAAAGGAAAAAGAAGATAAAAAAAGAAAGGAAAGAGAAGAAAAATTAGAGAAAAAACCTTTTCAAGCAATTAAAAATATTGCTGATAAAATCATTGCTCCAGTAAAGTCTCTATTTCAAAGACTATTTGATTTTATTGGTAAAATAATTCTTGGAAGAGTATTATTTAAAATAGTTGAGTGGTTTGGTAATCCAGAGAATCACAAAAAAGTTGATAGTATTGTTAGATTTTTAAAAGATTGGTGGCCTGCTTTACTTGGAACTTATATACTATTTGGAACTAGGTTTGGTAAGTTTGTAAGAACAATTAGTAGAATTGTAATTCGTTCTGTTCCAATGCTTTTGAGTGCAACAAAGAATTTGCTTAAATTCATTGGAAAACGTCCTGTTCTTGCTGCAGCAGCTGCGGCAGCAGCAGGAATAGGTGCATATGTAATGTCTCAAAGAAATGAAGAATATCGAGACGAATCGAAAAAGACTGATTCATCTATCGTTACTCCAAAAGAAGTTGGTAAGACTCCTGGAGTTCCTCAATTGCAACAAGAGCAGGCTCTACAAGGTGGACTTGGTGCAATGTTTAATGGTGGTGGTTTAGTCTTCCCAAGACAACAGTTTAATAATGGTGGTCAAGTTAGAGGACCTGGAGGGGTTGATAGAGTTCCAGCTTGGTTGACTAATGGTGAATTTGTAATGTCAAAAGGTGCTGTTGAAAAGTTTGGAATTAATACTTTAGAATCTATGAATGCTGCCGGTGGGGGAACAAATGTCCCAACCGTAGTTGATAATGAAATGTATGCCGTAGGTGGTGGGTACGTTGGACTAAAACCAAAAGAATCCGAATCTAAATTGGAATCTAAATCTGGATTGGTGAAATCAAGTACTAATGTTTCTGGTAAAGTTTCAGAATCTGCCATTAGAAAAGAATGGAATAATGTTTTTAATAATATTGACCATCCATTATACTATAAGGCAATTTCTGATCCTTCATATAACTATTCACAATTTAAAAAAGAATTTCTTGCAAAAAGGTCAAATACATCATATAAACCATATGTTTCTCGTTTTTTGGGGGCAAGAGATATTGCCCATGAACGAGCATCTAGAATTAGAGGATCTAGACCATATGTAAATCCATTTAGTCCAGGTGGTATGTTTGGTGGACCAAGGATGCTTGCGAGAATTGACTATGCTGCTTCGAAAGGAAAGTATTATTCTTCCTCAGATCAAAAAACTTATGGAAATTATAATGATGCAATGGCAGCAAAAAGATCAAGAATGACTTCTCTTGCATCTCAACAAAGATTGGATAAGTTAAGTTCTCAAGGGGCAGGACCAAGAACTGGTAGAGGAATTAGATATACTGCAGAAGCAAAGGCACAAACAAGAGAAGATATTAAACGTGGTGGATTTATGGGTCAACTCGGTAGACTCGGAACTAGGATGTTTGGTGGAGAAGAGGGGAGAAGGAAACTTGCTGCACAAGATGCAGCATCTGCCGCAAGAGTAAAGCAAGCAGGTGCTGCATCTATTGGTCGTTATTATTCCTCTTCTGATGGAAAATACTATAAAGACTATAACGCAGCAGTTCTTGCTAAAAAGCAAAGATTAAAATCTGGAGTAAAACCACCAGTAAAATCAAAACCAAAATACAGTCCTGCTGGAGGTGGAATGGGTGGTGCTAGAGGAAGTGGAAGTAAACCAAGCACTGCAAAAAATGTTCCATCAGGAAGTGCATCAATGCCAGGAGGGACTCGTAGAGCTCAAGCAACATTGGGGATTAAAAAATAATGGCTATTAATATATCCAAGTTATTACCTGCTGCTAAAAAATCAAGTTCTGCAATTGTCAAAGCAGATAAATTTTTAGCACCAAAAAAAGTTGATAATGGAAATTCTTCTATAATTAAGTCTACTGAAAGTAGAAAAGAAGTATTTTACAGTATTAATAAAAAGGTAATTGATGTTAATAAAATTCTTGGAAGTCTAGTAATACAAAATAAAAATCAGAATGCAATACAGAAAAAGCAATTAGAAGATGATAAAAGACAGAAGAAAGAGGAAAAATTAGAAGAACCAAAGGAAACTAAATCAAAAGGAAATTTAAAATTACCATCGTTGCCTGGAAAGACACTGTTTTCTAGGATAGGTGATTTTATAATGAAAACCTTAACTGGTTTTATACTATATCGACTAATAGATTATGGTCCACAAATTCTAAACTTTTTAAAAATTGCAGCACCTGCCTTTGATTTTATAATTGACATTGGTGGCAAATTGCTAAATGGTTTAGTCACATTTGTTGATTGGGGATATAAAGCAGTTGATGCAACTAAGGGTTTTGTTAAAAATATTGCAGGTGAGGAAGGATCTAAAAATTTTGATAAACTTGCATCTGGATTAACAACCTTTATGAATTATGCTGTGATTGCAGGAATGCTTGCAGCAGATAGTGCAATGAGTGATGAAGGATTTGGTAGGGGTGGAGTTAGGCAAAGAGGACTTGATAGAGGTGGTAGAAGAGTTGGTAAAGATACACAAAAAAGATATTTTAAAAGATATGGAAAAGAACAATTTTTAAAAAGATTTGGAAAAGAAAATTTAAAAAATATTGGTAAAGATGCAACTAGAGGTGCTTTAACTAAACTTGGCAGAAATGCTTTAGTTGGATCTCTTCGTAAAGGTGGAACTAAAGCATTGCTTCGATTAGCAAAACCACTTCTCAGAAACATTCCCATTATTGGTGGTCTTACTGAATTTGCATTATCTTGGGCTCTTGGAGATCCTGTTGGAAAGGCAGCATTTCGTGGAGTTGGATCTTTGCTTGTTGGTGCTGTTGGAACTGCGATCGGTGGTCCTATAGGTGCTGCTATTGGTGGATTTGTTGGTGGTGAAGTTGGTGGAAAACTTTATGAAATGTTTTTCGAGAATAAAAAACCAACCAATAAAGACAATGCTCCCAAAAAAGCTGGTGGAGGTTCAGTAACTCGTGGTGGTAAACTTGTTAGTGGCCCTGCAAAAAGAACTGTAAAGAAAACAAAATCAAAAAGAACTGTTACTATCACACCTCAAAAAATAAAACCCGGAAAAGATGTTGGTGGTGCAAAAAAATTAGAAAAAATATATGCGAGTGATGACATAAAATTAATAGAAGAGCAAAATAAAAAACTAGGTAGAACTCCTTTTTTTGGTCCAATATTTTCTATTGCAGCTAAAGCTTTGCTAGGAGATAGACCAAGTAAACTTGATTATAAAAATGTAGGAATGTCCTTAAACAGTTGGATGTCAAGAACATTTAAATCTGATTTGGGGTTTGTTGGTGGAGGTGAAGTTGACGTTAAAAATTTATTATTGGGTGATGATATGAGTAATATCATTGCTCGTTCTTTTGAAGAAAGTGTTTCATCTGAAGTTGATGATGCTATAAATGAATTGATGAAAAAACTTGGCATAAAACCTGGAGAAAAACCAGCAGGTGTTCCAGGCGCTGCTGCACCTGGACCTCAAGACTTAATTAATATTCAAGGTGGAGATGCTGACTTTTGGACTCTTGTTGCTATAGCATCTAGAGAAGATGGTGATCCTCAAGGTTGGGCAGATGTTGCACAATCAATTTATAATAGACTTGCATCTGGAGCATATTCTGGAAAGACTATTAAAGACTTGATACTTGGTCAAATGCAATATGAACCAACTTGGAAATTTCCCAAACCGGGATCTACAGGAAAACCAAATTCAGAATGGTATGCAATTAAGGATGCTGCAAGTGCTGGGGTAGCAGCAGGTCAATCTGCAGATGCAATGAAAAAAGTTGCAGCAGCTCTTCTTGATCCAACTCTTCAAAAAAATGCAAGAGACTTTATTCAAGGTAGAACTGATTTTAGGGGGTATGGTGTTTCTGGAGGAATTCAAAGAAAGTCTGGAGACAACTATTTTGGATGGTACAATAATTACACTGCAAATAAAATAGGATCAGTTCCTAACTTTGGAGCAACTGCTTCTGGAGGAACTGGACCTGGAGTATCTGGTCCATTAGGAACTGGAAAAGTTGGTGCTGTTGATCAATTCACTTCTATTGCTAAAAAATTCGGACTACAATTGACTAGTGATTATCGTCCAGGAGATTCGGGTTATCATGGAAAAAATAGAGCAAGGGATTATTCCAATGACTCTGTAGGTAGTGGAACCCCTCAGCAATTGGCATTTGCAAAACATCTTGTACAAAACTATGGGTCATCACTTACCCAATTAATCTACACACCTCTTGGGTTTGGTATTGCTAATGGAAAGAGAGTTGGATTAGATTATTGGGGAAATTCTACTAATGCCCAACATTATCATCACGTTCACGTTGCACTAGCAAAAGGTGGTAGAGTTAAGAAAAGAACTTTTGCCATGCTCGGTGAAAATGGACCTGAGTTTGTATTTGATGCTGACACGACAGCAGTATTGGACAAATTAGCTCCTGGAATGTTGGAGAAATTGAATATTGCAGAAAATAAACCACAAATTGATTCAATTCTCAAATCATATATGTCATATGAAGATCCAGAACCAATCATAATCGAGGTTCCTGTGGAAGTTCCTGTTGAAGTTGGTAGTAACTATGGAGAAGGTGGTGGAATACTGCCAGTTTCTATTGGTGTAAATAATAATAATGATTTGTGGGATAGTTTAAACTACGGATAAATATATGCCAACAAGAGTAGAATCGACCAAAAAATCAGATAATAATATTACAAGATTTGAAATTTTTCCAAATGCTGGAGGAGACTCTTGCGATGTTTCTCAAGGTGTTTTAGAATTAAATTATTATGAAAATATATTATCAGAAACTGTAAAATTAACAGCAGTTGTTATTGATACTGGAAACGCTGCGCCTGCTGATGATGGGACTGGTGGAAAAATTGGTTTAGATGATGCTTTAAAAATGGGCAATGGTGAAAAAGTATTACTTTCTTTTGAAGATGGAAATAAGACTCCAAATAAACTTTCCTTTACGACCGATAGTAAAGCATTATACTTGAATAAAAGACAGAAAATATCTGAGCATACTCAGAAAACAATGTATTCTATTGAACTTGTCTCAAAAGAATTTTTAGTTAATGAAACTTCTAGAGTCGTTAAAAGGTATGATGGCAGAATATCAGATTCTGTAAATAAAATTTTAAAGGATGTAATAAAAACTGAAAAGCAACTTGATATTGAAGTTACCGAAAACAAATTTAATTTCATTGGAACAAATAAAAAACCATATTGGACAATTCTTTGGTTATGTAAAAAATCCATACCACAAAAACAAGGTTCTGTTGGAAAAAGTGCTGGATACTTTTTCTTTGAAAATTATGACGGGTTTAAGTTTAAATCAGTTGATGGATTATTTGATCGCATCCCAATTAAAAAATATATCTTCAATAATACAACATCATCCGTTGTTCCAGTTGGTTATGATGGAAAAATATTAAAATTTGAGTCTTCAAGTGGTGGGGATTTTCAGAGTAACTTAATGATGGGGACTTACAATTCCAGCAATAAAGGATTTAATTCAAAGGAAAGTTCTTATAGAGAAAATCCAATTGATATTAATACACAAGAAAGTGGAGTTACCTTAGCTGGATTGGATTTTAATTTTGTCAATTCATTGTTTATTCAAAATCCATCTAGAATTTCTTATAGTTTTGATTCTGTTGGATTTTTGCCAGATGGAAAAAATCTTCAAGAACAATTGAAAAGATCTTCTGAATTAGACATGGATAAGTCTCAGATAATGAATCAAGCTGCTATGAGATATAATCAAGTGTTTACTTTAAAACTAAACATTACAATACCTGGAGATTTTGATTTAAGAGCAGGAGATCTTATTTTTTGCGATTTTCCAGAACAATCATCCAAACCAAATCAATCCACAAATAAGAGACTGGGTGGAGTTTATCTAATATCCAGTCTATGTCATCATATTAAACCAAACGAAACTTATACATATCTTGAATTAATTCGTGATTCTTATGGCAGAAAGCCTATAGTAAGGTAATAAATAATATCAACTATTTTGTGTCATATGGACAAGACACTTCAACAACATATAAATGATGACAAAGATCAACTAGATGATCCTAATACTAGTGGTCAACGCCGTCGTCACTTAGAAGATGAATTGGAGCATTTAGAAAAATATCAAGCAAATCATCCAGATACTGATCATGATCCAACAGGATTTGAAATGTTCTGTGATGAAAATCCAAATGCACTTGAGTGTAGAATTTATGAAGATTAATCATGTCTGAGGCAACTTCTGGTTCATTATTCGATTCTGGATTTGCTTCAATTCTTCCTCGTTGGTTTGGGAGAATTGAAGAAAGCAAAACCTGGCAAAATAATGCTGCTTCAACTACTTTTGAGGACAGAAGTTCTATCAAAGGTTGGGGATATCGTTATAAAGTTAGGATTGTTGGTTGGCATAGTGGCAATAAAACTGAACTGAAACCAGAAGAAATGGTTATGGCAAATGTAGTTTTGCCAGTTACTTCTGGTAGTGGTATCGGTGGATATGGAGAAACTCCATCTCTTGCAGCTGGTACGATGGTGACTGGTTTTTTTATGGATGGTATGGGAGGTCAAGAACCTTACATTGATGGAGTTCTTGGTAATTCGCAGAATGAAGTTCCTAAAAAAAGAAGTGAAGGGCCAACATCTGGATTTGATATTTACACTGATTTATATAATCCAAAAGCAAAAGTTCCAGATAATTTGAGACTTCTTAATGATAAAGTTTTGAATACTTTTGATACTTATCATATTAATACGTATGCTTGGAAAACTCAACAGCAAGATAAGAATGTAATTAAACCCCTTGCATCTACAAGAAAGTGCAAGAAAAATAACTCTGAAATGAAAGGAATTCAGAGGACAATTAAAAATCTTCTTGGTGATATTGAGAGAATAAAAAAAGAAACAACAAAAGCTCAAGGTTTTATTGCGGATGCTCAATCATTAGCAAATCAAATTCAACCATATATTTCATCCGCAGCATCTGAGGCTGCTTCTTTTATGAAAACCATTATTGGTGGTGTTCGTGGATATATTCTTAGTACTATAGAAAAAGGAATACGCAAAGCAGTTCCATTTTTATTTCCAACTCAAATTGCAAAATTTAATAAGGAGAAATCTAAATCACTGAATACTATTTCTTGTGTATTTGGAAAAGTTGTAAAGGCACTACAGCAACAATTTGAATCACTTTTGAAAGATATTCTAGATAAGTTTATCAATGCACCAATGTGTGCTGTAGAGAATATTATTGGTAAACTTATTGATACAATTCTCAATACCGTATTGAATGCTGTTAATGCTGCTTTAACTCCAATAATTGCATTGATCAGTGCTATCACTGGAAAAGCACTAAATCTTATTATGAATTTATTTACTGCATTAGATTTTATATCTGGAATTTTATCCTTCTTTTCATGTGATGAAGAACCATCATGTTCAGAGTATGATGAAATTACTCAATCAAAAGGTTCTACAAATGGCGGAGATACTGCGGCAACTCCAGGAAATCCAACAACGGAACAAGCAACAGGTCAAGGTAATGGAAGTGCGGATGGTCCAGTTTCTGCTAGCATAACTAATAATGCAGCAGAGGCATCTACGGAACAACTTTCTGTTGGACAATCAAATGTCGAAACTCAATCAGTTGCTGCACAAGAACAAAATCTTATTCGAGAGCAAGGTGCTAAGAGAGAGCAAGTTGATGAAGAATTTGGAACTACTGAGCAGGCTAGACAAGCAGTTCAATCTGGGAATGTTACCTTCTTTTAATTGATATGGCAGGAAAATTAAATCTAGATAAAAATTTACCAAAACAATCTATCAAAGTATCTTACTTTGATAATGATGGTAAAAGAGTAGATAATATTACTCAAGAACAAGCAAAACAAGTTGAAAAACTTCGCCCAGGAACCAAGTTTTATTTTCAAGATGGTGATGGTGTCCAAAAAGAGTTAAATATAACTCAAGTTTTGGAATTGCAACCAAAAAATCTTTTACCAACTGCACCATCTTGCCCAACTGCCCCACAACAATGCGGTCCACCAAAAGTAAAAATATTTGGTGGTGGTGGATTTGGTGCAGTTGCTAATGCTATTATTAGTCCAAATTCCAATTCTGTAATTGGGTTTGATCTTGTAAATCCAGGTAGAAATTACACAGAAGCTCCATTTATTGAATTGATAGATGAATGTGGTAAGGGAAATGGATCTAAGGTAAAAGCAAATATGAAAACAGTTGGAGTTGGAACAACAACTGCAGGTGGAGAATTGCAAATTAAAAATATAACCATAGAATCTGTTGGTGATGGTTATATTTCAACACCCGATGGTAGTTTGGGTGGTGATGGTAGAGTTTGGAAAGAAGTTGATGAGGGGTATGCGATAACGGACGATGGTAGATATTATGTCGTTCCCTCAGGAGTAAATCCTCCTCCAAATAGCACTTATATTCCACCCACTCCAATAACTGCCCCTCCAAATGTATATCCAGTTCTTCTTGAAATTGAGGAAGTTGTAATTTTAGATGGTGGTTTTGGGTATCAACCAACTGATACAATTCAAGTTACTCCGGATAAAGGTGCTGTTTTAAAACCAATCATTCAAGGTGGGCAAGTAGTTGGAGTAAATGTAATAAAACCTGGATTGGGATTTGATGATATTCCTGAGATTGAGGTTATTTCTGACACTGGATATAATGCAGAGTTTTCTCCAATTTTTAGAGTTGTTGAACCAGAGCAAGTTATATCAATACCAGCTACCGCAACTGTTGTTAAAGTCGTAGATTGTGTAGGTAAGTTCTAATGGCAAAGTCAGTAAATAACGAATCAAAAGTTGTACAAACAAAAGATGGTGCCATTAGATATGGGCACATTCATCAAGATCAAGTAAAATCCTCCGTAATGCTCCAGGGACAAGGTGGACTTGAGTATATTACACTAGATCAAACAGAACCAAGAAAAGGTTGGATTAGTACAAGAGCAAGAGGTAGATATCAAGTAGTATGTGGAGATAACATTCCTAAAGGGCAACCTGGAATGTATTTTGATGCTGCAAGTGGTGATATTGTAATTAAAACAAAAGGTCGTATTCGTATTGAAGCAGAAAATATTGATATGATTGCGAAAGGTTCTGATAATAGTAATGGGAATATAACCTTAGATGGAAATGAAAGTATTAATTTAATTTCTAAAAAGATTGATGTGACAGCAGATGAAGTTTGCAATATAATAACTGATGGGACACTTCAAATGTCAGCAATAAATATTATGAAAATGTATGGTGGGTCAATAGAAAAGTTGACAGGTGTTGGTACAAAACTGCTGAAAACAACCACATTCCCATCCACACTTAATTTGCCATTTAAAACATAATTTAGGAGATTGGTATGAGTTCAGTTTGTAATAGTCCAGAGTTAATGTCTGGACCACTTTATGTTACTAGTGTTGAATCTACTCCAAACTGTTGTAGAGATGATAATGGAAGACCAGTTACTGGGTCATCTTATTTTCAAGGACCTTTTAATGTTGGAGAAGAGTTCTCAAGTGTAAAGGCTACTGTGATGCTTGGGGAACTTACCAATAATCAAACAGAAACTCCGGATAGAACATTGCATGTTACCGGAGACGTGATTATTGAAGGTGATGGAAAAACTGATAATGCATTAAAAGTAGAAGGTCCAACTGACTATCCACTTTATGTTGGTGGAAATGCGTATTTTGATCATCCAAACATTGGAGATTTGTCTGATAGATTTAACACAGCAGACTCAAGACCAAAACCATTTGACATGAAGCATCCATCCCAAGAGGGAATGCGACTTCGTTATGCTTGTATCGAAGGACCGGAAGTTGGTGTATATTTTAGAGGTAGAGTAACAAGTAAAACTGAAATTGAACTTCCTTGGTATTGGAAAGATTTAGTTCATACTCAAAGTATTTCTGTTCAAATTCAACCGATTGGTTCTCATCAAGATGTTATTGTTAAAAGATGGGATGAAGAAAAAATCTATTTACAATCGAAGGGTGGAATGCCAATTGATTGTTTCTTCCACGTTTATGCTGAAAGAAAGGATGTAAATGGTTTGGTAGTAGAATACTCAGGAAATTCGTGGAAAGATTATCCAGACCCAACATATCAAGATTCAAATTATAGTTACAAAATCAACACCCCAACCCTTGACACCTAGTGACCGACCTGCTATATTAGTAGGGTAATCAACGGATGACTGAATGCAAGATGAATACCTGACACGATGTGTTGTAGATCCAGTCAAACGAACTGTGTATCTTTATTCTAGTGAAGGTGATGAGAAGCAAGTGACCTGTGATACAGTAGAAGAGTTTATGAACGTGCTAGAATTCGTTCGTGCTACAGTGGATGAAGAAACTCTTTCATACGCAAATCCTCTATGAGACCAGAAACAAGACAATCGATGGAAATGCTGTTTTCAGCAAAGTGGAATGTTCCTAAGGCTGCAGAAAATTGTGGTCTTACGAATAAGGAAATGAAAATTACATTCAACGAATATTGTAGGTTGCATTCAGCAACATATGTGGTAGAATCTAGTGATCAACTCAGTCTTCTCTGAGTTTTTATGGGCGTGTGGTGAAATTGGTATCCACAACAAACTTAAAATTTGTCGAGCATTGCTCATGCGGGTTCGAGTCCCGCCATGCCCATGAGGTTCACCCTCTAAATACACAAAAGTACGGAACCTTTATGAAATACCGTATTGATGCCAGATATTGTTGGTACAATAAAGGAACAATGATTGTTCTGATGTATTTCATAAATCAAGTTCCATTTACTTTTGATGAACTTCCCGATGAATCTATGTATGATCTGGAACTTATAAAATTAGCAGATAACGAAAGAAGATTTGAACCTGAGGATTTATATTATTCGTCTTTTTACTTAATTGATGAAGAGTGTCATCCTCTTATGTTTGAACTTGAACTGGAAAATCCAGAAATGTTACCTGTTGATTAATTTGCCCTTGTAGCTCAGTGGTAGAGCAATGGTTTTGTAAACCATTGGTCGTCTGTTCGAATCAGATCGGGGGCTTTCTATTGATACAATTGCTATGATTAAAAATTATAATTATTCTCACATTATATCAAAAAATGATAATAAAAGAGCAATAAATCTTGTAGATAATTTAATTAAATCTGGAGATTGGTGCCCTAATGCCCCAAAGTTTCAAACATGGCCTGATTTATATGAATATGAAGAATTTAAAATATTTACAGATACATTTATAAATTCTTGCTTCCAATACTTGAATTTTAAATCGAATTATAAATTAGATATGTGGGTTTATAGAGATAATAGGTTTGATAACAAAAAAAAGAATCCATCAAATCGATGGCATGAACATTCCAAAGGAAAGATGAATAAAATTTCTGGATTATATTATTTAAAAAATTTAAGAAATGAGGGAACACAATTTAAAGATTTTAATGTAATACCCGAACAATATACCTGGTACATATATCCATCATTTCTTTTACATAAACCACCAGCAATAAAATCTTTTAGAAATAGATATACTATAGCTGCTGATTTTGAGTACTATTAAAATGTCACTTATTTCCCAAACAGACCGTCAGATGGTCATTGAAGCACTTGAATACTATGTTAAAAAACTTAAAGAAGATAACTGCACTCCAGCATCAATCAGTGCATTCCAAACCCTCCTTAACTGGGTTGAATTGGAGCATTTCAAGCATGAAAATTAATCTTTGGTATTGTGATTCGATGAGACAGTGGCGTTGGATTCTTACCGACGATTCACGTCCTATTCTCAAACAAGAATCTGGTCAACAACCACATCTTCGTGATGCTATGAATGATGTAGCAAATACTGTAGAATATATGTTAGAATGCAAACAAAGTGAGTAAAAATACTTAGATGAAATCGGATTTTTACATAGATAGAGTGGGTAAAGAAGAAATCAAAGAACTTCTTTATACCTATCACTATCTTAAAGACGAATCAAAAGATTTCAAATCTGGTTTTAACTATGGGCTTTTCAGATCCTCGGTTTCTGATATTCTTAGGGTTGGTGGGTGCTTGGGTGCTTGTATCTTTACTGGTCTCCCCGTCCCAGAAGTAGCAGTAGGGGCCTTTGGACTACAAAGACATGAGCAGGAAGGTATCTATGAACTCTCACGACTTTGTATTCATCCAGATCTTCAGAAAGAAGAATATAATATCACGTCTTGGTTCGTCAGTCGTTGTATAAGGAGATTTAGAAAAGATGCCACAGTTCGTGCTATTCTTAGTTACGCTGACTCTAATCACCACACTGGAGTTATATACCGAGCTTGCAATTTTCAATACTACGGTCTAACAGCACCCAAAAAAGATTTTTATTATGCTGACGGAACCAAACACTCAAGAGGAAGTGTTAAAGGTTCTGAGGGTGAATGGAGAGAAAGAAGTAGAAAGCATAGATACTTGATGGTATTTGATAAAGAACTTAAAAAACGATTGACATGGAAGGAAGAAAAGTGGTATAATAATCAAGACGATACTATTTCGTTACAGTGACCCAAAAAGTGTGACTTCAAAACCTCCTCTTTGTAGGAGGTTTTGTTGTATGATAAATAATCCATAACGGAAACTATAAGAACTAATACAATGGGTCTAAGTCGTCTGGATAATTTTTTAAAGAATTCCCGTGGAGAAATTCTTTATGTAGATCCCTCAAATATTGATTCAACTGATAGTATTTTAAATCAGGGGAACTCACTTGCGAGACCTTTTAAAACAATTCAAAGAGCACTTGTTGAGGCAGCACGATTCTCTTATCAAGCGGGACTTGATAACGATAGATTTGCCAAAACAACAATTATGCTCTATCCTGGAGAGCACATTGTTGATAACCGTCCAGGATGGATTCCTGATGGATCAAATAATTATAGACTTAGAAGTGGTCAAACCTCATCAGACTTCCCACCATTTGACTTAACAACTAACTTCAGTGTAGAAAGTGAAAGTAATGCACTTTATAAGTTGAATAGTGTTTATGGTGGTGTGATTGTTCCAAGGGGAACATCAATTATTGGTATGGATCTTCGCAAAACAAGAATCCGTCCAACTTATGTTCCCAATCCAGAAAATAGTAATATTGAAAGATCTGCGGTCTTTCGTGTAACTGGATCTTGTTACTTCTGGCAGTTTACTTTCTTAGACGCAGATCCTAATGGAGTATGCTTCAAGGATTATACTACAAATACATTCGTTCCCAATTTTTCACACCATAAACTCACTGCTTTTGAATATGCAGATGGTGTTAATGGCGTAAGCATTTCAGATACTTTCCAGACCTATACGACAAATCGTACTGATCTGGATATGTATTATGAGAAAGTAGGTCTTGCTTATGGAACATCAAGTGGCAGACCTATTTCTCCAGATTATCCTTCATCTTCACTTGATATTCAAACCAAAGTTGATGAATATCGTATTGTTGGTTCAAGAGGTGCTGAAGTTGGTATCAGCAGCATCCGTGCAGGAGATGGTGTAACTTCAAGCAACGTCATTAGAGTTACTCTATCAGGTGAACTAGAAGGTCTTGATGTAGATACTCCAATTCGTATTAATGGAGTTGGTGCTCCTGGTTATGATGGTCAATATGTTGTATCTGAAGTTTATGTAACTGGTGCAAATCCTGAAGTTGGATATCAAGTTCAAAATGCACCAGTAAATCCACTTCCAACAGTATCTGGAGCAACACTCAATATCTCTGTTGATACCGTCACGTCCGCATCACCATATATCTTCAATATCTCATTGAGATCTGTTTTTGGTATGTGTGGTCTTCATGCCGATGGTAATAAAGCAGATGGATTTAAGTCAATGGTTGTTGCGCAGTTCACTGGTATTGGACTGCAAAAAGATGACAAAGCATTTGTAAAATACGATACTACTACAGGAACTTATCAGGATTATACTGCTGCAGGAAACGAAAATATTCACTCAGATTCCAGAGCACGATTTAAGCCTGAATATGAAAACTTCCACATTAAGTGTGATAATGATGCATATCTGCAGATTGTTTCTGTATTTGCGATTGGATATGCAAATCATTTCATAGCAAATTCTGGTGGTGATCAATCAATTAATAACTCCAACTCAAACTTTGGAGCAAAGGCACTTAGTGCATCTGGATTCAGAAGTTCTGCATTCCCAAGAGATGATGTTGGATATATTACTCACATTATTCCTCCAAAGCATCTTGAATCTGAAGAGACAAGTATTGAATATATTTCTATTGACGTAGCAAAAACAGTATCTGTCGGAAACACAAGTAAACTATTCCTTTACGAGTACTCTAATGAGAGTGTTGCTCCAGAAGGTGTTATTGAAGGATATCGCATTGGTGCAAAAGTAAATGATAATTTAAATGTTCTCATTTCAAATGCTGGAGTATCAACACAGTATTCGGCACGAATTGTCATGCCAAATACTCAATTTACAGCAAATGAAATTACATCAGAAAAAGACTACACGGTAGGAAGACAAGTCGGAATCAATAGTATTTCAACCAATGTTCTTACTCTGACTCAAAATCACACTTTTATTAACGGAGAAACAATTAGAGTCATTAGTGAAAGTGGTGAACTTCCTGATGGTCTTGATAGCAATCAAGTTTACTATGCAATTACAAGTGGCACTAACATTGTAAGTGCAAATCAAATTAAGATTGCAAAGACACTTAATGATGCAGTTAATGATTCTGAAATTAATATCAATGATAAGGGTGGAATTCTTCATGTTGTAAGTAGAGTATCTGATAAGAAGTCTGGAGATATTGGACATCCAGTTCAATATGATTCTACAAACAATCAGTGGTATGTAAATGTTGCTACTGCATCTACAGAAAATAACATTTACTCAACGATTGTTTCTCTTGGAACTGGATCTCTAGGCGCAGCGACTCCCAGAACGTTTATTACTAGGAAACCCGATACTCGTGGTTTAATTGATACTGTCTATAGAGCACGATTCGTTCTTCCTGCAGATTCTTCAGTCACTGCAAGACCACCTCTTGATGGTTATGTAATTCAAGAATCAAGTAGTGTTCTTGGAGTATCAAATACTGAAGTTGCATATCAATTCAATCCAGGATCAGTTACACTTACAAACTCATCACAACTCAGAAACCCAAGAATTATTTCTGGAGCATCTTGGTCTAGTGGAACTGCAAGAATTGATACTGAACTCCCACACAATCTGAAAGTAAATGATCAAGTTGAAATTATAAACATTATCAGTTCAAACAATACAACTGGTATTGCAAACTCTGCATACAATGGAACATTTACAGTTGCTGGAATCAGTAGCACAAAACAGTTTAGTGTTGGTATTACAACAAATCCGGGAACTTTCCAAAATAATGTTTCCACGAGAACAACATCATTGCCAACGTTCAAGAGAAAAAAATACACACATACATTTGTAGTTTACAGATCTCAAGAAATTCAAAAGTATGTACCAGGTGATCAAGATGGCATCTATCATCTACTTCTTGTTAACGCATCAAACTCTCCATCAGTAACTCCTTTTAATAGTTTAAGTTATCTACAACCAATTATAAATCTTTATCCCCAAGTTAATAGAGATAATCCAACATCAGATTCAAAGACTGCAAGTTCATTTGCTGTCGCAGATCCAATTGGTCAAGTTGTAATTAACGAACCTCAAAGAAGTATTACAAAAGAAACTCTTGAGAAGCAAATCAGATCAACTGGGGTTGGTATTGCACTCACAAACATTATTTCCAACTCTGTAGGAACTGCACATACTTTATATACTACGATTGATCATGGACTTAACAGAGTTACTAAAGTCGGTATTGTAAGCACTGGATTTGGTTATGGTTCCGGAACTGCTGGAACTCTTTATAATGCAAGACTTGTTGGATATGCAGGAACTGAACAGGGTGTTAATGCTACTGCAAGAATTAGTTTTGATAGTTCTGGACAACTTACTAATGTTGTCATTATGGATGGTGGTAGTGCTTATGGGGTTGGACATTCATTCTCTGTTGTTGGCGTTGCTACTACAGCAAGTCACATTGTTGGTATCGTAAGTGTAACTCAAGTATATAATAACGTTGGTGATACAGTTAATGTTCTTGGAGTATCAAACTTCAGTAACGAATCATTCAATACATCATATAGAATCACTGGCATTTCGACTCACAATCAAATACAAGTTGCATCGGCATCCACCATTTCGGTTTCTAACACTACTGGTCTTGGATCTACAATTACGTCAAATGCAGTAGCATATGTATCTGGAAAAGCTCTAAACGTATCTTCGTTTGTTTATGATAATGTTGTTGGACTAGCAACAATTACAACCAGTCAGAATCACGGACTTAACGTATTCAACAAGGTAAGAATTGGTGGTGCAGACAACTCTCTTTATAATGGAGACTTTATTGTAAACACTGTAGTTGGATTAACTACCTTTATTGCAAACATTGGTGTTAATACAAATTCTCCATCAACTACTGGAACAATCTATGTTTATGATCCTGGATTTACTTCAAATGCAGGTAATCTCACTGATGCAACTGAAAACATCGGCGGAAGACTGGAGTATATTTACTCCGGAATTACAACAACATTACTCGCACCAATCGCAACAAGAACTGTAGGAATCTGTAGCATTACTGATGTAGACAATCTGGACCTTCAGATTGGCGACTACCTACAAATTGATGATGAGATTGTAAGAATTAAGACCACTGTATCAGGAAACCCAGTTTCTATCTTCAGAGGTGTTCTTGGTTCACCAACACAAACTCACTTATCTGGAGCAGTTGTAAGAAGAATTAAACCCCTACCAGTTGAATTACGCAGAAACTCATTGATTCGTGCTTCTGGACATACCTTTGAATATCTTGGTTTCGGTCCTGGTAATTATTCAACTGCATTCCCAGAAAGACAAGATCGTACAATTACAGCTCAAGAAGAACTTCTTGCACAATCTAATAAGCAAGATGGTGGTGTAGTTGTATTCACTGGTATGAATGCTGATGGTGACTTCTATGTTGGTAATAAGAGAGTAAGTTCTAATACTGGCCAGGAGGAAGTTTTTGATGCACCTGTTCCTTCAGTAACTGGTGAAGATCCAACCACTGGCGCATTTAATATTGGTTTTGACGTTCTTACACCACTTGAAATTTCCATTAGTCGTTCGATAAGAGTTGAAGGTGGAACTGATAATAATATCATCTCCGAGTTTGATGGTCCTGTTGTCTTCAACAATAAGTTAACTTCAACATCGGATAAAGGTATTGAAGCAAACTCACTGTTCTTACAAGGCGATGTAACTGTTTCTAGAAAATATAGTGTAAGTAATACGCAACCAACACTTGCGGGAAATCCTGGGGACGTTGTTTATAGAGCAAACCCATCATCAAATGGTTCACTTGGTTGGGTCTATACTACTAATAATGTTTGGGAACAATTCGGTGCAATTGCTTCTGGAGGTGCAGTTCCAACAAATGCTATCGGTATTGCAACGGGTGGTGGTGCATTCAGCATTTCAACTGCAGTCAACTTCAGTTCTTCGACAATTGATATTACCAAGACCTTTGATAACACTAGTGGAATTTCAACTATTAATCTAGAATTTGCTGGTGCTTCAACTCCAAGTTCTCTGCAAGTTTCTGGAATTGCAACCTTTAATTCACTTGTTTATATTAATCAAGGAATTGACATTGATAATGGAATTATTGTTAATACTGGAATCTCAACATTCAACTCAACTGTTGATATTAATGCAGCAGTTGACATTAGTGGTGGTTTAACAGCAGCTGCTGCAAACATCACAAGTGCAAATATTCCTACTGCGAACATTAATACATTCTCTGCAGGAATTTCAACTTTCAACGGAGACATTGTAGTTGGAAGTGATGTAAGAGCAGCAAATACATTTGTAAGAGCTCTTGCAGGTGATAACTACGAAGCAGGATTTGAAGCATATGGAAATGCAAATGGAACTGGTTATTTGTTTGTAGGTGACAGTTCTACAAATGGTGGTGGTGTATTCTATAATGGAGACCTATCTCCTTCGTTTGCTACTGGAGAAACTGCAGATACGGTATCATTCTACAGAAGAGTCAGTGGAACTGATGAAGTTGTATTCTCATATCCAAGAAATAGCAATACTGTTACCTTTAGGGGTGATGTAACACTTTCAAATAATGTTAATGTTGTTGGTATTCTGACTGCAGCAAGTGCTTCAATTTCTGGAGCAATTACTGGTGCAAGTGCTACAATTTCTGGAAACGTAAGTGCAGGATCTTCAGTATTTGACTCTAAAGGAAGTGTAAGATCTGTTCCTACAAATGATCAAACTTTCCCATATACATTACTTGCAACGGATGCTGGAAAGATCGTAACTAGCACTGGTGGTGGAACAATTACAATTCCTTCTAACGTATTCAATGTTGGAGATGTGATTACAATTTACAATAAGCACAGTGGTAGCATGAGCATTTCTCCTTCTGGAGTTACACTTACTCAAGTAGTTACTGGAAGCACTGGAAGTAGAACTCTTTTAGCAAAAGGTCTATGTACAGTTGTCTGTATTGGATCAAATGACTTTATAGTTAGTGGAGCAGGATTAACCTAATGGCTATTATTCAAACATTACTTACTCAGGGACCATCTCAAGTTCCTCCTATCGAATATCTCCTTGTAGGAGGAGGTGGAGGTGGAGGTTACTTAGGTGGTGGTGGGGGAGCAGGAGGATTTCTCACTGGAAGTTTTTCAGGTTACATCCCCATCATTGATATAAGTGTTGGTAATGGTGGTAGTGGAACTATTGGAGAAAGTACAAGTCCAACCAATGGGGGAAACTCTATAATTACTGGCATTAATTTAAGTGTCACTGCAATTGGTGGTGGTGCTGGATCCAACTACGGATCTAATGGTTCTAGTGGAGGATCTGGTGGAGGTGGATCTCCTACAGATAATCCTCCTTATACTACATCTGGTGGATCTGGAACTTCTGGACAGGGATATTCTGGTGGATATGGAAATAGAGGATCACCTTCATATCCTGGTGGTGGAGGAGGAGGTGGTGCTGGCGGAGCAGGCACTGATAAAACTTCAGCATTTGCTGCTGCAGGAAATGGTGGTAGTGGAGTAACCTCGAATTTTACTGGATCTTCAGTAATCTATGCTGGAGGAGGTGGTGGCGGTCAATATTACGATACGGGTCAAGGTTTAGTTGGTGGTGGACTTGGAGGATCTGGTGGTGGAGGAGATGGTGGAATTCAAATAGGAGTTACTGGAACTGCTTATAGATCTCCAACACCAGGAACTGATGGTTTAGGTGGAGGTGGTGGAGCAGCAGGAAATAATCAAAATGGTCAAAGAGGTGGATCTGGAGTTATTATTATTAAGTATTCAATTGCATATCTACCAGCAATTACAACTGGAAGTGTGACTTATACTACCGACGCTTCTTACAGATATTATAAATGGACATCTGGAACAGGAAGACTGATATTCGTCTAAATATAAAAAAGTAATCTCATAAAAGAGGGGAAAGGGAACCTCATGGCAATTAACAAAAATTTTGTC
>Ga0129333_10000367_pt1 | contig 35282 bp, 47 predicted proteins | sample CPB6_08_DNA_FD_94474 | JGI IMG/M metagenome (GOLD analysis project Ga0129333, IMG submission 94474) | Freshwater to marine salinity gradient microbial communities from Chesapeake Bay, USA - CPBay_Sum_0.6_0.8_DNA | ecosystem: Environmental > Aquatic > Marine > Coastal | place: USA: Chesapeake... | reverse complement strand
CTGAACTGCATTGTTAGCAAAGTCAAAAATTGCTTTGGTTGATATAGCAGAAAAGGCCGACCCCAAAGCACGACCCAACACCGACCCCATTTGAGTTCCTTGTTTTTGCAAGTTCCCCTGATTTTGTTGAGTCGCCTGATTAATTCCTTGAGATAGCCCACTGCTGAGCTTACTATTATCTACCTCAAGTACTACTTTGGTTTGGATTTCTGCCATAGATATTTAGTTTGTAATTTGAATTTTGGCCGTTTCTCACCCTTTGCAAGCATACCAGTAGTTGAGTTGGCAAAGTCCTCATGCTCACGGCGTTGCGTTTCAATCATATGTTGATTACTCAATTCATACCACAAAGCCCATTTATCAGATAGAGAATAATACTTTATTCTTTCACCTTGTCCCCACCCGTAGAGGTCTGAGATGATTCTTGAGTAGGTTGGGATAAATGAGAATTTAGCAAGACTGGTGTCACCTCTCCCAGCCTTTGTGTAAAACCCAACGGTTGCCCGTTTTCAGGTTCCATTGACACATCATAGATTAATCGTTTTTTGACTGGTTCTCTGAGCGCTAGAAACTCATCAAGGCTAGCCACTTTACTTTCTAAGTCTTCACGTCTTAACCCACTGGCAATTATTCCAATAAGTTGATTCAGTAAGTCAAGCATTTCCTGCCTTTTCTCTGCTAACCGTTCTTTTTGCTCTTGGTTAAGGCCAGCTACTGAGCTTGTACCTTTTGTTATTTTAAGGGCAAGCTTTGTGGCTTCTTGCATTGCTTTGTCATATTCAGCTTGTTGTTCTGCTGATCTATCCTCAGTTTTAGAAAGTTCCTCAGCTTTTACTCTCCACTCTTCGTATTCTTCATAAATAGAGCCTAAAGCCTGCATGTCTTCTAAACTTTGACCATTAGCCGAAGCCTCCCACGCCTTGTAAGCATGAGCATAGATGGGGGATAGATTCGTGAATAGCTCTTCCATCCCTCCATATAATACAAGTGATTTTATTTCAATGTTTCCGTATTTCATACGCTAATAAACACTAAGATTATTCTTACTGTCAATTAGAGTTCAATTTGTCGATAGAATCGGTAGTTAGTACCTTCCACAAATGGTGTAGCTGTCAAAGTGTAAGTATAGCTTGGCTCTGAATCCTCTTGAGTTATTTCAACGTTGACAATTTCAACTTGTGGGAATTGCCATTGAACTGTTTTGCCAGTGTCTGACTTTCTCTGTACATTGAGTTGTCCAACAAATCCAGTTTTGAGGTTCTTACGGTCAAAGTAATTTCCAACCTGTGAAGCTACGTAGATAATTGTTGGGATTTGTCCATTGTAGATAGTAGAGAATGTGAAAGCCCCTGTACCTGAGTTGTAATGGTAAGTAGTTTGAGTGACAAGTCCTACAGTCTCAACACGGTCAAGTACAACTCCACCGTCCATACTTACAGCCCCAATGCGGGTTGCATCAAGCCCTGTGATAGTCAAAACACCAGCGGTTACAGGCAATGCAGTTAATCCACCAGTGGTTGCGTTTTGAATAAACATTACATCAACAGTAGAGCGTTTGACTACTTCTCCCTTAGCTGAGGCGAAGTCTTTGGCGTTAGCAGTTCGTACTTTAACAGTGATGTCAAGAGTAAGCCCAGTCGCAGATTTACCGACTGTGTAAAGTCCACATTTGCGGTCTGCAGTTTCTAGGGTATCAGTCCATGTTGTTTCATCAATACACTCGAATACGTTAGTGATCTGGTGTCCAATGAAAGTGTCGAAGTTGTCACCAATTTGAATATCGTAAACTTCGGTGTTGGAAGCGGCTGAGCCTATTACGTTAACTTGAGTGACTGCTGTTTGAACAAATGTCCCTGTATTGGTTACAGTTACACCAGTAAATGTTCCGACTTCGTTTGGAGCTATAAATCTTACAAATCCATTAGAATCGGCGGTATAGCTTGAAGTAGTGAAAGCAAAAGTGCGAGAATTGCCAACGCTTGAAAGCAGTACAAAAGTTTGAGTAATTGCAGTGCTTGGTCTTGCTAAAAAGCAGATGTAGTCACCTGTAGCATCAAATGTAAGCCCAGAAAACGAAGCTCCATCGTTAGCAGCAGCAACTGTGACAAGCCTTGACACTGTGTCAAATACTGAAGTTGGTCTTCCTGTTTGTCCGAATCGGTAGACAGACCCGTTATTAGTGTATTTGCGAGCAAGAATTGGTTGATTTGTTCCATTTGCCACGCTTCCAGTCGCAATAGGTGTAGCGGTTGGGAATTGTGAGAAATAGAGTCTTCGCCTTACTTGGTCGGCGTTTGTGTTGTATGTGTTAAAGATTGGGCTTATCTCTCGATAGTCCTCAACCGTGCCTAGTCTGTAATCTGTTACAGCGTTGCGTAGTAGTACTGACATAATTATTGATAAATTGTGAATAAGATTGTTAGGGTTACGTAGTAATGAGAAGGGCGGTTAGTAGTATCTTCCCAAAATATACGTTCCTCTAATAATGTATTGTGTAGGGGTCGGTTCTTAAACGTTTCCGTTGAAGTCCCGCTATTGGTGTATTCTCCATTGTTAAAACATAGTAAGTCAACAAGTTCATCTCTGATTTCGATAATTTGCTCTGACATATCCAGATTATTAACAATATTGTCTACTGTAGCATTTATCACATAAGGCCGTATCCAATAAGCAAGATTTTTATTCTGACTAATTGAAGGGTCAGGATAAAGTGCTTGTGTGTCTTGATCGTGCTGAGTTGTAATAATGCAATTTGTATTTATATCTTTGTTTTTGAGTTCCTGCTTGTTTGGGTATCTATAAAATGGTGTTACATATCCGCCCGCCAAAATTGAGTTTGTACTTGTCTTAATCGCTTGGTCAACAAACTGAGCAATAAACAAATCTAATTGTTTAGAATTAGGTTGTTGAAAGTTCCATGTTGATCTTGTATAAGTCATAATTGATTAAGTGGTGGGATATTTACATCTCTTGGCTTTCTAGGTCTTGGGTTACCTGTTGGTAGGCTTGGGGCGAGTATCTTTTGTTGTTTGAGCATATCAACTGCTCCTTTTACATCATACTTTCTAATGCCATACCCAGCTGATGAGCCTAGGCCATTTCTTGGAAATAGTGCATAGGGCACTCCTCTTGTCTCAAAGCTCCACTCGATCTTGTTCCCGATTCTATCTTGCTTCATCATTGAGTTATTTTCAAGGTTCCCCTCGTCATACACCCTAAGAGTCCGAATAGCATTTTGCAGTGTTCGGGTTCCTTCATTTTCATAGGCTTGCCTTTGAATCATTGCCATAGTTGCCCAGTCATCCTCAATCTGGTTAACTGCCCGATTAAGTGATGGTTGGTTGATTATGAACTTAGCCATTAGTTGTATGAAATACAAAATCCTTCTTTATGCCGTGAGCCTAGAATTGCGAGCCCTCCTTGTTTGATTGGGACTTTGAGTTGAATCTTGTAATAATCCAAAGCTTCTGAATCAATAGAGCCTTTACGGTTTCCAATTTGGGAAAGATTAAAGCTAATTATATCATCATTTTGGATATCTGCTTTATCCCACACGATATAGAAGCGTTTACCCTCTTGTAATCCAGTAGGAAAGAACTTGTCAAAATCACTGTTACTTGAGATGTCTTCTAAGAAGATAAACCCCTCAAATACGGTTTCAATTTTAGGGTTACTTATCCCCTCTGTCGGATTGCTCAGATTTTGTGTTGCTCTTTGAATCAGCACCTTTGTCTTTGATAGTGTTGTCAGCATAGATTAATCCTTGTGATACGAATTGGTTAAATAACTCTTCTGAGCCTAGATAGTTAATAATATCAGCTTTTGAAGCTTTAACTGTCTTCATGTCAAGAGCGTGTGAGGGATGGGTTAAAACAAACATTAGAATGGATATTGCTTTTTTATATTATATTTATTGATTATTGTTAGAAACTCGGGGATTCTAGTTGGAGTGAATAACTTAAGTGACGTTAAATCATTATCTCGATATGTAACTGAGCGAGTAAGCGAGCGTTCAGATTGTACTGTATACGCTCCTGTGCCGTTTGATAAATTTTGGAAATAAGCATCTGTCATTTCCGCCATTACGTACAGTAAATCAGGTGGTATAGTAGCACTGAATCCTTGCGTTCCAGTCACTCGGATAGTTTCGTTTTCTCGGATATGTGAACAAAGAAAGTATAACTCTGTAATTGGCGTGTAGCCTTGAATCCGTGGAGTTTCTAGCGAATAATCAGAATTTTCGGTTAATACTGAATATGTAGGGCTTGAGATGTAACCCCGTTCAACTTGCGTTACAGTTTGCCATGCTCCGATTTGGAGTATAACACCGTCTAATACAAATTGGTTCTTCCTTTTGGTATTCTTAAACGTTACCGTCTGAGTTCCAGCGGGAAAGTCAAAGTCAAGCCCTGTCAAGTATTCAATATCTGTGATTATGGCGGAGATGTAAGCGTTAAGCTCGTCATCATAACAAGCGTCATCATTGCCTTTAACAGCTCTAAGATCGTTTGCTTTGATTTCCCACGCCATAATTATTTCTGAGGTCGTCCCCTCTTTTTAGTTTCTTGAGGTACTTCCTCAGTCGCTTCTTTTGTTGATACTTCAACATCAACAATTTTAGATTTCTCATACTCTCTTTTCTCACGTTCAGCAAGTAATCCAGCAATTTCATTGTCAAGCTCTTCATCAGTGCGAAAGGTTGCTGGCACGTAGCCCTCAATTCCTACTCGATCACCTAAGCCTGCTTCGATAGCTCTGTTGTATAATTCCTCATCAATGATTCTTCCTGCTGGTCCAGACCAGACATTATCAAGATGGAATGAATATTTAATTACGTATTTCATATGATTATAAGCTAGTAGTGAAAACTAAAAATGTCAACTAAGCAACAGCTCGATAGTTCCAAGCTGCAGGAGCTTTAAGAACAGCAGTCATGTAAGTTGAAGCTCCAACGGTGACTTCACCTTCGTAGTAGCTTTGGCGGTCGTTCTGAGCGTTGAACACAGTGATTGTATCATATTCAGCAACACCACGGTAAAGTCCTAGCGTGTAAGGCAAACCAAAGAGTACAGCGGAGTTAGTGCCACCAGTTTGAGCAGTGATAGCTTGTGAGCCGTTAACTGTGTAGGTTGAGAGGATTCCGTTTGTGAGATATACAGGGTATCCAGCGAAGTATCCTACAAGTCCAACACTAGGTCGGCGACCGTTTGGATAATCTGGTTGGAATTGTCCACGGCTGAACATTGGAGAGTTAATCAAGTTACCTGTAGTGTCTGATTCTCTAAGTAGTCTAGAGAAAACAGAGTTATTCATCATGAATACATGTCCTTCCCCTGGTTCGGTGTAAAGACCTCCAATATTACCGATCATTGCGTTCATTGAAGCTGTAATTGGACCTTGAGCAAGTTCCAAAGCGGTCAAGCTAGCAGAAGCGATAGCAGTTACAGAAGCGTTAGAAGTGACAGCAGCCGCAGCCTTACGGTCAGCGAGTACAAGCTTTTCATTCTCAAGAGCATTTTCAAAAGAAGCCAAAAGCTGAGTTCGGTCAGGAGTTCTTGCGAGCAAGTCTTCACAACCTTGGATTTCTGCACGCTCTCTAAGTAGGGTAGCGGTAGAAGTTGCGAACAATGAAAGTTCATTTTCAGTAGCAGTTCCGCAAGCGATTTGAGCATAGGTTCCTGAAAGTGAGAATGAGTTAACTGTTACGTTGTAAGATTGGTTAGTTTTGTAATCAACACCAGCCTCAATGAATACACCACCTTTTCGACCAACAAAGGTAATAGGGGTGTCAACACGGGTTTCAATCAAACCGCTTCCAGTTGCAGCAGCTGCACCAGTAAAGGACTTCATGTTCTCAATTGATTGTCCGATAATTGGAGCAAAATCAATAGGGGCTTTGTTGTTGATTACTTGAAATTTGTTAATTGTGTTAACCCAAGCACTAGCTCGACCAGAAAGATCAGTGCTAAGCTGAGTTGTTTTGATTTCTTCTACATTAGTAGGCATAATTAAATAAATGTTTTTTCGTTGTTAATTATATATTCTGCATAATCCCCATAAAAAGGCTTCGCAGTTTTGGTGTTTTCGATTTCCTCAGATTCCTCTGTAACCTCAGTTGGTTCGTCAGTTGTCTCTTCAGTCTTCTCATTTGTGATTTCCTCAGTAGTTTCAGTATCCTCAACGGTTTCCTCAACTTCCTCAGTCTTCATATTAGTTTTTGGCATGCAAGCTTTTAACTCTTCAATATCTGACATCATAGTACCCATTTTAGATTCAAATTCTGCCATTTTTGATTCATACATAGCTTTCATTTCTTCAAGTTCGTTTAGTTCGGATACCTCCTCAACTACGTCCTCTGTGCCTTCTTCCGATTCGATACTTGGTGTCATGTCACCGTTCTCGTCAGCTTCCGTCATAGACTTTTCGTTTTCAATGGTTTCCACCTCACTCGATAAATCAAATTCTTGACCGTTCTTTGTGAAGTTTAGTCTGTAAGTTTTGCTGTTGTCGATAAACTCAACGCAACCTTCGTTGTCTGATGTGAATTTAACTACGCCAGCATTGTTTGTTTGCACCCCCTCATTTGAAAGTACAGACTGTGCGTTGCTTATAAGTATATCATACATAGCATTGGTATAGATGATAGTATTTGACAAATGAACAAATAATGGTCACAAACTAGCTATGAGGCAAATAATCAAAGAGTGGCAGTCACGAGTCAGTATCAAGATTGATAGAATACAGGCTTTTAGATTAAAATACCACGCCAAGCAGTTAGGAATCAAGCGCAATCACCTAATCAGAATCTTAATGGACGCCTATTTACGGGGTAAAGTGAACATAGACGAATACAAGGGTGAGTGGCTTAAAGACTGAGTGAACCAAGAATAGCTTTTTTAGCGTTGTTCCGTGCAGATTCGGGATAGTTGCTGTATATCTCACTTTTAATGTTAACTTTGTATTTTGGAATAATATTGACCGTGTATGTATCAAGTGACTCAAAAGGTATCTTACTCACCGTCTTCATGTTTATAATCTCATCTTCAAACTCTACATCTACATAGTAATGATTGTTATTATCAACATATACTGTTTTAACGTTTCCAATTGTATCAAAGACTTTTACACGCTCACTTAGCTTGTATTGCTTAGCCAGTGACTCGTCAGTGACTACGCTGAACTTAGCTTTTGGATTAGAAGGATAACATGTAACCGTTAGCTCATTGATTATAACCTCAGTGTCTATGCGTTGCTTAGTTTTTTGATTTACTAACCAATTCAATGTTTTCCAGTTAAGGGAAAAACTTGTTTTCTTATTTGCTAAAATATCTTGGATTAGTTCCTCATCTGTAATATTAGCTACTACATCAATTTTCATCTCAAGAGGTTTTGGCGAATCAATAGAATAATCCTCGGGAGCGTACTCCATATTGAGAACATTACCAAGCTGTCTATTACCATATTTACGCTCAAACCCATGCTCGGCCATAATCTTACCACCTTTGTCAATAAAACTCTTGTAGGCGTTCTTAAATGCGTTTGGGGATATAGTGATACTTTCACCGTGCCTGTCTAGGTGATTTGTGGTCGCAGTCCCTCTAATAACAAGCCCACCTGTTGTTAGTGATTTGGTATTTATAATAAAGTCTATCATACTAATTTAATTAATTTCATCCCACATTTGCATTGTATTCTTTGCCCGGGAAATTCACCGTTGATAGTTTGCCCACGTGGTGCAGTCATTCCCACTAAGACAAGATGGATTTCTCTAGGCTCAGCTGATCGAGTCCTCAACCATTGATAACCTATCTGAGTCTTTTTTTTTGATACAATATCCACCCCAGCATTGTAAGCCCTGCCAGCTTCGTTGTCTGCCAAGAGCTTAGCCCGGTCTTTAATCCTTCGCTTAAATAGCTCCATTGCCTCTTTGCGAGTGGTTGACATGGTTAGTACGGCCATGATAAGTCCAACCGTTGTGTCATCTAGGCTTGAGGAGACTAGAGGACTGTTAATTGAGTTATCCCCGCCGTTCTCTACTCCGAGCAAAGAACCAACCCGTGCGTTTGCATAGTCAGTCACTTCTTTGTTAATATCAGCCCGTTCTTTATCTGTTAGTGACAAGCCTAGCTCTTCAATCTGATTGAGTGCGTCAATCTTACCTAACGTCATCAAATAATTGATATAGTATGTCATCAAACCTACATCAAGAAAGTTAGCAAGTGGTGTGAGTTCTGATCTGATTTCCTCTTCAGTCATTGTTTCATCTGCATTGACTGTCTTTTTGTTGATTATAAAGTCAAAGGCGTTAATCTGCTCAGTGTACGCTTTTTGCATCATTTCATCAAGCATTTTAACCCGATCATTTTTGACTACGATTTCGGTTGGTGAGAATCCGTCATCACGCTCAGCCTTCACCAGCTCAAGAAACTTCTTAATCCGTTGCTTGTCATTACCATTTAATGACTTAGCGTTTTGGATGTATGATTTTATGTACTCACTAGATATAGTTGATTTAATGTTCTGGTCTACTTCATCTTGTACCTCGTCTGTCTCAACATTACCTTCCTTGAGTTCACCTTCTTGAACAACATTTGACCCAATCTTTCTAAATTTGTCATCTTCTTGCACCTCGTCATCTGTATATCCTAAGAATCTTGTTTTTGCTTCGTATGCTGAGAACAGACCACTTGCAAAGCCAGCGTTGGCGACTTTCATCATGTCATCAAGCGTGCTGATTACCATCTCGTTCGGCTTCCACGTTAACCCTTCATATTCTGATTTATTAGCCACCACCTCTAAAACAAAGTTATTGATAAACTGTCCAACCATTGCTTGTGACGGGTCAATAGTCTCTTCTTTGTAATTCTGCATTACAGTTTTTTGCTCACCTTGACCAAGACCGCTCGCTGATTCTTTCAGTAATTGGTAAGGATAACCTACTGCATTAGCGGTTTTAACTGCAATATACTTTTTTTCTTCAATGCTTAATCGAGCTTGAATTTCTTGCTTAATCTGTTTGAGTTCTTTAACTCCTGTGTACACCCCTGTTTTGTAGCGTGAGCGTGGATCGTTGAGTTGTTTAGCGGTTTCAACTAAAGCGTCTAATTCGTCATTGCTCAGATTATCGTTTGGAATAATAGCAACTCCAAAGAATGAATTGTTTTGTAGAAATTGATTAAAGTTATCTCTATCAAGACTTACTTGATTTAGATCATCATAAAACGAAGTTAATGGTGATTTACCAAAAAATTTACTATTAACCGCAGGGACTCTGAACACTTTGAAGTCACTAACTACATCAAGAGTAGTGTACTCAAATCTCCACGTTAGCCTACTAATTGAAAATCCTTTTGTTTGCCACAACGTTACTTGATCGCTTGGAATCAGTTGTATTTGTTTAGTTGTGTCACTTTCATTGAATAAAGCAGGGACTACTTGACCGTAGATTAAGCGGTGGCGTACTAACTCAGCCGTTAATTCTGTGAGGTTATACTCTGTATAAAGCTTGTCAGTTAGTTCTTGATTAACTAATCCATCTTTATCATAAAGTTGGCCTCCTAAAGCTGATACACGGTCGGCGATTTTATCAATAGGTGTTTGCACTTCGTTAAATACTTGATAGTAAGTGTAGAACGTATAAAAAGGTGGTGGCGTTACAATAAACTGAGAATACTGTTGTAGAGCGGGAGGTAAAGCGGATATTTTTATATTATCAAGTGTCTGAGGCACTGAATAGTCTGGCCGTGCAATTGCAGGATTTGCTTGATTAAATGCTCTGAGTCCTTGTCTAATGCGGTCAGTCAATTTCATATTGTTATGGTATTGCAAATTCCCAAATTTGCGACTCTGCAAAGTCAGTGCCACAAATAGGGATGATTCGCATTTTATTGTCTAATCGTGGAGCTTCGGGGTCGAAGTAACCACCCCAAAATGCGGTAGCTCCTAAGCCGTTATCTAAAGTATACCTGCTAAAGGTGTTGCAGTTATCCGCACTTACAAATAAGTAAAGTGGTGTTTTATTTACCCACGGGGTGTAGACTGGTCCAGTTGAAGTCCAGTTAGGGTCAGCGTGTTCATCTAATCCACCTACTAGAATATATATTTTACCAGCGTGTGTCATTACTGAGGCATTTCCGAAGTTAGCGGTTGAGAAGTTTTGAATCTTACGGTAGACAAATTGTTGGTTGTCATTATTCCAGCGTGCGTAATAGAGTGATCTTGTTGTCTCAATATCTTGCCTGTACGCCCCAATTACTATTGGTTGACCGTCTGTACCTACTGCGATTCTAACTTGCGTAATATTCCTAATTTGATTTGGTGACGGCATTGCCAAGCTTGAATCAATAGGTGCAAGCGGTAGTGTGATTTGTTTATCAGATAAAGTCAACCATGTTGTACCGTCATCAACTGATTTCATTACAACCGCATCGCGGCGTGGATAATCTGGCCCACCATTAGAAAACTCAATTACTGCATACATTGTGCCGTCTGTGTGCCATGCTAAGTCAAGCCCATAGAACGAATTATCAAATGGCGCACCCCAGCCAACAATCCCGTCATTAGTCCCTCTATTTATCCAAATTCGATTTGTCTCATCCCATTTTCTTAAATATCCATTGTAGCCATAGCCTCTATGAACTAAGAATAAATCCCCATTGTTTGGGTTTCGGAAATATCGTCTATATGAATAATTTGTAGCACCTGTTGAAAGTGGCAGGGGTGTGGCAGTACTGACTAAGGTTGAAAGATTTTCTGCTGTAGTTGTATGTTGCCCAAACCATGGCACGTCGTGTCCTTCGGGAAAAGTGACAACTAAACCGTTTCTATCGGTAGCGACTGAGCTTTGAGCGTGACCGGGGTCGGGGTTAAATGTTGCTAATCGTGTTTGTACGTTCTCTTGCACTACTAAAGATTTATTCAATCGTGCTAGACGTGTTTGTTGTTGTGCTGTCACGGTGACTGGCAGGGTTAAATACACATTGTTAGCAGTTGACCAAATTGGTGTAAAGTACCCCCCTGACGTTGGGAATTTCTGAGTGTTAAAAGGCGTGTTGGTTTTAGTAATTGTTGGAGCTACAACATCAGTGAATAATGAATTTGCTCCGAAGTAGAGTTGTGGGTAGGCATTGACTGTTGATCGTTGCCCTGCAATTTTAGCCTTGTTGACTCCAGCTCGGTTAATAGTGACAACTGCATTGTTTGCTGATTCGTTGATAACCACTTGGCCTTGCTCCATTGTAGAAAAATCACAATCAAAAACATTATTGACTATTACTCTGTAAATGTTTGCTCTGATTACTTCACTAGCAGTTGTAGAAGCCCCAATACGTAAAGCCTGATTACAGTTGAATAGTCCTGTCAAAACGCTTGGAATAGTCGCACCTAGTTGAGTCCAACTTGTGGGGACATTACGCTGATCTGGCGCAGTGAAAAACTGAACTGAGCTGTTAGGCGTGAAGACAAGACGAATCCATAAAGGCGATAATGTGCCTGGAATAGCAACTGTAGAATTATAATCAGTCGCTCCTGTCCCATTTGATGATAATGTAGCACGTAATACTCCAGTTGACATCAAAACAAGTCTCCAGCTTCTTTGGTTACCAGCTGAATCATATTTATTGACGATAGCTTTATCAACAAGTGGTCTACCTCTTCTAGTGAATTGAATTTTGACTACAACGTCTAGATTATTAACCAATTGAATTGGTACTGCGTTAGGTGTTGATGCATTATTGCCTGTGATACCAGGTAGGGAAAGATAATTTGGATATTTCATATTTAGCGGTATGATATACCAACACCAACGTTGGCGACTGTTGTATAAAGAATTGAAATGCCTACTTCAAAAGTACAATCAATGATTATCTCTTTACCTGGGGCAGTTGCAAATACCCATTCATTGTATAGAATAGTCCCTGAGTTTACGGTGTTATCAAAAACCGTTATGAGTCCTGCTGTTGGTGTAGCAGTCAAAGGGCTTATTGATAGCGCATGGAGGAAGCCAGAGCCTGCCACTACTGAGGCTGTGGTTGTAGTAACCCATAACCTCAAATATCTTTGCTCGACTAACAAAACACCTGCTGAATCGTCTTGAGCCACTGGAACGGCCACTGGTGTTGTGTTGGCTTCAATTCCTTGTCTATATGCCTCAAATGTTCGCCCGTCGAGTGTAACATTACCCTGTGACACAAACTGTGGGACTTTCGTGTTTATACCTTGATAAATTGGATCTCCTGCTGACATGGTGCAGTAATATGAATTAAAATAGAAGTATGCAATTAATGGTTAAAAAATAATTCCTACTACTTTTGCCCTCTGCTTAGTGTTCAGATGAGTAAAGCAAGCGTACCTCCTCGCATCTTGCAAATGGTTGAACTTATCAACAGGTGTGTTTGTTGGCTCTTTATCTCTATTTAATGCGTATACATATTGTTCATTCTCTGACCAAAGATTGATTGAATCTTCAAGGTCAAACACTTCTAACCCGTTAATTAATTGAATACCCGCATTGACTGAATCAGTACCTTTGACTGCTGGTATAACATTCCAGCCTAATTGTTTTAATTCTTCAATACTTTTTGGCTCTGCTGAGTCTGCATATATTGGAGAGTGTTTTTTAATCCCCAGTCTTTCAAACTCTCTGGCAATATCACCGTTAGTCATTCCTGTTTTGTACAACAACTCACGGTTAAATACTTTTTGATTGTGTTTCTTGCACTCAATCAAGGCTGTTGGGTCGTTAGAGAATCCAAAGTCAAGCCCATAAAACGGCTCAAAATTAAAGGCGTTGTACTCTTCTAGTGTACATGGCTTAATATGCTTAAATACTTGACCATACCGCCCCGAACTTGCCAGCCCTAGTATTTTACCTGCATAGTAATCAATATTGTACATGTGACTGTTTGGGTCTCCATAGCTGTCATACTTTTTGCGTGTCTTCGGGTCTAGGTGTGGATTGTTTCTGTAGTCTGTATATATTTGTAATACCCCATCAATCTTTTTCGGTATTAGCTTAAAAAATCCATCATACTCACTAGCAACTAAATTAAAATACCTTTTAACAATCCAGTGGTTGGTATCTGGTGTATTTAGAATTATAATCACCTTATTATCTGTTTTCCTTAATGTATCAAGTAATGTGTTAACACGCTCTTCATCTCGCAAGTCCTCAGCTTCTTCAATGATCGCTTCATCAATATCTTCAAAACCTTTCAAATCTGCTGACTGTTCAACTCGTGATGTTCTAAAACCTTTTGTAAATATAACTAATTTGTCATTGACTCTATTCTTGATTTGATTTTCTTGCGTTTCAAATACACTTGAGTATTGCCCCCCGCTTTTATCATTTATAACTGCAAATCTATTCTTAATATTTTGTAATATAGATTGCTTAATTGAGGAAGCAACATCACGTAATACAAGTGTTCTTCTATTTGGGTTTTCATGAGTTCTTAGAGCACACCTATTACCTGTGTTCCAAGTTTTTGCTGAACCCCGACCACCAATAAGGATTGCTAAATCCCAATCGTCTTGATAAAACGGCTTCCAGATTTCATCTGGTGTGTAACTGATTTCTATCTCATTCATTTAAGTTTATTTTAGTTACTGGCATTAAATCCGCTCCGTCTTTGCCTGTCATCTCTTGACGTGTGCTGAACTCTGATTTGAGTTTACGCTCTGCCCACCACTTGGCAGTATCAAGATCACTATTTTTAATTATTTTATCTGCTATAATTCTTTTGACCTCTGTTTTAAGCCTTTGCTTGGCTTTTGCGATTCTATTGGCTAATTCGTCAGATGCGTTAATCCAATTATAGTACGTGTCTTTTGAGATTCCAGCTTCAAGACATGCTTCTTCTACATTTAGATCACGTTGAAACGCACCAACCAAAGCTGACAATATTTCGTCAAAGTTATCTTTGCTTGACAGCTCTCTAAGAGTGTCTACGGTTGCTTTTATATCTCCGTCAATATAATCTTGAAGCGTCTCTGGCCTAGGCATATTAATCTAATTTAGTTATATCAAATGGTTCTCCGTTTAGGGTAATATCAAATTCGATCTCATTCTTGTTCATGAAGTCTATACACCGCCTAACAGATACTTGTGTGTAGTGTTCTGAGATGTCACAGGTGTAGCAACTACGCTTTGTCTTAATACATGCAATTGCTGTTGAGCCTGAACCGCAAAACCAATCCAAAACAAGCCCACCCTCTGGACAACTGGATTTAATAGCTCTCTCACATAGTGCAATCGGCTTAGGTGTTGCATGTTCGCCTGTTCCTTCTCTCTCTTTCTTTCCAGTTCTGTCAAAGTGCCATACATTGTTTTGGTTATCGTGTATATTGTTGAAGTAGGCTTTTGTGCTGTTGTATTCTTTCTTGATTTCATTGTATTCTTTCTTGAATGCATCGGTCTGTTTGCTCTTTGCATATTCTCTCAGTTTGTTGTAGTTTTCTTCTGTAATGAATGCCCATTGGCTACCTTTTGCAGATATGTGGTGGCTATACATGCCACCACCGTTAGACGCTACCTCTGAAATTTCATGAAACTCTTTTGATTTTATTCCTAAAGTCTCGCATGAGTCATACAAGTACTGTCTTATAGGTTCCCACCCCGGAAAATAATTATCAGCATTATTATTGATTCCTTGCACCCCGCACATAACAAATAGGCATTTCTCATCAGCTATTGGATACATTCTAAACCGATCACTTAACTGCCCTTGCCCGTGCCCTTTATTCCAAGTAATAAGATTCCTAAAGGTTGCCTTTTGTGTAGAGATTAACGGCTTGAGTATCTCGCTGTAAATATCCATCAGTGGCTCATCAATACCCCAACAGTAAAAGCTTCCATTTGGTTTAATATATTGAAACTGTAGGTTGACCCAGTCTTTGTTGAACTGTAGCAAATCATCAAAGTTCTGGTTATCGTTAGCCACCCCGTCTTTTTCCTTTTTCATACCGTATCGCGGATCATTGTGTGCTAAGTCTGCCAGCTCGCCTTGACTGAGTTTGTCCATATCATCACTGCTCAAAGCGTCCAAACAACCGATTCTGTACTTACACCCCTGAGCTGTTATCTCAAATATATCCCCTTTAACTACAAACGAATCTTGTTTAAGTTCTGGTACTTCGTCTTGTCCTTCCTCTGGGGCTACCTCCTCTGATAAATCTAAAGGCTCTAACACATCAAGCCTAAGATCTGCATAATCATCATCAAGTTTTAACTCTTCCAATATTTCACTGAGTTTAATGTCATCATACTTTCCCGATATAGTGTGAGAGTTAAGTATGACATTGAGTTTTTTTTCTTGATGTTTGTCTAAATCAACTACATGACAGTCAACTGATTCAAAGCCTTGTTTTTGTAATGCTCGGATTCTCTGGTGACCCCCTACCACTGTCATATCTTTGTTTACAACTATATTCTCTACTAATCCAAACGTTGAAAGTGATTCATTTAATCCACTAAACTCATCCTCTGTAATAACTCTAGCGTTATAATCAGCTAATTTCAGATCGGTAATTTTAATATGCTGAATATTAAGTTTAGCTTGTTTCATGATTCCTTTTTGTTCAGTAATTCATCTATTGTCAAGTAAGGTTCTGCTTGTTTATGTGCTTGCATGTGGCACTGCCTACAAAGTCCAATAAGGTTTTTAACATCATCTGCATTCGTGCCTAGCCTTCCTCTAATGTGGTGTATATCTACCGCAGGGGCATTATTACAATATTGACACATAAATACTTCGCCCTCTGTTAGGTTATAGTGTTTGATGAAGTTTCTAATGTGCTTTTGCATTATGTAATATCTTTATTATTTTCTTTTAATTTGCTCATACCTTTAATTTACTATAGTTTTTGTGTTTTGTATAGGAAGTGTTACTTTTAATCCTTTAAGAAGATATCCAACCGTAGTAAGATGGACAAACGCATTAAGGTAGCTGTAAGCGATAAAGATCAAGGGTACTTGTTGAGTGGTGATGTATACTGCAAACCCAAAGATAAGAGCTGTATAGATGAACATTGATGTCATAGTAATTGTGTATCCTCTTGATTTCTTACCCTTTGCTGATCCTGTTGGTTGCCATGTTTCATTCTTTTGCAGGATAAACTTATTGAATAAAGCCCATGTGTAACTCCATGTTGCAAGGCAGTGAGCAACTACCGTGTTGATGTTTGAGTCTTTATAGATGAGAAACTTAGTTATCAGCATTGATGATATACCATAGACACCTACCCCGATTAGCAGTTGACTGTCTTGACCTTGATTAATAAACGTTGCAAGGGGGAATAGTAAGACAAGTGCTGAGTATACGTAGAACATAAACCCGCTGATGTAGCTCAATCGTTGCATTATTGAAAGCTTTGCACTCCAAAAGAATTGAGAGGATATTAGAGAGCTAGAGCCTTGCGCCCATCTTGTTTGTTGTTTGAAATAAGCGTATGGATTATCAGGGCAGTCTCCGTATGACAAATTAAGTGGGATGTATTTCAAATTATACCCTGCCTTTAAGAGAGCAAAGCCAGTCCACACGTCCTCTGAGTGTTCAATTAATACATTCCCCCCTATCGTCTCAAGTGCTGATCGTCTGTATACTGCATTAGTTCCTACGCATATAGCACCACCAAACGAGTCCCTGGCTGGTTGCACTATTGAGTAAAAGAAGTCTTGAATATTACCTGCTCCTTGTTCAAGGCCTTTTGCGTTTTTGTAATCAAAAGCTTGCGGTGTCTGTACTATTCCTAGTTTTGGATTTTGGATTAAATAGGGTAGAGTATGAAGTAAGAAATTAGGCTCTGGCCTAAAGTCTGCATCTAGTATTAAAATATATTCTCCCTTTGTTTGAGTGAAAGCATTACGTAAGTTACCTGCTTTTTTGAACTCTCCATTAGATCGAGTGATATAGTTAAAACCAAATTCTGTTGCTAATATTTTTTTTGATAGTTCTTTTTTATCATCTAAGACGTGAACACTAATGTTTGGATAATTTAGTGCTTTGACCGCTAACCATGTTTTCTGTACTACCTCATCTGATTCTCCACAAATAGGCAAGAATATATCTACTGTTGGTTTATTATTTAGCAACTGGATGAAATTATACATTAACTTAAAATGTGTGTCTGAATCAAACTTTTTAATTCCGATCAACTTGATTATACTTGCTGTTAAAATGAAAATCGTTGGTACTACAAGCAAAGCTAGTATGATAAGATATTTTGGAGATTGAAATGATAGTACACCAACCGAATACATGTTAGCTATCCAAAATATAATTGTAATAAGTGATGAGTATTTGAGTGTGATTTGTCTAGTAGTCATATGTGTATAGGTTTTCCCTATCCTCAAAACTGAGGTCAAAGCTGACTACTAAGTAATCACACTTTCTACACCAGCTCTGAGGACAGAGGGCAAGATTAGTCTTGCCAATTACTATTTAAGCTTCGTATTAAGTAGGTAAGAGTCAACGGAATCAACGATGTTAGAATAGGCAAGATTCTTCCAGTAGTTAACCCCAGTAACAATTTCACAACATTCCCGAAGTTTAATTGTATCTATTTTTTTGCTTTTCATAAAGTCAATTACTGTCTTGTTTTCTGATTCTTTTAATAAAGTCAAAAGTTTTTCTTGCGTTAGATTATATTTATAGTTCATAATTGTGATTAAGTTAGTAGTTTATTGTGTAGAGCTTAGTATTCCTTACTCTGGTAAAAAGTATAAATAATATTTTATTTCTTGTCAACTACTTTTTTAATTAATTCTAATTAATGTCTATTACATCAATAAATACTCCACTCTTTGCTTTATCAGCGTTGTCATCTGGAATCCAACCGTACTCAACCATCATATCTAAAACTATCTGTGAGGCATTTATTAAGTCAAATTTGCGCTTTGAATCTCTGATGAAGTATAGATGCACTCTGAGTGGCCTATTGTGTCCCTGTGTGGCTTGTATGAAGTCATGGGCATTATCAATCCAATATGCTTTTGTGAGCTTCTTGTATTTTTGCACTGTTGGTGAGTTGACTAAGAATTTACCTGTCCATACCTTAGAATTCTTTGAACTTGGCGTATTGTAGGGGATAAAGAAAGTTGTAATCATAAAATCACTTTACAAAAATTAATTTGTATTGTAAACTTAAAATATGAATCAAAGTTTACCAGCTTTTAATAGATTCGAGGCTATAAAAAATACACCCAGTTAAGGGTGTAATATAAGTTTACCAGCTTATGACTGGATAATAATATACTTTTTGTAGTTTGTCAATAGAAGGCTGGCGGTGATAATCTTCTACCGTTGGATAATGACAACGCTCTAGTGCAAAGATAAAAGATGAATCGTGAACAGTTACAGCTCTAATCAGCTAACTAAACAAAACCTGATTACCTGACAGGCTTGGGCAACTTAATTCGTGGAACATACACAAGGGCAGTAGCAATACTGGATATGTAAGCCTTAACAACTGATACTATACAACGATACGTTATACTGTATAATCTGCTTCTCTATCTTCTCTAATTTACTTTGGGGGGTAGGGGGGCAACTACCAACCAACTTCAACATTACCTGTATAAATAAATTAACCCTTGACAAGATACTAATTATGTAGTATATATCTGTACATGACAAAAAGAAAAGGAGGCCGAAAACCATTAGGCCGAACATACAAAATAAGAGCTATACAATTAAGAGAAGAAACGTATAAGATTGTAAGAGAACATTATGAGCAGTCAGCTATGACGTGGGATCAATATTTGTTGTCTTTACTTGGCAAAAAAGAAAAGGTGGTTATTGTTGATGTAGAAGAGCCAAACCCGTTTGTTCAAGCACGATTGACACTTGATAGCGACCCTTTAGCTGAAGAATTGGCTGATACTTTAGATACTTACAGAAATAATTGAAAAAGTAGTTGACAAATATTTAATTACTTTGTATACTATTTCTAGGCAGTAAGCCTTGTAATATATGGAACTTTTAACATTCGTAAATTCATTCAAATACAACAAAGCAGGTTCGATTGATACTGAATCAGCTAAACTCACACTCTATCAATTGACTAACTTAGATATTTTAGAATCAGAATTAGTCGAATACCGATCTGAACTCAATTCAGAGCTTGAAGAGATGGAAATTGATTTACCCAAAACTTTAGTTGAAGAATACTACGGTTCTTGTCTATGGGATGTAGTACCATCGCCTGAATATCAAGAAAAGCTTGATGTAGTATCCAAAATTAACGAAATCTTATCAGTAATTAGTTTATGCGTGACATTATAGATACATTTAGAGGAGTGGTTTTTCTACTCCTCGTTTTGCTTGCATTTGTTTATGCAGTAAATCTTTATTCTAAATCTCAAGACAATTCAATTAACCACCAATATAATCTCTACTATGTCACAAACTAACAAATCAATCTACCAACGCTTAATTGCATTCCAAGCTGAATTACCAGCTATCACCAAAGAAGCTGATAATCCTTTCTATAAATCAAAATACGCTACCTTAGAAGCTATCCAACAGACTATTCAGCCTTTACTTGCTAAGCATGGTCTAGGATATATGTTTACTACCGTTGATAATGGGCTTAACTGCACTGTATTTGATGTAGACAATAACACTATTGATTTTGTATACCCTGCTAAATTAGAAGGCAAACCGCAAGATATTGGTTCAGCAATCTCTTATGCTAAACGGTACGCACTCTCAGCTGTACTTGGCTTAATTGTAGCAGGCGAAGATGATGACGGCAATCAAGCACAGGAAAATCCAAAATCAGAAGTCAAAAAGGTTGAACACTGGATGAGTGAACAGGAGTTTGTCATGGCACAGCAGAAGTCACCAGAGGAAATACAAAAGATTCTTAATACTAAAGTTGACCGAGAGGGTAAAACCTTTGGAATTAAAAAAGAATATAGAGAGTTCCTTAAAACTTTAACAAAAGCTCCAGAAGAATATCATCACAGAACACCAGAAGAAGGCAAAAACTATTAAAATAAATATGTCAGAAGAAAATCAAAAACTACTCAACAATATTGAACAATTAGTATCAATGCTTGACTCGCACTTAATTGAAGTCAAAGACGGTAAAGTAAATGCTGAAGGATTACACGCATTTTTGGAAGTTCAGACAAAATTTACTGATTGGCTACCACGCCTTATAGAAAAATATGACTTTGTTGATGGGCAAGACTTTAACTCAAAAATGAGCAAAACTAATGGTAGGCCAAAGACAGAATATTTGCTTACAATTGACACAGCCAAAGAAATTGCTATGGTCAGCAACACCGTAAGAGGCAAACAAGCCAGACGATATTTTATTGAAACTGAAAAAAGACTGCGATCAATTAATACCGAGCTATCTCGCAAAGATATTCTTTTAATGGCTTTGGAGACAGAGGAGCGCAATGAACGTTTACAACTAGAAAACAAAGCAAAAGATAAAGTAATAGAAGATCAAAACATACTACACGGCTCATTACTCCAAATGAAGGCCACTGAGTCTAGGACAACACTGAAAGCCCTCAAAGATGATGCAGGAGTTGAAATCAACTTGTATGTGAATAAACTGTTTGCAACTTGTGAAGATTACCGAAAACGTCATATAATGGCGCATGAGTTGTATAATCGCATGACCGGACGAACGTACGCTGGAGCGAGCAAATCGTCTTTAGAGTCAAAGCAAGATTATTTGTGGTTCTTGAAGGAACAAGTGGCCAATTTAGAGTCTACTTTAGATGATAAATACGCCACTTTGTAGATATAATTAAAAAAGTAGTTGACAAGAATAAATTAATTGTTTATACTTGTTATATCAAAAGAGTAATCACATTGGAAATCAATTACTACTGGCGATAAAAGGGGATAACTGTAGCGGTTATTCTAACACATCGGGAGATGTACAACTAAATTAAATAATTATGTTCACACTAGTAAACCCAAAAAATAACACTAGAAAAGAGTTCAAAACTCTTGAATCAGCTCAAAAAGCATTTGATAAGCTAAGCTACAACGCTCAACTATTAAGTTACATAATCAACGCAGTCGGTGAGATTGTATAAAAACAAAAATATATATGAATAACGAACTAGACTGGATTGACTTAGTTTTGCCATTAGGAGAACAGGTCGAGACCGAACAATACGAACCTACTTTAGAAGAGTTGGTTGAATTTGAAAGCAATTAATAACTATTATGCCAAATAATAATAACACAGGACACTGGAATACAGGAGACTGGAATACAGGAGACAGAAACTCAGGACACTGGAATACAGGAGACTGGAATACAGGAGACAGAAACTCAGGAAACTGGAACTCAGGACACTGGAATACAGGAGACAGAAACTCAGGAAACTGGAACTCAGGAGACTGGAATACAGGATACTGCAATAGTATTACACCTGAAGACTGTCTAATATTCAACAAGCCTAGCACGAGATCAGCTTGGAGTAACGCCACCAAACCAAACTGGATGCATGTTGGCCTCACTCAATGGATTGATGAATCAAACATGAGCGACAAAGAAAAAGAATCGCACCCTAGCTATGTGACAACAGGTGGTTACTTAAAAGCTTATGCTTCACTCAAACACGCATATATTGAAGCATGGGAGAAGACTACTCAAAAAGATAGGGACTTAACTCGTCAACTACCTAACTTTGACGAGACAGTATTTGAAGAAGTGTTTGGATTCAACCCTTGGAAGTCAACAAAAAAACAAGTTACTTTAGAAATTACTGATGGGCAACTAGAACAAATTAAAAAGATACTTGAAGACTAACCCACTCACGGGTTTTCTAAGCCAGCACATAACTTGTGTGTTGACTTAGCCACTCAATACTTCACGGAATTTTGGATTGAGTGGTGATTTTATTCCTTATCTAATTTAGCTTGCGTGATTTCAAGCTAAGTTAGCCCCCTGAGTTACCATTAATAGACAATTAGTAACGTGGGTTGCATAGCTCGGGGGGTGAAATTGAATCAAGTACTATCAGGCGGGGCATTCCTCGTACAGTATAAAAACTGTGGAAGATGGTGCTTGATTCACAATAATTGAATATTGAATCAAAGGTGAGATTGTAACACAGTAAGCCGCTCAACATGTCCTTACTACTATATTTATATAATACCTTTGATTCAGCATTTAATTGCTGAATAAAATAAAAACAAATTAATATGTCAACTACTCCAAACAACATACAAGATGTTTCTTACAAGATCAAGAATACTCAAAATGTTAGAAAAAATCGAGGTTCATTTAGACTCATTGCAGTTTTGATGTTTCTCGTAGCTACAGGCTTAATGGTGGCTTTTGACGACATGTCAAAGGTTGCTAACAAGGCCGAAGCTTACTCAACCCCTGCTAAGCTTACAGAAGCAGTAAGGGAAGAATCAAAAAAGTGTGTAAGTGAGATGACTGTACTTGAATGTTCAGAATCGACCAAAACACTCAAAACCAACTCAGAAATTCAGGCCAACGAGGCTGAAAAGAGAGAGGAAGTAATCAACAAGTTATTTGACTAATATGTTCAAGCACCCGATCACAATAGCTATTTTGATAATTCTAGCAACTACATTGTTAGTTTACATGAATATATCAATTAGCAAAGCCGAAAAAGAACCCGTGAGAATTGAGAAAGAGCCAGATAAAGGCATGATGACAATCGACCAACTGTTCTCAGAAGAATATATTAGTCAAGAACTTGTCTTAGAAGCTCCTAAAGCTGAGCTAGAGGAAGCGATTAAGTTGGAGGAGCAATCGGCTAATCCAGTTGTTGGAATAAACAAAGAGCCAATCGAGGCTTACCGCCAACGATACTTTGCTAACTCACCGATCACCGCAGACATGATTGTTAATACATCTCAACATTTCAACATCCCTGTTGGTTTTATTCTTGCCGTGGGGCATAATGAAAGCCATATGGGGACACGAGGGCGGGCAGTTGGTACTATGAACCCAATGAACGTTGGAAATACCGATTACGGCGATTACAAGGACGTAGTTTGTGGGGTAGCCAATAACTGCTTGAGTGATTGGGAAGCTGGACTTGCAACTTTTGGCAAACTCATTAGAGATTGTTATTTCAATGAAGGTGAAACTATCAACTTACAAACATGGATTGATAGAGATTTCAGAGCTGTAAGATGTGGACTTCAAGGCAAACGGTACATGACTGATTGGTTAGCTAAGTACAAATACCAAGAACGAATTAACAACCTGAAAGAATACAATATTAACTACTAATCTATGAACAGAGAAATAAAATTTAGAGGATACAGCCAAGAAAAAAATAGGTGGGTTTTGCCAATAGGGGATATGCTAGGCAAGGTATTAGAGATACATAGTACACCTGAAAAAGGGTGGTGTAGGGTATATACTGAAAACAAAGAAACCAATTGGTGTCTTCCACTAGAAGCCCTAGAACTCGTCACTAAAGAAGGTGAGTAGAATGAATGTGACTGTTGCGGTTGGGATGATAACGGTTATCAACACGAACTATATAAAGAACCTCAGGCAAACTCTACCCATACAGTAGAAGTTTATAATTTCAAAAATAGTATTGTTGGGCATATTCCAGCTAAAGACAAAGAGTTGGAACGGTTGGAAGCTATGCACCTAGCCACTATAGCGGCAGTTTGCAATCTTACAGACCAACCAATGAGTCGTGTTAAGCCATTACTTGATAATCATATTCGGGTAAGTAAGCAATTAGAAGAATATAAATCTAAGAATGTATAATATGACTCAGAAACAATCAAAACTAATAAATAAAATCACTACACTCCTCAAAGAACCTGAGAATCGTAAGATTGTTAATGAGGGGCAAGACTATTTTGAGGTCATACTTGAAAAACGAGACAGATGCTTTCATGATTCTGATATAATCAAATTTGTATACTACGATCTTATAGATACGAGAGATGAGAAACATCAAAGATATGAGTACTATTTTGATAATGACTTGCCTCATATTGTTAAATTACCTATACTAATGTTTTGTATCAAACTTCTTTCTGCGTTTCAAGTTGCCACTGATAATATAATTGATGAACATGTCATTGTTAGAGTAGACGATAATGGTGTTGAGTATCCTGATGTACAGCCAATTTATCAAACCCTCTCAGAAGCACTCTTAAAATCAGGAGCTATGACGGTTGAGGAATTAAGCAAAGAATATGAAAGATTAACTAAATAAGTACCCAATATTTAATGTATGACACCAACATATAACCAAACCCTAAAGTTCACCGAATGGCTCAAAACAGTGAGGCCAAAGTTTGAGATAGAGAGTGATAAATATTGCGGTCAAACAAGACACGGTGACATTGAAGTAATATCATATGATACACGTCAATGACTGATGAGTGACTATCCACTTTCATATGTGCCAATCTTCTTGTGTAATGTCATTGACACAAACGCCTTACACGCTATATTGTGGGAGTTGTTTGAGAAAAAGCCGTTCCAACCACACCCTGACTTCCTTTGGAAATATTATACTTCTGGCAAATACTCCTGGTGGCTAATTAAGCCTGATGAAGTTCTTGAAGATATTATGAAAGTATATAATGAATTAAATAAATAGTATGACCAATAAAATAAACTCAATAATCCAATTCGTTGGTGACTACATAATCATAACTAATCCAGAACAGCCCGTGACTTCATCACGTAACCGTGGAGCTGATTATCCCTGTGAATGTGTCGAAGTATTTAATTGACATATATTTCTAAGTGAGTCAGTATCCCCCATAAATTAGCTCTTGTCAATAGACTCTGAGTATAATCTATGAAGTATTTACTTTCAGTATTTGCATTAATTTGGTTAACACCACCGTACATAATCATTAAACTGTTCAAGCTCGAAAAAAAGAGACATACCTAAGCATATCTCTTACTGTTAAGGAGCTAGAAGATTAATCAAGCACAGACACAACTTTTGGGTTGTATATTGTTGAGCTTAGCAAAGCACACGGGCTTTTCGATTCCTTCCAACTTAACTTTCTGATCTTGAAAGAGCTGTATCGCCTCATCATCTAAAATGATGTCGCAATGAAACTCATATTCTTGACCTTGGTAAGTACAAGTGTACTTCATGATAGCCTCCTATAGGTTGGCTAGCTTAGCGTAACATAGAATTTTACTTTAATCAATAGTAAATGTCTCAGATTCGTAATACAGCGTTTTATCTATTCCATGCACTTGGTAGTAGCCATTTATAACTTCACGATACGTTCCCGATTCCAAGCAAAACCAGCCAGCAGGCCGAGATAAAGAGCGTGTTGATGTTCCAGAATAAAATCCAAAAGGGATTTCTATGTTTTTATTTGGCAAAAATTCTTTAGTTTCTCCCTGCCTTTCAATTCTAATATTAAAACGTACATCTACACCCAAAGCAGTACGATTTATCAAAACCTTTGCTGAATTACAATCTTCTACTTTAGCCGGTACAACTGCATATGTATTGATTACGTAATAGTCTGTGGCAAGCACTTTTTGTCTGTCTGTGTATTCTTGCAATGTAGACACGGCAGGTGTTATAACAAGTAAACCGAATAAAATCCCTGGAATTGCAAAGGCTGATAACCTCGCCCACATATTGCTTTTTATAAACTCTAACATACTACTTTCTCTTAAAATATTCTTCACCAAACAAGGCTGACACTACACCAAAGGCAATCCCATGAAGTGCAGTTGGCACTTGCAACGTTGGTTGGATAAGTGATACTGACATAAACAAAACCCAAACAATTATAACTGCAAACCCCGTAAATGTTCTCAAGTTAACACTTACTTGTCTGCCACCCAAAAACATTCCAAACGGAATCCCCATCATGAGGCCAACAACAATTCCTAAAATAAGAGAAATTACATTTTGAAGAATCATACTTGTTTATCTTTCTCAATCAAGTCAAGAATCGCTTGTACTAATTCAGGGTTAAGGTTATATTTTGCATTAATAAACTCATCACTTCTTTTCAGGTATGTCACAACGTAAGCATAGGCATAAGCCACGCCGTGGAAAAGAGATATAGCCGATATAATAAATACTATTGGGAAGAATACTGCAAATATAAGGGAAACAATAAAAATGATTCCATTTACTACAATCATTGTTGCCATTAGGACGTGTAAGCCATAGGCTTTGACTATCCACGCTTGTCTGATTTCTGGTGATAAATATCCTATCATACTTCTTTCTTAAATACTTCTGTTAATAATAAATTCTTTTTGTTGATAATCAGCATTCGGCCATCATCAGTTTTGATTTTGGTCATCTCACCTTCTTTAATTGAATCTGTGATTAAACCTTCAAATGTTCTTTTTTCGCCTCCTACAAAGTGGAATATTTGAGTTGTTACTTCTCCGATACTATGCACGCTTGACTTGAGGTTCATGCTTACAACATGTAGAGTAAAACACTTTTTGTAAAGGGGTAAATTTGACCACACTAAAATTGTGTGATTTATAGATTAATTATGATGACTATAGATTACTTTTTGGCATACGCAACTGAGACTGATTGTTTGTTAACTTTTATCTCAGTCTTTTCGCTAGGTATTATTTTCTTTTATTTGACTTTGGTTGTGTCTACTGAATTACGACTTGATCGCCTGTCTCACCACACCTCCAACGACTAAAACCAGAGATACTAAACCAGCATATTGAGCTATCACAGCCTCATTCAACCCAATCTGAAAGTAATCATTAAGTCCAACTAACAAAACACCTACAGAAGCACTAAATGTGGCTTTGTCTGCATTTACCTTTGCAAATCCAACAACAAATTTATTAAAGTCAAATTTATTCTCAATCATTTGATTAATCTCAACTTTCTTTTTGTCAATCTCATCTTGGTGAGTTTCTACTAGTTTGTAAAAGCTGTATTTGTCACCTGCTGGCCTTTCAGTTATAAGTTCTTTTTCTGGTTCAGGTGACGTCACATCCGTCTCGATTTCGGCACGGTTACGCTCCGCCTCAAGCTCTAATAGCCATGCTGGAAAATATGTATCAAAGTAAACTGTATCACCGTTTTGGATGGCGTTGACTAACAATTGTTTAGAAATAGGAGAGCCCCCATTGCCTTGAATAAATCTGATTAATGAGTCGTTCATAGTTGTATTATTTACAATAGTTTTTTTGGTTAAAATTTTAATGTGTCTGATTGGATATGTTGAAATAGGACGAATTACGCCACCATTCGGATCAACAATCTGGTTACGTGAATATTGGCCTACATAGTGCCATTCTGTGTCTTTTGTGTGTGGTACAAAGTCCACCCCTAAAATAACAATTTTTTTTGGATTAGCCAGTGCTTCAGCTAAAAACTCATCTGTCCAGCTCCAAAAATCTTGCTCTTCTAATTCAGGGTATATTTTAGACAATGAGCCAGAAATGTAAAATGCTCCACCAGGCTGGAAACACCCATTTTCTTTCATTTTTTCGTGTAGTGTAATAGGGTCAGTTTTAATCCCAATATACTCAAGCATATTGGCAAAGGTAACAATAAGACAACCAACCCTTGCAAGTGTCCATTGTGGGTCTGTATTATAGCCTGCGATTATATCAGTATAAATATTCTGATTGTAAATCATTCCTCAGTATGTCGGTAATTTCAACAAACTGTCAAGTTCTATGGATTTATAATTTGTGTGAGGACTGCCTCAAGCCTTACCATGTCTCCAGCGGTTGCTTTTTGAATTGTAAAGTTTACGGTTTGACTCACACTAAAGTCAATTGTATATGTTGCCGCTGCTGTAGTAGCCGAACCAAAACCAAGCGAGTTTCCTGCAATAAAAGCAACTTGGCTATTTGTAGCGTTGCGGTTGTATAATTTAAGGCTTCTGTTAAGTGACGCGTTGTTGTTAAAATTAATTGAAAAAATGTCGCTTGTCCCGATCGTACATTTGATTGTTTTTGTATTTGCGTTGTTGGTTGCACTCCAAAGCATTTCAAGACTTAATACACTATTTGCCCCTAGAGTTCCAGCTGGGATTGTGTATGTATAAAGAGTATTCAAGTTAGTATCAATTGGAGCTGTTATCGCAGCTGATGATAAATTAAAATATTTAATCTCAGATGATACAAGCCCTGATTGGTTAATTTCTAATCTTTTAGCTCCGTCAATCCAAAATTCATGACTCGCAGTGCCATTATTCACATATTGAGTTACAACATCACCTTTATTATTAACCAGTCGTGCAATCCCAAACTCTCCGTCCATGCCAAAAAAACCTGATTGGACAGCTGAACCAGCCCCAACATTTGTTTGGATTACCTCATCATCAACCAAAACATTATCAAGACCTAAGATAGCTAGTGCTTGAGCTGGTGACACCTCTTGCACATCACCTGTCCCAGAAGCATGGCGACCCAAAAAGTGGCCTGTCTTGATATGCTCTAATTTTTGTCTTGTGACAGCTTGATTGTCTATTGTCCAGACTGTACCCCCGCTTGATACTGTAATGTCACCTTTGTCACCGTCCGGTATGCTTCCAGCACTTTGAATCAAAAAGCTAGCTCCTTTGAACTCTATATTAATTGATTGATTTTTAATTTCTATATTCATACTTTATTTTTATCAATATTTACAGAAAAAACTTCAAAATCAGCTTGCTCAATAATTTCCGTAGCTGATGTGTATATTTCAATGACTCCGTACCATTTCCCAACTGGATAAGTAGAAGTCTCAGATACTGAAAATTGAAAGAATCCAACCCCTTTTGCGGTCATGGTTGCATTTTTAGTCACAATAATATCTGCAGGAGCTGGCGAATCAACCACTTGCTTGAGGATTCTTAGCTTAATAGTTTTGCCAGTAGTATCAACGTAGTTAGTAGTTGTAAATGATGTATAGGTCAAAGTCGTGTCTCCTGAGCCTGTAGAGCGTGTAATGGTTCCAGTGGCTGAAATTATAGTTAACCCATTGTCATCAGTATTAGAAGTAAGTAAAGATTGAAATGTAATCACTGAGCCTACCACTGAGGTAACTACGAATTGAGCAGTGGTCACAACTTCACCGTCAATAGTAGCGTTAATTGTCTTGATATAAATATCTCCAACTGCTGGCGGTGTGACAATACCTGAGCAAGTGAAAACAAAGCTAAGCACATCTAAGCGCATTGTTAGCGGTATATTCAGATTAGTTCCTCTTACAATCGTTAGTGATTCACTGCATGACATAGTATAGTAATTATATTTATTTAAAAGTTGGCAAGTAAAGCATAATAATTGAAAGCATATGATACTTGAGCGTTGAAGTTGCTGGCTAGAAAAGCAGAGTTAGCAGGAGCCAAACCAGTAGAATTAAAAGCTAGAGAAACGGCTATTGGCCGATCACCTTTGACAACAAAACGCTGGTATTGGTCTTGAGTTAATTTGGTTGGGTTAGTTGTAAAATCAGGATAATTTACCCCAGAAATTAACTGTAAACCCCTTTCTGGTATAGTGTCTTTAATATTCAGGTTAGTGTTAAAGTTCCTAAAATTGTATGTAGCCGTTGATTTAATCCAACTAAATGTCCCAGCGTTAATGACAATCAATGGCTCAACTGTAAATCCAAATAGTGGGAAAGTTCCTGTGGCTATATATTCATCTGAGTATATATTGAGCATTGTAAAATACAGATCACAACTAAAGTCTCCAATTGATGTGTCACTAAATGTAGTGTAAGCAGGCAATACAGTATAGTTCAAATCAAAAGTCACCGATTCTGGATTCTCTCCAAGCTTGCGGGTTTTTGAGCCTGTCAACGTAAGGAATAAATATTGGTCAGGTGTAGTGGTATAAAAAGCCCCTGCCGTGTCTAGTGACCCACCTAGTAATCTTCTTGTATTAACCCGCTCAGGGGCGTAAATAAACACATTGCGAGTTCCGCTTTGGTAATCCTTTTGGAATTGCAAAAGCTCAGCATATTGTTGCTGTTGTTGAGTCATTGTGTTAGCCAATGAATCGTTAGTACCTATTGCTTTACCGTTTGAGTTCATAAGTTTGTTAAATCAAATTGAAGCTTAGTGTATAATATCTTTTCGTCTATGTCTTGAATCAAATATTTTTCTCCATTGTTTCTAATTGTCTTTTGATATTTGACTTGTAAATATTTTGGAAAGGTTAATTTTCTAAATGCTATCTCACAATCAATCCTAGAGCTTTCTTTTTGGGTTTTGAGATAATACACTGATTTACGGTATAAATAGGCTAGGGCGTCTTCTATATTGTAAATTTGGCTACCATCCCCATTGTCTGAGTTAGCCGTCAAGGTCACAGGATAAATATAGAATCTTTGCTCTAGCCCTGTATAGCTTACGTCTTGAATGTATATCTTACCGTTAATATTGATTAAAGGATATTGATGATTCACAAAACTGTAATCTGTCCTACTGAATACCTGAGTGGCGTTGACCGTGCCTGCACCTTGCCCAGTATCTAACACAGGATATAGAAATTGGATTTGACGGCCATTATAAAACGTCTGAACATCTACAAGCACAGGGTTTTTATTAAATATACTTTTGACGTTGTTGGCTTCTAAAGTCTCAGTACTAAAGCGTGAATCAATACCTGCATAATTCTCAATATTGTTATAATCCCCAATCACGATTCTGTTAGTAAATGTTCCGTCACCTCGAGGGTATAATCCAGTATCAAAATAGCTCCAAGCCCCGCTTGACTTTCTCAGTTCGTCAATAATCTCTAGGTTACTATTGGCTCCAGTAGAAAGGCTTAAAGTTACATCATTACTGATAAGGATAAACTCAAACCCATTTATTAAGTTAGCAGTGACGATTCCTGATTCATTAATATACTGGTTGTTAATTATTGTTGGTTCTGAATAAAGAGCTTTGTAAATTGACGAATAAAATCGAAGTGATATTTGGCCTTGTGAGTCTATTTTTTTTGAAGATTTATCTTGAACAAATAACAGGTCGTGTCCGTCTTTTTTGATCCGGATTCCATAGTCATTGTCTTTGATTGCATAATACGCCCCAATTGGTAGATTAGTGTTGAATATACAGGTTAGCTCGTTAGGTTGGTTGGTGTTATAGACCAGATCAGCTTGCGTAACTCCTTTTGACTGAGTATTAATTGTGTACAATGAGCTATATTTCTCTGTACTATCAAAGGGGTTAACTATCTGAATAATCATGTATAAATACCTGTGAATTGACCTTGCCAGAATGTAACTGCGTTTGCATTACTTACCACGCCCGAACCACTAATTAATGATACATACAGTTCTACATAATCGTTTGCATTGAGATCAAGTGAAAATGCTGAAGGTATAAACAATTTACCACCCGTTGTCGATTTGTCTATGTCGCCAAAGAACGTCTGAAAAAGCCCATTGACAAAGTATCTAAAGTCAATTCTAACCGTTGTAGATAGCGAGTCAAATCTAAACAATGTTTGGAAGTTATAGATACCACCAATAGGAGCTACAAATCTACTGTTTGCATTATCAAAGTTATCCCCAGTGTCCCAACCTGTGGAGTCTGAAAATGTAAGTTTCGGAGTTCCTGTGACAGTAACGTTTGCAGGAAGGTATGCTTTGAAGTTGACTAAATTATTGAAGTGTCTGCTTTCTACCCTCCACTGTGTGCCGTTTGGAGAGTATGTCCTCGCTTCGTTTGGCATTGCTATACTATCAGTGGTCGTTATTGGTGAAAGTGAATACCCTAACACTGATTCAATTGTGTCCGAGCCTGTTCTTGTCACCGTAACAGTGTTGTACGTTGTATCGATCTTCTTGACCGTGATTGAATGAAGCTGACCTGTGCAGGCTGGCAGATTAACAACTTTGTTACCTCCACTAGCATCAACGTAAATAACGACCTGAGTATTTGCAGTTACATTATAAGGCGTGGCTGATGTACTTACTCTTGTTAATCCGTCAATTGCACCTGTAAAGTTCTTAAGGGGGTCAAGATTCGCATTCATGAAGGTAGGTGTAGCGTTGTCACCATTTACGACTGCCCCTGCGTTAGTGATTGTTGGTGTGATAAATGACATATTAAAGGAATGCTTTAAGAGTTGTTATTGATATGTTATTAGCACTTGATGATTGAAGTTTTAAGTCATCTGCACTTCTTTGGACAAGTAAGTTTGGATTATTACTTGATTGCAAATAATGGTTAAAAAAGAGTGGTGTATCTGTATCAGATGTAATTGTGTAGTAAGTTGGGTCAATCTCAGTTTGAGTTAGTGGGTCGTATAAAATATTATTAACTGAGATAAATAAAAGATTATTTGGGTTGGCTATTACATTAAGCCATGTAATTTTGATATCTGAGTTAGTTGTCAAATTTGTGACCTGAATAAATTGGTTTTGGCTTAGCGGTTGTAAGTTAATCAAATAGTTATACGTTGGCCTTGATGTTCTCAAATCAAGCCCATCTGTAGTTGCAAATAAGGGAGTACTTGAAAGTGACTTATTATACGTTGGGCTAATAGCAAAACTCTCAACCTTGAAATATTTATCAAGTACAGACAAAGGCAAATCACCCTGTAAGTACCTGTATTTATCAGATAACCCCGACCATGCAGGAAATGAGCTTGTCTCATATGAGCCAAATGTTATTGCCCCGGCATTTAAGAACTGGAACATCGCTGAGTTTGTAAACTTATACAGCGTTTGATTCGGCACAAAATAACTCATTGTCTCATCTCCCTCATAAAATTCAGGATTAGCCAAAATTAAATCAACATCATACCTCTTGTATTCCTCAGCTTGCTCATTTATGCCAGAAAACACTTGAGGTAATCCAGCACACTCTGCATATTGCCACAAAACCCGCTGAACTGATAAAGATTCTTGTATTCCCTCTTCATAGACAAAAAGCTTGCGTGGTGAGTCTGAGAATAACCCTAAAATATAGTCCTGAGTGTATCTGCTGGTATTTGGGATTGCAAAGCTTAATTTAATGATTGTGTCATCAAGCTTGCTCCGTTCATCTCCGTTCAATCGAGCTTCCCCATCAAACAAATCTGATTTTGTACGCTCCGACTTTATGCGTGGTCTGTAATTTAAGCCACGATCTGAACATTCAAATATAATGAAGTCTCCATTGCGTGGGTCTCCAAATTGAAAAGGTATTTTGTTATCTAAAAACATATGCTAAGTTATTCCATAGGGGACGGGGAATCCCACGTTTGATTGTCCACCGTAATTGTTTTGCTCAAATGATTGGTTGTAAGAATCAGCTATACTTGATGAATTACCGCCAAAGTCTTTACCTATCTCATCAAAGAAAGTAGCAAGGGCGTTTGTAGCTCTCGCATTAGCTACATATTCTTGCCCTGCCTCATTAGTGCGAATAACTGCATTTTGACCTTGAGGGAATCCACCTGTCGCAAATCCTGGTATTGAATCAAATGTTGTCTTAATTGACATTTTTTTCATTTCAGGAATGTCTTTGCCTGAAAATGTGTCGTTAAGTGTATTATAGTTTCTGACTAGATTGTTGAATATATCTATAATTGTATTACTAGCAAACTCAAAAGGAGCTAACATGATTGTAGCAAGCCCTTTGAACGTAGTTGCTAATCCCCCTCGGAAATCACCAGCAAGAAACTGATTTATACCTTTGAACACATCTTTGAATCCACTAGCAAAGTTAAGGGCAAGATTCCCCAGATTAATTAATTGATTACCAATTAATGACACTAAGTTTACAAAAAACCCAAGCAAAACCTCCCCTCCTTTCATTACAGTTTCAAAGTCAATATTAATTTCTCCAAACACATCATTGAATGTATCCCCGAGTTCTTGCGTTTGTGTTCTAATATTTCCAGTGTCATTTTGCCACGCCTTAACAAGTAAGCCTATCCCAGCAATTAATCCGGCGATAACTAACGAAGCTGGCCCCCCTAAAATAAAGAAGGCGGTTGATAATAAACCTATTGCAACTGCAACCGCTGTAATCTCAGTAGCGAGACCAGGATTGTTTTCAATTATGAACTTTGACAGCTCAATGTATTTACCAAGTTCTCTATTCAGATCATTGTATGTTGGGTTTAAGTCCTTACCGATTAATACGTTTATTTCCTCTAATTTAGCTCTGTTAATATCCGCAGCGAATCCGCCTTGTTCAAGTCGTGCGTTAAATACGGACTGTGATGAGTCAATATTTTGTCTGAGGCCTGCTGACTTAGCAAGTGCCTTTTCTTCTTGAGTTAGTTGATCGTAGTTTTTACCTCTTAGCTTCCCTTCAGCTTGTAAAATAGCAAGTCCCCTTGGGCCGATTTGGCTGATATACTCATCTTGCAATCCTGCACGTTCTCCTAGTGCTGCGTTCTCACTTCTAAACTGTTGAGTGAGTTGAGCCACACCTTGAGATAAAGGAAGTGTACCAGTACTGGCAATCTTTATAAACCCCTCAAGTGTCCTCTCAATCTCGCCTGCATCACTTAATCCAGCTAACTGCAAATCAGCTACGCCACGTTCAAGCGTTGCCCTGTTAACTCCAATCTTTTTACCAATATTATTAAATACATTATCAATAGCTTGATTGGTCTTCTGTGATAGCTCTTGAACATTTACATCTTGTTTAGCTGAGGCTTCATCTAATGCTTTTTGGAACTCATCCGAGACGGTCTTGATAGTACCACCCCCACCACTGCTTACAGTGGCCTGTAAGTCTTCTAATTTACGCCGTGCAGGTTCTATATCAATATCAAACTTATTCTTAGCAGACGATAATTCAAAGCGTAAGTCTTCAACTTGAGTTTTAATAGTTTCAGCCTCAGCTTTCAATATATCTTCTCTAACTTTAGCTTGGTCTTTAATTAATTGAGTTTCGTTGTCAATAACATCAATTTTTTCTTCTCTTAAGTTAATTTCTTTTTGTAACTGATTTATTTGGTTACTGATAACCAATGTCTGGAATGGATCATTAGCTACCTCAGCCTGTGCTTTTTGAACATCTAATTGATCTTTTTGAACTTTGAGCTGTCTCAGTTCAGTATCTAAAACAGTACCGCCTAACTGTTCACGTCTTAGTTTTACCCTCTCATCAGTTTCTTTTTTGAGTAGGTTGATTTGGTTGTTGATTAAATCAGCTTCTCTACTTTTAATTGATATTGATTGCTCAACTGCTCTGACTGAATCATTAAAAGCTCGTTCTTGTAAGTCTAATTCCCTGCTTAAGCTTTTTGAAGCGTTGCTAGCTCCCTCAGTTGCTTTGGTCTCTTTGTAAATATTATCAATGTTGTACCCAATCGCTAATGCCTTTTCCTCATAACTCTTAGTAGTATCAGCAATAATCATTTTGGCGTTTTGCT
>Ga0129333_10000366_pt1 | contig 35335 bp, 33 predicted proteins | sample CPB6_08_DNA_FD_94474 | JGI IMG/M metagenome (GOLD analysis project Ga0129333, IMG submission 94474) | Freshwater to marine salinity gradient microbial communities from Chesapeake Bay, USA - CPBay_Sum_0.6_0.8_DNA | ecosystem: Environmental > Aquatic > Marine > Coastal | place: USA: Chesapeake... | reverse complement strand
CTGAAAGGTGTCATCGGTTTGCTTACACATCTACCATTTGGTATTGGTAAAGCAATAGGTAGTATGTTTGGTGGTGTCGGGGGATTCTTAGGAAAGATATTTGGTTCTCTTGGTGGTGTTGGGAGTAAGTTGGGTAGATTTGGAGCAGGGCTAGCCAAGATATTTCCTTTTTTTGGTCAACTGAGTAAGGCATTTCAATTTGGATTCCGTATCCTCGGCAAAGTATTCTTCTATGTCGGTTTGGTTATCGATGCCATCATGGGTGCCTACAAAGGCTTTAAACAGTTGGGCAACATCAAGGGTCTCATCATGGGTGCCCTTGCTCAGATCATTAGCGGTCTTACATTTGGATTGCTTGACTTTCAAAGCATCTTTGATTTCTTCAACACAACAATGGGAGATGTGTTTGATGGCATCGCAGGAGTTTTTGAACCCATAATTGAATTCTTCTCCAAGGTGTACACAAACTTTGTAAACGCTTTCTCTCGAATGTTTGCGATCTTCCAAGGAGAGGGTTCCATATTCAGCAAGATATTGAAAGCGATTATGGTTGGCATCACATTGATGTTGAAGAACATCATTGCCATGATTGTTATGGCAATTAAGGTTGTGTTTAATGCTGTGATTGTTTTGCCATTCAAAATCAGTAAATTCATCAACGAGATGGTTTTCAAATTGATCGAACTGACATATAACGCTTTCGTATCGTTGTGGAATTGGATTTCCAGCGGTGAAATACTAGCCGATGTTGCTAACTTCGGAACTTGGCTCTATGAAGAATTGGTTGGATTCTTTGTAGAAATCATCAATTCAATAGCAGATGGACTCGGAGAACTGCCCGTTGTCGGTGGGTATATCAAAGAGGCTTTGGGTGGCGGAAGTGCCGCACAATCTGCTGTGGGCAACAATCTTGCCGATGCTGTAAAAGAAACTGCAAAAACAGTTGACGAAGCAAAGAAGGCTGTCGATTCGGTGGCTCAAAGCACTACCGCCCCAAAAACAACTGCAATTGCTGCAACTCCTTCGCAGACACCAGAGTTTGCTAGTGGGCTGAAGGGCAATGCTGCTTCTGCTTCGATGAGCAATACTGCAACATATAGCGCAAACAGCGTCAATACCGCCGCAACGACTGCATCAAACGCACAGTATCAAGCAACAACAAGTACAGGTACTGTTGCAATCAATGCACCCACAACAAATGTTGCAAGTGGCGGTGGCGGGGAATCTGTAATGCTCAGTCCATCGAACAACAGAAACACAGAACCTACATTCCGTTCCCTTTTGTTCTTGGAAGCCCCTGCCATGTAAAAAGAAACAACCCCCTCTGCGAAGGGGGTTGTCGGGCCAAAGATGCTATCTTCGGCGGGGTACGAGGTTATTTATCACTCATCATCATCAGCCAACTTCTTGAAGTAGGCAAATGCATCCTCGTCCTCATCGCCCGAAGACACCTTGGCGGGAGCCTTGGTAGGAGCCTTCTTGGCGGGGGTTTCCTCCATGACGGGCTTGGACTTCATCTTCGAACGGAAGTCCTCTGGAGCAGCCTCCTCCGCACGGGCGGGTGCGCCCTCGGGTGCGCCCCCGTGAAGAACCTGATCCATACGACCCTTCAGTTCCTCATAGGACTTGAACTGATCGGGAGCGACAAACGGCTGTAGAGGATACTCGGTCTTCCACAGAGCCTCAAGACGCTTGTCATCGCCATCAAAGAGTTCCGAAGCGGGTTGGAATGCGCTCTTCTCATAGGAGACATAGCCATCAACCATAGCCGCCTTCAACTTGAAGTTGGCACCCTGCCAAAAGTCGAATGGGTTGATCTTCGGCTCGTCATCGGTAGGGTTCATCGCATCCTGCAACTTGTCGAAAATCTTCTTGCCGAACTTGAACAGGAAGACCTTGCCATCGTTGTCCTTGTTAGCAGGATCGCTAACAACAAGGATGTTGGCAATGTAGGTCAACTTGCGCTTGCGGTCACGGGCAATGCCCTTGTTCGACTCAAGCCCGCTGTTCCAAAGTTCGTTGTTTGCCTCGCAGACGGGGCACTTTTTGCCAACCGTGGTCGGGCAGTTCTCAATCATCCAACCGCCCTTGCCCTGAAATCCGTGGCTGAAGACACGAACCCACGGGATGTCCTCGCCCTCAACAGAGGGAAGGAAGCGGATCACGGCATAACCGTTCCCCGACTTGTCCCGCTCAAGCGTCCAAAACCGGTCATCCTCGTAACTTGCCTTGGTGTTCAACTTGCTCATTTCCTTCGAAAGAGCATCGATTGCAGACTGCGAATTCTTCTTCATGTTTGCGAAACTCATTTGTATCTCCTTGTGTGTTGTGTGTGAAGTATGAAACGATGTGTCAAATCCTAACCCAAAACTGCATATCAGTCAAGAGGCAACTTGGTTCTTTTGCCCCGAATCATATTACGATCTTCAAACTCTGCCTTCAGTTTCTCCCGAATCGGCTTGGTTACCAACTTGGCAATCGATTCAGGTTCGATTCCGTGTTTTTCGCAGAGTTCAAGAATGGCATCAATGTACTTGCCATCTTTTCGGTTCTTACAAAGTTCTTCGATTTCCTTGCTGAACGATTCTTCGATATTAATGATTGATCCCATTATGGAATCCTTTCGTCTTTGTCTACATCTACTGGGTCGATGGGCATTTCCTGAATCGTGTCAACCCAACGGTTCAGACCCCGCTCAAGTTCCTCGGTAGTGAGAAGAATGCCTACTTGCTCACCCTTGTCCGTCATGAAACGAATGCAATGATATTTTACGGGTTCCTCTGATTGAACCACATCCTTGGCGGAAGACAACTCCCAGCCAAAGAACTTAAACAGCCTTTTGAGCCAGTTCATTCGCAATCTCCTGTATGTGCTTGAAGCGATGCTTGTTCCAATATGACTCAATCACATGAGCCAAACCTTCCTTGTAATCATCACGGTCTTCGACAAATTCCTGTGATGTTCCCTCATCTGTGGCAATGAGAACTACGAGTCGCTTGATTCGCTGACCCGTTCGCTCCTCCCACATGTATGAATAAGCAGCCGCTTGATGAAAATAGTTCTTGATCCAAGACCGTTTCTTTTCCTTCGAAGCGGTCTTGAAGTCGATGATGGCGGGTTCGCCAAGGTACTCTCCGATGCAGTCGGTTCTTCCCGCAAGCATCAGATTGTCAGACCACAGCGGTTTTTCGATGGCATAGATTTCACCGATGTTCTGAAGCATCGGATACATTGGATCGAAATGCCATCTTTCGCTGATATCCGTGGGCACGGTTCCTTTCGTCAGGTAGTCCTCAACCAACGAGTGGAGTTTGTTGCCTCGCTGAATTGCTGCCTGTGAAATCTTCAGGTTTTCGGGATTCTGCCTCCACTTTGCCCACTTTTCCGCATCTTCATGGTTGACTACGGTTGTGACAGACGGATACCACTTGCCGCTTGTTGGCGATTGATAGTATCTGCCGAGTCCATCCGCTTCAACGGAAACGAGTTTCACTTCATCAGTATTCATTAATAGTCTCGCATTCCGTGTTTGGGGTGTGCTGCCTTGATCTTTGAAATGACTTCCTTGAAGCCGCTGTCGGGTTTGCGAATGCCCAACCTTACCGGATCGATGACCGGCGGTGCAGAAGGAATGTACTGCTCAACTTTCTTCTTACCGCACTTTGGGCAAGGTTTCTTGCAAGGCTTGTCATGATCCTTGATTGGCAAGAACTCTTCGAAAGTATGCTTGCAGTCCTGACACATGTAATCATAGTTTGGCATGGCAAGTCTTGTATTTATACGCCGTCAGAAACAAACCATGCTGGAATTTGGCTTCGACTCCACTTTGCAAATCGCTTTTTTTCACCAATGTAGTAGTTACGATATGCAGTAATTGCATCGCAGCAGCGATACTTGTCAGGCATTGCTTGGGCGAATGGGGTAAGTTCTCCCGTTTGAATTTTGTTTGGTGCCTCAATCAAGTGATGACCAAACAGATTTTGCATCGAATGCACTTTGCCGTATCGCAGGGTGTACTGCTTGAGAAGACCAATACCATGGTCATATAGCCAAGAATAGTTTGAGTCTGTTTGCATAGACCAAACTGTACATGGGTGGTTGACCATGGTTGGCAAGCATAGAACCCTGTCCTTTTCAGGATCGGGATGAACCCAATGCTTGATCTTACGGTTGCTCTTGGTGATTCGGATTGTTTGTTCTCCGTCAAGAACACGATGTGCTGTTGACAACATTTGTGCTGTTTCAACAATCATCTTGACAACATGCTTGTCGCACAAGTCATGCGCCGCCGTATGTGGGTTTTTGTCAACTACGAAGATGTTCATTATCAATCCATGAACGATCCGTGCTTCCACAGATGCCACAGTCGGTGCGTGAGGATTGCCCAACCGAGACCAATCCAAGAGTTTGACCTATACTCCCCCGCCTGACACACCATGATGTATTCGGGCAGGATGCTCTTGATTGCCTCGTTCTTTGGCTCTGGCTTGAACGGGACAGCATCAGGAGCAATCGGGGGTTCGATGTACTCTTTCTTGGCAGCGGTTGCAGGAACCTGATCGACTGCCTCCAACTTTGACTTGTTGCCATTTCTCTTGGCAACTACTCTGATCTTCTTTTCAGCCACGGCGACCTCCAATGGTTTCGACATTCTCTTCCTTGACCCAAAAGGTTTCCGGTCCCCACTCATCGCTGTGTGTGGTGACCAAATACTGCTTTCCCCAATTTGGGTGCGATTCGACCTTGCGAACAACCGCAGCCTTGCGCTCGTCCTTTAGCCAAACCTTCTGATACGACTTTTCTGTGTTTTCTGTGTCCATGTTTGTAACTGTTTGAAATGCGTACAAACCCCACATTGGGATTTGATTCGGCAATCGTACCACATTTTTCGATCTTGTCAAGTGCCTGCTAAATAGGTATAGAAAGGTACATTATGCCAATTACATTGACCATCCCCGAAGTGCTACGAAAGATATCGAAAGAGTCGAAGAGTCGTGAAGACACCGTTCGTCTTCTCCGAGAAAATTCTTCGATGGCATTGAAGCAGATTCTGCGCTACGCATTCTTTGACACGACAAAGTGGTATCGAACCAATTTGCCGCCATATACACCGGATCAGGCACCCGAGGGATTGACTCCCGCAAGCCTGTTCAACGAGGTTCGGAGGCTATATGTGTTCAAGGAGTCTTACAATCTTCCCAAGGAACGAAAGGATGTCTTGCTGATTCAGATGCTTGAAGGCATTCATCCCGATGAGGCTCTTCTCGTGAAGGAACTTCTTGGCGGAACATTTGCATACGGGTATGGCTTGAACAAGCAGATTGTTCAAGAGGCTTTTCCCGATATTGCGGCTACTGTGATTTCTTCTTGAGAAGGAATCGAGCCAAGAAGTAGGAATCAACGATGTCGGAAACAGGACTGCCACAGTCTTTGCTTTCCTTGTCCATCTCCTTCATCAGGTTGATTCCTGTTTCTTTTACAAATGCTTCATGCATCATGCATTTGTCCGCATTTCCTTTTCCCGAAGCAAACTTCTTCAATGCGGTTGGAGCAGTAACTTCAAAAGCCATCTTTTCTTTCCAAAGTTTGTGTTTCAGCAAACCACAGTTTTCACCGATATGAAAGACCTTTCCTTTGGCACCCATCGCATAGTCCTCTATGAGGATCGAACCACCGTTCCTGCATTTGGTGATCGCCCAATCAGAAATCAAATCGTATCTTTGTTCGGGGCAAAGGAAGTCGGGATAGATGTCTCCGATGCACACGATGTTTCCGAAAGAATATGTAACTTGGTGCCGCTTGATGGATGTCAAGAACCAACATGTGGCTTTGTCGCCGTCAATCAAGGTGACGGCGGGTGATGTCATAGAGTAGTCAATGCCAAGCACTTTCACGAAAGTATGTATTGCCTTTGCCAACTTTTGTGCTAGAATCTGACGCATGAATATCGACAAAATCAAGGAAATGGTCGAAGCAGACCTGAAGATAGATGGAACCGAATTGGGTGATGAGTCCACAAGGATTCCTCAATTGCACGGAAAGTACATCAACATCTACCATGACGAATCTCTTGTCCTACGGAAGTTGGAAGCCGACTACAAGACACTTCGAAAGCAGAAGTGGGAATACTACAACGGCAAGTTGTCGCAGGAGGAACTGAATGCATTGGGGTGGGAACCTTTTGGTCACCGCATCCTTCGTCAGGACATGGATATCTACATGGATTCCGATGCCGACATGGTTCGGATCGTATCAAAGATTGAGATGCAAAGGGCAAAGGTCGATTACCTTGATTCGGTTATCAAGGGAATAAACAACCGCCAATGGGTCATCCGCAACGCCATAGAGTGGCGGAAGTTCATGAGCGGGGTGACCTAAATACATTGAATGGGAAGCATTGAAGTACGCAGCATGAATTCCGCTTTCCTTCGTGTACTCACGGAGAACGGAATTGCATACGAAATACAGCAGTACTTCACATACGATGTTCCCGGCGCAAAGTACACACCCGCATACAAGCGTAGGGTGTGGGACGGCAAGGTTAGGCTCTTCAACGCATATTCGGGACTGCTTCCTGCGGGGCTGATCGACTACCTTGCAACATTTGCAAAGGATCGTGGCTATGAACTACAGGTTGATTCGACCGTGGCACAGCCCGAGATAAAATTCAACTGTGATGGGGTTCGTGAGTTCATCCGCTCCCTGAAGCCAACCGCAAACGGAACGCCCCTTGACCCTCATGATCACCAAGTCGATGCGGTGTGTCATGCCCTGAATGCTTCAAGATGCGTGTTGCTTTCCCCAACGGCAAGCGGAAAGAGCCTGAACATCTATTCACTCTGCCGACATTATCAGAATGTAATTGCACCAAACAAGAAGATACTCATCGTTGTTCCCACAATCTCGCTTGTCGCACAAATGTATGCGGACTTCAAAGACTATTCATCCACCACAAATTGGAACGCAGACAAGAACTGCCATCGAATCGTTGGCGGCGAAGCAAAGTTGACCGATAAGCAGATCGTGATATCCACATGGCAAAGCATCTACAAGTTGCCGAGGACATGGTTTGACAACTTTGAGGTAGTCATCGGTGACGAGGCTCACTTGTTCAAGGCACAGAGCCTCAATGGAATCATGAACAAATTGGTCGAATGTCCTTATCGCATCGCATTGACGGGAACTCTTGATGGCAGCAAGATTCACAAGTTGGCTATCGAAGGATTGTTCGGTCCGGTTCATCGGGTGATCACGACCAAGGAACTGATGGATCGAAATCTTCTTGCATCATTGCGTATCGAATGTTTGCTTTTGCGATATCCTCCCGAAATAAGAAAGACCGTGTGTGGCTTGGATTACCACGGCGAGATCGAATGGCTTGTCAATTGCGAAAAGCGAAACGAGTTCATTGCACACCTTGCATCGGCAACGAGGGGAAATACATTGGTTCTTTTCAACTATGTCGAGAAGCACGGAAAGCCGCTTTATGACCTGATACAAACGACTGCCATGACTGCCATAGAAAACCGAAAGGTGTTTTTCGTGGCAGGAGAAACGGAGATGGAGCAGCGAGAAGGCATTCGAAACATTGTGGAAAAAGAGAGCAACGCAATTATCGTTGCGTCCTACGGAACATTCTCCACAGGAATCAACATCAAATCCCTGAAGAATGTCATATTCGCCAGCCCATCAAAGAGCAGAATACGCATCTTGCAGAGCATCGGAAGGCAGTTGCGTAAGGCAGACGGGAAGCACATTGCAAAACTTTATGACATTGCCGATGATCTTCACCACGGGGAAACTCTCAATTACACCCTGCGGCATTTCCTGAAGCGGGTGAAAATCTACGAATCCGAAGAGTTCCGTTACAAGTTGGTGAAGATGCCGATTGACATTCGAATTAAACGCCCGACAAAGGAGAACACATGACGCAGTTCTACCCGATACGACTTGTGAGAATGATGACAGGAGAATTGTTGGTTGCGGGAATATCGGACGGCGGCAAAGAGACATACATCCTCGAAAAGCCGATGGGAATATACGCAATTCCTGTGCAAAATCAACCTGTTGAAAGCAAGCCAATCACACAAGAAATGACAGTCATACTTCGTGATTGGATCGAATTCACCAACGACATTTATTTCATCGTGCCAAAAAGCAGCGTCATGTGCATCATGCGTCCGAGCAAGGACATTCTCTCCGACTACACACAGGCAAAGATCAATTCCGACATACTAGAAGACATGATAGAGAACGGAATGATCGGTGGTAGCAAGACCGTAGAAGACTTGGCAAATGAAGAAGACGATGATCTAGAAACAGAACCCGGTGAAGGGGAAGAGTACGATGAGTTTCCGGGTTGGGGCGGCGATCCACGCCTCTAGGTACTTAAGTTACTCTAGGTACTTCTTAAAGTACTTCTCTAAGGAGTACTCTATAGTACTTAATAGGGCCCTTGAATTCTCAAGTGTATCTAGTAGCGTGAAACGATAGTCTACACTTGAAGTCAGAAAATCTCGAAGATTTTTTTGATCGATGACGATAATGCTTTACAGACCTTGCATGTGGTGGTATAGTCCTCCACAGAAAACAGAGAGGATTAAATGGGGAAGAAAAGAGAATCAACTCATTACATAGACAACGAACGGTTCCTCAAGGAACTGGTGACACACAAGAAAGCGGTCGGTAAGGCAAAAAAGGCAGGGGTCAAACCACCCGGTGTAACAGATTACATCGGGCAATGCTTTCTTGATATCGCCAACAACCTTGCCAAGAAACCCAACTTCGCCAATTACACATACAAAGATGAGATGATCTCCGATTCCGTGGAGAACTGCATCATGTATGCCACCAACTTCGATCCAAAGAAGAGTCGAAATCCCTTCGCCTTCTTCACGCAGATTATCTACTATGCCTTTCTCCGAAGAATACAGAAGGAGAAAAAGCAAATGTTCATCAAAATGAAGTGCTTTGAGCAAAACGATCCGACAGGAAGATTCAGGAATTGGATGGAAGAGGAACACATGAAATACGAGGACAGCAGCCAAAGTCCGTTCGTAGAATTCATTCAGACCGATCCACCAAGTGAAGAATCAAAAGCACATAAGAAGAAAAGACGAAAGAAGAAAGCAACCAAGCACACATCCACCGATTTGAACGGGATGTTCGAAGACCTATGATTGCAATCATCAACGACACCCATTTTGGTGCAAGAAACGACAGTCCAATATTCCTTGAGCATTTCATGGAGTTTTGGGAAAAGACATTCTTTCCAACCATCAAAGAACGAGGAATCAACAGGATTGTTCATCTTGGCGACTTCATGGATCGCCGCAAGTATGTCAATTTCCACACATTGAATCAGGTACGAACTCGCTTCCTTGAGCCATTGAGGGAGATGAATGTGCGGATGGATGTCACTTTGGGCAACCACGATGTTTTCTTCAAGAACACGAACAAGTTGAATTCCGTGGTGGAACTTTTTGCTTCCTATCCCAATATAACGATTCATGAATCGCCGGTGGTTCTTGATTTGGATGGCATGGACATCGGATTGGTTCCATGGATTACGAAAGAAAATGCACAAGAGTGCCTGAACTTCATTCGTTCAATGCACACAAAAATCCTCATGGGGCATTTTGAGATCAATGGATACGAAGTTCTTCGTGGGGTGGAATATCATGATGGGATGGAACCTTCCCTTTTGAGAAATTACGATGCAGTCTATAGTGGACATTTTCATTGCAGACACAGTAAAGAGAACATTCACTATCTCGGCACACAGTATCAGATGACATTTACTGACCTGAACGAAAGAAAGGGATTCCACATTCTCCATACCGACACCGGAGAAATGGAGTTTGTCGAGAACCCCCATCAGATATTCCATGAGATTGTGTATGACGATACCAACGAGGATTACAATATCCTCAACTGCAAGAAATACCGCAACACATTTGTTCGTCTTCAAGTAAAGAGCAAGAATCGCCCAATCATGTTTGACAACCTTTTGGATCGTCTAAATGATGCTCCGGTTCACTCTGTAACGATTGTGGATCAGACCGAAAAGGAAGCAAACAAAAGCCAACAGGTGGTCGATGTGAGCAAAGATACCCTCACTCTGATATGCGAAGAAATCGATGGGATGGAGGGCATAGTTGATCCTGTCCGTCTAAAGACGCTGATTCGTGAGATATACACAGAGTCATTGCAGGGCTAAATACGATGAAATGCCCAAGTCATTCAGCGATCTAAAAGACAGTATTCGTGAATGGAGCATCGACCCAACTTTTAAGGGCGGCAAGGGTGTTTCTACAGCGATGTCACTTCGTACAGGAAAGTCTGATACTGCATCAAAACCATCTGTTAGGCAACTTCAGAACAAATCTCCATCACGAAAAGACATAGCAAAACTGAAAAACAAAAACTGGAGTGCCGGGGGCATAACATGATATTCGGTCACAACAGAGAGTTCTATGTAATCGCTGCCAACAATCTCCCCGGCTATGATCCGTACTTGACGGCGGGATTGAGTGCGGATTTTGTAGAGGGAGAAAGAATTTCCGTATACTATCCGCCGGAACACTCGTTGTCGGGTACTGCATATCAATTTGGAGTTGATGGTGGAAACACCCCGTTCGTAGGAACCTTCCGATCTGAAGTAGACAGAACATCAAGCAATAACGAAAATTCTGCTCTTACGCTACGGGGCGATTTCGTCCTTCCATATCAATCCAATCTTACGATTCGGATGGGGGACGGGATTAAGTCGCCTTTGCCATTGGCAGACGATGGTACTAGCGGTGGAAGCGGATTTGATTCTTTCTTCATCAAAGGATCGGTATTTGTTGGAGAAAGTAGTGGAGCAAGGAGATACTACTCAGGACCATTCAAGGGGTATACAAAAGAACTTGAGTGCGTCTGCGAAGGAGCAACAGCGGTTAATGAATTGGATGGAAGCGATTGTCGTGGGTGGCTGAAAGGTTCCATCTATGAAGCAACCTATATCCCCAATTACCATGATGTGTTCAATTATGTCGGTCAGCCAAGGTTGAATGTTGATCACAAAAATCCGTTCAACGACAGTTTCATGACGGGCAATGAATTTGGATTGCTAGACTATTCTTGGTCAAACATCCCATACAGAAGAAATAGACCTATTCCGTACAATGCTCTTTCGGACGGAAAGGGCAACTATGCGGTTTTGATCGGAAGAAGACATGCAATTGTCAATGCAAATTCGGACATTGATACAGACAATCTTCGATTTTACTCCGAACAGCACGGTCTCACTACAGCAACTGTTGCATCTTCTGCCAGCAATTTTGAGCAACTTTGGAATAGTATGTTCAATCCGATTGCACAAGATCAACCGGGATGGGAATCTTACCAAGGGCTGTCAGCACACTTCAGCGGCTTGAAGATACTCAAATTCGCAAACGATTTGCCTGCGGATGTGCTTCCGATTTCGCTTTACGATCCTCAAGAAAGCGACATGGTTTATTACTCCATGGTTTTTGGTCAAGATGGAAGAGGCAGCGTTGGGGTTTTCTGCCCACCACTCACAGGGAACAACACAACAGGCAAAGCGAAAGTAAGTTTCAATCACAATCACGGATGTGGTTCGTTTCCGTTCCCGCTAGTGATAGGCGGCGAATGTTGCAGAACAACAGGGTGCGAAAGAATTCGCCGTTCGTTGACAATGCCGGGAATGCCCGAAGACATGTCAATCGGCGCAATGCTTACCGGAGATCGTGGTGGTTCCGTAATCACCTACTATGATGGTAAACCAATTTTCCTCGGATTTGTCAATAACATCGGATACAACGGCGGTGCTTATGCGGATATCGTTGGTCTTGGATTGGGATCGTCCAAAAAATACACTTTTCCTTGGGGAGCGCAAATTGCTCCGATTGATGTTCTTAATCTCTACATGATTACTGTTGGGGGAAGTTCGGACATTACGGCAGCAGCAGCAAAGATACAGTTGGGTATATCTCCTGAAAAGTACCCCTTCCCGCTCGGGTTTATTTGAACCCCCGCCTACATACAAGACCTACAGGAGGTATCAAAATGAGTGAAGTGAAATTGTTTAGATTGAATTCGGGCGAGGAAGTCCTTGCCAAGTTGATGGAAGAAGTGAACACGGGTTGGACAATCAAGAATCCCGCAATTCTTCTGCCAATCGGTAATGGAAAGTTGGGACTGGCTCCTTGGCTACCATATTGCGAAACAGAAGGCATGACACTTCCAAAGAGTGCCGTGGCATTCGTTGCGCCCGTGAAGACGCAACTAGTCAATGACTACAACAGCAATTTCGGTTCCGGACTGCTTGTTCCAGACAACGACATTCAGGAAGCACCCGCTTCGCTGAAGTTGGTTGCACCCTGATCAAGACACCCTGCTGAAATTGCCACGCTTGGCAAACTGAATGCAGCGGTCAAACTTGTCCTGAAGCACTTCTTTGGGCTTATGGCTAATCACGAAGGTATTTGTACCCGCCTTCGTATTAGCCATAATGTCCAAAAAGGCATCGGTAGCCTGATCATCAAGACTGCCATCAAGAATCTCATCAAGGATCAGCAGATTCGTTGTAATTGAATTCTTGATAGAAGCAATCGATCTCCATGCAAAAAGCAAGGCAAGATCGATCTTCTTCTTTTCGCCTTCGCTGAAAGATGCGTATGTGAACACATCACGGTGACGAGACTTGATTGTTTCGTTGAACTCCTCATCAAGGTGAAAGTTGACGAAAAAATTCATCTGCGTCAGGTAACTGTTGATGGTCGTGTTGATTACGGGAATGTAGTTCTTGATTATCCTGCTCTTGATTCCCGAATCCTTCAGCAAAGTCGAAGCAAGAGACAGATAGTGCTGCTCTTCAATCAAGTCCTTTTTCTCATCAATTGCATCACTTTCATTTGATACCGCCTTGATCAAGTCTTCTTCCGAAGTCGATGTATTCGTCAACTTCTTGGCAGAAATCGTCTTGATGTGTTTTTCCGTGGTCTCTATTTCGTTCGACTTCTTGAGAATCAACGCATTCAACTTTCGTATTTCTTCGTTGATTTTTCCGATCTCCGTCAGTCTTGCTGCGGCGATGTCTTGCTCACGGATCAAATCGGTGATAGCCTTGTCCATCTCCTTGATCTTTTCCTCGCCCTTGTTGATCGTTGTGTTCTTGAATTGATCATCGATCTTTTGTGAGCATGTTGGGCAACTGTCATTTGTCTGATAGAAAGCAATTTCCTTCTTCAGAGCAGACATTTTCTTATCGATTTGTCTCTTCAATTCACCATACTTGTCGTGGGTATTCAAGACTTTGCTGCTGTCGGAAATGGTCTCGGTCAACTGATCGACCTGTGCAAGCGCAGTCTCCACATCAATCTTTGCTTGCTTGATTGATTGGTTTGCCGTTTCCGTCTGTTCTGCGATCCACGCATCATCAATTTGACTGCGCTTCTTTTCGTCATCAACCATCTTCTTCAGAAGGATGACTCGCTCTTTGGCAACTGCTAATGCGGATTCCGCATGTTGAAGTTCTTCTTTGTTGGTGCTTATCCGCTCCTTCAGGTGGGTGTTCATTGATGAGAACACACCGATATCAAGAATCGATTCCACCACAGCCCGTCTTTCTGCTGCGGTAAGTCGCATAAACGGAACATAGTTTGCCGAGCCAAGAATGACAACTTGGCAAAACGACTTGTAGTTCATTCCAAGAATAAGGTCTTCGAACATCTTCTGTCCGTCCTTTGCCTTGGAATCCTGATCAAGCAATTTTCCGTCTTTCCAAATATCAAAGACCTTCGGTGCCTGCCCACGAACGACTTTGTATTCTGACTTTCCATCAGAAAACTCAATCTCAACCAAGCAGTCTTTCTCGTTCACGGAGCAGACCAATTGGGGAAGATTGATGTTTCGATAGGGCTTGTTGAAAAGGACAAAGGTAAGAGCATCCAAAAGGGTACTCTTACCCGCCCCGTTTTCACCCAAGATGAGGGTGCTATCAGTTTTGTCCAACTGAATTTCGGTGAAGTTGTTTCCTGTCGAAAGGAAATTCTTCCAACGAATCTTCTTGAATGTAATCATCGTGGGGAATTCACTCCGAATTGCATTGCGAAAGTATACACCACGATGCGTGGTATGTCAAGTCACTTGTTCCACGGCAGTTTCGTGGAAACCCACTTCCATGCGGGAACGCCAACGAGCGCACCGGCAACAAACATGAGGACACTCCACCAGATTGTTCCTAGAATGTGATCCATTTGCAATCTCCTTTCTAGGGGTATTTAGGTGAAGTACTTGCCGGGATAGTGGCGGATCGGATCTTTCTCGTAATGCGTTTTGATCGCAGGGACAGACTGTTCAGGCTTCAAAATCGTATCCAGCGACTGTGTGAATGTAGCATACGCATTTTTGTCGATCTTGCTTTGATAGACCCGTTTCCATGGCAAAGACCGTTTTCTGTTTACCATTGAATTGAATGAAGTGACAGAGTTGGTTGATCTTTCGTAGTTGCGTAAATTGTGTATGACCACAACATCATTTGAATAAACGCCTAGTGTTTTGATGTCGTATGGATATGTTCTACCATTCATGGGAAATGGAGCAAGTGGAATACCGTCACCGCCGCTACAGTCTGTTTGATATGTAACATTAACCGCACACAGGCAAGTCACGGCGCAGCACGGGCCAACACCAGCGTTTGGGTCAAAGTCAATAAATTCATCCCACACAGAATCATCAGCGTCTGGCACAATGACTGTGCAATTACTTGGCAAGCCACCGATGTCTATCGGAGGACTTTGGGGACGACATGAATTCGCACTTCCAAGCCTAGATCCATTCAAAAGATTTGCAATATCATCTCTTGATAGAGTGTATGTTCCTCCATTACATCCACACGGACATGCATTTGAGCAATCAACATCCAAGGATTTGAATGTGCATGAGTTGCATACATTTCCTGGCAGTCCATCATCAAGATCGTTGTCACATATAGCCTCGATTTTGCAATCTTCATTCAATGTATTGCTGCACCGAGACAGATCAAACCCTGTTTGGGTCGATGTGCAATTTGGAGTTTCGCATGGCGGTGGACAGCAATTGTCTGGTCCTCCCCCTCCCCCTCCTCCGGGCACCCATGGAAGTGCATCTGTGAGTGCTGGTCTCTGGTTTACAATTGCACTATTGTTTCTGACGAATGCCGGGGCATATGGATTTAAAGTAGGATTGATATACCCATTTCGCATCAGGAGAGTTTGCGGCGGCGAACCGGGTGCTTCAAGATTTACTGCTTCACGGATTTCATTCAAGTAGGCTATTGTGGCTTTTGATGCATTTTGCAGCAAATCTGTTTTGACGCATGGATCAGCATAACCGCTTCCTGATGGTGCATAACCGTCTTGATATGAACCGCCATAGAACAGCGAGGAAAAAGTGTTTCTGCTTCTCACCTGTGCGACATATCCCGTTGCTCCTACAGAAATGTTTCCTGTACATGCAGCGTCAATCATCGTGGGGATTGGATCGTAATAAACAAATCCGTTCGCTTCACCTTCAATTGCTGGAGCAAGCATGTCAACACGGAACTGAAAAGCGGAATAAAAGTTGTCTCTTGCGGATCCGGATGAACCCGTGAATGATGCTGCCGTTATTGAATATGCGCCCGTCTGATCGTTGTAGTCGATTGCAAGGAATCTTCCGTTCGATGCGTCATACACATTCAATCCCCGTGTGGGGTGCATCGGAGAAACCATCGGGTAACTTACCGAGAATTTCTCAAGTGCCCACTCCGAAGCAATCAGGTTCAGGTTGAGATTTCTTTCATAGTTCGATTCTGGATTGTATCCATACTGATAAAACTCTTGCTCCGAAACAAACGGAGTCCTGATGTCCGGGCAAACCCAACCGATGTCATCAAAGCATGTGTCAAAAATGTATCGTTGAATTCCTTCTCTTGCAATTCCCGTGTAGAAGTCTTTCAGTTCTGTTGGTGCGCCTTGCCAATCATAGAGAAGATTTGTGGTGCCTTTTGGGTGCGATACATCCCACCAACCACCATAACTTCCCGTGTTGGTGAGAGAAGCGTCCCACACGGGCGCAGACCCGCCCGTGGGCGCAAGAGGCATTTGAAACGGCAAATGGGGAAGTCCCGCAATTGCCCAATCGATGTTTGGATACCTTGCTGACAAGAATCTCATCAGAAGGGATATTGATTGGACATATCCTGTGATTCCAGAATATGATGTTACCGATTGGGTGGAAGCCAAAGTTGGACCGATGATGCCATCTCCAATCAAATGCTTCCACTCGGGCGCACCCCTTAAATCTACCAATCCCAATCCTTGTGTGGATGGCGTTACCGGGAAGCGTCCTTCGATATACCCAGTAACCGCCGCAGATGCCCCAGGATCGTCCCGATAGTAAGTCAGACCCTTGTCTGCCACGAACCACACAGCGAGGTTCCCCGTGGCTCCTACGCTCTCTGAAATGGTGTTGAAATAGGCATCGACTTGATCGCCGTAAATGCCATAGTCATTCTGCGGAAGCGAATAGGTTACGCCGCCGGAAAATACCTGACTCGTTTCGAACGAGTAGGCATGGTTGTACAGTTGAAAGTATTGGTTTGGCATCGTAAGAGGGGGATTCCTCTTATTTAGCCAACCAATTTACTTCTTTACAGTACCGTTCTTGAGCAAGGCAATGGCAAAGGAAATCACCTTTTCCAAAGGCTTGTCAATACATTCATTTGAATAGATTATCTCTGCCAACTGCCGCTCTTTGGCATGTTCATTCTTGAATCGAATGATGTCTTTCTTGGTGACAGCAACTTCATCGTGTTTGAATGTAATGTTTTTGATGCTGACAAGATCATCAAGATCATCGACAGTTTCGATGTCCTTGTTTACGAACTCATCGTAATCTAGAATTGGCTTGGTAAAAGCCTCTCCCATCGCCATCCAAGACGAAAGAATCTCGGTAGCATTTTCGCCATATGGCTCAACGGGTCTTTCGGTAATACTTTGTGGCTGACCCTTTTCGTTGTAGTAGGTTTCATGTATGCCATAAGTGACATATTCGTTTTGCCCTACTCTCTGCACCCTCTTGATCAAACGGTAGTTCCACATGGGAGACCTCCTGCCATCGGAATGGTGCAACTTAGGCATAAACGAAAGAAGCCGATGGCAGAAGTATTTAGCCCACAGCCTCACACGCATCGCTCAAGAATCGCCTCAACTTTCTTGGGAAGACTTTTGTGACTCGGCGCACGAAAAGATGATGGCATCTTTCGAATGTAATACGGAGTGATTGGGTCTTTCTTGAAATGATCCAAACGCTTTCGATGCATTTCCATCAAGTGGTGAATGTAGATGTAGCAATTTGCTTCTTGTTTGTAACGCTCTATGTCAACATTCAATCCATATTCCCGTATGATCTCAACCGTGATCATCTCGCACTCACGCTCCATGGCACGAATGTTTTCGAATGCACGATGTACCTTGCGTGGTTCTATTTTCTTTCCGTGCAGCCAATCATCGATGATATTGCCGGACTTGTCGCATCTGCGATAAAGTTTGCTGCCTGTCAGCCATTGAAGAAAATGTGAGTATTCGTGGGCAAGAACCTCAATCCATCTTGAGTGTCCTCGGGCAACACGAACTTGCTTCTCATCGAAGAAACCAAAAGCCATCATTCCATCCGTCTTTACGAAACAGCCTCGGGAGAATACGAGTTTGATCCCGTACTCCTTCAATTCGTTTCTGACCGCCTTGACAAACTCCTTCTCGGCGGTGTTCACGGGTCAGAACCTCACAACTTCTTTGCCGCCCTCATTTACTACTACAATTTGGTTATCGAAGAATGCACGGGAATTCATCAACTGATCTCCCTGCAATGCCGTTGACAGCGACTTGCAGATGTTGAAGATGTTGTTGAAAGCCGCCTTGCCCTTCTTGCAGGAACATGCGTTGGGGTCTGTGTAGACCGACATCATCATGTAGAAGTTGCCCAAAGGACCATGTGCGGGAATTGTCGCTCCTCCCCGTGAGCGAATGTGGTTGAAAAAATCAACCATGCTGTTGAATACCATTTCATTCATCTGTGTTCTCCCCTATCCGTGTAAGAGTCTTGTCGATTGCTTTGAATCCGGTGTATCCGATCTGTGACAGAAAGTATACGCAAGGAATGTATTGAAGTCCACAATAAAACGATGCAGAAAATGCAAGCCAGAACCCTAGACAATATCGGCATGTCAGGAGTTCAAGCATGAATCCTCCGTAGTTGTACTGCATGAAGAAAGAATACGAAAGAGACCAATCGTCTTTTCTGGCTTTTTCGTAGTCCTTGACATGTGTGATGAAATTGAGAAACGGCAACCTCTTCAGATACGAGTAGACAACCGTGGTTTCGTACAGAAGGTACAGAACCATTGCCACCCATAAAGAAGAAATCAAGGTATCCATCATAAGTCCCTTGTATTTAGCCAGTTCGGGTCAGGTCAACCACCTCGCACTTGTCTCCCGAGCAAGCAAATGTTTGGTTTCCAACCGTATGGTCTTCCTTCTCGTAGTTGCGGAGAAGACTCCAATCAACATCTTTTGGCATCTTGGCAAGGAGGGAATCGTATTCCTCCTTGGTGCAGTCCTGATAAGGAGCCTGTTGATAGGAATGGTCTGCAAAAGGCAGAAATGAGATTCCCGACACTTCGTCAAAGTGCTTGTAGACCCATGCGCCGACTTCCATCCATTCATGCTCCTTTACGGTCACCGTGATGGACGGCTTGTGTTCGCACCAATAACGCTGATATGTCAGCCACAGTTCAAGGTGCTGCAATGCTGTCATATCCTTGCGGAACACGGATCGGTCGGGAGACTTCATGGGAAACGAGAACACGGTGGTGTGTTCCGGCTTCATGATATCTGCTTCATTCGGGAAACCCATCTCCTTCATCATCTGACACAGCGGATCCTTGTTGTCCGCACGAACAGTACGGATGTAATAGGGCGCATGACGGGCATGAATGCCCGAGGCTGCGTCCGTCAACTGCGACACCGTTCCTGATAGCTTGACGCAAGTGATTGCAGCAGATGGCTCAATGCCGATCTTGTCTGCCCACTCCTTGTTGGTCTCCACCGCATCCTGACGGAGAAGGGACAGCAGGGTTTGCAGCCTTTCATCGTTGGTATTGGTGTACATGCAGTCAAGGATGCCTGTCAGCGAAACGCCGAGCAAGGCTTCTTCACGACAGTTCTTCGACCATTCCGAGGAAATGTATTGGAAATTGGTGAGGGAGGCTTGCATCGTTCCGAGGATCGTAGCAAGGCGAACCTTGCGCTTCAGGGATTCGGGGGTGTCGTTTGCACGAACAACCACTTCGGTGAGGTTGCAGAACTCACGGTCACGCAGGATGATCTCGCTGCATGGGTTGGTTCCGAATGCATGATTTGGATCACGCCGATCACCGAGTTTTGCAATCGTCTTCTGTGCTGCTGCACGATTGAAGATGCCACGCTCACCGCTCTTGGACTTGTAGAGCGACAGCCACTCTTCCATGAAGGTGCCGATTTCGGGCTTCTCCTTGTAGGCAACGCTGTTGTTGGACAATGCCCTCTGCGGGTTTGCTTCCCACCATGCGCCACTCTTTGCATCACGCATACGCTCGTCCGTGAGATTCGAAAGTGAAATCAATGCAGAACGGCGAACACCGCCCACCACAACGATCTCTGCGATCTTGCAAACGATGTCATGGCATTCGATGGAAGTCAACTTGCGACCCGCCGCCCTCTTGAATGTCTCCACGGTGAACTTGAAAAGATCTTCAAGCGGACGAGGACCGCTTGCACGACCACCGAATACCTTCAGCCTCGCACCCGCAGGACGAACCTTGGAGACATCCCATTTGGGAACCTGACCAACGATAAGCAATGAAACAAGTTCACGATATGCCTTTGCCCATCCTTGCTTGGAATCGGCAACGATGATCGTGGTGTCGGTGTCCGAGAACTCCTCTGCGATGGTGGGCAACTTGTCAACGAACTCACGCTCAACGGAAAAGCCCACGCCCGTGCCGCACATAAGGACATACAGAATCTCATCGAATGCACGGACACGGTTGATGTGTGCGTAGGAGCAGTTGTATCCTGCGATGTTGTCACGCTCCAATGCTTCTCCTGCCGTCATGAGGCAACGCATCGAAGGAAGAACTTCAAGGTTCAACACCGCACTTCGCAGTTCCTCACGAACATCCTTGGACAGGCGGAACTTGTGGTTTTCCTTCAGGTGCTTGTCGAAGAAGTTGAAATAGCGATCAACAGTCTCCTCCCAAGATTCTCTGCGTCCATGATCAGGCAACCATCTGCTGTAACGACTGAGATGGATGAATTGCTGATATGGTGTCGGAAGACTGTGTGACTCGCTCATGTTGAACTCCTGTTTGGGTCAGGGTATTTAGAGAAACGCCCGCAACTTGCGGGCGGTTCTTGTCACGACTCTCAAAGAATCGTTTCATAAGCATACCACTTTTTAGTACGATGTCAAGTCATGAACCAAGTATATTGTATCCACGGCAAGGATAATTGGTAAAGTACGATCTTCCTGTTACCCATGTTAATGGACCAAAATAACGGCAGTCTCCATTTTGTGTGGTGGGGTTTGTAATCAAATACGGGTGAGGGAAATAACGATTCAAACTTGGGTCCGAATTCCAACTTTGAGGATTTGCCCAACACGCAGGCAATGTTCTTTGATCGATATTGTCTTGAAGATGGGACCAAGTTAATGGGTTATCCCAATTTGCACAAACGGCACATGCACATTCAGTTGGTTGAATACCTCCGTCTTGCAAACTTTCATCCACTTCTATTTGATAAATTGGACAATCTAAAGTTGGTTCAGTAACGCAGTCATCTCCGAAAACTACAATAGCAGGAATTTTTCGTATTGCCACATCAAACTGTGCCGTTCCTCCAGAACATCCCGGAAAAACAACAAGTCTTGCTGAATTTGCAGTCAATCCCGGTCGTGCAGCAGAATTGTCATGATTAACTTCATCAAGTCGAAGTATATGATACCGAACATCATCAGTTGCCCACACATGTTCATATGTATCTGCGTTCTGTGGAGTAATTGTTTCATAAACCGGAAGACGAGTGCCTTCCGGACCGTTTACATAACCATTTGTCGCACCGCTGGGAAATGCACAAGTTGAGTCGAATAGGATGTTTGCGTTTCCTACAATGTATAGATGCTTATACTTGTCAGCGGAAGATGCTGCCTGATATGGTGTTTCGTCCCAGAGAAAAACCGATGGCATTGCAATCTTCAAATAGCCCTCGGTGGCAACAAATAATTTGTCGGCAAAATTATCAAGGTGCCACGACAGGGCATTGCCGTAATAGGTTCCACCATCAAGTCCAGACAGTATATCGTGTGGATTTGCTGCAAAAAGATCACGATATGCTTTTATCAATCTTCCGGGAGTAGTTTTTGAATTTCCTGCGGGATCTGTGTCATACCATGCATTTGCTTGCTGTATCCAACTGCTGCTTGAGTCGAATATCACCTCCGGCTCAACACCGCCATTAGGACCGAAATATCCATTCTGATATGTTTGGTATATTCCGAAGTTGAGCATCGAATTCACAAAAGACCAGACAGAACAGAGCGGAACGCCCGTGGGGATACTTTCAAGTTGTGGTCTTTCCCACCCGGCGAGTTTTGCTTCAACATATGCTTGTGGATTGAAACATACACGACTTCCTGTATAACCTCGGGCATCATAGTGACCAATCGTTCCGTTTGATGCCGTCAGGCATTCGCAGCCGATGCAAGCGTGTGTCGCACCGCAATAAATTCCGCCGCCATTGTTTGGATTGTTGAAACTTCCTGCCAGAGGTTGACCCCAAAGAGGAAGCCCCGAAACGCTGTCTGCCAGAGGATATGCTCTGCTCAGAAGTGTTTCCATTTCTGATATTCCGCTGATTCCTTTTGGATTTACGAATTCGTTATTTGTCCATGATGTCAACCCGTTGTTTTTTATCCACGGATAATACTTTGCAAGATATCCATCGGATGTGCATTGGTGTGAAATATCTTGCGTTGTCCAGTTTGCGGCAGTATCGCCGCCGCCTGCGGGATTTCTTGACAAGAATCCTGTGTATCTGTACACATTTCTTCCAGAAAGCACCATAACTCTGCTCTTCTTGTCTGATGTCCAACTCAAGCAAGCGTAATCAACACCAAAGCCGGTTATGCCACCAGACTGCGACTGTACGGGTGATGTGTGATACCTTCTAACATAAGGTCGAGCCGTGTCGGGATCGCATCCACCGACAATTGATGATCCATTTCCACATTGGGCACCCGCAGGACATCCATACGATTGTCCGTTTGTGATTCGATTTGAGAATCCTGTATATCCGCCGTATGCGGGATTCAGATCAATTCTATATGTGTACGGTTTATAGTCACTTACAATATCACACGATCCGGCACCTCCGGGATTTCCGATTGGTGGCGGAAATGCCGATGTCCATACGCAATCAGTACACCAAATACCGGTCCATGTGTCACACCATTCTTCATTACAGTTTTCACATGGACATGCGAATGGTCCTTCCTCAGGAATGCAATCGCATGGTGGGCAATTACTTCTGCATACCGTGTTTGTGTATTCTTTGCAGCAATAACAAATGTTCGGTCCTGCACCGGGAATTTGCTGGTCACCACCGCAGATGCAGCCCGGATTGCTAGCAAAATTACAATCTGGGTAACCTTCACATGCGGGTGTGCAATTTACGCAACAGACGGGGCATGGTTTTGTTCCGCCATCGCTACCAGTTATTGACCCAAATACCTTTTTCCAAGTGAATTTCATGACTATTGATTTTCCAATTATGTTTCGAAGTTTGTTGATCTATCAGATACTGCATTGTTGGTCAGTCCACGGGCGACATAGAATCCCATGGTAAGACCTCGGCTGACTCCACCAACAACTCCGGTGCAAATTCGCATCAAAGTAATCATGTCTACCGCACCAGTTACGGTGTGTTCGCAAATATCGGTTGGTCTTGGCGATGATACAAGAATACTTTCATGGAATTTTCCTTCAGTCACAGCAGCCGAATTTGTTTTGATAAATGCAACTATTGTTTCGCTGTGTCCGGTGACATTGGACCATCCGCTGCTATTTGCATTGATTGTGACCACACCGGCAGGGGGAGTAAAAAGTACCCTCTGAATCGTACCTTCCGCTGGACTAATGTTCAGGGTCGATGTGCCAGAAACTGTTCGATATCCGGAAAATTCTCTTGGGGACTTAAACACACCGTCCAATACTTCGGTATTAAAACCAATCTGCATAGTTGGTCCTGTTACCGTAAGTCGTGTATTGGCACCACCAAAAGTAGCCTGCAACCCATTAAACCGGAAATTGTTGTTTCCGCTGGCACCACCTACATCTGCAAAAACGACTTGGTTTGATGTTGCACCAACAGGACCGGGGATACCTGTCGGTCCTGTCGAACCTGTCGGACCCATTATGTTTCCTAGGAATACTGTTGTTTCAACAAGATTCCCTGTTGACCAATCTGCAAAAGTAAGCGAGAATGCCCCTGTTAAAGACAAAGTTGCACCCGTATAGCCAGATCCTGTTCGACCACCAACATATCCAATGTTTACAATCGATTTTGCGGGACTCCCGGCAGACCAGTCTTCGAATTGGAAAGTCAAGGTGCCATCACCGTTCAGTTTTGCACCTGTAAATCCTGGTCCAGTAGTTCCTCTGTCCCCCGGAGATCCTGGAGTCCCCTGCGCCCCAACTAAAGATCCTGTGGAAATATTCCACACACCGTTGCTTGCTTGGTAATTCCAAACAACATTACCGAAGGTATATCCTTCGCCATCTTGGGGATTTGGTGGTGGTGTGAATGTGTCTGTCATTGGTCGTTTTCCTTGCTTCTATTTATTCGAATGTCCCGCCGTTAACCGATCCACTTACGAGAATGGGATTCCAACGAAGTCCGATTGGGTCATACTGAATAAATTCCTTTGTTTCTCTGTTAAACACCATTCCATAATTTGTCTCATTGTTCGATACATCCAAAAAAAGTTCCCATCCACCATTTGTTGGTTGTCCGCTGTAACGAACAATGTCATTCAATTCTGCATTTGCTACACTCAATACAGAATTGTCACCGATAATGTATTTTAGCCCTACTGTGTTCGTGACTGTGCTTCCGCCCGTGACAACCTTTTCTATCGCAAAATTGATGTCTTGAGATTCAACAACCGGAAAGTATGACGAAGACGAAACGGATCCTGCCCTTCCTGCCTGTCTTAGTGTGTCCGCTATTTCAATTGGCATAATGAATGCTCCGTTTCATTAAGACGAGTAGATTCCCATGAAGAAACTGGGTTTATCCGATGCAGAGAATCTTTGCTCACTTCTCCATATCTTGTATTTTTCGGTATATCCCTTTTCGTTTGTGAAATCGATTGTGCTTACTCCGGGACCAATATCCAACAATTCATTTCCCTGAAGTTTCATGCCACCAAGATTTGCTGTCGAAGAACCCAAACGAGTGCTGATTCCTTCGACATGCAGTCTCGCTGGATATGCGATGTAGATGTAGTAGTCGCCAACAAGTCCTGTTTCTGCCGTTGTTACGGTTTTGTTGAAACCATCAATTACTTCATTTCGTGGGTACGATGAAACAAGACCATAATCAGCAGAAAGACCGTTTTTTGGTCTTCCACCCACACCACCGCTCCAGTCAATTCCAGTTTCGCTATTTCCTCCCGTCAAATACGAAGCATTTGTAAGTCCGTACAAGAAATCGTTTCGGAGAATGATGGTGATATTTCTTGGGTTGGATTGTGCAATGCTTCCATCAAAATCTTGTCCTGTGGAGGTCAATGTAAGTGTAACGCTGCGATCCGAACCGCCCGTTCCGCTTATTGATGCGGATGACAAATCAAACGAGGTGCTTCCAGGATTATTTCCCCTCAGCGGAAATGCAGTTCCTTCGTCAAAAATACCACTAGTTGAAACAACAACATGTGCAGTACCACCTGGAGTTGGGTTGTTGACTCTATAGGTTGCAGAAAGTGTATTGAGGCTCAATGAATATGTGCTATTGCTTATTCTGCGAGTGGTTGCACCATTGAACGAGAATGAAAGGGCATCATATTCAAAATCCTTTTGGTTATAGATGTCATATGGACGAATGTAATCCCATGTGATTCCACCATCCTCCGTCATGTAGAGATATTTTCTGCCACGCTGATTGGTATATGCATCAAATGTTGTGCCTGTGTCGTGAGTAAATCCATAATATGTGCTGTATCCGCTGAGTGAAACTGTTCCGGTCTCACCCCTTGCGCCCGCAGGAACGAAAGTAAATCTTGTCCTAATTGTTCCGGGCATGTTGGCATTGCCGAACATTCCCGTGGAACCCGCAACAAGATTGCCGCTGAGTTGTGTATGTCTGCCCGGAACAATTGTGCCAACGCTTGTTACATTGAAAATGAATGTATCATTCGTTGCACCAACTGCACCCTGATCTTCTCTGGTGACATACAAAGTTCCTTTGAGCGGATTCCCGCCAGTACCACCAACAGAAAATACCTTTTCATACAATCCTGTCAGCGATTTCTCAAATCTGTCAAAGGGCGGCATGTATACCGCACTAATATTTTCCGGCAGAGCATTTCGAAGAACCCAAATTTGTCCCGCTGTTGCTCCGGTATTTAAAGGACCGCCCGATGCAGTTACGCCCCACGATGTTGCAAATCCTGCGGAAGCAGTAAGACCCGATTTCCCATTGATTGTAAAATGTATGCTTACAGGTGTTGAAGAATTGCCAATGGTTGCTTGATTTCCATAGAGGTAGTTACCGGCAAATTCCCATTGGTAAGTTCCGACTTTCGATTCGCCTGTTGCGTAGAAAACAGAGTAATCGCTTTTATTTCCGGACGATGGATCGAAAGTGATTGTTACTGGATTTCCTCCAGTAACTTGAGCCATCATGAAATTCAGTAGGGTTGCATCATCTGCACCAACTCCGGTGAATCCAATATTATTCGCATCCACAAACTTCAACTGATCCGTAGCATCAACACCCGTATTGAGAAGAGAGAGGTGATATCCAACATCACCGGTTGCTCCTTTTTGTCCGGTCGAGCCTGTAGTACCACGAATCCCATCGGGCAGGAAGGTAAGCAACAATCCTCCGGTCGCTCCCGGATATGAGAATGTGGAGGAGTTTCCTAAAACATAGGAGCCGTTCAACGATGTCGTGACAATATTAGTATCAACATCAACGAAATTAACCGCACCTGTCGCACGGAAAACAACAACATTATCGCTGTTTCTTTCATTTCGTGCGATAATGGTTTGACCACGAATTGGGGAAATCAGACTGGCGAAACTGCTAGCAGCGGACAATCCAGGATGTTCATATGCATTAATGAAAAAGAGTGATGAAGCACCAAAAGAAAGTCCGGAAAGACCCGCTTCGGTGGAGTTAAACGGAACCAATATTCCGCTGTTGTATCCGCTAATTCCCGCATCGCCCGTATCGCCTTTATTTCCAGCAGTACCTTGGGCACCCGTTGGTCCGACTGGACCCTGACCTACACCAACAACACCGGTCTGAACCCAAGCATTTCCAAATTTAACATATGTGCGGAATGGATCGCTTGATGGTCCTGTGGCGACAACTAGTCGGTCGCCCGTAATTCCACTCGATGAGAGTCCTGCCGGATAAAAACCGCTAGTTACTCCAGTCAGACCGTAGAAACTGCTTGATACACGAACACTTTTTGCTGACGCAGAAGCAGTAGCACCAAATGTTCTAATGTAATTTGTCGGTTCAGTACCACGCTCAAGTTGAATTCCCCATAGGTATACCGCACCCGTTGATCCGGCACCAGCCTGTCCTTCGGGGTGATCATTACCGATAGCAACATTTGATAATTGATTGCCGTCAACAGAAACAAAACTGAAAGATACTCTTTCGGGAGTGTTTCCTACAGGAATCGGCTGTGAGTGAATGCTTCCATCTATGCTGGCGGAATAATAACTCAGACGAATCTTAAGATCATGATCGCCATTTTCCGGCGCTCTTTGTGCCCAACATGATAGGGTATATTCCTGTCCTGTAACTGCACCGTTTGTGGTCGTGTCAAAGAACAGTTGATAAATTCCGTTGCTCCATGCAGCACCTACCGGATCTCCATCACCATCATCAAATACTACTTTGATGCCGCCTGTGCCCCCCAAGGGCCAACCAACATCAGTATTGATTTGATCTACTACTTCTTTTCCATTGTACCTATTCCATGATGATGTTACCCAATCTTGGCTGTGCTTGATCAGGTTGACCCGGTTACCGGGCAAAGAAACATACAGGTCTTCAATCGTCCCATTGTTTCCGACAACGAATGATTCCGGCTTGGAATTTTCCGCATTTGCAGGACGGGCAACAAAAGACGAATTGTCTTTAAACGACCATGAACCTGTTGTTCCATATTCAAAATATCCGCCGTTTGTAGCACCATTTATGATGCTATTGAATGTCAACTTGTTGTCCGAAGCAACCACGGACATTCCTGCGCCACCCGTGAATGTGAGTGTCGAATTTAGATTTACTTGATCGCTGTTTCCAGACTGATCAAGAATATTGAAAGAACCTCCAAGTGCGCCAGTATCAACCGAGATTACAATACGATTTCCATCTAGCGTGATGTTTGTTGCAACACCGGCAGAGAGACCAACCGTGCCTGAAAGACCAAGAGCCGTGGTTTGACCGGGGATCGTAATTCCTGTTACACCAAGATTGTTGAAAGCCAGAACTCCGCTAGCAGTACCAGAAATTCCGATTCCGAATCCGGCAGTCAAACTTGAAACATCAACCGATCCTGTGCCAAACTTTTTCCATCCGGTGCTGTCGTAATAGTAGTACGATTTTTCTGGAACGGAGTATGCAAGCGCACCACCAGAAGCCCCTCTTGCATTTCCGGTGAGCGAGGCATCCATGTGAATGCCCCAATAAGAACCACGCTTTTCAATAATATCGTTGTTCGAAATTCCTTGAGAACGAATTCCTGAACCGATTGCAGCGTTGGTCAAACCGGATTCGTCAAGAACAATATACTTGTTTCCAAGACGGTTTTCTACTTCGGCGTTTGGTCCGCTGACCCCGCTGCTTGTGATAAATCCGTTTACTTTGAAATCGATATCAGACGCATCAAGCAGATAGAAGAAACTGTTGCCGCTCGCTCCCTGACTTCCATCACGGGCGATTTGCTTTAGGATTGATGCTAGGTCAATTGCCATTTTGGTTTACCTTTATGTGCTTGTAGTTCTAACCTTGAGTAATTCGCCAAGACGATTCTCACTACGATAGACATAAAAAAGTTCACTAAAGCCGTTGCTATTTATTGAAGTTACGGACGAATCGCCCGATGATAGGTCTCCCTGCAACGACATTCCACCATATGCAGCGTTATTTATTGATTGACGAGACCCGCCAAGCCGAACAGGATGGGCAAAATACAAATAATCCCCATAGTTCAAAGGAACGCTGAATTCATGGTCTACCGATTCTTTTACGATAGAATTGGACAACACACTTTGAACTTGAGTGCCTGTCATGCTTGCACCATTCGTGGCACCCCACCGCAACTCATTTCCAAAAACCACCTCGTAGTCGTAGGAATCAGAAGAATAAGAAGCCGGACCCGTCACTACGATCCGAATCGTTACAGAATCACCAACCGCTGCCGTCAGAGTCTGTGAGGTGAAATCAATTCCTGTCATCGATGCACTACTGAAATACACCGGAAACCCCGACCCCTTGGATGGGTCTGTCAGGAAAGCACATCCCGTAGCGGGTGCGATCCCCCCCGCATATGTTAAAAGAATGGAATCTCCGTTGAGTGCATAGGCAGAAGACCCCTTGAGTATTGTTTGATCGATTGTGGTTGATACCGTGTCGATTATGACAATCTGTGGACCCGTGACACCCGTTGCTCCGGGCGTTCCTACACCAATACTGAACTCAACCCAATTTGCGTTGGCTGTCCCGCCGATGAGAGAGTAATATTTGTCCTCCCCACTAACATATACCATCATGCCTACCTGACGGCGTTCAACAGTAATTTCATCTCTCTGTGTGGTGGTTCCCACCGAACGAAGCCCGCCTAAACCCCATTGAGGATCAGTAACAGGATAGACCGCAGCATCGCTGATTGGTGCTATTCTCCCCGTTACTGGAACTGTTCCTGTGATTGGCATGGTCTATGTTAACTAAAAGATACTATCATCGGCAGAATGCTAGTAATTTCTCCGGGAAGTTTGTAAAGGCTCCTGTAGATTTTGTAATTCCTCGTCAGCCCGTATGCATTTGTGTGTGCCGACACCCGTGAAGGCGTTGGAAGAACTGTTTCCATCGCAACATCAAGACCGTTGTATGTAATCTTCGTGATTGATCGACTGTCATCTACAAAGAAGTAGATGTATCCGTCAATTCCGTTCGTAAATGTGGAATTGTATGTGCTAAAAGTGTGCAAAACGCCAGAGGTGTTGCCATCAACCAGAGTTGATCTATCTCCTCCCGTAAGAGCGGGGTTTGCCGATCTGCCTGTATAGAACTTGGGCCACCATCGGCTTCCTTTTGTCGTGGAAACCGTAAGTGGACCGCCGCCTTCGGGACCCACTTCCTGCCCTCGCAGTCTTATGGTCAAGAAGTTGTTTACCGGGTCTACTGAATTGAATGCGGGATATGTTACCGTTTGTGAATCTGCTGTTGGGTTGAAACCCGAAGTCAGACCATAGTATGTTATACCATTGTTGTCGAGCGTATATTCCAACACTCCACTTCCAGAAACCCAATTTGCATCGGGCTGAGATGATGTCCATGTTATTGTTTGGTTTCCGTTTCCTGCGGTTTGTCCCAATTCATATGCTGTAGCCAATCCCACATTGAATGAGCCAAATGAAACATTCTGATATGGATAAAGAAGCAATTCAAGTATTTCTATTGCATTTTTGCCCAAATCAATTGTGGTTCCTTCAGGAATGCCTTCAAAAGATGCTGTTGTTGGTGCGGGATTTGTCCATGTCGGTCCTGTGCCATCCCCGCCGCCACCGCCGACTATTTCGATTGCAGGTCCGGTTCCCGATGTGCCGCCGACAAAAAGTTTCTTGTCAAATATGTTTACTGCAAGTTCGCCGTAGGTGAGTCCTACGGGAATTCTGCCGGGAACTGCTGTTCTTTTGACCTTGAATAGACCCATACTGCATATTTAGGGGTAGTTTATGAAAGTTTGCAGAGAGCCATTGTCATGCTTCCTGCCTCCAGAATCCCATTTGATCGCAGAAAGAAGAATACTTCTGCTCCAACATTTGATTGTATTCTTCATGGTTTGCTATCGTATTATCCCCTATCCATGTATCAAACCATCCGTAATGCCAATGAGAATTTTCCGGTGGGGTCCATGTATCGATGTCTGCATGAATCAGCGTAAAGCGTGAGTCCTTCGGGACATGCTGCCAAACCAGGTCAATCACCTCTTGATTTTTCTCAACAATTGTGATTGAAGTGATATTGGGATAGTCGATCAACTTTTGGTTGACCAATCCAATTCCCAATCCGCCGATCAGCACATCGCCCGTGGCACCATCCCAAAGTTCTTGATGCTCACGGTATTCATGCGTTGTGTCCTGCATGATCGGTCCAAGAGAATCATGGCAAAGGAATGTGTATTCCCCCGAAGGCTCTTCAAGATATGTGGCATCATGACCGACAATTTGCGAGAACATCGTGGATACACCATATGCGGGAGAATCGCCTGTTGCCTTGCGAATCGACCATTCCCCAATCGTGCCCGTTGGGATGTTGACCTGTATTCGTGTCATCCGTATGCCCTTATGATTACTTGTCCAGTTGCACCTCTACCTCCGGTGCCACGGGTTGTTGCATTCGAACCACCGCCACCACCACCGCCACCCGGAAAAGTTCCCGCAGTACCGTTTGCCCCCGCTGCGCCTGCGGTTCCGCCTGCGCCGCCCGTGCCTCCTGCTCTGCCACCCGTGCCCCCGGGCGATGTTGTCGTGCTGCCTGAATTGTTTGTTCCGTTTGATCCTGCGGATAAGCCTACTTTTCTATCGGGTACAGGACTTCCTAGAAAGGGGGGATTTGGTGCGCCGCCGGGAATCGTAGTGGGCGATGTGCCAGCCGCACCACCACCTACAGAAACGCTATACAAATAACTTGAATCGCATAGGTAAGAAGTGGGGATCAACTCATCCCCATTTAACCATCCAATGGAATTGTCGTGATTAAGAACTAGAGTTCCATTTCTTTTGTGACTAACTAAACGAGTGCTTTGACCGGCAGTTCCATTGGTATTTGCGGCACCTCCAGCACCCGCATTTCCGACATACAACTCTATGGTGTCTCCGGATTGCATGTCAAAATTATTGCATGGTCCGGTGAAAGGGTTTTCCCCAATAACTATTGGGTCATATCTCACAACAAGACCGTCACCGCCGTAGAAAAAGAACTCACCATAATCACCTCCTGCACCCCCGCCACCTCCATAGTAAAGAGTGGGTCTAGACCCCGCCGCTCTTCCGCCACCACCACCGCCACCCGCACCCCACATTTGCACATGGAGATAAAGCGCACCCTCAGGAATCTTGTATGATTGTGTTCCTCCTGTGGTGAATGTGCTTGTGAAAAGAAGTTGGTAACTTCTTCCTTGCGGACCTCTTGCTGCGCCTATCATGCGAAGTTCAAGCCTCCAACGAATCCATAGATTGTCGATCCGGCATCGGGGGTGACGAAAGAAATCACATCGGTTCCGCTTGCGGTCAAAGTGGGCTTGTTTCCTCCGGGCCACTTGATGTTCGTTGCCCAGAAGTTGGTGTTGCCCGTCATGTTTCCGCCGTTGGTGACGATGAGTGTGATGCTTGCCGCTCCAGTTGCGGGTGCGCCCGTGAAGTAGATTGCGGTTACTCCTGTCGCACCCGAGCCAGTACCGCCAAGCAACTGAACATTTCCGTTTGCCCAACTGACTCCGACCGTTCTTGCGGTTCCGTTGTTGAAGACAAACTCATTGACAACCTTGGAACCATAGATCGTTGTTCTATCTGTTGCTAAACTGCCTAGCCGAACATTTCCTGAAAACCCATGCGTACCCCCAGTTTCATATGTAATGCTTCCGGGAGTATTATCATCAAGAATTATCTTTGTTCCATTTGCATTCCCATCAACATCACCAATATTCACGATGTATCCACGAACGGAAACTCCGTTTCCTACATATCCGTCAATATTGATTTCCGTGTTTCCATACGCATAGATGTCGCTAGAACCTTTACCGCCGTTGATGATGATTCCTCTGGTAGAACCGCCAAAGTAAACATCCGTGGATGCTGCGAATGTTGCACCGGCAAGAACATTCAGTTGATTGTTCACAACGACATTACCGCTCAATCCTGTTCCCGTGACGGTCAATGAACCTGAAACAATCAGGTCGCCGCCGCTTGGCTTGATGGTCAGGTCGCCGCTGTCAGACAGATCAAATGTCGCATTGCATGTCGGCCCCGTGGTGGATTGATCAGTTAGTCCATTGAAAATGCGAGTCATTCGCATCATTCTTGATGAGTCTTGACCCAACTCAATGCCATATCCAAATTGACCAGTCCAGCCAAGACCGTTTCGGTTGATTCCAAACTTCAACTTTCCGGCATTCGTACCCGCCGAACTTGCAAATGCCATTATGTTGGCACCACCAAAGATGTTGAGGGTGTTTTCAGAACCATAACCATAGACATCACCAAATGCCACATCTCCATTTGGTGTTACAAAGTAAATTGAACTGTTTCCAGGATCGGTGTTTGTTGTCACAAAATCCATCGACTCGGCAACACTACAAGAAAAGAAACTTGTCGAAACCAATCCAGCACTACTGAATATTGTGCTTGCTCCGCCTGATGTGGCTTGCAGAGATTGAAGCGTGATTCTTCCCAATCCCGGTACATATTGAAGCGGTGTCGTTGTGCGATCAATAAAGATTCCAGTTTGACCCGTACCGCCTGCCATGCAGAGGAATCGTGTTCCCGTATTTGTGTCGGTCACGGTTACGGTTGTTGCATTTCCCGTCAAGTTGCCCGACAGACCACCCGAGAAGGTTTGCATCTGCGTAAATGTGTTTTCTGTTGACTTTGACGCAAATGCACCCGACAGGTCTTTTGTCTGAGACAGCGAAACAACGCTTCCGCCGAGATTCTTGAAGAACACTTTCTCATCCGCTACATTGATAGCCAACTCACCCGTTGACAAATCGATGGCGGCAGGAGCATTTCCTGTCACCGTTGAAGAATAGTGCTGAATCGTGCTTTCTTTTGGCATATCGAATACTTCTCCACCCTATTTAGAAGAGTCCTCCATCCATCGAACCAACGAATTTGTTTGCCGTGATGGTTCCGCTGAATGTGCCGCCCGTGCCGGAAATATGCGGAATTCTCACGCTGTCGGGCAATCCGATTACGATCTGACGGCAATTGATTCCTGTCGTTACAGTAACTTCTTGTGCGGTTCCGGTTATGCTGAATGTGCCGCCCGTACAACCATTGATCGATGATATCGTGTTGTTTGCGATGTATTCGTATGCAGTACCGCCCTTAAGAAGACCTTGGTCGCCTTGTGCCAACAATCCCGTTACGATTTCAAATTCAATCTTGTCGTTTGATCCTTTTTTGTTGGGACTTGCAAGTTGGTTTGGTGTCTTGCTTTCGAAAACATTGTAGTTCTTGACAAACAGATCCTGAATGGTGACTGCTTTTGTTTTTTGAAGTCCTGCCTCGTCCGGATCAAACATGACGACTTTTGGAGTGGTCTTTGTGGTAAAGTCTCCGGTGTAGTTGTTCAGGTTATCAGCGGAAACCCAAAGAGCGACAAGGTTTCCATTCGCATCATATTCCGATTCCAGACCATTTCCATCAAAAGCCATTGGATCGCATATGCATCTACCGCCGCTCATATCAGCAAAAAAAGTACAGTTGCATCCCAACCCCTCACACGCATTGCACTCCGATGAATTTGCTGCTGTTCCGGCACAATCTGCACACGCTGTGCCCGGAGTGATGGTTTTTACTCCAGTAACTACTCCATTGTCGATTGTAAATACCGAGCAATCGAATGCAACTACTCCACTAGCACCATTGCAATCGACAATTCTTGCCGTGATGGCATTATTGTTTACTCCACGAACCGCACCACCATCGCCCGTGAGCGTCCGTGCGCCCGTGAGACCATTCAGCGAGGTTACCCCTGTATTCCACACCGCAATATTCTGTCCGCTTGGAATTAGGTTGATTCCACTTGTAACAATGTTATTATTGTTGGTTAGTGACGGAGTTCCTGTCAGCAAAGTTCCGCCAACACGGAATCCTGTTACACCAGAATTGGAGATGACAACCTGACCTGTAGTGCCGCTGATTGTGATTCCGCTATTTGTGTTTGTAGAAATGCCGGTAACACCAAGATTCGTAAGTGTTACTGATCCGCCAAGAGAAACAGATCCACCACCGCCAAGACCAGGTCCAAGAGAAGAAACAGTAACGCTTGAATTTGCTAGTGCATCATTTGGAACCCCACCGTTTTTGATGCTGACTGCACCATTATTGACATCAAAGTTTGTCGATGAGAACGATGCTACACCGGTGACTGATTGTGTAGCAAAAGGTGGATAGTAACTTACGGCACCCGTTGAACCGTTGAAACTTGTGACACCGAGGTTGTGAATCGTGATTGTTGTAGCACCAGTATCTGCACGAATTCCGAGACCACCGTTTATCGTTACATTATTTCCTATTTGATTGACAGTTCTAACCGCACCGTTTATTGTATTGATATTTTGTATTGACAATACACCATCATTGATGATGATTGCACCATCATTTCCGGGATAATCTGAATCGGGATTTCCGATCCTAATTACCCCGCCAGAAACAATATGAATATCATCTAATCCTCGTTGGGGAAATCCGATATATGGTTGATATGCAGGATTATTGCCCGAAGCAAAGTAAATTCCTGCACCATCACCGGACAGACCAATTTGCTCTGAGCCAATTAGCGGTATAGAAGCCGTTCTAAAATGTGCAGTTGATCCTGTAATTCCTCCAGAAAAAGTCTGCAAAGCCGTGAATGTTTGTGCAGTATTTGTTTTAGCAACAACTGCATCTAGAGAAACTGCGCCTGTTATGGAAACATCGAAATCGCCATCTCTAAACGATGCAACGCCCGTGACAGAAGAAGTT